>Ga0209139_10000428_pt1 | contig 14390 bp, 9 predicted proteins | sample BogFormECP14_OM3_FD_188246 | JGI IMG/M metagenome (GOLD analysis project Ga0209139, IMG submission 188246) | Bog forest soil microbial communities from Calvert Island, British Columbia, Canada - ECP14_OM3 (SPAdes) (version 2) | ecosystem: Environmental > Aquatic > Freshwater > Wetlands > Bog ...
CAATATACGCCGCACCGTCCTGCCCAACGGGCTTACGATTCTTACCGAAAAAATGGACCACATTCGCTCCGTCGCCATGGGCGTCTGGATTCGCGCCGGCTCGCGGCACGAGATGCCCGAGATCAATGGCATCTCCCACTTTGTGGAGCACATGGTCTTCAAGGGCACCAAATCGCGCTCGGCCCAGAACATCGCCCGCGAAGTGGACGCCATCGGCGGCAATCTCGACGCCTTCACCGGCAAGGAAACCGTCTGCTTCAACATCAAGGTGCTCGACGAGCATGTGCCCGTCGCTCTCGACGTGCTCTCCGACCTCGTCCTCAACCCCATCTTCGCCAGTGACGAGATTACCCGCGAGCGCGGCGTCATCCTGGAAGAGATCAAGATGGATGAAGACAACCCCGACTATCTCGTCCACGAAATCTTTACCCAGGCCTTCTGGAAGGACCACCCGCTCGGCAAGCCGATCCTCGGAACAAAGGAAACGGTCAAGCGCTTCGAGCGCGACACGCTCTGTAGCTTCTACGGCCAGCGCTTCCACGGCAGCAACATGATCTTCTCCGCCGCCGGAAACATTGACCACGACGTCTTCGTCGAGCAGGTCACGCGGCGCTTCGAATCGCTGCCCGCAGGCCAATCGCTCACGACCGTAGTGCCGCCCAAGACTGCGGCCCGCATCATCCTCAAGAACAAAAAAGCTCTCGAACAGGTCCAGCTCTGCCTCGGCGTGCCTGCTCCAGCCATCGCCGACGAGTTGCGCTACGTTACGCTCGTCCTGAATACGATCCTCGGCGGCGGCATGAGCTCGCGCCTCTTCCAGACCGTCCGTGAAGAACGCGGCCTCGCCTATTCCATCTACAGCGACCTGAACCCCTACAGCGACACCGGCTCGCTCTGCGTCTACGCCGGAACCTCGTCCGACCGTGCGATCCAAGTTGTTCAGTTAGTCATGGAGCAGTTCCGCCGCCTGAAGAACGAACCGCTTCCGGCCGACGAGCTGCGCCGCGCCAAGGATCAGCTAAAGGGCAACCTGCTGCTCTCACTCGAAAGCTCCATGTCGCGCATGTCGAACCTGGCACGCCAGCAGATGCACTTCAACTACTTCTTCGGCATGCAGGAGATCCTCGACAAGGTCGAAGCCACCACCGAAGACCAGGTACTGGCGATGGCCAACCATCTCTTCCAGCCGGAGCTTGTCGCAGTCACCCTACTAGGCCGTCTCGACGGCGTAAAGCTCACACGCAGCCAGTTGGAATGCTGATTTCAGGGCACAGCGATTAGGGCTCAGGTCACAAAAAGCCGAATGCGTCTTGCTATTTTCTGAGCCCTGTGCACTGTGACCTGTGCCCTGACCATGAGCGCTCCGCTGGCATCCTGCGTCTTACTCATTTAGGATTTTTCTCGGTGGGCTGTCTTTCCCGGCAGCCACGGGAAGAAGCACAGACCCATGATTTACCTTCTCATGCAAAAGCATTCTGATCGCCGTAAGCGGCAAGCTGGTTTCACTTTGATGGAGCTGCTCATCGTCATCTCCATCATGCTCATCCTCATGCTCATCGCCATCCCCAACATGCTCAACCTGCGCAGCCAGGCGAATGAGACCTCTGCCATCCAGTCCTTGCGCGCCATCTACCAGTCACAGATTCAATTCCAGACCAACTACCCCGCTAATGGATTCGCCTGCTCCCTGACGGCTCTCGGCGGCGATTCAGCCTCAGGACCTCCCAGCGCACAGAACTCCCAGTTGCTGCAACGCGACCTGGCTACCGGTTCAAAGGCGGGATACCTCTTCAACATCGTCAACTGCTCGAAGACGACGGTGAACAATCAGGACATGTACACGAGCTACGAAGCGACTGCCGTTCCCCAGGCCGTGGGCAAAACCGGCCACCGCGGCTTCTGCATCGACATAACCGGCGAAATCAAAGCCGACCCAGCCGGTGGAACCAACTGCACCGTGCCGTTGCAATAGCCAGTCAGCGCTTCGCCGCAAGTCAGTTTCCAACCAAGCCACGAACATCGGGATCCCATCCTTTCGCGTAGTTTGCGAAAGGATGGGATCCCACCATCCCAGTCCAAGAAACACCGTCATTCTGAACGGAGCGCCAGCGGAGTGAAGAATCCATACAGACTCAACCTCACGAAGACTGCTTCAGGCTTTCTGGCACTCCTGTTTGCGATCGCAACCGCATACCTCCCGGCCCAAACCCCAACCGCCCAAACCCAGGCCGAGCGCATCGACAAGCACTACAACGCACTCCACTCGCTCTCCGTTCACTTCACCCAGAAATACGACGGCATGGGCATGCACCGCCAGGAAAGCGGCATCCTGCTCCTGAAGAAACCAGGCAAAATGCGGTGGACCTACACTCAACCCGCAGGCAAGCTCTTCATCCTCGACGGTCAAAACGCTTACTTCTACTCACCCGGCGACACCGAAATTCCACGCGTCCCTGCAAAAAAACTCGACGACCTTCGCTCCCCCCTGCGCTTCCTGCTGGGACATACGCAACTCGCCAAGGAACTGACCAACATCCAGATCGCCCCGGTAGAAAACGGTGCCTTCACTCTCTCAGGCATCCCTAAAAACATGGAGCAGCGCATCGCATCTCTCGCCATCACCGCAACCTCCGACGGAGTCATAGAGTCCATGCGCATCGAAGAAACCGACGGGGCCATCAACACCTTCACCTTCAGCGACGAACAGCCCAACGCCCCGGCCATGGATGCCGACTTCGTCTTCCACGCCCCCGTCGACACCCACGTCATCGAAGGCATGCCGCCCGTTTAGCTACTAGGTTTGTCATCCTGAGCGAAGCGCCGAAGGCGCGCAGTCGAAAGATCTGCTTTGGGGGCACTGGATAGCACGAATGGGTACCCCATCCTTTCGGAACGAAAGGGTGGGAATCACGAATGTTTACTAACGCGGCTTCTGCCGCAAGGCATCGATCTTTATCTGCAAAGCCGCATTCTTCGCCTCAACATCCGTCACCGAATCCGCCTTCACCCTCTCTCCACGCGTATACCCCACATACCTCAACCATCCCGCAGACCGCGCCTCCCGTTGTTCTTTGATCAATCCATACAGCGGATCAGCCTCAACCACTTTCAACTCGGACGACAAATCCCCCGTAGTCACCGGAACACCCAACCCGAGTAGCACAAGCTGCGCCATCAACAAATGTCCCGCCACATCCGGGTGAATCCCATCTTTCCTGGCAAACGAGAAACCGGCATCTGTCCCACGCTGCTTGGCAATATAAGCATCCATGGGCCCGTGCAGATCAATCACCGTAGCCTCGCTCTTTGGCAATCGCATCTCCCACCGCGCATAGTCAGCCAACACGCTATCGTAGCCTTCATACGGAGCCATAAACCCAAAATCAGCCGCAGTCTTCGCCACAACCTTACCCTTCACCAGCAGCGCATCAAATGGCGGAGGAGTCAGCAAGATCATCTCAGCACCCGCTCCATGCACAACCGCAGTCAGCTTCTCGATCCCCTGCTCAAAGGTCCGCATACGTTCCGCGCTCTGCGGGTGATAAATTCCATCATTCATCCCATAGCACGCGACCACAATCTGTGGCTTCACCAGAGCAAGCGCTCGCTGCAATCGTTCCTGAACGCAAGGCCGTGGAAACGGATGCGTCTTCTCCGAAAGGCAAGACGCCGTCTCACTCGCCAATCCAATGCTGATTACATCGAACCTGTCCGCTGGGTACTGCTTCTCCAGGAAATATTCAACAAACGTGACGTAATCGCCCGCCTGCGTAATGCTGTCGCCCAGCCACAGCACGCGTTTGTTCGCCAGTGGTGGTTGGGCATGCGCCGCACTCAACGCGACCAGCAGCAGACACAAAACACCGAAACAGCGTTTCAAAGAAGAAGACTTCACCCACCCATGCTAATCAAACACACAAAAGAAAAGCCCGCCTGCAAAGCAGACGGGCCAAGATTCAAGCAAAAGTCTTACTTAACCTCGATCGTCCCCTTCAGCGGAGTATCCTCCGAAGACGATCCAGCCGTTATTTTGTACTTACCCTTCGGCAGTTGCCAGCCATTCGACTGCTCGTCAAAAATCGAAAGCATCTGCGGATCGATCGTCACCGAAACCGTCTTCGACTCGCCGGGCCCCAGTTCAAGACGTTGCCAGCCTACTAGGCGCTTGAACGGTTCGTTGGCCGCATCCGGAAGCTCGGCATAGACCTGTGCGATCTCCGTGCCCGCGTGCTTGCCGCTGTTCTTTACCTTGAAGCTGACGGTCTTCTGTCCGCTGTCCGTCTTCAGGTCCGAATAAGAGTAGCTGGTATACGACAGCCCGAAGCCAAAGGGAAAGAGCGGCTGTTTGTGCTCCGCCTCATACCACTTGTAGCCGACCTTCACACCCTCGTCATAGCTGACCGAGTACTTCGAGGCGACATGGTCCCCGCCATTCACCGCCCCATTTCCCTGGCCTTCGTCTTCCTTCGACAACGGAGGAATCACCGAGTGCGGCAAGTCCTGCTCACTTTTCGGGAAGGTCATCGCCAGCTTGCCCGTCGCGTTCACCTCACCCGTCAATACATTCGCCAGCGCAATATCCCCGCGGCTGCCCGCATACCAGGCCTCAACCACGCCAGCCACATCGCCAAGCCACGGCATCGTGACAGCGGTTCCGGTCTCCAACACCACAATCGTGTGCGGATTCGCCTTCGCCACTGCCGCTATCAGCGCATCCTGATTATCCGGCAGAGAAAGATTTGGCAGGTCCATTCCCTCCGAAGTCCACTGGTAAGCAAAGACAATCGCCACATCCGAGCCCTTCGCCAGCGCAGCCGCCGATGAAACATCCGTACCCGCGTCGTACTGAATCTTTGTGCCCGGCAGCTTGGCCGTCAGTGCCTTCAGTGGAGATGTCGGAAACCAGATGTGATCCTGCCAGTGCGTCGCGCCCTGTCCCGGAGGTGCAATCACATTGCCGCCTGGCGGATCTACCTGTGCCGAACCGCCACCTGAGATCATCCCCACATCCGCATGGCCCCCAATCAGGGCAATCGACTTCACCTTCGACGTGAGCGGCAGGATCCCTTTGTCATTCTTCAGCAGAACAATGCTCTGCTCTTCAATGTGCTGCGCCACATCGAAGCCGTGCTCTACATCCACGACGCCCTTCTCCACCGGGTAGTCCACCACCCCCGACAGAAACATCGAACGCAACACGCGCCGCGCATGGTCATCAATTTCTGCCATCGGCACGCGACCGGCATCTACAGCTTCTTTCAGCTTCGGCCCGAAGAAGTGATCCATCGGCTGCTCATTGTCCAGCCCCGCTGCCGAAGCCTTCTCCGTGCTGTGTGTGCCGCCCCAGTCCGAGAGAACAAAACCCTTAAAGCCCCACTCGCCCTTCAGCACATCGGTGAGCGTGTACTTGTTTTCGCAGGCATAATCGCCATTGATGCGGTTGTACGAGCACATCACCGCCGCCGGATTGCCAATGTTGATCCCAATATGAAAAGCCAACAGGTCGCTCTCCTGCAACGCCTTCTTCGAGATGATCGCGTTCACAATATTGCGGCCCGTCTCCTGATCGTTGACCGCGTAGTGCTTGATGTCGCCGATCACATGCTCCGCCTGCTCGCACTTCATCAGGTTGCCGACCAGAGTCCCCGCCAGCAGCGGATCCTCACCCAGATACTCAAAGGTCCGCCCGTTTCGCGGATCGCGCGTCAGGTTCACACCGCCGCCCAGCGTCATGTTGTAGCCCTGCGCCCGCAGCTCGCTCCCAATCACCGCGCCGTAATCGCACGCCGCCTGCGGATTCCAGCTCGATGCGGCTCCCACATTCGACGGCAGCGCAGTCGAGTAGCGCCCGTTCTCGCCGCTGCTACGCACGCCATACGCCGCGTCCGACATATAAATATTCGGAATCCCCAGCCGCGGAATACCAACTGTCATCCCGGCGCCACCGTTCGAGAGGTATGTGAGGGGAGTCTGCCAGTTCGGCACATGGGCCATGCCCGTCCCATGCAGCAGACCGATCTTTTCATCGAGTGTCAATTGCTTCAGAACCATATCGGCGCGCTCATCCGACGACAGGCTCTTGTTCATCCACGGACGATCGGCCCCGCTGTGATCCGCACTTTGCGCCAGTACCGGAACCACCGGCATCAGCATTCCCATCAAGCCAGCCGCCAGCGGCAGGCACTTTCGAAACACACGAATCCGCATTGTTTTCCCTTCAGATTTACGATTGCGCGGTCATACTAGAATGGTGATCAGGCACCCGTCAAGCTTAAACGTTTTACTAAGTAATATTCGCCACCGATCACACCTAAACCATTCAAGTCAACCGATTGTCTTGAAAATTTGCCTTTACCTGGGCACTCAACAGAATACGACCATTTGCGGCGATTCTTTGTAAACAAAACATGCGCTAGCATCGTATTGCAAATAGTTCCCTGAAAAACCGAGGCCGCGCCCATGCAAATCCTGCTTCAGGACGTCCGCTACGCCCTCCGCCAGCTGCGCAAGAACCCCGGCTTCGCCCTCACAGCGATCCTCACCCTCGCCCTCGGCATCGGAGCCACCACTGCCGTCTTCAGCGTAGCCTACGGCGTCCTCATCGATCCCTTCCCGTACAAAGACGTCCATACCCTCGTGACGCCAAAACTGTGCAGTGCGCAACGGCCGCAGTGCGGCTGGAATGTCTACACGCCCGAGCAGTTCAACGAAATCGCGCAGAAGACTGACATCTTCAACGGCGTCACCGCATCCACCATCAGCAATGTCGTGCTCACCGGTGAATCGGAACCGCAGCGCCTACGCGGCAATTACATCACCCCCAATACCTTTGATGTCCTCGGCGTGCAACCCCTCATCGGCCGCGCCAGCACAGAAGACGATGTGCGCCCCGGCCACGGCGAAGTCGCGCTGCTCAGCTACCGATACTGGCAGGCCCATTACGGCGGCAAGCCGTCGATCATCGGCCGCGTCCTTACTTTTAACAAACATCCGCGCACCATAATCGGCGTCATGCCGCCGCGCTTCCTGTGGCGAGGGGGCGATGTTTACCTGCCGATCGATATGACCAGCAGCAGCGAGGCGCAAAATGAGCGATTCTTCGCGCTCGTTGGACGCCTGAAACCCGGCGTAACTGAGGCGCAAGCGACCGCCGAGTTGCAACCCATCTTCAACGATTTCTCAAAGACCGCGCCCCGCGCCTTCCCCAAAGATCTCCGCGTCGGCATCATGCCTTTCGACCAGATGTTCCAGTCAGGACTCGCGAGCACACTCTACCTGCTCCTCGGCTCGGTCGCTGTCCTGCTGTTGATCGCATGTGTCAACGTCTCCAGTCTGCTGCTCGCCCGCGCCGTTCACCGCGAGCACGAATTTGTCCTACGCGCTTCTATAGGTGCGTCGCGCCTGCGCCTCGTCCGCCACGCCCTCACAGAATCGCTCCTGCTCGCAGCCGTGGCCATGCCTTTAGCCCTGGCCTTTGCCTACGCCGGCTTGCAGGCGACCCTACGCATCGTTCCGACGCAAACCATCCCCGACGAAGCCGTCGTCACCATGAACATCCCCGTCCTGCTCGTTTCGATCGGCGTCGCTCTCGTCACAGTCCTGCTCTTCGGACTCGCCCCTGCATGGCACAGCGCCAACCCGCGCCTCGCCGCTGTGCTCAGCAGCGTCCGTTCTTCGGGAAGCCGCGCGCAACGCCGTCTGCTCAGCGGTTTCGTCGTCACCGAAATCGCATTATCGCTGGCCCTGCTCATGCTCGCCGGCTTGATGGTCCGCTCCCTCATGGCCGTCGAAAATGCTCCCGTGCCCTTCTCTCCCGACCACACGCTTATGATGAACATCCCGCTCGTGGAGGAGCGCTACCCAACGCCCGAGAGCCATACTCGCTTCTTTCGCGAGCTTCTGGACCGCGTCCGTGCTCTCCCCGGCGTCACCAGCGCAACCGTCGACGCATCCTTTCCGTTCCTCGACATGTACGGCGACCATGTCCAGATCGCGGGCCAACCCACCGACAACCGCTTCACGCTCATCCACCTCACAGACCCGGCTTACTTCCAGATCTCAGGCCGAAGAATTCTGCAAGGCCATTTCCTCGACGAGCGAGAAATCGCCGACCAGTCCCACGAAATTGTTGTAACCGAGAACTTCGCGAAGCGATATTTCAGCGGCGAAAACGCCCTTGGCCGCACCATCCACCTGCCCGAATTCCGACCCGACCGCAAGAACAAGCTTAAAGACGATGCCTTCACCGTCGTCGGCGTCATGAACAATCTGCCTATCTTCGCCGGTTTCCGAGAGGACTATCCCCACATCTTCCTTCCCTATACCGCGGTGCCGGAAGGCGTAGACAGTCTGATCGTCTCAACCGCCTTGCCCGCCGACGACCTCACCAACCCCGTGCGTCAGCTCATTTATTCCATGGACAAAGACCAGCCCGTCCTGGACATGATGACTCTCCGCCAGATGCTCGACATGTACGGCTACGCCGGCCCGCGCTTCGCTCTCGCGCTCTTCGGAACCTTCGCCGCCGCGGCCCTGCTGCTCTCGCTCGTAGGCGTCTACGGAGTGCTCTCCTTCGTTACCTCGCAGCGCACGCAGGAAATCGGCATCCGCATGGCCCTCGGCGCCAATCGCGGCAACGTCATGTGGATGGTCCTCCGCCAGGCCTGCATGCTCGCCGTACTCGGCGTAGCCATTGGCCTTCCGCTCGCCTTCTTCGCTGGACGCTTCGCCAAAGACCAACTCATCCACACTTCGCAGCACGATCCCGTAGCGCTCATCGCCGCCATCTGTGTCCTGCCGCTGCTCGCCGTCGCGGGAACGCTTCTGCCCGCGCGCCGAGCCGCCGCCATCGACCCGGCAAGAGCCCTGCGTTCGGAGTGAGATGGCACGCTCATGCCGGAAGCACTTCGAAAACGTGATAACCCCATGCGGGCAGATCCAGGTATAGTCCGCGAGTAGAAAGTTCAGACCCCTGCCGATCGTAAATTGCCGCTCCCGTTCGATCACGGAAACGCCAGTTGCGATCCTTCAAACTTGACCACGCTATCTCCACGTAGCATTGGCTCTGGTGATCGGAGTAGTTCACCGCAATCAATCGCCGCTTGTCTTGTGGGCCAGTCCAGGAAAATGCAATGAATGACTCAAATGTCGAGTTCCCATCCCACGCAGAACTGCAAGAGAGTAATTGCCAATCTCCGTCACGAACGGTGGGATCGCGTAACTGGTCGATCAGATTGGTATAAAAATCTGCGATTTCCTGATCAACCGGTTCGACGGGACCGCGCCCAAGATGCATCGAAATGCGGACTCGCTTGCCCTGCAGCTGCCCTTGATGGAAGAAACGTAATCCCGGCGAAAGGAACGTAATGATCGCGGCCGCTTGATGAACGCCGGCCGGAAACGTCGCCGCCGCACGAGGCTCATCATGGTTTTCCAGAAAGCGTGCAAGTTTGTCCTGAAAATCCAATCCCGCAGTCAAATGCCCGCGAACAGACTGAGCATTCCGTTCCGTCAGGCGATCGTATAAACGTTTGTCATACGTATAGTTGAATCCCTGCTGCTGCAAACTCCACTCCAGATTCCAATAGACCTCCGCCATGAAGAGAAAATCGGGATTCTGACGATGTACTGCCTCTGTCGCCCTGGGCCAAAACGGCTCCGCTTGCAGTCCCCATGTGTGCTCAAATACTTCCGGCAACTCGAGCATTGCCATGTCGCAGCGCACCGCGTCGCACTGCGTCGCGATGCGCTGCAACTCAGCGAGCATCGCCTCCTGGAAGTCGGGGTTTGCATAGTTCAGTTGCAGTGTATCCGGCCATCCGGGGAAGTACGGATCGCGACCATGGGCGAAAATTCGCTCCCCGTTTTGAGTGGGAACACGACAGTAGTTCTGCGGCTCTGCGGTGAGTTGGTCTTCAGTCCCTGAGACATAGAAATCAGGGTGTCGGACGGCCCATGGGTGATCGAGTGCGGTGTGGTTCGGCACGAAATCGAGCATCAATCGAATGCCGCGATCGCTGAGTCGCTGACGGACACGCCGCAAAGCGTCGTCGCCTCCAAAGTCCTGGTGAACGTGGTAGTCGCGGATTGCAAAGCAGGAACCGCTGACATCGGATTCCTGATAATCCGGAAGAGTTTGTTGATACTCCCGCATCCATTCCGGATTGGAAAGCGACACACTCCTGCCCACGGCACCGGTCTGCCATACTCCAAGGAGCCAGACAATATCGAAGCCCGTTTCCGCCAGATGGTCCAACTCGGCCTCTGTCAAATCATCTAGTGTGGCTGGTCGCCCCAATGCTGCGCCAATCTCCGCCAGGCGGACGCGCGTATTGATCTGGTACAGCGACGGACAGCGGGGAAGGCTCATGCTTATCACTCCCCTGTGTTAGACCTTCATTACGACCGGGTCAAGACTTTGAAGAAAAAAAGGTGTTGCCGCGGGAGGCACATTCGCCCTTAGCACGACAAAAAAGCGAATTTCTCTTCGGCGCGAAAACGGTGCGTATTCTAAACTGAGTCGCCCGCTCTCCATAGCAGTCGCCGGAAACTAATCTCGCCCGTATCTCCGTGGAGGACTCAGCCGTGACCACTGAACAGCCATCAACCAGCAATAAGGAATTCATACGTCGCGCCCTTGAAGTCGCGATCCACGTCGGCCTGCTTGTTCTCCTTACAACAGCTTGCCTGTTCATCGTGCGCCCCTTCCTTCCTCTCGTCACGTGGGGCATTGTGATCGCAATTGCCTCATATCCTGCGTACCGAAAGCTGCGAGGCGCCCTAGGTGGCCGTGGAAAGCTGGCTGCCGTTCTTTGCACGTTATTTTTCCTGGCGGCGTTGATCGTTCCCGTTGCGTTGCTGGCGGAAACGATGATCGAAGGGGCCCGTTCGCTGGGCACACATGTCAAAGATGGAACCCTCAGCATTCCTGCCCCGCCTGCCAGCGTGCGAACTTGGCCTCTTATCGGGGCGCCCTTAGACCGTGTGTGGAATATGGCTTATACGAACCTGACCGGTCTGCTGAAAAGTCTCGCTCCTCAACTCCGAGAGTTTGTTCCGAGGTTGCTCCACACCTCAGCTGGAATCGGCATCACAGTAATACAATTCGTCCTCGCAATTCTCGTCGCCGGAGCTATGCTTGCAAATGCCTCGGGATGCGCGGCAATCACTCATGCATTGGCCAACCGTCTTTTTGGCGAGCGGGGACCAGAGTTTGAGCAACTCGCGGGATCGACAATCAGAAGCGTTACGAATGGAATCATTGGTGTCGCTGTCATCCAAGCCATCTTCGCGGGTATCGGGTTTCTGGTAGCTGGACTGCCGGGCGCAGGATTGTGGACGCTCGCTTTCCTGATCGGTGCAATCCTTCAGATCGGAGGCCTTGTTATTCTTCCGGCCATTATCTACATGTTTGCCATTGCCAGCACCACGAAGGCAGTCCTGTTTCTCGTGTGGTGCCTTGTTGTCCTACTTCTTGAGCACGTGCTCAAACCGTTGCTTCTGGGACGCGGCGTTGCCGTACCGATCGTAGTAGTCTTTTTAGGTGCGATTGGTGGCTTCCTGGCTATAGGCATCATCGGCCTTTTTGTCGGCGCCATCGTTCTGTCTGTGGGCTATAAGCTCTTTCTCGCATGGATTGAAGGCCCTATCGCTGCGGAGCAAGCGACCTGAAACAACAACAGGTGTATGGGAAAGATCCCGCGTCGTAAATCATCCATCTCTCGGACGTTGAGGCACAAAAGCCAGTGCACAAAGCAAATGACAAGCCAAATGACCTTGATACGAATAGTGTCGGCTCATTCGCGTTGCAGGGTCATTTCATCGGATCGTCCACGATACGGCAGGGCCCCGCGCCGGATTTTCCGAAGTCCGGGGATAACAACAGCTTGCGTACAGACTAAAACGCCCAGTCTCTGATTTGTGTGCAGATGCATTCGAAGAGTGATAATCTTCGGGCGAAGTGTTTGTTACACCTCAGCAGAAGAAAGGTATCCGAATCATGAGTCGTCAAAAGCTTTTTGTGGTGACCACGTTGCTGTCGGCAGGACTGCTCTTCTCCGGATGCAAAAAGTCATCGGATCAGGATCAGGCGGCAACGCAACCGGCGGCAGCACCGCCCGCAACGCAACCCGACTCCAGCCAGCCCGCTCCCGCTGCAGCCGGGAGTGACACCAAAGCTGCGTCACCGGCACCGGCAACATCGAGCGCTCCGGCCGCCGCAGCGCCTGCTGCGGCTCCGGCACCTGCTCCTCCGCCACCACCACCACCTATTATCGTTCCCGCAGGCACGACGTTGTCTGTAACTCTCGGCAGCGGTCTTAGTTCAAAGGACAGCGCTGCTGGGCAAGGGTTCACCGGAACACTCGCCAATTCCGTGTCTGTCGGAGGAGTCAGAGCGATCCCAGCCGGATCTCAGGTAAGTGGCACCGTCACCGATGCCAAGTCAGCGGGTAAGTTTAAGGGCGCGGCAAGTCTTGGCATTACGCTGCAGTCCATCACGGTCCACGGTACCAGCTATCCCATCTCCACGAGCGTTTATAGTCAGCAGACCACGGGTAAAGGCAAGCGCACTGCCGGATTCATCGGTGGCGGCGCAGGCGCAGGCGCCTTGATCGGCGGTCTTGCGGGCGGCGGCAAGGGCGCTGCAATCGGCGCTCTCGCTGGAGCAGGCGCGGGAACCGCAGGTGCTGCGATGACCGGCAACAACCGCGACATTACGCTTGCACCGGAAACGGTAGTCAGCTTTAAGCTGGCGAACTCCATCACCCTTCCACCGCACGAGCAGTAAGATCTCTGCATAAAATAGAACAGCCGCCTTGCGAGGCGGCTCTTCTCGTCTGTGCACCACTCATCGACAAAATTCCAACTCGCCAGCGACTGCATGTCTCCGGCAGTACGCGGTCCATGTGCTCTTTGCACATGAGGGCTTGACCCCTGTACATTTACCGTTAGCTTGAAGTAGAAGAAAATCGATTTATTCAGGAGAATCATGAACGGCTCCCCGCAGCAGGTATGCTCTCCAATCCGTAGCCTCGCTCTCCTTCATTCCATCAGCGATCCGCAACTCAGAGCCGCGGAACTAGACGAAAAGTGGTCGCGATTGGCCGCCCTCTTTGACCAATCTCAGCTGTCAGCGATTCTCTTGCAGCGGAATGAAAACATTGCATGGATCACTGGCGGCCAAGTCGAGGCGCGTGTCGCTATCCCGCTCGAAACTGCCGTCACTTTCCTGCTGCTGACTCGCACGGGCCGCAAGTATTATCTGACGTCGAATAATGAGGCTCCACGGATGGCGGACGAGGAGTTCCCTGACCTCGGTTATGAGCCAGTCATCGCACCCTGGTATCAGGACACATTGGCAGAAATTCATCGTCTGGCAGGTACCGGAGCGATCGGCACAGATCACGTCCTGCCTGGATTTATCCCGGTCGACCTTAGCCCGTTGCGCACACCGCTCACCGCCGCTGAGGTCGACCGCTTCCGCTGGCTTGCAGAACATACCGCATCGATAACGGCAGAGACGCTTCTTGAACTTGAACCAGGCATCACGGAAGATCAGATGTCCGGCAACATCGCCCAACGTCTGCTTGCTGAAGGCATCCTTCCATCTGTCCTGCTCATGGCTGTCGATGATCGCATCCGCAAATACAAGCATGCAGTCTCGCGCGGCGCGGTTCTGGAGCGTTATGGAATGCTGAATCTTTGTGCCCGCAAGTGGGGGCTCGCCGTTTCCATCACACGCTTCGTGCATTTCGGTGCGCCTCCGCAGTGGCTGGTAGACGGATTCGGGGCCTGCGCAGAAATCAATGCAAAGCTTTTGCATGCCAGCCGCAGCGGTGCAACCTCCGCAGATCTCTTCGCCGTAGCTGAGCGCGCCTATCGCGAAGCCGGCTTCCCGGGAGAAGAACAACTGCATCACCAGGGAGGCCCCGCAGGATATCTGGAGCGCGAGTGGGTAGCCTCACCCCGCGCCCGGCAAACCCTCACCGAAACTGAGGGACTTGCATGGAACCCGAGCATTCGCGGAGCCAAGACAGAAGATACAGCGCTGCTTCACAACAGCGCGATTGAAGTGCTGACCCTTACACCATCGCTTCCACAGATCACTACAACGATTGACGGAATCACGTATCCTGCTGCGAATATTCTGATTCGCTGATCCGCCGCACTTCTGACGCAGGATGAGCGCTGATCCGGAGAGGTAATCGATTACATGAATACGCGCACGATGCCCAGACTCTTTGCTGCGACAATCCTTTCTGCACTGATCGCGTTCACTCCAGCTCGTCCGGCTTTCGCGCAAGCAACTGAATATTCAGACAAACCGCCCTTGTTACTCGGCGCCGCATGGTACCCGGAACAGTGGCCTGAATCGCGTTGGGATGCGGACC
>Ga0209139_10000429_pt1 | contig 14363 bp, 10 predicted proteins | sample BogFormECP14_OM3_FD_188246 | JGI IMG/M metagenome (GOLD analysis project Ga0209139, IMG submission 188246) | Bog forest soil microbial communities from Calvert Island, British Columbia, Canada - ECP14_OM3 (SPAdes) (version 2) | ecosystem: Environmental > Aquatic > Freshwater > Wetlands > Bog ...
CGACGTGCTGCGGCTGCTGCGTATAGCTGGTTACCGTTGCGTCCGCATATTGGTAGCCGCCAATGATGGAGGCCCAGGAAAAAGGATGCGCTTCGTAGTCAATGGAAACACCGCGGCTTTCTATCTGGCCAAGATTTTCACGCATCAGCAATGTGGAAGTAGGCGTTGTGAGCAGCGTGAGCGCAGTGATGGGTCGATTCACGCGCGTCCAGAAGTAGCTCATCCGCACCATCGACTGCCAGCGTGGAATGTTCGCTTGAAATCCAGTCTCCCATCCGGTTGCGCGCTCTGAGCGGAGATTGGGGTTCGGCAGCGTGGTCTGCTGACCTACCTGGCCAGTGCGGTACAGCTCATTCTCGGTAGGAGCGCGAAATGCACGGAACGCAGTAGCATTGAGCGCAATGTTGTTCGTAATTCGACGCGAGACTCCGAGCCGCGGATCGAAAACAGTTTCACTGAACGATGGAAGAGTAGTGGCGCTCTTTTGCGTCCACGCCTCCGCATCAAAATTCGAGAAGTGATCGACGCGCCCAGAGGCGCTCAGTGTCCACTTGGTCGGCGTTGCCAGCGCCTCGCCGTAAACTCCGGTCTGCCGCTGCCGCGCCGCAGTGTTCAGGATTCCCCCAGCTCCGACAAAAAGCACCTCGTTGTCGGATGCGCGCACGTCGTGGGTATCGGCGCCTACAAGAATCACCGCTTTCGCGCCAACAGGCTGCCGCCAGTGCGCGGCTGCGCCTAGTTCATCCGCCGGATCTTCCGCATACCGTGTCTCGATCTCCGACGCGCGGTTTGGTCCTATCGATGAAAAGGTCTGCCGATAGTGCTCGGTGCTGCCGTAAAAGCGAAGCGTCAGCTGCGACCAGTCGACCCCGGTCGAGTATCGCCAGAGCCGCGTGCCATTTTTTTGTACCGGAGTGCCGTTGTCGCGCGCCTCGTTGAACCCGCTGCCATGCAAAAAGATACGATCACTGTTATGAATTGTGCGTTCAAGATCAACCAGCCCGTTCTCCGAGTGCACATTGCTGTTCTGGTCGATGGGGCCGCGCAGGTCGGGAGCAACCAGCGTATAACCATCCGTGCCGAGAATACCGCCCGCAACCAGCGCACCCCACGGGCCGCGTTTGACCGAACCAAGCAGGCTATTCGCGGTGGTTTCTTCCCCGCCATAACCAGTCGTCAGTGCAAATAGATCCTGCTCCGGCTTCACCGGCAAGATGTTGATGACGCCGCCAATGGCGCTGGAACCGTACAAATCCGACGCTCCGCCGCGCACTACTTCAACCGAGCGCACAGCCAGCTCCGGCATCTCCTCCCAGTGAATCCATCCGCCATAAGGATCGTTCAACGGGACATCGTCCGAAACGACAAGCGTCCGGCTCGCTGCGGTCGAACCCAGCCCGCGCAGCGAGATGCCCTGCGATGTAGGATTTGCAACCAGCGAACTCGATCGACGAAAGAGTTCCAGCCCAGGAACCTGGCGCAGCTTGCCATCGAGCGCGGGCGTCGCAGCATCCTGAAGCTGCTGCTGGCTGACGATCCGCGTACTCGCAGGACTATCCAACGTGTCCAACGGCGAACGATAGGCTGTCACCACAATCCGCTCCTGCAACTTCTGCAATACAACGTGCGCGTGCAGCCCCGGAGAAATTGTAACTGTAGCAGTCTCATATGCGAGAGCGCTAACTTTGACGGTAATGGCCGCCTGCGATTCGTTTTCGAAGGTGAAGCTTCCGTCGTCGGACGTGACGCCGAGGATCGCATTGCTGGATCCGGCAATCTCCGCATGAGCGATGCCGGATCCCTGCTCATCGACAACAGTTCCGGAAAAACGCGCAACCCGTTGTGCCTCGCACAGAGGCAGCAAGGCGCTGCCGCATAGTACGACAAGGAGCGGCAGCAAAGAGCGTCCGAACATGTGTCGGTTCGTCATCAGTGTTCTTATTCTACGAACGCGCGCGCACAATCCGAACGCTTTCCTTACTATTTGCCCCGGCATCGGGCAAAGCAGCCAACAAGTCACGCATGGTTGCGTGAAGAAGAGGGTGTTGCAACCCCGGTGCGATCTCGGCCAGCGGTTCGAGAACGAAGCGCCTCTCGGCTAGCGCGGGATGCGGCAATGTGAGCGCGGGCGTATTCACGATCAGACCGTCCACAAGCAAGAGATCGAGATCAAGGGTGCGCGGACCTTTTGGCGGGCTGTTCCTGCGGTCGCGCCCGAAATCGCGTTCGATTGCAAGCAGCCGTTCCAGCAGAGTTTCCGGTGAATCCGCCGTCCTCAATGCGCCGGCGGCGTTTATGAATGCTGGCTGTTCCGTCATCCCCACGGGAGCAGTTTCGTACAGAGAGGAGCGCAGAGTCACTTCGCCCAGCCGCTCGAGCGCACGGAACGCCGCCTCGATCGTTTCCGCCGGCGGCCCCGTAGGCGAACGAAGATTGGAACCGAGACCGATGTAGGCTGTGTACATTTCTGCTGAGGTCCTCGTAAGAGATTGGCACAGAAACAGTTTACGATCATCTCAAGAGCATCCGGCATGCGCATCGCTTTCTTCGGGGGCACCTTTGACCCGCCCCATCGCGGACATCTCGCTATTGCCCAAGCCGCGGCTGAGCGGCTCCGACTCGACCGCGTCCTGTTTGCGCCGGTAGGCAATCAGCCGCTCAAGAATGACTCATCAGTCGCAAGCTTCGAAGACCGTGTAGCCATGGTGAAACTCGCCATCTCAGGCGACAGCCGCTTTGAGCTTTCAACCATCGACGCGCCACGCCCAGACTATCGCCCCAACTACACCATCGATACGATCCGTTTGCTGAAAGAAACCCTCCAGCCCGAAGACCATCTTTTCTGCCTGGTCGGTGCGGATTCCTTCCTGAGCCTGCCGCGCTGGTATCGCGCCGCTGAGCTGCTGTTCGACTGCGATTTTATTGTCGCAGGACGCCCCGGCTTCGACTTCCCCAGTGCGGAAAAAGCACTGCCGAAAAATGTGCACATCTCCGGGGAGCCGAGCCACGAGCCCGGTCTTTCTACACTCACCCTGACCAACGATGCCGGCCAGTCCTCGACATTCTATTTCCTGCCCGACCTTCGCGAAGAGATCTCGGCAACCGAGGTGCGCATGGCGCTGGCAGGGCATTTCGCAGATGACGGCGCGCTGCCTCGACCAGTGGCAGAGTATATTCGCGCGCATCATCTTTACCAATGACGGGAAATTGAGATGCCACTGGCGCTCCAACCCGGTCCACGCTACGATGTAGCGTTGTATCTAAGGAGAGCGTCCCCACCGAATGGCGTCCACCGAAACCCGCAAAATGGTGCTGGCTGCCGCAGCAGCCTGCGAAGACAAGAAGGCAGAAAACACGCGCGTTCTTGAACTCGACCCAGCCGACTCAGGCTTCACCGACTTCTTTCTGATCACTAGTGCCGCCAACGACCGCCAGTCGCAGGCCATCGGCGACGAAATCGACCTTCGTATGAAGCGTGAGTTTGGGACGTATCCGCACTCGGTGGAAGGCCGCAAGCTGGGCGAGTGGATTTTGATGGACTACGTCGACTTCGTCGTCCACATCTTTCTGGAAGAGAAGCGCGCCTTCTATGACCTGGAGCGCCTCTGGAAGTCCGCTCGGTCCGTAGATCTGGAAGAGTTGAAGGCGGCGCTGAAAGAAAAGACCGTGGCAGCGAGGAAGAAGACTACGGCAAAGAAATCACCCGCAAAGAAAACAGCTGCGAAAAAAGCAACGCCTGCCGTTGCTGCGAAAAAGGAAAAGAAATCCGCGAAGTAAACCCCGCATACGGAAGAACCGCATAAAAGGCGCCCTTGGACGCCTTTTTATTCGGTTTTCGGACTTACATTGAGGTTAAAAGTAGATCTTTCCCGCCAACTGCACTGCGCGGCCGGGCTGCGGGTCTGTGCTTGAACCGCCAAAGTTCGAGGGTTGAATGACGGATGTGATTTTTCCAAAAGTGGCGAGTGGGTTGTTTCCTGCGCCAAAATTGCCGCCTGGAACGCCCGGTGAGCCCGGAGGCGCGAAGTTGGGATGGTTGAAGGTGTTGAACGAATCCATACGAATCTCGATGTAGCGCGACTTCTCGCCTCCGAGAGGAAAGTCTTTGTAGATGCCGAGGTTGGTGTAGTTGAAACCAGGACCGTGGAAGAAGTTACGCTTGACATTGCCGAACGTTCCAATCGGCTCTTGGCTGAAAACGCTGGGGTCGAACCACTGACCCGATCTTGGATTGAGCGTCTTAATCTTGAAGGTTGAGGTAACCGCCGTATCCGGGCAGCTGTAATAGTTGAATCCATCGCACCAGAGAGAGTTATAGCCTCCGGTATCCAGGATGGTGATGGGGAATCCTTTCTGCAATGCCGTAACCCCTGAGACGTGCCACCCGCCAAGGAATTCACGCATGATGAAATTGTCTTTCATCGACTGCAGGATCGGAATTTCATAGACATACGTTCCGACAAACCGATGGCGGGCATCGTAGTCCGAGTCGCCATAGCTCAGGTATCCGAAGCCGGGAATGTAGTTCGTTCCCAACCCATTGAAGCCTGAACTCTCGAGACCGGAGGCGTTGTCGAGTCCGTGGGAGTAGGTATAGGCAAGAGTGAAGGAAAGTCCGTGAGTCCGCGCCTTCTGCAACTGCGCCTGGAACGAGTTGTAGCTTGAGCTTCCTCTCGTGGCCTGCGTGCCCACACCCAGGTAATACCCGAGGCCAGAGTCATCAATCTCAAGCGGATCTGTGGCGTGACTGGGATAAATCAGCCTCTGAATCGAGCGGTTAGCAATGCAATCAGGGTCCGCCAGGCAGGCCGCATGACCGGCCGGCGTCACCGGGTTGGCGTCATAAGTTGTCACCAGATGATGACCCAATGAGCCGACATAGCCCAGAGTCATCACCATCTCTCCCGGTAGCGAGCGCTGGATGTTCAGGTTGAAGTTGTAGACCACCGGAACTGTATTGTGAACGTCGAAATTGTTCAATTCGGCCGGGAAGTAACCGCCCGCGATGAAATCCACGGGTTGACCAGGTTTCGGCGGCGTAAACGGATATGGATTTGTGCCAGCTCCGCGGCCCGCCACGTCCACAAATGGATTGGCAAAACCGGGCTGTAGCCCAACTGATGATGCGCCCTGGGAGAAAAGCGTAAAGGGCGGCGTTTCCAGATTCTGTAAGGAACCTTCCTCCTGGTCCCGGTTGTAATACAACCCGAAACCGGCACGCACCACGAAATCCTGATGTCCTCCTGTCAGGAAAGTAGGTCCTGAATCCGGAGACCACGCAAACCCAATCCGGGGAGCGAAGTGCGTGTATTTGATTGTCGGGCCGGCTCCTTTATTGCAGCCCGGGTCTCCGGGATACAAAAGACCTGCCGGAGCAGTTGGATAGACTTTCGACTGCGCTGAGCCGCCTACAAAGCAGGTGACCGCCACACCGCCGAATTGGCTGTTCTGGAAGGGCTCTTCTGCATCCCAGCCTAATCCATAGTTAAAGGTAAAGCTGGGGCTCATCTTCCAGTTGTCCTGTGCATAGAGATAGGTCTCATACGCACTTGCATCAATAAACCCGCCGGAGAACTGGCCGTAACTATCCGGAATGCCGAAAGCAAAGTCTATGGCCGGGTCACCCGAACTGTAGGAACCGCCGCCTTCGAAGGAATAGGCGCCATTGTTATCGAAATAGAATGGATTGCTTACGCGATACTGCGTTACGTGAGCACCAAATTTCGCGCTGTGTGCTCCGATTGTCTTACTGAAGTTATCGACAAAACTTAGGTTTGAATCCTTGCGCGGTTGCGGACCGTTGTTGCTGAATCCCAGGGTAAAGTAGCCCGCGACCGGAAGTAGAGGCACGCTCTGCGCAGCGGTGTTTTGTGGAGTGATCTGGAAGCCGTAGGTGCTGGGAGCAACGGGAGTTGCAGGTTCGACGGCGGCGAAATTAAAGCGGAAATAGGCTACGCGAAACTCGTTGAGCGTGCTGGCATTGAAAACGTGAGTGTATGAGGCGTTAAAGATTTTAACGTGTGCCGCGTCGACCTCGGCAAAGCCCGGCAGCGTTGCGCCCGTAAATGGGAGTGTCTCCATGGTGGGGTCTGACTGAAAGACCGCCGAGGACCAAATCTCGTCGTTTTGAGAGAGGTGATAGTCGGCGCGAATTACGCCTTGATCTCCGCCACCCGAATTCGCCGTGCTGAAGCTGTAGTAAGGCGCGCCACCGATTGACGTGTTTGCGGGTGGAACAAACTTATTCAGCAGCGTGCTTGCTACAGGATCGAACTGACTGGGACTCACAGAAAGACCGTTGGGAAAGCAACTTGCCCAGGTCTTGGTGCCGTCGGCGACACATCCACCGATGCTGAACGGTATGGGGTTTGTCGAAAGCGAACCAGCGTCTCCGAAGTTACCGCTAACCTGGGCTGGGCTAAAAACAGGTGTGTTCTGCGTACCCCCGGTACGGTTCCGGAAACCCTGATACGCCAGGAAGAAGAACAACTTATCTTTCAGAACCGGACCGCCCAAGGTGCCCCCATAGAGATTTTGATGGAAGGGCGGGCGCTGTCCGGGCAATGAGAAATAGTCGCCGTTGTTCAGGAAGGTGTCTCGGTAATATTCAAAGGCGTTGCCGTGGAAGCTGTTGGTGCCGCTCTTTGTGACCTCATTGAGGATTGCTCCCGAGTTACGGGAGAATTCCGGATTCAAAGTGCTGACAATAATGTTGAGTTCGCTGATCGCATCCGGATTCACTTGGATTCCCTGCGTTTGCAGCGGCGCGTCGTTGATATCTGTGCCGTCCAGCAGAAATGAATTGGTCGTTGTCTGACTGCCGTTCGCAGAGAATGTGCCAAACCGATCGGCAGCTTCAACCACACCGGGCGCCGTTTTTTCCAACTGGGAGACGTCGCGAGAGATCGAAGGCAACGCGTCGATGTCTTGAGAGGTGAGTTCAGTCTTCAGTTGCGTGTCCGACGTCTCTACCTGAACCGTTGCTGCCTGCACTTGGACGGTCGTCGCTCCCGAGCCTACCTGGAGGACCGCATCAACGGCGCGGTCATCGTTCAGGTTCAACGTGAGGCCTGTTGACTTGAATTGCTGGAAGTTCGGCGCCTGAATCGTAATGGTGTAAGGACCACCGATCTGCAATTGCTGAAACCTGTAATAGCCTTTGCTATCGGTCGTCACCTTACTGGAGATGTTCGTGCTTGTATTGAGAATTTCGACCGTGGCGTTACCAACTACGGCGCCAGTTGAATCCGTTACAGTCCCATGGACAGCGGCGTAGACGTTCTGGGCAACGGCTTTGGGTGTAAGGATTGCGAGAGATAGAAGTGAGAATACTAATACCTTGGCTGACCGCATAGATCCTCCGGAACGGTAACTTTCGATGACTATCGAAACCACTGATCAGATTCCGCGCAAATGCGAGAGGGGCAGGCAAGCCAATCGTGTACCTTCAGCAGCCTAGGGTCCAACCTGGATTGCCATCTTTGCGATGGGAATGGGCAATCGAAATTCCATTTATAGAGGCTGATTTGGCAGGGAATTAAGGGAGTAATTAGTCGGTAACTAGCTTTTCTTGCAATCTGGCCGTCATCTCTAACCGGAGCCAATTGATTTCTCTTCCACGCTATGAAAACGTTTTCGGAGATTACTTCCGAAGTAATGCATGATGAGTAATCTATACATCTTTCAATCTCTACTTTTTCATAGATATGCAGTTGCTATATCTATGACAAGTGGAAAGACCACTCAAATTCATCAGCTTTGAGTGGTCTGGCACGAGGACAGGTAGACTCGCTAGATGACCATCTCCATTGCCATGATCAAGAAGGGTTCCGGTGAATCCGATTTCGCAATGGCCTTTAAAACTTATACAAAGCGAATCGGGAATTACGCCCCCGTCGATATTCCGACATTCTCTTCCGAGGACGCCTTTTTCCAGGCCTTTTCGCGACAGCGCTCCCGTACTGCGCCATATCTCGTGCTTCTTGATAGCCGGGGCAAGCCATTCACCTCCGAGCAGTTCGCGCAATGGCTGGGCAAACTGCGCGACCAAGGCCAGCAGGCGATCATCCTTGCCATCGGCCCAGCGGACGGATGGTCGGAGGACGCCCGCAAACACGCAAATCTGCTGCTGTCGCTTGGCCCCATGACGCTACCCCATGAGCTGGCCCGGGTCGTCTTGAGCGAGCAACTCTACCGGGCATTTACAATCCTATCTGGGCATCCGTACCACACGGGCCACTGAAAAGATGTCCGGCGAAGCAAATTGAAATGACTGTCGAATCGCGCAGGGGATTGATCCTGATCAACACCGGCCCGGGCAAAGGCAAAACGACTGCCGCCATGGGAACGGCCCTGCGCGCCGTTGGAAATGGGCTCAAGGTGCTGATGCTGCAGTTTCTCAAGGGCTCATGGCATTACGGAGAACTCGATGCGGTCGAAGCCTTCAATGGCAACTTCGTTATGAAGCAGATGGGCCGGGGCTTCGTGAAGATCGGTGGCGCCGAGACCGACCCCGAAGACATCCGCATGGTCGAAGAGGCGTGGGAAGAGGCGCGGCGGGCAATTCTCTCGGGTGAGTGGGACATGGTTGTGCTGGACGAGATCAATTACGCCATCAGCTACGGCATGCTCGACCCGGCAAAGGTAGCCGAAACATTGCAGCAGCGGCCCGAAATGGTTCATGTAATCCTGACCGGGCGGAACGCACATCCATCGCTGGTCGAGATCGCCGACACGGTCACGGAAATGCGCGAGGTAAAGCACGCGTACCAGAAGGGCATTCTCGCCCAGCGCGGCATTGAGTATTAGCGAATAGAAAGGTTTGGCATGTCCTGGTTTAAGCGGCAGGAAAACAAAATCGAGAACGCCGGAGAGAAAACCGTCCGGACTGAGGGTCTCTGGATCAAGTGCGATAGTTGCGAGCAAGTGATCTTCAAGGCCGACCTCGAAGCGAACTCCTACGTCTGCCCCAAGTGCGGCCATCATTTCCGCATCGGCGCCCGCGCCCGTATCGAAATGCTGCTGGAGCCGGGCTTCGAGATTGTCGATACCGAGCTGAAGTCTACCGATCCGCTGCACTTCAGTGACCTCAAGTCTTACAAATCGCGCCTGAAGAAGGCCCAGAAAGACACGGGCCTGAACGACGCCATCATCAACGCGCTCGGTCAGCTAGGCCCGCACTCGGTTGTTCTCTCTGTGATGGAATACGCCTTCATTGGCGGCAGCATGGGAGCCGTTGTCGGCGAAACGATCGCCCGCGCCGTCGACCGCGCCTACAACACCCGCCAACCCCTGATCATCGTCGCAGCCTCCGGCGGAGCGCGCATGATGGAAGGCATCGTCAGCCTGATGCAACTGGCGAAAATCTCGGCTGCACTCGCGCGCCTGGATGAAGCAAAGATCCCCTACATTTCGGTGTTGACCGACCCGACAACTGGCGGCGTCACTGCAAGCTTCGCGATGCTGGGCGACCTCAATATCGCCGAGCCGAAAGCTCTGATCGGCTTCGCCGGGCCGCGCGTGATTGAACAGACGATCCGGCAAAAACTGCCTGAAGGCTTTCAACGGTCGGAGTTTCTACTCGATCACGGCTTCCTCGACGCCGTCGTAAATCGTAAGGAGATGAAGGCTTATCTGATCCGGGCGTTGGACTTCATGAAGCATTAGCTTCAGCAGGCGATCGCCACTTTATGAGGCCGTGACTCGAAGCCCTTCGGCCAACTCCTTGATCTTCACCAGGATGAAGTCGTCACCCTTCAAGGTATCCTCATAGCGCTTTTGCCCTTCGGCCACCTTTGAATAATCACCCTGAACCAGTTCAAAGACCAACCCCTTACCCTGCTCCTTGATTTCATAAATCATCGTCAGGTAATTGGACGGGATGTCCGGAACCGCAGGGTTATTCGGATCGATCACGGTGTATTCGAGCCGCCGCGGCTCATCCACTGCAACCACATTCCCTTTCACGTAGAGCTTGCCATCGGCCGCGCCTTTCCAAAGCAGCGGCGAGCCAGGTTTCCAATCTGTTTCTGCTACGCAGCCGAACATGTACTGCGGGATTAATGCGTTGTCAGTCAGCACTTTCCAAAGCGCGTCTGCTGACGCGTTGACTTCAATCGATTTGCGAATGAACAGTTCTGCCATGTGCAATTTTCCTCGCTTCACAATCTAAACTGGAAGCCGCAGCCATGATTGGAAAAACGCGACAGGAACCGGCAACCGAATCCGCTCAAGCCGAGATACCTAAATACGAAAGCCAGGAATTTTACGATCCCGTGCTGGGCGGACCGCGCGGCGTTCTGCGGCGGCCACCGCCTCCGGCGGGAAAATTTCGCCATGCGCGCCTTTTCGCCGCGTCGGAACTTGCGGGGTCGATCGATCACTACTGGATGGTGAGCTGGGATCTGCGCGGACTCGAGCCGCGCCTCGTCGAATCGCTGCCGCACCCAAACGTGCACGTCGTCTTCGAAAGACCGACGTCCAGAGTATGGGGCGTATCGACCGGCAAATTCTCGCGCATGCTCGAAGGCAAGTCGCACGTCTTCGGGATCAAGTTCACGCCCGGTGGATTCTTCCCGTTTCTTGGCAGGTCAGTTTCATCGGTGGCAAATCGCTCGATTCCTGTCGGGCAGGTATTCGGCGACGGGGTGAACGGTCTGGAACGAGCCATCCTCGCGACGGAAAACGAAGATGAAATGAAGGCAGCTGCCGACGCATTTCTACTGGACCGCAAACCACAGCCCGACAAGAAAGCAGACCAGGCGAGGCAACTGGTCGAGCGCATCCTCCGCGAACCACAGATTCTCACCGTCGACGATTTTGCCGCGCGCACCGGCCTCAGCGTGCGCTCGCTACAGAGGCTCTTCAGCCAGTATGTTGGCGTCAGTCCGAAGTGGGTGATTCGGCGCTATCGCCTGCATGAACTGCTTGAGCAGATGCACTCCGGCAAGCCTCTCGACTGGGCGCGGCTCGCCGTTGACCTCGGGTATTTCGACCAGGCGCACCTCATCAACGATTTCAAATCCATCACTGGCTACGCTCCCACTGAATATCCCGGGCTCGAAGTCGCCAGTGACTCCTCTCGGCGAGTATCCTAGAAAATCGCTTTACTCTGTCGAGGTGTGCCGGGTTTGAAGCTACGCTATCTACTGCCGCTGATCACGATCTTTCTATTGGCTGCCAGCAGCGCCATCGCCGAGAACGGAGAGGCCGCATGGCTGCGCTACGCGCCCATAACGGACGCGCAGACACTGAAACAATACGCCTCGCTGCCCGAGCTAATCGTCTCACTTGATCGCAGCGAAGTTGCAGCGAGCGCGCAGAGCGAGTTGGCACGCGGCGTCAGCGCCATGCTTGGAAAGACGCTGCGTACCGAGTCGAATCTTCTACCGGACAGAAACGCATTTGTACTCGCTACAGTTACAGAATTGCAGCCACGCTTTCCTGAACTGCATGCAGTGCAGATCAGCGGCGATGGCTTCTGGTTGGGAACGATCCGTCATCGCGGCCACACCTACATCGTCGTTGCCGGAGCCGATGAGCGCGGCATCCTCTACGGCACATTCGCCCTGTTGAGCCGTATCGCACAGCTTGAGGACATCTCGGGTCTTGATGACAAGGAGTCGCCTTCCGCGCCCATCCGCTGGGTCGATGAATGGGATAACCCCAACGGCAGCATTGAACGCGGCTACTCAGGCCGCTCCATCTTCTTCGACAACGGGCATGTTCGCAGCGACCTCACCCGCGTCCGTGAATACGCGCGCTTGCTGGCCTCGATCGGCATTAATGGCTGCAATGTCAACAACGTTAACGCTGCGCCGGACACGCTGAGCGACGCTTCGCTCGCAGAACTTGCCCGGATTGCTGACGCTTTCCGCCCCTGGGGCGTGCGCATGGCGGTGTCAGTCAATATCGCCAGCCCGCAGACCGTCGATCACCTCGACACCTTCGATCCGCTCGATCCCCGCGTCGTCGCCTGGTGGAAGAAAAAAACGGATCAAATCTACAAGCTCATCCCAGACTTCGCCGGATTCACCGTAAAGGCCGACTCAGAAGGACAGCTTGGCCCCTCGAGTTACGGACGCACACCCGCCGACGCTGCCAACACGCTCGCCCGTGCCCTGAAACCGCACGGCGGAATCGTCCTCTATCGGGCATTTGTCTACAACCATCACCTTGACTGGCGCGACCTGAAGGCCGACCGCGCCCGCGCTGCCTATGACATCTTCCATCCGCTCGACGGCAAGTTCGACGACAACGTCGTGCTCCAGATCAAGCATGGCCCCATCGACTTCCAGGCACGCGAGCCCGTCTCGCCGCTCCTCGGCGGCCTTGAGCACACCAACGAGGCAATGGAAGTCCAAATCACGCAGGAGTACACCGGCCAGCAGCGCCATCTCTGCTTTCTCATCCCCATGTGGAAGCAGGTCCTGGATTTCGACCTGCACGCCAGGCCCGCCGGCACGCCAGTAAAAGAACTCATCTCAGGCAAGACATTTCAGCGGCCACTGGGCGGGATGGTCGGTGTCGCCAACGTGGGTCTCGACGCCAACTGGCTTGCTCATCCGCTGGCCATGGCCAATCTCTACGGATTCGCCCGGCTCGCCTGGAATCCCGATCTCACGCCGCAGACTATCGCCGACGAGTGGGCGCGGCTGACTTTCGGCAACGATCCGCTCGTGGTCAAGACAATTACAACCATGCAGCTTGCTTCGTGGCACATTTACGAGAGCTACACTGGTCCGCTCGGCGCGGGCACGATGACCGACATCATCGGCGTCCACTACGGCCCCGGAATCGAATCATCGGAACGCAATGGCTGGGGGCAGTGGCACCGCGCCGATCACGAAGGCATTGGCATGGATCGTACGGTGGCGACGGGTACCGGCTACATCGGCCAATATCACCCACCCGTGGCTGTCATGTATGAGTCGCTGGCAAGCTGCCCGGACGAGTTGTTGCTCTTCATGCATCACGTTCCCTACACGTATAAGCTGCACTCGGGGAAGACCGTCATCCAGCACATCTACGACTCGCACTACGAAGGCGCTGACGCCGCAGCCAGTCTCATCATTCAGTGGCAAACTCTGCATGGCCGCATCGATGACGAGCGCTACAAGGAGGTGCTGCAGCGTCTCACCTATCAGGCCGGACACGCCATAGTATGGCGCGACGCCATCTCCGAGTGGTTCCTCAAGACTTCAGGCATTCCTGACGCGAAAGGCCGCGTTGGCTATCATCCCGACCGCATCGAAGCCGAGTCGATGCAGCTCGACGGTTACAGGCCCGTCGATGTTACGCCGTGGGAGACGGCCTCCGGTGGCAAGGCTGTCGTCTGCGAGCGCGCTTCCGGCTGCTCGGCGACGTTCTCCTTCAAAGGGGAGACTGGCCACTACGATCTCGCTACGCAATACTTCGACACCAACAACGGCGCGGCCCGTTTCCGCCTGCTCGTCAACGGCAAGCAGATTGATTCATGGCCAGCCGACGACACCCTGCCTTCGGCCAAGATGGACGGCCACACAAGCACCCGCCACACGATTCTCGCCGTCGCACTGAATCGCGGCGACTCCATCCGGATTGAAGGCATTCCTGATGGCGGTGATCAGGCGGGACTCGATTATGTCGAGATTGAGCCTCGTTGAGCGCTCGTCCCCCGAGGGAGGGGGAGGCGCTAAATCTTTGAAAATACGCTGGTTTTGATTTTAGCTTTGCAAAATATTGAAACTAAGCTGGTTAGAAATAAAGTCTTTGTTATCAATAGAAAAGCCCATCCGCGACATGACTGGATGGGCTTTACTGTTCTTATTTCTATTCTACAGGATTCAGAGAAATAACACGCCAAAGAGCCAGCACTTTAAGTGATCGAGAATGAGTAAGTTAGAAAAAATATTCCGCGAGAGGTCTTGACAGCACATGCCGAGCGAACAAACAGCCAGATCAGACAGCCACAGCTGTTTTCTTTGCAGCGGAACGGGTATTCGAGCCAGGCGGGGGTTTCGCACGACGTGATTTCTTTCCTATCGGACGGACGGCAATGCTCGTCTCAAGTTGGAGACGGTCCGCATAACGCAGGAGCTTTTCTATACTCACCTGTGAAATTCTGCCTTGCAGCAAATTACTGACCGATGGCTGGTGTTCGTCGAGAATGTCGACGAGCTGTGCCTGCGTGTAGCCCTCTGCCTTGATCTTCAGAACGCTTGCTTCCGACGTAGAGAAGCCGAGCGAATCGAAAATATTTCCCTTAACAAAATATTTCCCTTAACAATGTGGCCTGGCTTATTTTCGGCGGTGCTTTTCATGTTTCTTTTGCTCCTGCAATCGCTGGCTAAGATAGTTTGTCAGACTGCGCTGCGGAAAAAGAA
>Ga0209139_10000431_pt1 | contig 14329 bp, 6 predicted proteins | sample BogFormECP14_OM3_FD_188246 | JGI IMG/M metagenome (GOLD analysis project Ga0209139, IMG submission 188246) | Bog forest soil microbial communities from Calvert Island, British Columbia, Canada - ECP14_OM3 (SPAdes) (version 2) | ecosystem: Environmental > Aquatic > Freshwater > Wetlands > Bog ...
TACCTGGGAGTGATTTCCGCCCTGGCTGAACAAGAGAAAACCGACCAGGCTCTGGCTGTCTGGTCCAGACTAGCTGCTCTTCACCCTCAGCTTCAGCTAAGCGACTCCTATCCGTTGCTCGAACTCCTCCTTCGCAAACGAAAGATGGAAGAGGCCCAGGGCGTCTGGGCTCAAGCTCTCGTTTTCTCGGGCGTCTCGCGCCCCTCAGATCCGCCTGGCTCTTTGGTATGGGACGGCGGCTTTGAATCGAATGTCGTTGGCGGTGGATTAGCCTGGCGCTACTCCTCACTGATGGGCGGCGTAGTCGTCACTCTCGACGCAAGTGAAAAGCATTCGGGTAATCGTTCTCTTCGGCTTACTTTCAATGGTCTCAGCAATGTGAACTTCAATGAAGTGTGCCAGGACGTTCCGGTACAGCCTTCTACTTCTTACCGCTTTTCCGGATGGCTCCTGACGCGCTCTTTGTCCACGGATCAAGGCGTGCGCTTCGGATTGCACTCTTTTGGCGACTCATCTAATTCTGTCGCCTGGACGGATGCCGTGAAAGGCACGCAGCCGTGGACCAAGCTCGAGCTTCCGTGGACCTCAGGAAGCGATGTCCGTGAATTGCAGCTCTGTGTGAGCCGTCTTCCAAGCGCGAAATTTGACAATAAGATTAGCGGGTCGGCCTGGATTGATGATGTTGCCTTAGTCCCGGAGTCTACGGAGACCGGCAAGCCGTGAAACTCATACGCATCGGGATTTGCGCCCTCGTGGTCTTCGGTGTTGCGTCGCATGGCGCTGTCGAGGATTGGGCGCGCGCCATACTGGAGATCGGGGCAGCTTTGCTCTTCCTCGGATGGGCGGTTCGCGCGTACTTCACGCGAGAGAATCAGCTAGTAATCTCTCCTCTGCTTTTGCCCCTGGTCTGCCTATTGCTGATCGCCTTCGGCCAGTGGTTGTTTCACCTCACTGCCTCCTCTTATGGCACGCGCATGGAACTCCAGCTTCTGCTTGCCGACATCCTTCTTCTCTTCTTGGCCGCGCAATCGTTCCGGACGCTTGAGGATTGGCGCGGGTTCATCTGGTTCGTGATGAGTTTCGGGTTCCTGGTGGCTATCTTCGGGATCCTGCAATACCTTACCTTTAACGGAAAGCTTTATTGGTTTCGCGAGATGCGCTACGGCGGCATCCCCTTCGGTCCGTACGCCAATCGAAACCATTTTGCCGGTTTTGCAGAGCTTGTCATTCCCGTGTCGCTGGTCCCTCTGGTCCTCGGCAAAGTGCGCCGGGAACGGTGGGTTCTCGTCAGCCTGTTTGCGGTGGTGCCCATCGGTGCACTATTTCTTGCCGCCTCTCGTGGGGGCATCATTAGTTTCGCTGTGGAACTCGGGTTTTTAGTGCTTTGGCTGATTGTTCGCCGTACGGTAGGAAAACACTTGCTCTCCGGTGGCGCGATCCTCTTGCTCGCTTTTCTCATGGTGTCTTGGTTAGGTGTCCAGCAGCTCGTAGAACGCTTCTCCTCCCTTCAATCACTTGAGGTTACAGGCGGTAAGCGCGCCGCTATGAGAACGGACACCTGGCACATTTTCCTGGATCATCCTTGGACTGGCACCGGCCTGGGCACTCTCCAGACTGTCTTTCCTTTTTATGAAACGCTTTACGACGGAAAAATCGTCAATCACGCCCATAACGATTACCTGGAAGGTTTGGCGGAAACTGGTATCGTTGGCGCGTTGTGCTGCGTCTGGTTCTTGGGTGTCCTGTTCTTCGATTCGTTAGGGCGCCTGTCTCAGGCCAATGGAGGCTTTGCTTCGACCATTCAGCTCTCAGCCCTTGTGGCGTGTCTCGGCTTTCTCACTCACGCTCTCTTCGATTTCAATCTTCACATTCCGGCAAACTTGCTCCTCTTTTTTCTTTTAGCAAATCTAGCTACAAGCGAGATTCGTCAATCCACTCCCCTGATTCCCAAATCGGGAAACCCGCGTTTCAAGCTTGGAAATCACTGATGGACTTGGTCCTTCTGACTGTATAATCAACTGGGGGTCATCTATTCTTATGCAACCAGCGAGACTGGGTGCGGGGGCGTTGTGTCTCGTCTCCACATCTCTGCTCGGATTACTGGTTCTGGCGCCGCCCACCCGCGCGCAGGCCGTTCTCGAGACACCACAACAAACGAACGACCGTATCCGCGAGCTTTCCGCCACCGCCCGCAACATACCTCATGAATACATCATTGGGAATGGGGACTTGCTCTCAATCGATGTATTCGACGTGAAAGAGCTGAGCCGCGACGTTCGTGTCAGCCAAACAGGCACCATCGGTATCCCTCTTGTACCCGTGCGCCTGCATATCGCGGGTCTCACTGAAATCCAGGCGGAACAGAAAATCTCCGAAGTTCTGGAAGCAAACGGTTTAGTGTCGCACGCGGAAGTCAGCATCACTATCAAAGAAAGAAAGAGCAAGCCCATTACGGTTGTAGGGGCTGTTGCGCATCCTCTCGTTTATCAGGCGGATCGCCAGGTCACGCTTCTCGAAGTCCTTGCCGAAGCCGGGGGGCTCTCGAACGATGCCGGGAACGAGCTCATCGTGACGCGGCCAGTTCCCCAAATGTCCTTCGATGAATCGGAGTCCCCGGGCATGGGGGCGGCGGAAGCTGCGCATGGGCATTCGCAACCGGTTAGATCAGAAGCAAAACCCGCGGCACCAACCGTAACTCCATCTCCTTCGTCGCAAGAGGCGGCCGCGGCGGATCCTCCCGAATTGCCGGCGCCCAGTACGCCTGCGGAGAAATCGACCAACGGAGCCGGCGCACCCTCGGGTTCAGTTTCGGTCGACACCATCACCGTTAATCTGTACCAGCTTATGGAAACTGGGAATATCTCGAATAATATCCCTCTGCAGGCCGGCGATGTCGTAACTGTGCCTCACGCCGGTATCGTGTATGTTTTGGGCGCGGTTGGCAGGCCCGGTGGATTTGTGCTGACGAACGACCGAGAGCAGATGACCACCTTGAAAATTCTCGCGTTAGCCGGCGGCTATACAAACCTTGCTAAGACCGACCACGCCGTCGTCATCCGCAAAGATGCTCAGGGTCAGCAGCATGAAGTACCCATCGATCTGAAGAAAATCCAGAACAGCCAAGCCGAAGATTTGCCATTACAACCGAGCGACATTTTGTACGTTCCGCAGAGCGTAGCCAAGCAGGCAGTTCTGAGAACCATTGAGTTTGCCCTGGCCCTCGGCTCAGCCATCGCGCTTTATCGCGTGGCCGACCACTAGAAAATGTCTGAAGACAACAAACTCGTTCCCCGGCATAACGGCTCCAATGGCACTGTTGAGCTGATTCCCCCATCCCCGAATCTCGCGGCTTGGGACCTTTCGCCGCGCGAACCCCATCTTTATGATTACCTGCTGATCCTGCGCAAGCATCAATGGCTGATCTTGTCGTTCTTGGTAGCCGTGGTCACGATTGTCACTATCTCGACTTTCCGCATGCAAGCCGTCTATGTGGCCACTGCCCGCATTGAACTTGATCCCGCAAATGCCTCTATCCTGCCTTTTCAGGGCATGGATCCTTATGGCTATGAGGTGGATGTCGAGAACTACATCGAGACGCAGTCGAAAATCTTGACGAGTGAAACTTTGGCCTTGCAGACCATCCGCAGCAGCAGCCTGGGCGCTAGGCCGGAGTACGCTTCTCCTAATGGCCCCTCCGAAGCCGTGGCCATTGGCAGTTTGGAAAACCAGAAGCGCCCACCGGAGCTCGGTGCCTTCCTTGGCAGCCTCAGCGTAAAACGCGTCCCCATGAGTAGGCTTATGGATGTGAGCTTCGAGTCAACAGACCCGCAGTTTGCCGCGCGTATCGTCAATGAACACATCAAGAATTATCAGGAACAAAACATTAGCAGCCACTACGATGAAACTACGCGTGCCACCACCTGGCTGCGCAAAGAGTTGGACGAGCTCAGGGTTAAAGTTCAGGAATCCGAAGACCAGAGAATCGCCTACGAAAGAAAAAATCAGATCTGGACGCTTGACGACAAGTCCAACATCACCAGCCAGCGCCTCGCCGATGTTAACAAGGCTTTGACGGACGCCCAGGAAGACCGGATGAGGAAGGAAGCGCTCTTTCAGTTTGCCAAAGCCGGTGACATCTCCGACGTGCCCCAACTTCGCGACAATCCGGCCTTGCAGGCTCTCATCCAGAAACGGCAGGCAGCGTCAGAGGAATACGACGCCGCTTTGAGCCAAACTGGCCCTAAGTTTCCCAGGGTCCTGCGCCTTCAAGCCCAAGTGAAGGAAATAGATCAGTTGATCCAGAAGGAAAATATTGGAACCCTCAACCATATCGAACTCGATTACCGCGAAGCCGTGCAGCGCGAAGCAATGCTGGTGCAAGCTCTCGATAAGCAAAAAGTGGAAGCGAATACGATGGCCGAGCGCATGGTTGAGTACAACATCCTCAAGCGCGAGGCGGAAGCTTCCAAGACTCTCTATGACAGCTTGATGACCAAACTCAAAGAGGTGGGCATTTCCTCTGCTTTGCAATCCTCCAATATCCGGGTCGTCGATCCGGCCATGATCCCCACCTATCCTTCGCGTCCCGCCAAGGCGAGGAACATCGCACTCTCCTTTCTTGTCGGTCTGGTTGGCGGCATCGGTCTTGCCCTCATGCGCGAGTACCTCGACAACACTGTCAAGACGCCCGATGACATTGAGACGCTCGCCCGTCTGCCTTCCTTGGCCGTTGTACCGCAGTTTGGCGGCTCCAATGGCAACGGTTCCCGGAAGCGCCTCTTGCAAGGCATTTCCACAAATGGTCACGATAAACGCATTGAGCTCGTTGCACAGCATTTGCCCAAATCCCAAATGTCCGAGGCGTTCCGCGCCCTGCGCACTTCGCTGCTGCTTTCTCAGCCCGGCCGGCCTCCTCAAGTAATCCTTGTTACCAGCGCGCTCCCCCGCGAAGGCAAGACCACTGCCGCGGCTAACTTGGCCGTCACTCTGGCCCAGCTCGGAGACAGCACCGTTCTCGTCGATGCCGATTTGCGCAAGCCCGGTGTTGGCCGGCTACTCAACATGGCGAGTGGCAAGTATGCGGGCTTAAGTTCTTACCTCGCCGGTGTTTCGAGTCTCGATCTTGTTATTGTGCCGCACCCGGACATCCCCAATCTCGCTGCGATTCCCACTGGCCCGCTGCCTCCCAATCCTGCCGACTTGTTGTCCTCTCACAAATTGGCCGAGGCCATCGCCGAATTGCGCACCAAATTCAAATTTGTCGTAATCGACTCGCCTCCGGTCATGGCCGCCACCGACGCAGTTATTGTGTCTGTACAAACGGATGGCGTCCTGCTGGTTGTGCGCAGCGGCGAAACTCCCAAGGAGGCCTTCACGCGCACTCGTGACTTGCTCGTCAGCGTGAAGTGCCACATTCTCGGCGTAGTTCTAAATGCGGTGGATTCCGGTGCTCCTGACTACTACTATTCTTATCGGTACTATCCTTATTCCTACGGCTATGGCCCTCAGGAAGCGCTCGATTCTGTTCAGGAACATGACGATCTTGCTGAATCCGTCTCCGAAAGCTCCCCGCGCCATCGCGACGACGATCAGTCATTGTAAGGAGGCACTTTGCGCTATTTAATCACCGGCGGCGCCGGATTCATCGGTTCTCATTTGGCAGAGCGGCTTCTTGCCCGTGGCGACCGCGTCGTCTTACTAGACAACCTCTCCACCGGAAGCATGGATAATATCCGCCACCTCAAAGCTTCCGCCCAAATGGAATATCACCTGGACAACATCGAAAACCTCCAACTTGTCGCAGAACTCGTCGACGATGCCGATGTCATCGTCCATCTTGCCGCCGCTGTCGGCGTCAAGCTCATCGTCGAAAGCCCCGTGCGCACCATTGAAACCAATGTCAACGGCACGCAGCGCATTCTCGAAGCCGCCTGCAAGAAGCGTAAACTCGTGCTCACCGCTTCCACGTCCGAAGTCTACGGTAAAAATACGAACGTGCCTTTTCATGAAGACGCTGACCTCGTGCTTGGGCCCACCACCAAAGGCCGCTGGAGCTATGCAGCGTCCAAGGCTCTCGACGAATTTCTAGCGCTCTCTTATTGGAAAGAGAAGAAACTTCCCGTCATCGTTGTTCGCTTATTCAATACAGTCGGCCCGCGGCAAACCGGGCGTTACGGAATGGTCTTGCCCAATTTCGTTAAACAGGCTCTCGACAATGAACCCATCAGCGTCTATGGCAACGGCCAGCAGTCCCGATGCTTCTGCGATGTTCGCGATACCGTGGAAGGCCTCATTCGTTTGATGGACACGGATCGCTCCATCGGCGAGGTCGTCAATGTTGGCAACACAGAGGAAATCACAATCGAAGGCCTCGCTCAATTAGTCAAAAAGCGCACCGGAAGCTCTTCCTCTATCGAATTCGTCCCCTACGATCAGGCCTACGAGCCTGGCTTCGAGGACATGATGCGCCGCGTCCCGTGCGTTGATAAACTTCACGCCTTGACCGGTTTTCGTCCCCAAACTTCGCTGAACGATATCATCGACCGCGTCACCGCTTTCTTCCGCCAAAAGGAAGAAGCCGCTACCCCGCGCGCGGCGGCAAGCAGCGCCGTTTAATCCAGTTGTGTAGGTGCCGCCGCGTTATGCGTGGCGGCACTCCACCCCCTTGGCCGCTTCTTTCCCCTTAGTCGACAAGACGTTTTCCCCTTAGATTCGTCTCAATCTTGTGCCAACTAGAGGTGTCAATCCGAGAGGATAAGGCTGCGCTTTCGCGGGAACAATTCCCGCCACAAACCGTATTTACAGTAGTCAGCCAACCTCGAAAGAAAGCTAAGGTCCGCGAAATGAATACCATCGCATCCCTCGACACCGCATTTCGTGATTTTAAATACGCTCTCCGCACCCTCGCCCGCACTCCGGGTTTCACGGTAATTGCCATCCTCACCTTGGCCCTCGGCATCGGCGCAAACACCGCCATCTTTACCCTTCTCGATCAAATTCTCCTCCGCCTTCTTCCCGTCAAGAATCCCCAGGAACTTGTTCTGCTGACGATGCACGGCCGCCACTACGGCAGCAATTGGGGCGGCAACGCTATCTCTCATCCCATGTTCCGCGATTTCGCCGCCCACAACGAAGTCTTCTCCGACATGTTCGCCCGTTTTGCTTTCTCCGGCAGCCTCTCTTTCAATGGCCAAGCGGAGCGCGTTGATCTCGAGCTGGTTTCCGGCGACTACTTCTCGACCCTCGGTCTTAATCCATATCTCGGACGTGTCTTCACTGCCGAAGACGATCGCGTCCCCGACGCCTACCCCTACATCGTCCTCAACTACGCCTACTGGCAGTCTCGTTTCTCGTCCGATCCGCAAATCGTCGGCAAGACCCTCACGCTCAACAACTACAACATGACCATCGTGGGCGTCCTGCAACCCGGCTTTGACGGCGTCGAGCTCGGCCACTCGCCGAAACTTTTTGTGCCGATCATGATGGAAAAAGAAGTCCTGGTCGGTAATCCCACCGACATGCTTCACGAGCGCCGCAATCGCTGGGTCAACGCTTTCGGCCGTCTCAAGCCTGGCATCACTCGCGAACGAGCCAAAGCCTCGTTGCAGCCTTTCATGCATTCCATGCTCGAAATGGAAGTGAAAGATAAAGCCTTCGCCCACGCATCGCCTTATGATCGCGAGCAATTCCTGAAATGCACTATCGATGTGCTGCCCGGCTCGCAGGGCCGTTCCTATACACGCCAGGCTCTCTCTACGCCGCTCTGGGTTCTCATGGCCACTACAGGCCTCGTCCTTCTTATCGCCTGCGCCAATCTCGCCAATCTTCTTCTCGTCCGCGGCTCTGCGCGCAAGAAGGAAATTGCCATCCGCCTCGCCATGGGCGCCACTCGCACACGCATCATCGCGCAACTTCTTATAGAGAGTCTCTCGCTCTCCGTTTTCGGCGCGCTTGCCGGTCTAGCGCTCGCTTACTGGGCGGACAAGGCCCTCATGGCTGCATATCTGCCCTCCGATTCCGGCGGCTTGCACATTTCCACAACTCCCGATCTCCGCATCCTGCTCTTCACGCTCGCTGTCACGCTCGCTACCGGCGTTTTCTTCGGACTCCTTCCGGCTCTTCAAACCACCAAGCCGAATGTAGCCAGCACTCTCAAGGATGAAGCCGCTGCCGTAGTCGGCGGTGGCCACGGCGCTCTCCGAAAATCTCTCGTCATCGCGCAAGTCACGCTTTCTCTTCTGCTTCTCATCGGCGCCGGTCTTTTTACTCGCAGCCTCGGCAACTTGCGCAATCTCGGCCCAGGTTTCTCACCGCAAAATCTCATCGCCTTTGAAATCGATCCTTCCTACAGCGGCTATAGCGTCGCGCGGCTGAAATCCTTCTATCCTCAGCTGCTGGACTCACTGTCTTCCGTGCCGGGTGTTCAGGCCACCAGCTTAGCCAGCGTGCGCATCCTCGAAGACAATGAATGGGACAGCAGCATGACCGCCGAAGGCTTCAGTCCTCCCACTCCTGATGCTCATCCTGAGCCCTACATGAACCAGATCAGTCCGAACTATTTCGCCACTCTCGGCGTTCCCATAGTCAACGGCCGCGATTTCCGGCCCACCGACACCCTCGAAGTCAAACACAATCCCGAAGAAAAAGGCGACATGGGCTGGCAGCCTTCGGTCATCATGATCAATGAGACCTTCGCTAAAAAATACTTTTCCGGCCGCGATCCTGTCGGCCTCCACCTAGGTTTCGGTTCCGATCCCGGGACACCCACCGACATGGAAATCATCGGCGTCGTGAAAGACATCAAGTACACCAGTCTCCGCGATGAAATTCCCCCGCAGGCTTTCGTGCCTTATATGGCGGACCGCTTCCTCGGCGGCATGGTCGTCTATGTCCGCACGACCGCCGATCCCAATCAGCTCATGACCGCGATCCGCTCCAAGGTCCGCGACCTTGACGCCAACGTCCCCGTTTACGCTATGCGCACGACAGAAGTGCAAATCAACAACTCGCTCTCCAGCGAGCGCATGATCGCCAGCCTCTCCGCTGTTTTCGGTTTTCTTGCCACGCTCCTCGCAGTCATCGGCCTCTACGGCGTCATGGCTTACACCGTCGCGCAGCGCACTCGCGAAGTCGGCATCCGCATGGCACTCGGCGCCGCCCAAGGCAATGTCATCTGGCTCGTAATGCGTGAAGTCTTGATTCTTGTTGCTATAGGCGTGGCCGCCGGAGTGCCCGCGTCCTTGGCACTCACCAAGCTTGTGCAGAGCCAACTCTTCGGCCTCTCGCCGCACGACCCCGCGACACTCTTGATCGCGACGGTTGCTTTGGCGTTCGTGGCCAGCGCAGCCGGCTACATCCCTGCATGGCGAGCCAGCCGCCTCGACCCCATGAAGGCTCTTCGTTACGAATAGGTTGCAATTGTTCGATTCACTGCGGACCAACAAGTGAAATTGCAGACGGAGGCTTCACCTTCGACGCCCCGGCGCTCGCCTTCATTCGCAGGATAGGCGGCTCCCTATATTTTGCTCCCAACTATCTGTAAGTGGCTAAGCCAATCTATGGCAGCGCTATTTCAAACTGAAAGCTGCCTGCAGGAATCTCATACTCAGGTGCGCTGTCGCCTTTCCCCACGGCGCGCGCCCTGCTGCTCTTCGACAAGAGTTGTCCGTCAAGTTTGTAGGCGTGTGCCGGGTCTTCTCCGAGCGGCAAACGCCCGGTCGTATTTGCGGGGATCGTCAAATTCCAAACGACTCTGTCTCCAACAATCGACCACGCGGAGTGAATCATTCCGTAAGAAGATTCGTAGGAAAAGTCCAGACTTCCCAAACGCTTGTCGAAATTCGGATGAAGACGAATGACGTGGAATCCCGGATCGGTTGAGACCGTATCGATTCCAGCCGCGTAACGATAGATCCAGTCGGCGACCGCCCCATACGCATAGTGATTGTAGGAATTCATGCTAGGATCGCCGCGCATTTGATCCCCATTCCACCGTTCCCACATCGTGGTGGCGCCATGCTCGACCAAATATCCCCACGATGGATACTCCGTGTTGAGTAGCAGGCGATACGCAACATCGGCATGCCCTGTATCTGTCAGAGCGCTTAACAGGTAAGGTGTTCCCAGGAAACCAGTGCCGAGACGCCACTGGTTGGCCTCCAACCTATCCACCAGCCGCTTCGCGGCAACGCTTCGCAGGGAATCAGGCAGCAAATTCATGTGCAGCGCAAGTACGTAGCCAGTTTGCGTTTCGACTGGTTTGTCACTCAGTGGCTTTGCTGTCCCCGAAGCAAATACTGGTGGCGGCGGAACACCGCCGACGAACCCATCAGGGTGAACATAAACTTGGTTGAAAGCAGCTTTGATCTTTTCAAACAGTTCACTGTACTTCCGCTCGTCATCCGTTTTTCCCACTGTGCGAGCCATTTGGCTCATCAGCGTCGCGTCATAGGCCCAATACGCGGTGGCAATCAAATCCACAGGCGTCACTCCTTCAGGCGCGAGCCAGTCCGCAAACGGAATGCCATAGTTCTTTTTCCAAAGGTAGTCGGGATTCGCCGCTTGAATAGCGGCAAGATACTTTTCCATCGCAGCCCAATTTTCTACCACCACCTGCTTGTCGCCTGTCTGAATCCACGATGTCCACGGAACCACGACGCCGGCATCGCTCCATCCTGTTCCGTAACCTGGGTTCGGAGTATTGGTTCCGGGCGCGAAGATTCCATACATGTCTGTACCCACTAGCGTACCGCGCAAGTCCGTTCCGAATTTTCGCGAAAACGTCGTCAAGTCCATGTTGTACGTTGCTGTTCGCCAAAACACCTGCGCATCAGCCGACCATCCAAGGCGTTCATCACGTTGCGGGCAATCCGTCGGAACTCCCACGAAATTCGAGCGCTGCCCCCACAAAATATTGCTCCACAGTTTGTTGAGCATCGCGCTGCTGGTCTTCAGCGTAGCCGTAAATGGAGCATCCGTATGGAAAGGAACGGCTCTTACATCCTCAAGCTTCGGCTCCGCTTTCAATCCGGAAATCTCCGCATAACGGAAGCCGTGAAAAGTGAAAGTTGGCTCGAACTCTTCGGCTCCTTTGCCTGCGAGAATAAAATGGTCCGTCGCCTTCGCGGTCCGTAAGTTGTCGACATAAAGCGAGCCGTCCGGATTCAATATTTCCGCGAACCTCAGCTTTACGTCCGTTCCAGCGGCGCCCTGCGCTCGAATGTGCACAACCCCTGAAAGATTTTGCTCGAAATCGAAGATGTACACGCCCGGAGAGGGATTTGTCACTTTCTTAGGAGCGATCGCTTTTTCCGCCCGAATTGGCTGGAAATATTGCCAAACGATTTTTGTTTCCTTTGGTTGGACCATCTCCACGGGTTTCCATTTGCTGTCGTCGAACCCCGCGGTGTTCCAGTTTGCTTGCACCTTTCGCGCGTCGTACGTTTCTCCATCGTAGATTTCCGCGAAGAGAATGGGCGATATGTCCGCCTTCCACTTTTCGTCCGTCATAATCCAATCCACGGATCCGTCTTTGTATTCAATCCTGAGCTGAGCCCGCAGCGCGGGCGGAGTATCCCCGTAGTTGTATCCCTGCCGGTACCATTGCAACGGTGTCGAATACCAACCTGGTGCCAGCAACGCTCCAACCGCGTTCTTTCCTGACTTGATGTCCGCAGTCACGTCATACGCCTGGTAAATAACGAGTTCCCGAAAGTCCGTCCATCCCGGCGCCAGGATTTCATCGCTCACCTTCCGCCCGTTCATCGATAGTTGGTACGCGCCAAGGGCCGTCGCATAGATGCGTGCAGAGAATATTGGCTTTGCAACTTCAAAAGTCTGGCGAAGTGACTTTACGGCTCCCGTTGGCCACGGATTTCCCAGCTCGCCGGTGTCGAATCCGGAAGTCGGCGCAACGTAACGTTTCGCTTCGCTCCACGAGGAATCGTCGAATTCGGGAGTCTGCCAGTTCCCGCTTACATCCAAGGCAGCTCGCCAGCCTTCCGGCGTACTCTTGAACAATTCGACAGTGCCATCCGTCGCTTCCACATACAGCACAGCGTTCATCGGGGTTTGGCTGACGCGAGGCCGATTGCCTCCACCGTTTAGATAATGAACCACCTCAATCGCCAATACGTTCTGCCCCGTGCGCAATTCCCCCGAAACGTCCCGAATTGCATACGTCTTCCAGGGCATTTGCTTCCACGGAGGCAGTGGCGCCCCTTCCATGACTTGTTTTCCATTGAGCCATGCCCCTGCCGTATCCTGCCCTGTTGCGTAGAGCGTGCCACGCCGTGCCGGCTTCGCCAGATTAAAATGGAACCGAAATGCATGCTTCGTTGTCGTGGCCTCTTTGGGCGCTTCTCCACCCGTGTCCGTGATCCACTCCGCGCCGGATTCCCGCACCTGCCGCAGCTCGGGTTCTTCATAGCCGATCCACTTGGCCTTCCAGTTTTCCTGCTGGAGAAGCCCTGTCTCCCACCAACTTGTTTCGCTGGGAGCACCCGACTTGCCGTCTTTATCCCACACCAAAACCCGCCAGTAATAACGTTTGCTCGGTTCGAACGCCGGACCTCCGTAGATCACACCCAGTGAGTTGTCAGATTCCACGCGCCCGCTGTCCCACACATCGCCTTTGCCGCCAGCAAGAATCTCCGCCTTCGAAGCAACCTGAATTTGGTACGCAGTTTGCCGCGCGCCAGAACGAGAATCTTGCATCTTCCAGGACAGCTGTGGCTTTGGTGTGTCCATACCGAGCGGCGTGGTTAGCGATTCGCATTCAAGCTTCACGGGCTTTGCAGATTGAGCGGCTGCGCTCCATGCGAACAGCAGAAAACACGCCGTCGTAGCTTTCGCAATTCTCAGCACGCAACTAACGTCGCTATCGAGTTTATTCATCGCAGGTTCTCCTGGTCTCGCGCAGCGCGAGCAAAAGCCTTTAAGAGATGGGTCGTCGGCACTCTGGTGGTCGGCGTCGCGCACTGTAGCGGCAACCCGTCCTGCCTGTCAACAAAATGCAGAACAAAGGTTCGGGGCAGTTAGGATTTGGCGTATGTTCGCGGGAGTTCTACGCGGCCGCAAGATAAACGTAACGCAAAATAAACAAAATCGTGAGAATCCAAACAAGGGCATTCACTTCCTTGAACTTGCCAGACGCGAGCTTCACTACGGTGTAAGAGATCAGTCCGAGGCTCAGCCCGGTCGCGATACTGAAGGTTAGCGGCGTTGCCAGCATGGTGATAAACGCGGGCAGCGCCTCGCTGAAATCATTCCAAACCACCATCGCCAAAGACTGCGACATCAAAACGCCCACCAAAATCAATGCCGGCGCCGTTGCGTACGCTGGAATCGCCGTCGCCAACGGCGAGCAAAACATAGCCAGAAGAAAGAGCCCCGCCACGGCAATATTGCTGAAACCAGTCCGAGCCCCAGCCGCGACGCCTGCGGCGCTTTCGATATAACTCGTGACCGTGGAGGTCCCCGTTAGCGAGCCGAAAATAGTCCCGACGGAATCCGCCAACAACACGCGGCCGACTCGCGGAATCTTGCCATCCTTAATAAATCCGCCTTGCTCGCAAACGCCCACCAGCGTCCCCACGTTGTCGAACAAATCGACAAACAGAAATGCGAAAAGAATCTCCAGAAATCCGAGATGCAAGGCTCCTCGAAAATCCAGCTGGAGAAAAGTCGAGGATGGATGCGGCATCGAAAAGAAAGTAGTAGGCCAGCTCGAAATGCCGCGCAGCATCCCCAGAACGGTAGTTCCGATGATGCCGATCAAAATAGCGCCATGGATTTTCCGCGCCATCAAAATCAGCGTTAATGCCAGCCCAAAGCATGCCGTCTGTACCTCCTTGTCGGCGAAACTGCCCAAGCCGACAAACGTGGCGGAGTTAGCCACTACCAGCTTTGCATTTCGCAATCCAACGAACGCGATGAACATCCCAATCCCCGCAGCCGTCGAATGCTTCAAGCAATCCGGCATGCCATTCACAATCTGTTCGCGAACCTTGGTAACCGTAAGCACCAGAAACAGCACGCCCGAAAAAAACACCACCGCGAGAGCGGTCTGCCAAGGAATATGCATCGCCAGACAAACCGAATACGTAAAATACGCGTTCAGCGACATCCCCGGCGCCAGCGCGATCGGATAGTTCGCATACAATCCCATCACCAATGTGGCCGCCGCCGCCGAAAGGCAGGTAGCAAACACGACGCCATCGGCAGGCATCCCCGCCTGCGCAAGAATCTGCGGATTCACCACGACGATGTAAGCCATGGTCACGAACGTAGTGAGTCCGCCGAGCAACTCCTGCCTCACCGACGTCTGATT
>Ga0209139_10000432_pt1 | contig 14329 bp, 10 predicted proteins | sample BogFormECP14_OM3_FD_188246 | JGI IMG/M metagenome (GOLD analysis project Ga0209139, IMG submission 188246) | Bog forest soil microbial communities from Calvert Island, British Columbia, Canada - ECP14_OM3 (SPAdes) (version 2) | ecosystem: Environmental > Aquatic > Freshwater > Wetlands > Bog ...
AACCGCTCTTCGTACGCGGCGCTCGTCCCGTTCGCCTCACCGACGCCGGCACCGTCCTTCAAGACTACGCCGAGCGACTGATCAACCTCCGCGACGAAGTAAAAAAAGGACTCAGCGAGCTGGAAGGCCTCACGCGCGGCGAACTCTCGCTAGGCGTAAACGAAAGCTCCATTCACGCGCTTCTACCCGCTTTAGCCACCTTCCGCCAGCTCCATCCCGGTGTCCTGGTCCGCGTCCACCGCATGTTCTCCCGCGACATCCCCCACGAAGTCCTCAATTACCGCCTCGACGTAGGCGCCATCTCCTACGTCCCGCAAGATCCGCAACTCCAAGCCACCGAAATCCGCAAGGACGAACTCACTTTGGTCGTACCGCCGAAACACGCGCTAGCGAAAAAGCGCGAAGTCGACGTCGCCGAGCTTGGCAACGAAGACTTCATCGCCCACAGCGTCGAATCCCCCTTCCGCCGCCGCGTCATCGAACTCTTCGCCCGCAATCGCACCGAACTGAAAATGCCCATTGAAATGCCCACCATCGAAAGCATCAAGCGCTTCGTCCAAATGGGCATGGGCGTAGCCATCGTCCCCCGCATGTGTGTTGAATGGGAAATCGAGCACGGCTGGATGAAAGAAGTGAAAATCCGCCAGATGAACATGCCCCGCCACGTCTATCTCGTCTCACGCCGCGGCGCCCGCCTGCCCCACGCCGCCGCCGAACTGATCCGCATCCTCCGCGAATCCTAAAACGCACCGCATCGTCCGATGTGCTGCCGTTGTAGGGGCGCAATACATTGCGCCCCAGCTTGCCCGGGCGTACTCTTCAATGTCCTCTTCGTTTTCGCTTTTCGGTGTCCGCTTTAACCTACCGCGGCCGATCCGGCTTCCCAGCCATGCACATGATCGTCGCCAAAACCGTCGCGCAATGCTTTTCCACTCCACCCTTGCGAACGCACACATCCGCCAAACAAATCGTCAACATCTTCCCCGCCCTCACCACCCGCGCCCTGGCCACCAACTCATCCCCATCCGCAGGCGCGAGCAAATTTATCTTGTACTCCACGGTCAAAACCGAAGCATCCGCCGCCATCAAAGTATAAGCCGCATACCCGCAAGCACTGTCGGCCACCGCTCCCGTCACACCCGCATGAAAAAATCCATGCTGCTGCGTCAATTCCGCCCGAAACGGCACACGTATCTCCGCCCCACCCGCGCGCAGCGACACCAATTCCGCCCCAAGATGCTTCATCAACCCTTGCCGCGCAAAACTATCCCGCACGCGGCGCTGATACTCCGGATCCTGCGCTTCAAATGTCGATTTTTCTTCCATGCGCGTGAGTATAACAGCGCGCCCTGGATACCTTTGGGAGAGAACACCGACCAACCTAACTCCTTCGCCGCATAACGACGCGATGAGCGGCCTAATTCTTCCCAGCCAGCGCCGCCTCAACAGTCGGATATGTAGGCAGCAACTTCACCAACCCAGCCACCTGCATCACCGCCATCCCCTGCTGCGTAAGCGCCGCGATCGCCAGCGACTGCCCTTTGCTCCGCCGGTGCACAAACAGCGACACCAGCGCCCCGACTCCCGCCGAGTCCAGAAACGACACCCCGCTCATGTCGAGCACCAGATTCGCCGCAGGCTCCGGCCGCATGGTCTGGATGAAGTTATTGACCGTCTCAAGGCTCAATTTCCCGCTAAGCCGGGTCACAAGATTCGCCCCATTCGAGGCCGGCAGTTTTTCAAGATCAAGGTGTGCTGGTTGCATGAGCTGTGAAAGTTAACGCAAAATCCGGCGTCCCCACATTAATGTTTTGTAACAATCGACTTTCCACTCCGCGCGGCTCCCACTCTCCCGTTTATAGACAATTAAGTGTAGTAAACTATTTGATATATTTTGTTGACGTTCCGCTCTTTTCGGCCTACCTTGGTCTCGCAAACGTTTCCCTCTCGGGTTCAAAATGAGGTGCCGCTATTTTCGACGGCCAAGGAAGCCACATGGCCCAAACACGCGAATTTACTATCGATTCGCACCAAATCCCCAACTCGCGCGCCAAGAAATATTGGAAAACTCTAATAACTGCGGCTTACGGACTTGCCTTTTCGGCCTCGCTCGTCCCTTCCGCTCGCGCCCAACTCCAGCAACCGCTCGTTTTCTCTTCTGCGGGCGCCGTCGCGGTGCGCAACGATCAAACTGGCGCGCTTACGGTCGTTGCGGGTTCTCCGTTCACACCTGCCAATCAGCCCCTCGCGCTCGACGTTCAGGGTCGCTACCTGTTCGCCATCGGCACCAGCAGCATCCACATGTACTCGATCACCAATTCCACCACCGGCGCCTACCAGGAGGTCACCGGTTCGCCCTTCGCCTCCGCCGTCACGAATCAGCCCGCATTCATCGCCGTGGAACCAACGGGTCAGTTTATTGCCGTCGTCAACCGCGTCGGCCAGGATCCCGGCGACGGTATGGTCGAAACGTTCCAAATTTCCCCCACCGCCCCGGGCGGTCCCGCACTCCTTCCCGTTGCAGGCTCCGCCACCGAACTCGACTCCACCGCCATCGGCTTCGCCCAGCCCCCCACCAACAAAAACTTCCTGGTTTTCATGGGCCCAAATCCGCAATCCGCAAACTCGACCATTGTCGAAGGTTCAGAGCTGCAGAATCTCGCTATTGATCCTTCGACCGGTTTTATTACCGGCCTTCAATCCAACGCAGCCAACTCCGATCGGGGACTCAGTTTCGCCATGGATCCGCAAGGCCGCTACTACGTCACCGGGACGCAGGACAACCTCTTCGAGTTCGGCGTCGTCCTGCTCGCCAGCCTTGGCGGAGACGGCCTCGTCGGCAACATCCAGCTGCCGGAACACAATTATCCCGAGAACCTCTGGATCGACAGCACCGGCACGTTTCTCTACGTCGCCACCTCGGATCTGCAAAACCCCGTGGTCGTGAACATCTATTCCGTCAATCTGCAAACCGGCACGCTCACGGAAACATCCAGTTCGCCTCTCCCGAACGCCACTTCGGTTCCACCGTACTTCGCCGACCCCACCGGTTCGTTCAACTTTGGATTCGGCTCAGATGCAAATACAGCCATCGCCTATACCGCCGATCCGCAAACCGGCTACTTCGTCGCCACCGCGAACTCGCCCTTCACGATTCCGCAAATCGCCGGCTCGCTCACCTTCAGCATTCCCCCCGGGCAACAAGGCATTAGCGGCCCCTCCGCATCTCTTTCAGCGACTAGCCTTTCGTTCGGCTCGCTCCAAACCGGAAATTCGAGCGCGCCCCAAACGATCACTCTGACCAGCAACGGCGGCGAGGCCCTCAGCGTGACATCCATCTCTCTCGGTGGCACCGACCCCTCTCAATTCCTCGAGTCCGACAGCTGCCAAATCCCCGCTGTACTTCAACCGTCAAAATTCTGCTCCATCAGCCTTACCTTCGTGCCCACGAACACCGGCGGGCAGGAAGCCACGTTGACCATCTCCGATAACGCGCCCGGCAATTCTCAGTCGGTACAGCTCAACGGCGCAGGCGTCGCGCCGCCGCCCCCCGCTCCTGCCGTGACCGTGACACCAAATCCCGTCGCCTTTCCCACGACCGTGCAAGGCACTCCGAGCAGCCCGATCATGGCCATGCTGACGAACTCCGGCAACGCCACGCTCCACATTTCTTCCGTCACCCTCAGCGGCAACAATCCCGGCGACTTCACCATGACCAACGGCTGCACCGCTAGCGCCTATGCGGCCAACGCAGGCTGCTCGCTCACGTTGACGTTCACTCCCGTAGCCGCCGGCCAGCGCTCCGCGATCATCACCATCACCGACGACGCCCCAAATTCCCCGCAGATGATCCAGGTCAAAGGAACCGCCACCTCCGCTCCGTCCACAACTCCCGCCGTTTCCCTGTCGACAACCAACGTCTCCTTCGGAGCGATCACACAAGGCACAACCACCGGACCGAAAACCGTGACGGTAACAAGCTCCGGCGCAGCCACGCTCCACATTTCTTCTGTTGCGGTGGGCGGACCAAACAGCGGCGACTTCACCATGACCAACGGCTGCACCGCAAACGCCTACACAGTCAACGCCACTTGCACGATTGGCGTCACTTTCGCGCCGCTCGGCAACGGCTCGCGCTCGGCAACGATCACGCTCACCGACGACGCGACAAACTCTCCACAAGTCATCAATTTGGGTGGTAACGCGACTCTCGCCGTAACAGTCGGCGCAGCCCCGGGCGGCTCTCTATCCGCAACCGTTTCGCCAGGTCAGACGGCTCAATTCAGCCTTCAGATAACCGCCGCCGCCAGCTACTCAGGCAGTGTTGCGCTTGCATATAGCGGAGCCCCAACTGGTGCAAGCATCCAGGGACCATCGAACCTCCAAGTCTCAGGCGGAACCGCCACGCCATTTACAGTAATGGTCACGACCACAGGCGCTGCGGCGGCTCTTCCTTTCGCACTTCGTACACGCCCATTTCTATTTCCTGTTTCGGGCGTGTTAACTCTGCTGACCGTCGCGATCGCGCTTTTCTCGCTCGCACTCAGCGGCAGGTCAGCTTCAACCACGCATCCAAGGCGTCTCGCGCTCGCCAGCGCACTCGCGATAATTGTGGTTTTGGGATTTGCGACAGCCGGTTGCGGCGGAGGAAGTACCAGCACCGCTCCGCCTCAAATCACTCCCGTCGTCACGCCGGCCGGCGCTTACATAATCACGGTCACGCCCTCAGTCAATTCCGCCTCGGGGCAACCCCTGCAGTTACAACCGATTCAACTCACGCTGACGGTAAACTAAACTAGCCGCCGCCTACTTCGCCACGGAGATGCGATAAATCTTCCCAGCTCCGTCGTCCGAAACCAGCAAAGACCCATCCGGCGCCACCGTCACTCCCACCGGCCTCCCCATCACATCCGGCCCACTCGGATCCGGCACCAAGCCCGTCATAAACGGCACAGGATCCGCCGACGGCTGCCCATCCTTGAACGCCACAAACGCGATCTGGTAACCCGCACGCGACGCCCGGTTCCACGAACCATGCTCCGCCACAAACGCCCCGCCCCAATAACTCTGCGGAAACTGCTTCCCCGTATAAAACGCAAACTGCAGCGGCGCCACGTGCGACCCTAGCAGCACGTCCGGAATAATCGCCTTCGCTACAAGCTCCGGCTTTTGCGGCTTCACGCGATCATCCACATTGCTCCCGATGTAGCTATACGGCCATCCGTAAAACCCGCCGTCCTTCACCGAAGTAAAATAGTCCGGCGGCAAATTGTCGCCCAATTCGTCGCGTTCATTCACGCCAGTCCATAGGGCGCCCGTCACTGGTTCGATCGCCAATCCCACCGGATTCCTCAATCCAGTCGCAAACAATCGCGCGTTCTTCCCATCGGGATCGCAAATCGTAATCGCCGCGCGAATCGGCTGCTCGCCCGTATTGATATTCGAGCCCGAACCCACCGCTACGTACAAATGCTTCCCGTCCGGCGAAAACGCCAGCGACCGCGTGTCGTGTCCCCCCGACGGCAACTTCATCAGCGATTCCGCTTCGCCCAGTCGCTTAGAGGTCTTCGGATCGTACTTAAATCGCACCAGTTCGTTCATGTTCCCGACGTAAACGTAATCGTCCTTGAACGCAATCCCAAACGCGCGTGTGGTTCCCGTCGCAAACACTTCGCGCACCGTCGCTCCACCGGTATTTTGTGGATCGCGCAACACATCAATCTGGTTCGCTCCCGTCTCCGCTAAAAAAATATCTCCGTTCGGCGCGACGACCATCCATCGCGGCGTCTTGAAGTCCGCTGCAAACACACTAATGCGAAATCCCTGCGGCACGGTGGGAAGAAAACCGGCGGGCGGCTTGTCGTTTTTCGGCCCGTTCCCCGCCGATTTCGTCGAGTACGGAGCCGGAAGCTGCGGCTTCTGCCCGTGCGTAACCTGAGCGGCGCCAACCACTGGCAAAATCAGAAAACTTCCAATCGCAAAAATAGCGCGAACACGCATTTTCATGGCATTCCCCTGGTTTGTTTTCAGTCTTATTCCGTCTTCTTTTGACGTCCCGCAGATGCATCGGTTTCAGCGTCGAATTTTTCAGCGGATTGCTGTATCAGGCTGGGAGTCCCATCATATCCGAGCGCGTCTTCAAAGCCCAAAGACATAGAGCACCCGATCCGCGCTGATCGCAATCCTCTGTTTCCCATCCACCGTAAACGAAATCGGATTCGCTGCAATGGCGCCGCCTGTCTGGAAATCCCACAAAGCCTTCCCAGTCATCGCATCTAGCGCATAAAAATTCCCCTCGTCCGATCCAGAAAACACCAGCCCGCCCGCCGTCGACAAAACCCCCGCCCACGGCGGCGTGTGCAACTTAAAATTCCATTTTGTATCCCCGGTCGTAGCATCCAGCGCCCGAATCTCTCCCCACGCATCGTCCGGCGGCAACTGATCCTCACCGCCGCCCGCAAAAAGCGTCCCCGGTTTGTACTTGCTGTCCCGCTTGAAATACTTCGACCCGATCTCGCGCACCGCCACATAAAAAAAGCCCGTCTCCGGGCTATACGAAGGACTGAACCACACCGTAGCCCCATTCAAGTTCGGCCAAACCAGCGCCCCCTTCTCCGTCGGCTCCGAATCCGGCATGATGATCGGCCGCCCTTTCGCATCGAGCCCGCTCGCCCAAGTCTGCTTCGCATAAGGCTGCCCCGCTATAAACTCCCCCGTCTCGCGATCCAGCACATAATAAAACGCGTTCCGGTTCGCGCTGGCGATCAGCTTCCGATCGCGCCCGCCAATCTTCGCGTCAAACAGCACCGGAGTATGCGCTGCATCCCAATCGTGCGTGTCGTGCGGCGTAAACTGAAAATGCCACCGCAATTTCCCTGTCTCGCCATCCAACGCTAGAAACGAACAGCTATAAAGATTGTCGCCCTTTCGCGCGTCTCCATTCCAATCCGGACTCGGATTCCCCACTCCCCAATAAACCAACTTCAATTCCGGGTCATACGCTCCCGTCACCCACGTCGGTCCCCCTCCGGTTTTCCAGCTATCACCCTCCCACGTCTCATGCCCGGGCTCGCCCGGCCCCGGAATCGTCATGAATCTCCAAGCTCGCTGTCCCGTCTTCGCGTCGTACGCATCCACGAACCCGCGAATCCCCGCCTCCCCACCGCTCACTCCCAGGACAATCTTCCCCTCAATCGCCAATGGCGCCACCGTCATGCTGTACCCGAATTTGTAATCCCCGACTTTCGAACTCCACAGCTCGGCCCCGCTCTTCAAATCCAGCGCCACCAGATAACAATCGAGCGTCGCCACATACAGCTTGTCGTCCAGCACCGCGGGCCCGCGGCTAACCTGCCCAAAACCAATGTTGTGATAATCCTTCGGAATCACTCGATTCCAGCTCCAAAGTTTGCGTCCCGTATGCACATCCAGAGCCGCCGCCCAGTTCGGCCCCGTCACATACATCACGTCGTCCACCACGATCGGCGACACTTCGCTCCGGTCATTCGGGAACTGAAACGCCCACTTCACTTTCAAGTTCGCGACGTTCTCGGTGGTAATTTCCTTCAACGGCGAAAACCGGTGCCCCAGCAAATCCCGCGAGTACGTCAGCCAGTTCCCCGGCTCCTTATCCGCGTTCACAATCCGCTCGAACGGCACCTGCCCAAACGCCGCCACCGAAAAAACCGCGCTCAGCAGCAATCCAAGAATCGCTCTCATGGCTTCCCCCGCTGCGAAGCCAGGTACGCCACCAAATCCTGCATCTCCTTCGCGCTCAGAATTCCCTCAAACGACGGCATCGGCGTCGCTCCCCGCAATTTCTGCAAATCCTTCAGTTCCGCCGTCCGCAAACTGTGATAACGCCCGCCCGCATCCTTAATCTGAATCGTGAACGAGTCCTCATTCACTCGAATCCCCTCGATCGTTTCGCCCGCACCGGTCGTCGCCTTCACCAAAAGAAAATCCTCCGGCAGCGCCGCCGCCGGCTTGCGGATCACTTGCAGCAAAAACGAAGCCCGCCGCCGCTCCCCGATCCCCGTTAAATCCGGCCCATAACCCCCGCCCGCGCCATTCAAAATATGGCATCCACTGCACCCGCTCTTCGCATACACGCCAGCGCCACGCGCCGCATCTCCTGCCACCGGATCTGGCGGAATCTTGCTCAGCGAGCGCACAAACGCCGCAAGATTCACCACATCATCCTCGTCGAAAAACCACCCCTCCGGCATGCCCGGCGCAATCCCATCCACGATCACGCCCTTCAACGCCGCATCATCAGGAGCATGCGCCAGATGAGCCCGATTCAGCGACGGCCCGCGTCCTCCCTTCCCATCAATCCCGTGACAGATGGAACAGTGCTCCTCAAACAATTTCTTCCCGGCCGCCACATCGGCCCGCGTCACTTTTTTCCCCGCCGTCTGCCCCGCCCAGGCCGCCACCATTAAGCCGGAAGCAAGTACCCCCGCCGACACGAAAACCAGGACCTGTTTTCCCCTCACCATGTTGGCCCTCATGATCTTTTCTGAAAGAAGCCGCCGCGTAGTGGCCGGGAGCGTACCCTTGCCCCAGCAACCTGTCAATTCCGCCCGCAACGTAAGCCGCCCCGGCATCATCCAATGCCTTGCACCAAGCGTATACTTCTATGGACGACAGTTTGCGGGGTACTACGGACATGCGCGCTATTCTCATCTCAGCTCTGCTTTTCGGCGGAATCGGCGTCCTCGCCTGGGCCACCGCCAAGCCCAACGACGGCCGCGCCAACGCCAAATCCGCCTTTCCCAAGCCCGCCGTAGACGCTCCGCTGGCCTCTTCCAAATCCGAAGAAACCGCCGTCTTAGCCGGCGGCTGCTTCTGGGGCATTCAAGCCGTCTTCGCCCACGTAAAGGGCGTAACCTCTTCGACTTCCGGCTATTCAGGCGGAGCCGCCAAAACCGCCCACTACGGGGAAGTCAGCACGGGCGAAACCGGCCACGCCGAATCCGTAAAAATCGTCTTCGACCCCTCGCAAATTTCCTACGGTCAGATCCTCATGATCTTCTTTTCCGTAGGCCACAATCCGACGGAACTCAATTACCAGGGCCCCGACTACGGCACGCAATACCGCTCCTCAATCTTCTATTCGAACGATCAGCAAAAGAAAATCGCCGACTCCTACATCGCCCAGCTCAACGCCGCAAGAATTTATTCGCAGCCCATGGTCACCAAAGTCGTTCCGCTCCAAGGCTTCTACGCCGCCGAGGACTATCACCAGGACTACCTCAAACACCACTCCTACGAGCCCTACATCGTCATGAACGACGTGCCCAAACTAACCAACCTAAAAAAAGAATTTCCCGACCTCTATCGCAACGACTGAACTCGAGCGACAGAAAATAGTAGAGTGAAAGTCGCATTCCAAGCGCGCACCCGCGCCCACGAATTCCGTTCCTTCACTTCCTCTCCCCCCGTTCCTCTCAGCTACGTACCTGAATAAACACACCGCGGAATACGCGCCGACGCCAGCAGGTTACAGTAACTAGGTACTGCCGCACGCAGTGCCTCGGCCCAATCATAAAATCAAGAGAGAGGAAATTCCGATGAGAGCAATCCTATGTGGGGCGTGTCTGCTCTTCGCTCTGGCTTCTGCCGCGAAAGCCCAGGACTCGCACAGCCGTTCCACTTCCAAGCCCGTCACCGTCGAGTTCAAAAACGCCGACGGCCAAAGCGTGGGCACAGGCACACTTTCAAGCACACCGAAGGGCGTAAAAATCACGCTGGACGTCAAAAATCTCCCGCCGGGCGAACACTCCCTGCATATTCACCAGGTCGCGAAGTGTGATCCTCCCGACTTTAAAACTGCCGGTCCGCATTTCAACCCCGGCGGCGCCGAACACAACCATGACGCAACGCCTGCCGGCGACATCCCCAATTTTTCCCTGATCGTAGGCGCTGACGGCACCGCTCGCGTCTCCGTGATCGCCCCCAACGTAACCCTCGGCGACGACGACCACTCCGTCTTCAGCGGTGGCGGCACAGCCATCGTAATCCACGCCGTAGCCGGCGGCACCGGCACAGCCGCTCCCGCACGCATCGCCTGCGGTATCATCTCCAAACCCTAACCCGCAACCTCAATCCTGTAGGGGCCGGGCTCGCCCGGCCCTGCTTTTCCCCGCCCTTCTTTTTTGGTACATCCAGAATCGGTTCCTAACCATCGCTCCCTGTCCTTAATTTGTCCCCTCGACCAGTCGCCCGCGTCCGCGCCAAACCCCATAATTTTCAACGAGAAGACTCTCGGCCGAAGAGTCGCTTTCAGTGTCCCACACCCAAAAAATCGGCATGTCGGGCAGGAGGCGTATTCGTGCAGCGTCTGTTCCTAACAATCTTCTTTGCCCTCGCGCTATTCCAGGCAGGCTGCGCCGGAGTGGGCAGCTCCAACAAGCAAACTCCGCCACCCCCACAAACACAAATCCAAGTCTCCATCTCCCCCAATCCCGCCAACGTCCGCGTCGGCGCCTCCCAACAATTCACGGCCACAGTCACCGGAACCACAAACACCTCCGTAGCCTGGTCCGTCAACAACGTCTCTAGCGGCAATTCCTCTGTCGGCACAATCAACTCCACAGGCAGCTACGCCGCTCCCACAACCCTGCCCAACCCGAACACAGTCACAATCCAAGCCACCAGCTCCGCCGATTCTTCCGCCAGCGCCTCCACCACCGTCACGCTCCTCAACCCAACTCCCGCCCTCACCTCAATCAATCCCACCTCCGTCAACACCGGCGCGTTAAACCTCACCGTCACAGGCAGCAATTTCCTAAGCAATTCTCAAGTCCTCCTGGCCGGCGCACCGCTCACCACAACGTTCGTCTCTTCCACCCAACTCGCCGCTATGGGCACCGCCAACTCCGTAGGCCTCTTCGCCATCACCGTTAGCAACCCCAGCCCCGGCCAAAGCGCCTCCTCCGCCATCAATCTCCAAGTCACCTCCAGCTCCGGCGGCACTCAACCAAGCGCCTGCAGCGGCATGACCCCAGGCGCCGGTGGCAGCCTCAACGGCTTCCGCCCCTTCCCCGCCAACAATCTCTGGAATCAAGACATCTCGAGCGCCTCGGTTGATCCCAACTCCGCCAACTACATCAATTTCATCGGCACCACCGTCCCAGTTCATCCCGACTTCGGCTCCGGCGAATATCAAGGCAGCTACATCGGCATCCCCTATTCCGTAGTCGATTCCTACCAAGTCCCTGTAAGCATCACCTTCAATGCCTACGGTGACGAGTCCGATCCCGGCCCTATGCCCATTCCCGCCACCGCCAACATCGAAGGCTACCCCAACCCCGGCACCGGCGACCGCCACGTCCTAGTCCTCGACAACAATAATTGCTGGCTCTACGAACTCTACGGCTCCAGCGTCAACACCGACGGCTCCTGGAACGCCGCTTCCGCCGCCGTTTGGGATTTGGAAAATTACACGCAGCGCCCTCTCACCTGGACCTCCGCCGACGCCGCCGGCCTCCCCATCTTCCCCGGCCTGGTCCGCTACGACGAAGTCGCTGCCGGCCAAATCGCCCACGCCATCCGCTTCACGCTACAGGACAGCGTAGCCGCGTATGTCCTCCCCGCCACGCACTGGGCCGCCAACTCCACCGCCCAGTACGCCGCTCCCATGGGCATGCGCCTCCGCCTAAAATCCGCCTTCGACATCTCCAGTTTCTCCGCCACCAACCAAGTCATCCTCACCGCCCTCCAGGAATACGGCATGATCATGGCCGACAATGGCTCCTCGATGTATATCAGCGGCGCACCGGACTCTCGCTGGGACAACGACGACCTCCACAACCTCACCACGCTCACTGCCTCCGACTTCGAAGTCGTCACTCTCGGCGCCGTCTACACCAATGCCAACATCCCGCAAGGGTCCGCCCCTACCATCTCCAGCTTCACCGCCAGCTCCACGAATCCCGTCTCCGCCGGAACCGCCGTCACGCTCAACTGGTCCGCCACAGGCGCCAACTACTACATCGTCTCCCCGCAAATCGGCACCGTCCGCGGCACCACCACGGTAGTCACTCCGTCAGTCACCACGACCTACACCCTCTACGCCACCAACCAATACGGTCGCACCACCGCCACCGTAACGATCACCGTCCAATAGTTTGGAGTGCGGGAGCTCTGCTCCCGCTTTTCAATCGCGAGCCGTAAGGCACAAAACGTAGCTCAAGGCGAAGACCCGAGACCTTTCTCTGCGCATTTGGCTCCCTGCCTCTTGCGCGCGCGACACGCGAGAAGCCACTGCATCTCCAGCGGTTGCGCCATTCGCAACAAATGTTACAATCTCCGCGCACCACGCCACCCAGCTCGCACCGTGAGCCATTCGAATCGGGGGAACCACAATGAATCGCCGTAAAATGTTGGGAACGGCCCTGAAAACCGCCGCCGCAACAATTGTTGCGCCCGTGCTCACGCGTGCAACGGCCAGCGCCGCCATGTTGAATCTCGGCCGCTACCGCCTCTTCGCCAACTCCGACCAAACCTATTCCGCCCGGGCCATCGAACTCGTCCAACGCACCACCGTCATTGACATGCTCGCCCCGCTCTGGATCAGCCCCAGCAAAATGATGAAAAATTTCGGCAATCCCGACACCTTCACTGCCGAAGACTACGCTCCTTTCAAAAATTCCGGCATCACCGTCTTCCACATCGCCATCGGCACCGGCGGCCCCGACGCCTACCTCGAAACGCTCCAATTCCTATCCGGCTACAACAACTTCCTCGCCCGCCACGACAACTGGTTCGAACGCGTCGAAACTCCCGCCCGCCTCGACGGCATTAAATCCTCCGGCAAAGTCGGTATCCTGCTCGGCGTACAAAACTCCGAACACTTTCGCAAACTCGAGGACGTCGATTATTTCTACGGTATCGGCCAGCGCGTCTCTCAGCTCACCTACAACGCCCGCAATCTACTCGGCAACGGCAGCACCGAGCGCCGCGACGACGGCCTCTCCGATTTCGGCCTCGCCATTGTCGACCGCATGAACAAGCTCGGCATGGCGGTAGACGTCTCCCACTGCGGCGACAAAACCACTCTCGACGCCTTCGACGTCTCCAAAAAACCCGTCCTAATCACTCACTCAAATCCCCGCGCCCTCAACCCCACGCACCCACGCTGCAAAACCGACGAAGCCATCAAAGCCATGGCCGCGAAAGGCGGCGTAATGGGCATCACCGAAGTCCGCATGTTCATCAGCGCCAAAGAACCCACCACCATCGAAACCATGCTCGATCAATACGACTACGTCGCAAAACTTGTCGGCGTCGAACACCTCGGGGTAGGCAGCGACATCGACCTCCTCGGCTACGACGCCATGCCCCCCGACGAAAACAAAGGACTCCGCGCCAGCTACAAAGGCAGCTACGGCTTCCGCGAAAAAATCGACATCGACAACTACAACTACGCCAAGCGCCCCTTCGACCTAACCGAAGGCCTCATCCGCCACAAATACAGCGACGCCAACATCCAAGCCATCCTAGGCGACAATTTCCGCCGCGTCCTTAAACAAATCTGGACCGTCTAATTTTTTCCAGTGATTTTTCTAGCGTAAGCCCACGCTGTCAGCGCGAGCCCACACCTGTCATTTTGAACGGAGCGGGCCGACGCCTTTTCTTTTCAACTTTGCTCCCGCAAAGTTGTCGGCCTGCGCAGTGAAAAATCTCTCTGCCTCTTCGTCGTTTTAATTGCGTCTAAGGCGGGTGCTTTCGTTTTCCTATCGTTAAGTCGTTACGTCTTTACTTCATCGCGTCTCTGACTCAACCAAATAACCACTCCAAAAATGTCCTCCGCCGCGGCGCAATCTCGCTGCGAAACCGCGGTCGGGGTGCCCCACCCTCGTTTTGAGAGGGTGGGTCTTTTACCACCAACGACCTAACCCGTCGCACCTCAGGCACCTGCCAATACCCATAAACGCATCTCGTCCCCCGCCGCGAACAATCATGCGTGTCATAAATCACCCCATCAATCACGCACGTCAAATGCTTCGACACGCTAACCACCAACCGCCCCGCCGGCAACTCCTTCGCCCGCAAATGCACCGTACACCCCGACCCAATCTGCATCGTAGGCGTCCACACCCACCCCAGCGTCTTCATCACCCTCTTAATCGAAGTCTTATAAACTCCCGTCCGCGCATCACTCTTCCCCCGCTTCCGCTTCCCAGTCCGCTCATGAACCGCCGCGCTGTTCACCAGATCGTAGATCTCCTGATAATCCCGCCCAGTAGCAATCGCAATCGCCCGCACAACACAATCCCCAGCCTTCCCCCGATAACCCGCCTCCGCCCTACCCCCATCATCA
>Ga0209139_10000433_pt1 | contig 14322 bp, 12 predicted proteins | sample BogFormECP14_OM3_FD_188246 | JGI IMG/M metagenome (GOLD analysis project Ga0209139, IMG submission 188246) | Bog forest soil microbial communities from Calvert Island, British Columbia, Canada - ECP14_OM3 (SPAdes) (version 2) | ecosystem: Environmental > Aquatic > Freshwater > Wetlands > Bog ...
TACGCGACACAGCGGCACGCCTTCGGTAAACCGATCGCCGATTACCAAGGGGTGTCCTTCGCCCTCGCCGAGCACGCCACCTACCTCGAAGCGGCCCGCTGGGTCTGCTACCGCGCACTGTGGCTGCGCGAACAGGGCAAGCCGCACACCTCACTCGCGTCGATGAGTAAGTGGTGGCCGCCTACGATCGCGAAAGATGCCATCGAAGCCGCGATGAGAATCCACGGCAACCTCGGCTACGCCACCGAATTCCCACTGCAACAACGCTTTCGCGATGTCATGGCCTACCTGGTTGCAGACGGCACGGCGGAAATTCAGAAACGTGTTATCGCGAAGGACATCCTCGGCCGCCAGAGCACCTCCTTCTAGGCGCGAGGGATTACAGTCGCACGAGCCTTTATTTAGCGACCCGCCACGACAGCGGATGAACCCCGATCTCACAAGGGAGTCGAAGCGACAATCCTGGCCACAAGATCCGCAATGGGCTCTAAATTGTCACTGTGGCGGCAGACTTCGATTTCGAGGCGTTGGGCCTGCTTGACGGCCTCGACGGAACGGCGCGCGAGGAGCGTGTCGAACTCATTCAATGGCTGCTCGACCGGGGCTTCAGTATCGACCACATCTGCGGGTCCGCCGCCGCTCCGCTGATGCTGCCGGCGAGCAAAGTACTCGGCGACGACGGCCTCTACGTGTCAGCCCGCGAGGTCAGCGAGGCGACCGGGATTGAACTGGAACTGCTGCAACGGCTGCACCGCGCGATCGGCTTGGAGATCGACGACCCCGACGCGGCCGTCCTGTTGCGCGCGGACGGAGAGGCGGCCGCCCGCGCGAAGTTCTTTCTCGATCTGGGGTTCGATCCTGACGACACGGTCGCCATGATGCGAGTGGTCATCGAGAACCTGGGGCACGTCGCAGAAATCATGCGGGAGGCAGCGCTAAAGACCTTGTTGCGGCCAGGATCCAGCGAGGTCGAACTGGCTCAAGCGGCGGAGCAACTGGCACTGCGGTCCGCCCCGACGCTTGGGGTGGTGATGGAGGATCTCATACGCCTTGAACTGCGCCGCTCATTCGAAACGGACGCTGTCACCGCCGCCGAGAGGGCGACGGGCACCCTCCCAGGCGCGCGCACTGTGACGGTGTGCTTTGCCGACCTCGCCGGCTTTACGAGGCTGGGTGAGGCGATTCGTCCCGAAGATTTGGAACGCGTTGCCAGCCGATTCGCCGAACTAGCCCACGATGTCGCGCGATCGCCGGTGCGATTCATCAAGTCGATCGGCGATGCGGTGATGCTCATCAGTTTTGACGCAGTGCCGCTGCTGCACGCGGTCCTCGACCTGATCGACGCCGCAACCGAAAACGACCTGCCCCCTTTACGAGTTGGCGTCGCATCTGGACTCGCAGTTAGCCGTGCAGGCGACTGGTTTGGCAGTCCCGTAAACGTGGCGAGCCGTGTGACTGCCGAAGCGCGTCCCGGAACCGTTATGGTTGCCGACTCCACTCGCGAGGCTGCCGGCAACGCTGCGGGTTTCGAGTGGTCGCCGGCGGGTGCGCGAAGGCTCAAAGGCGTTAGCGACGAAGTCAAACTTTTCCGCGTGGGCCGGGTTTCCGTATAGCACTGCGGATATCAGCCCATGCTGCTGCCGCCATTGATGTAGATAGTCTGTCCGGTGATGAAGCGGCTTTCCTCGCTGGCCAGGAAGGCAATCGCCGCTGCGACCTCCGCCGGATCAGCGGCGCGCCCGATCGGCACGATGGCAGTTCCTTGCTCGACAACGCGCGTCAGGCGCCGCGGCGCTTGTCCGGATTCCAACAGTGTCGTCAGTTCCGGCGTACGTACGTAGCAGGGCGCTACGGTGTTGGCCGTGATACCGGCGTCGGCGAACTCACGTGCCAGGCCGGTCACCATCGCATGCACACCGCCCTTTGCGGCGTTGTACATCGCATGGTCGATGAGCCCAGTGCGGACCGAGTCAGCGCCGATGTTGATGATGCGGCCGTGGCCGCGAGAAACCATGTGCGGCAGGATTGCTCGTATGCAATAGATAGTGGTCCACAGGTTGTTGTCGACCGTGGTTCGCAGCGACTCCTCGGTGTGCTCAAGCGTTGGGCGGATGATGCCGCCGCCGGCGTTGTTGACTAGAACATCGACGTGGCCGAGGGCGCCGGCTGCCGTGGCGACCAGGTTGTCGGCGACACCTGAGTCCTGGAGCTCGCCGACGAAGCCGTCGGCGGCGGCCGAATGCGCGTACACGCGGTCCAGATCTTCCTGGCTCCGTGTGGCCGCGAAAACCGTTGCACCATCGGCGATCAGCCGCATGCAGATCGCCAGGCCAATCCCGGACGCTGCCCCGGTGACGATTGCGGTCCGCCCGGTTAGTGCACCGCTCACAGGATGATCGCCACGTCGGCGACGGCGCGCAGGTCCGTCATGTCCAATTTCGCTCTCTTCGCGGCGATCCGGAAACCGCCGTCACGTCGCCGCAGGCGGTAACGGTACCGGCCGACGTAACAATTCGACCGGCCACCCCGGAACCGCCACACCGTGAACGACGCGCTGACCGATATCTCGTCGGCCGACCCGCCTACCCGCACGTTGAACACCTGGTGGTTGGTGCGCGAATGCGGGTACTCGCGGTGGGCGCGCCGGCTGTTGAGTCGTTCGACTCTGGCTGCCAATCGCGTGTAGTTGTCATCGATGAGCATCAGATCGTGCGCGGGGTCACCGTCGAGAGCATCGTTGCAGGGCACTTCGTACTTGGCATCGTGGTCGAACAGCAGCAGCCAGTCGTCGAGGTTCCACGCGTCCAGCAATGCGGCCTCGGCGTAGAGGAAGTCCTCTACGTGCTGCCGACCCGCTGCCACGCCCGCCGTGGTCATTGGGCACCCGCCAGGTCAGCCGCGTTGCCCATCTGCTGTTGCCAGCGCCGCCAGAACGCGCGCATTTGTTCCTCGTCGTTGGCCATTGGGACACGCCCCATGCCGCGCGAGATGTCGTTCCATTCCACCCCGCCGCTGGCGAAGCCCTGCTGGCAGGACTCCAGCGCTTCAATGTCATCGGGGGTGGCGAAGCCGCCTGGGCCGAGAAACGTCAGGAAGCTGTCGAGCCGGCGGTGGCGCAGCGCAGCCAACTCGTCAACGGGCGCCAATGCCCAGGCGGTGACGTCGACGACGTCGGGCGCTGGCGGGTACAACGTGCGCACCGTTACCGACATGATGTCGTTGATGATCAGGTTCGGATAGATCAGCAGGTTGCGGTTGACTTCGGCCATGGCGCGGGCCCCCTGCTCGCCGTGGCGGGTGACTAGATCGGCGCGCAGCCGGTCGATCTCGGTACGCGCGTCCTCCCCAAACAATGGCTCCCATTTGGCGACCGGACGTCCCCACGGTGCGCTGTATTCGATGACGGCGTGACCGTTGCCGAGGTCGACCGCCCGGCCGCTGACACCGCCACGCAAGTCGGTGCCGATCGACACCAGGTACTTGAAGTAGGTATCGTGGGTTGACTCCGCGTGATAGCCATCGAAACTGTTCTCCACCAACAGCTTCCAATTTGCCGCGAAGCTGTACTGATTGCTGCCGCGGACCATCTCGACCGAGCCGCCGCAGCCGTCAATGACGAGATCGATGTAGTCCTTGGCGCCAGCGAGATAGTCAGGGAGGTCGACGATGCCGGGGTCGAAGCTGGCGAAAACAAAGCCCCGGTAGGACTCCACGCGCGCTACCCGCTTGAGCCCCAGGTCGTCGAAGTCCACCCCTCCGGAGTAAGCGTCCCGGCCGGGCACGCCCTTGAGTCGTCCTTCGGAGTCGAAGGTCCACGCGTGATAGAAGCACTGGAACACTTTGGAGTTGCCGGAGTCCTGTCGACATACCAGCGCACCGCGATGCGTGCAGGTATTGTGAAACACGTTGATGTTGCCGGTTTCCGCCCCGCGGACCATGAACACAGGGCGCCCGGCGACCGGTCGCCGGACAAAGTCGCCCGGCTTAGGGATCTCCGATTCGTGGCCGACGTACAGCCAGGACTCGGCGAAGATCCGGTCGATCTCGGCGCGGTGGACCTCCCGCGAGGTCATCGCCGAGCGATGAACCTTAAACCGTTGGGCCGCAGGGTCGTCGACGACGATCGGCATCTGTGCGGCGTGGATACTGGTACTCATGGCCGGGCCAGGTAGTCGGCGACCAGCGCGGAGAACTCGTCGGCGCGCTCGATCTGGGTCCAGTGTCCGCACGCGCTGAACACATGCAGGTCCGCGTTGGGCAACAGCCCCAACATCGTGACCGCAACCTGCACGGGAACCACCTTGTCCTCGCGACCGTGCACGAGCAGTGTCGGTGTCGCAATGGCGCGCACCTCGTTTTCGGTGATGCCGAGTTCGGATCCGGCGTGCCGCGGTTCGAAGAACATGCTGCGGTACGCCTCGAAGGCGCCATCGGTGATGCTGGCCTGATAGCGGATATCGACGAGCTCGTCGGTGATCATCGTCGGATCGACCGCAAAGTAGTTGCGCAGCAGATCCCGCATCGCGTCATGCGACGGTTCATAGGCGCGCAGCGCGGCAAGACCGTCCGTCAACATCATGCCGACACCGGGTACACCCATCAGCACCATCTTGAGGATCCGGTCCGGCCGGTCGGCGGCCATCTGTAGCGCGATGCGCCCACCCAGCGAGTTGCCAACGATCGCGGTCTTCTGAATGTCGTGTGCATCGAGAAACGCCCAGACATGGTCGGTCCAGGTGCGCAACGAATAGACGATGTCAGCCGGCCGCTCGGTCGCACCGAAGCCGACGATGTCCGGGGCTAACACGCGGAACCGCTGCGCCAAACTCGGCATGTTGTGCTGCCAGTTGGCGAGCGCCGAGACCCCGGGGCCCGAGCCGTGCAACATGATGATCGGTTCGCCGGAACCTGCTTCTAGGTAGTTGGTTTGTATGCCCCCGGCACCGATGGTGTGCTCCGCCACGATCGACGTCGTCATCGCTGGCCTCCTTCCGTAAAGACGGCAAAACACTTGTTGGAATTGAAGACATCCGTAGTGACGAGCTGCGACCACGCTAGGTCCAGGCCGAGTTCATCGACCGCTCCGGTCAGGCAGAACCAGTTGAGCATCTCGTGCTGACCGGCATCGACGATGTCGCGGCTAGGGGTGGTCTGCCACGTCGCGTAGTCCCGATCGACGAACAGCTGGTACAGCCGGCGGTCGGCTGCGGTGTCAGGTGTGATGTGCCAGGTCTTGTCGGTCAGGAATGCGTGCGACCAACTCGAGGAAGCCACTAGCGCCACCCGTACGTCGTTGTCGCGGAACGCCTTCGCGACCGCACGGCCGAGTGCGAAGCAGCGGGCGGGCGTGGGCCCGGACGGATCGAGTCGTTCGTCGGCGATCGCGGCGAAGCGGGCCAGGCCGCCGCGGCGGGCGATCGCATGTTGCCCGTAGCAGTTGACCGTGATGGGGATCAGCGGGTACTCGAAGCGCGAGCCGGCATCGGGGTAGTCCAGGAACAACTGGGTGTTGAGGATCGCGTGCGGAAAAGGAGCTTCGCTGCGCTTCCGGTAGGAGTAGGCGACGTCGAATCCCTGCTCAATGAGGTCGTTGGCGAGTTGGCGGGCGCCGTCGGCGTCGCCGTGCAGTGTGATGGTGGTGTCGTCAGGCAGGCCCCAGGCGTTGGGGTTGCCGTGGCGGGTCATTAGCTCGAACGGGTTCACCTCTACGTCGCTGTAGGCGAGCACGCAGAAAGGCGGAATTACCTCTTCGCGGAAGTTCTCGTATTGGTCGTCGCCCCACACCACTAGGACGTCAGGGGCGAACTCATCCAGGGCCTCACGACAGCGAGCAAGGTTTTCCACCAGTAGCTTTCGGTGACGCGCCGCCGACGCCACGCCGCCGTCGGTGCCCCATTCGGCGCGCATCGACGCGGACCAGTCGGCGGGATCCTTCGCCTCGCCGGGAATGTCGGGATCAGCCAACGTCCAGCGCAATATGTCCGCCATGTGTTCGTCGGTCCCGGCCAGCAGGGGGTAGTGGGTCAGGCCCAGGCCCAAGAAGTGCGCCATAGTCCTCCTCCAAATTGGTGCGGCAGATCCTGCGACGCAGGTCCGCAGGTAGGTCGTGGACGATGTCGTCGACGGGCTCGGGCATCGCCGCAAAGGGATAGTCCGATCCGAAGACGACGTGATCGTGGCCGAAGACTTCGATCGCCGCGTCCAGCGCTTCGCGGTTGTAGGTCAGGCAGTCGCACCACAGCCGGCGCGCCAGCTGACTTGGCAGGTCGGGCGAGTCTGCGGGCATACCGGCGATAGTCGCCCCTTTGTCCAGTCGGCCGATCAGTGCCGGCAACGCGCCGCCGCCGTGTGCCAAGCAGATTCGCACCCCGGGCCGGCGCGCGAGCGCGCCGCCGACCAGCAGCGCCGCCGCTGCCAGTGTCGTCTCAATCGGCATCCCCGCGCCGAAGCCCAGTCCCAGCTCGGTCACCCGCGGCGGTAGGTCCTGGTCGCTGGGATGGACCAGGACCAGGGCGCCGAGTTCATGAGCAACGGCGAAGAACCGGTCCAGGCTCGGGTCGGCCAGCTCCATACCGGCGACCTGCGTGCCGATCTCGACACCGAGGAAGCCCCGATGGCGCATGCACCGGCGCATCTCGTCGACGGCCCGGTCGGGGTCCTGCAGTGCGACCGCGCCCAGCGCAGCGAAGCGGGTTGGGTGCTGGCGCACGATGCGGGCGAAGAACTCGTTTTGAGCCGACGCCAGTTCGGCCGCGCCGGCCGCCGACGCCCGGTAGCAAAATGTCACTGGAATCGGCGAAAGCAGTTGCATCGCAACGCCGTTACAGTCCATATCGCTGAGTCGGACCTCCGGTGACCAGCACCGGTCGTCAATCCCCCTATAGGGCTGTCCACCGAACAGCAAACGCGCCGCGGTCTCGTCGGTGTGCTCGACGCTGGGCCAGCTGTCGTGCGGATAGGCGCGCCGCAGATCGGGCAGAGCATCGTCGATGGCGTGGGTATGGACATCGACGAGGCCCTTGTAGGCGGATCGGTGAGCGTCGATGGTCGTGGCTCCGGGCATGACGTCGGACAGTGACTTCCACCAAATGTAAACATTATGGATGCATAATTCAAGACATGCATACACAATGCCCTAGATCACACTGTGGTGGTGATAGAAGTTGACCGCTTGCAGGCAGGACTACTCCCACTGTGGAAGGGAACCAGCGAGTCGCCTGTCAGCGACGTTCGGTCAGGGGCGCTGCGGGGTGATTGGCGTGCGGTCCGGGTCGTCGCCGCGGATCAGGTCTTGATCGTGGCGGTTGATGGCGTCGACGAACGACGCCTGATCGTGTAGCGCGATGGCGGCCACAATGTCGTCGTGCACGTCGAGGCTCCTGGCGAGCAGCGGTTCATGATCGTGGACGAACCTCACTCGGCTCAGCACCGCCTTGATGCTGGTCACGACGAGCTGGTGCATTCCCTCCAGCACGGGGATGTGGGCGGCGGCCGCCACGACGCCGTGGAACGCCAGCACGGCCTCGAAGAACTGCGCGGCATCGGTGCTGGCCCGCATTGTGACCATCGCCGACCGCATTGCGCTGACGTCGTCGGCGGTCGCCCGTTCGAATGCTGCCTTGGTCATGCCGAATTCGAGGTACAACCGGGCTTCGAACAGGTCGAGGGGGTGAGGGGTGGACGGCTGGAACCACAGATCCAGCGCCCCAAGACGAACCTGCGGGGGTGCGCTCGCCACGGTGATCCCCCCGCCTGGTCCCGGCCGGACGGTCACCAGGTCGCGATCACGCAGGATCCGGAGCGTCTCGTTCATCACGGTCGGGCTGATGCCGAACCGGTCCATGATCTCCGCGCGACGCCCCAGGTGGGCCCCGACCGGAAGACGCGCGCTGAGGATCTCGTGTTCCAGATCGGCCGCGACGCGTTCAGCCCGAGACGACCGCAGCGCAGGCTCGCGACGTTGCACGCAGCCTCCTTCGGATCGCCGCCAGCGCCACGGTGGCGCCGCACAGCAAGTTTCTCAGATGGAATCGATGTAAGGAGTCCGATCGATGGACGGACCGGCTGGCCGAGTCGCCTACCGCGCTGGCCGCGACATCCTGGTGCGACACCGCGACGACTACGACGCCGCGGTCACGGCTTTCCGCTGGCCTAGCGGGTCGACTCGCGGCTCGCGAAAACTATTGCGAGCCAAACGATCTGACGGATGCATATCACTACCGGTGAGCCGGGTGCACTTCGCCACGGGCGATATGCGCTGCGGCCCACGATCACCCGACGCCCAGATACCGCCCCTCGGCATCTGATTCTGACAAGGCACACATAATCCCTCTTGGTGGAGCAGTCACCGGACTGATCATCTCGATAGCGTTCGATCATGCCGCGGGCATGCATTGACCGTCTCCGCCTATCCATGGGGCGCTCGTGCCCGCGATCGTGGGCGGCGATCAGCACGCGCCGCACCTATCGCTATCGCCTTGTCCGCGTGTGGGATCCGAACAAGCCACAACTGGCGTGTATCGCGCTCACCGGGTCCGACGTCGACGATCACCGCTGCATCGGCTTCGCCGGCGTCTCGCCCGCGCCGCGCGCCTGTGGCAGTAAGGTACTCGGCGCCTTGTTCAACGCGTGCACAGCGAACTACACACGGTCAACCGAAGAACCGGAAAGTGACTCTGACGAGGGACCCATAATCCCTCTTGGTGGAGCAGTCACCGGGCTGACGCGTGGATAGCGTTCGGCCATGCCGTCGGCTGATGGTGACCGTCTGCAGGAGCGAGCGACTCCAGAGGAAGTTCGAGGGTGGATTCGATGGGGTTTTGATGGGCCATTTTCGGTTAATAGCGAAACTCCGGCGGTCCGCGAACCGCCGCAGCGCGCCTTCCTCGGCAGCAGGCGCGCTAACCGTAATGACAGGCTCGTCGGCGACTTTCGGAGCGCATAACAATATCGTGAAAAATGCTCCGTGGGGAGGCCCGCGGCATATGCTCACAGCCTGCCGAACGGGCGTCAGTCGACCTAGGGGGGCGGCCTTGACGAGTAAAGACGCAGTCCTTGCCCGGGCAGCCGCTGTAGACCTTCGATGTGTCCGTCTTCTTCTTCGCCACACCGCCGAGCGGCCCGCCTGGCCCGGCAACGAGACCGCCGCCAATGATTCGTGTCGCAGGCGCGGCCCGGCCCATGCGCATGACGGGGCACGTCAAGAACCCGGCATAACCGGTCGCCGGTTCCCGTGTGGCCAACGGGCATTACTGGTGGACCGACGAAGCAAACGTCGCGGGTATTCACGACGTAACCCGCATTGCACGCACCTGGCGAACTTGTCGCGGGGGCCCGAATGGTGACGGTGTATCGAGTCACCAAGCCCGTCCGCGTGATGGGTGGCTTCTTTGCGATGGCGCTGGACGGCATGGTGCTGACGTTCACGCCGCCGTTCGCCTGGCGTGAATACCTACTTCAGAGCTGGTTCGTGGCGCGGGTGTCGATGCTGCCGGCGCTGATGATGACCCTTCCGTACTCAGTAATCCTGACTTTCATCTTCAACATTCTGCTGACCGAAATCGGTGCCGGCGATTTCTCCGGAACCGGCGCCGCGATCGGCACCGTAAACCAGATCGCTCCCATCGTCACAGTGCTGGTGGTCTCCGGCGCGGGCTCCACCGCGATGTGCGCCGACCTGGGAGCGCGGACCATCCGCGAAGAACTCGACGCGATGCGGGTGCTCGGCATCAACCCCGTCCAGCGGCTGGTAGTCCCGCGTGTGCTGGCGGCCACCACAGTGGCTTTGGCGCTGGAATCCGCGGTCACCGTGGTGGGTCTCGCCGGCGCGTTCTTTTTCACCGTGTATGTCCAACACGTCTCGGCGGGTGCGTTCGTGACCGGGCTGACGACGCTCACCGGCATTGCCGACGTCCTCGTCTCGATGGTCAAGGCGACGCTATTCGGGTACGCGGCAGGCCTGATCGCCTGCTACAAGGGCATCTCAGTCGGCGGTGGTCCGGCCGGTGTCGGCAACGCGGTCAACGAGACCGTGGTGTACACGTTCATGACGTTGTTCGCGATCAACGTCATCGTGACGGCCGTCGGTATCCAGTTCACGGTGTCATGAGGTGAACCCATGACGCTTACCGTTCCGAGCAGGCTCCATCCGCGGCTGCAGCGCACCACCAACGTTCTGGTCCGCGAGTGGAATCGGATCGGATCGCAGATGCGGTTCTATGCCACGACGCTGGGTTCGATTCCCGATGCCGTCATCAACTACCGGACCGAGCTGTTGCGGCTGATCGCGGCAATGGGGTTGGGTACCGCAGCGCTCGCGATGATCGGCGGGACCGTCGTGATCGTCGGGTTCCTGACGATGACCACCGGCGCCTTGGTGGCGGTGCAGGGCTATAACCAGTTGGCGTCCGTCGGTATCGAAGCCCTCACCGGGTTCGCGTCGGCGTACTTCAATGTCCGGCTCATCGTGCCGGGAACCGCCTCCGTGGCCTTGTCGGCGACCATTGGTGCCGGCGCTACCGCTCAGATGGGTGCGATGCGGATCAACGAGGAGATCGATGCGCTCGAGGTGATCGGTATCCGCAGTGTCAGCTACCTGGCGTCCACCCGGGTCGTCGCCGGGGTCATCGTGGTCATCCCGCTGTACTGCATCGCAATCATGATGGCCTTTCTGGCCTCCCGCGCCGGCACCACCGCCGTCTACGGCCAGGGCTCCGGTGTCTACGACCATTACTTCAACACGTTCCTCAGTCCCCGCGACATCATTTGGTCGTTCTTACAGTCGGTGGCGATCACGGTCGTGGTCATGCTGGTGCACACCTACTACGGATACACCGCGCACGGCGGGCCGGCCGGGGTTGGTGAGGCCGTGGGCCGGGCCGTGCGTACCTCGATGGTGGTCGCGGCGGTGGAGATCGTGCTGATCACGCTCGCCGTCTACGGCCAGTCCGGCAACTTCCACCTGGCGAGCTAGTGACATGAAACGCCGGCCAGGAGAACACCGCATCCCCACCGCCTGGTGGACGCTGATCCTGTTCGCGGCGGTCGGCGTGTTCCTGTTCGTGACTTTGGGGGCCTTCACTGGCGTGGGCAGGTCATACGTGCCGGTGACGCTGACATCGGATCGAGCGGGGCTGGTGCTGGAGACCAACGCCAAGGTCATGCTGCGTGGCGTCCAGGTCGGCCGGGTCAGCCAGATCGGCGGCGGCAAGAACCAGGCCAGCTTGAGGCTGGAGATCGACCCCGATCAGGTCCGGTATATCCCGGCCAACGTGCAGGCACAGATCAATGCCACCACCGCGTTCGGTGCCAAGTTCGTCGACCTGGTGTATCCGCCGAACCCGAGTCCTGCTCGGCTGGCCGCCGGCGCGGTGCTGCATTCGAAGAATGTCAGCACCGAGATCAACACGGTCTTCGAAAACGTCGTCGACCTGCTCAACATGGTCGATCCGCTCAAGCTGAACGCGGTGCTGACCGCGGTGGCCGACGGCGTGCGCGGACAAGGTGAACGGATGGGCGAGGCTACCACCGACCTCAACCAGGTGTTGCTGGCACTCAACGCGCGCAGCGACACCATCCGCGCGGACTGGCGCAAGCTCGGCAACCTCAGCAACACCTACGACGCAGCCGCCCAGAACATCCTGACCATCTTGAACGCCGCCAGCACCACCAGCAGCACCGTCGTGAATCATCAGAAGGCGCTGGACGACTTGCTGCTCAACACCATCGGCTTTGCACAGGCAGGGACCAACCTGCTCGGCCCGAGCAAGGACAACTTCGTCGCAACGGTCAACACCCTGGAACCGACGACGAACCTGCTGCTCAAGTACAGCCCCGAGTACACCTGCTTCCTACAGGGCGTCACCTGGTATCTCAACAACGGGGGCTATTCGGCGTTCGGCGGCGCCGACGGCCGGACGCTTCAACTCGACGTCGCTTTGTTGCTGGGCAACGACCCGTACCTCTATCCAGACAACCTGCCCATTGCCGAGGCCAAGGGCGGACCCGGCGGAAAGCCGGGGTGCGGGTCGCTGCCGGACGCCACGAAGAACTTCCCGGTGCGCCAGCTCGTCACGAACACCGGTTGGGGAACCGGGCTCGATATCCGGCCCAACCCAGGCATCGGGCGTCCCTGTTACGGGTCATACTTCGGGGCTACCCACCCTTGGCCGGAGCCGCCGCAGGCGAGGCTCGATGAACCGGCCTCGGCGACGAGCAGGCGCTTCCGCGGGTGCATCCCCGGGACGGCGGTTGGGCCGCAGCCAACCCTTGGGTTGGCAACGCCGCCGTACGGCGCGCAGCTCTACGGGCCGGGCGGGGTGCCGCTGTTTCCCGGGGTACCGCCGGCACCGCCGCCGCCGGGTCCGCCGCCGCCGGCAACGGGTCCGCCGCCACCCTGACCGCCGTTGTGACCGCCGACGATCCACTGACGCAGGAGAGAAGCTATGAAGGAAAACCTCAGAGGCACCGTTGTGGGCCTGGGCATTTTCCTGACCGTTTGCCTGCTCTCGGCGTTCCTTTTGGTTTCGGTGTTCGCCCAGGTTCGGTTCGGCGCAGGCAACACCTACTACGCCGAGTTCAACAACGTGACCAATCTGAGGAAGGGCAAGCTGGTCCGGATCGCCGGGGTGGAGGTCGGCAAGGTCAAGAACATCTCCATCAATCCGGACGCGACGGTGCGGGTCGAGTTCACCGCCGAAAAATCAGTCACCCTCACCGAGGGAACCCGGGCGGTGCTGCGGTACGACAACCTGTTCGGCGACCGCTACCTGGCGCTCGAAGAAGGGGCCGGGGGGCTCAAGACGCTTAGGCCCGGTCAAGCGATCCCGCTGTCCCGTACCGAACCCGCGCTGGATCTGGATGCGCTGATCGGCGGCTTCCGCCCACTGTTCCGGGCGCTCAACCCGGACCAGGTCAATGAGCTGAGCAAACTGTTCATCCAGGCATTTCAGGACGAGGGACCCACGATCGGGACGTTTCTGGACCAGGCGGCGGCGGTGACCAACACGTTGGCCGACCGCGATCTGCTGATCGGACAGGTGGTCGACAACCTCAATGTGGTGCTGGGGTCGCTGGGCGGTCAGAGCGACCGATTGGACAAAGCGGTGACGTCGCTGTCCCAGTTGGTTCACGGGCTGGCCGCCCGCAAAACCGACATCTCCAACGCGGTGGCCTACACCAACGCCGCGGCCGGCTCAGTCGCCGACCTCATGTCGCAGGCCCGGCAGCCGTTCCGGAAAGTGGTCCAGCAGACCGACCGGGTCGCAAACATTGCGCTGGCCGACCATGACTACCTCGACAACCTGATCAACACGCTGCCGGACAAATACCGGGCGATGGACCGCCAGGCGATGTACGGCGACTACTTCAGCTTCTACTTCTGCGACGTCGTGCTCAAGCTCAACGGAAAGGGCGGCCAGCCGGTGTATATCAAGATCGCCGGTCAGCCCTCGGGACGGTGCACGCCAAAATGAAGTTGTTCTCTGAACGCAACCCCATGGTCATCGGCGCCGTTGGCCTCACCGCCGTCGCTGTCGTTGTGCTGGCCGCGCTGGAGTGGCAGAAGCTGCCCTTTCTCAACCAGGGCAGAACCGTCTCCGCCTATTTCGCTGACGCCGGCGGCTTGAGGACCGGCAACGGCGTCGAGGTCTCCGGTTTCCCGGTGGGAAAGGTGTCCAGCATCGAACTCGACGGGTCCGGCGTGCTGGTGAAGTTCAAGGCCGCCAAGAACGTTCGTCTGGGCGACCGCACCGAGGTGGCGATCAAAACCAAAGGCCTCCTGGGCGCCAAGATCCTCGACGTCACACCGCGCGGCGAAGGCCAGCTCGAGGGCACCATTCCGATGGATCGGACGGTGTCGCCCTACCAGCTGCCTGACGCTCTTGGCGACCTGGCCACCACGATCAGCGGCCTGAACACCGACCAGCTGTCCGGATCGCTGGCCACCTTGGCGAAAACCTTTGCCCATACGCCGCCGGATCTGAGGAACGCGTTACAGGGGGTGGCGAGGTTTGCCCAAACACTCGACGAACGCGACGCCCACCTCCGCACCCTGCTCGACAACGCGGCCAAGGCGACGGGAGTGTTGGCCAAGCGCACCGACCAGGTGGTCAGCCTGGTGAAGGACACCAATGCGCTGCTGGCGCAGCTGCGGACGCAGAGCGCGGCCCTGGACCAGATCTGGATGAATATCTCCGCGGCGTCGCGGCAACTGCAGGGATTCATCGCCGAGAACCGGCAGGAGCTGCGGCCCGCACTGGACAAGCTCAACGGGGTGTTGACGATCATCGACAACCGCAAGGAGCGCCTGCAGAAGGCCATCCC
>Ga0209139_10000434_pt1 | contig 14320 bp, 14 predicted proteins | sample BogFormECP14_OM3_FD_188246 | JGI IMG/M metagenome (GOLD analysis project Ga0209139, IMG submission 188246) | Bog forest soil microbial communities from Calvert Island, British Columbia, Canada - ECP14_OM3 (SPAdes) (version 2) | ecosystem: Environmental > Aquatic > Freshwater > Wetlands > Bog ...
GCGGATTCGCCGGCAGAAAGGCCTCGCCCACCGATTCGCAATACGCCTGGAATATCGCCCCATCGGACTTCTGGGCCCGCAGCGTATTAGTCGAGTAAGCGCCATCGCCTGCCATTCGAGCAAGTCCGCCAACGGGCCGTGGAGCACCGGTTGCGGGGCGATCGGCATGGGCCTGAATTCAGAGCGCCACTGGGTCATTTTCACTTCATACACCGAAATTGAAAGGAAATCAAAAACGATCTAGTCATGATAACTGTAATTATCGCATGTCTTATATTACATATTTACTATCCTATCATGGTGATATGATCAAACCATGAGCGAGACGATGACCGCCTACGGGGAGGGCCGCGATCGGGGCCCCAACGTGTCGTATGACGAAATCGAGCGTGCGGCGCGCGGACTCATGGCCGACGGCGAGCGCCCGACGGTGCAGGCGGTGCGTAGCAAGCTCGGCCGCGGCTCCCCGAATCACATCGCGACCTGCATGCAAACGTTCTGGAAAAACCAGGCGGCGCTGAACGCCGGCGACCCCATCGCCCTCACCCGATTGCCCCCCGAGCTGGCCGACGCCGCGGTGGCTCAGTGGGAGCAGGCCTTGCGGCTCTCCCAGCAGACGGCGAAGTACGAGGACAGCCAGGCGCACATGCAACTCGAGCACCTGCGTCGTGAGACGGATGTTCGGGTCCGCTCGGTAGAGCTACGGGAAAAAGAATGGGACATCGCGGCACGTGTCCGGGAGCGCGCGCTCGCCGACGCGCGCGAACACGTGAATGTGCTCATGAAGGAGCTCGCCTTAGGCTCCGCCGAGCTTCGGTTGCGCGACGCGCGCATCGCCGATCTAGAATCTCAGTTAGAGCAGCAGCGACTGCAACTCGCCACTTTGATAACGCGCGCCGTCGTTAGACATCGAGTGCGACAGCCGAAGTTTCAGAGCAGGGCTTCTTCGCGACAGCGGCCCAAAGCGGCGCCGAAGCCGAGGAAACGAGTAATATCCAAGAAATCACGACCAGGAAAAAAGAAGGTGAAGCGATGAACACAGTTGCTGAAATCGTTGCGCTGCTTCGCAAGCAGACGGAACTAGAGTCACGAATCTTGAGCGGTCAATTCGCGGTGGTTGCGGAGCAAGAGCTCGAAGTTACCCGTCGACGACTCACCACTCATCCTGAGGCGCTTAACGCCGTTCTTCAGACCGCGCGCGCGTTAGGGCGAACACCAGATACAGTATCGGTGAAAGATGTGACGGATTTCGGGGGATCGAATTAACCGTGGCGGACCGCCGACCGAAGTCTATTCATTCGGCCGCATCATGCGCTTCGCACTCCCGTGGCGGTGCGCGCATGAGTTTCGTTGTCGCGGGGCCGCGGTCCGCAGAATGATTTACGAGGAAGCCCGTTGCTCCCGCAATAAAGCTTTGACGTGTCGAATAATTAAAACGGGCACATACGTCTTGATGCGCGCCGTCCGCTCCAGTTTCGCGCGTTCGCTCAAATAGATTTCTTGAACGAGTTCGACCGGCATATCGGTCTCCCGCGCCAGCATTTCTATCTCGGTATCCGAATTTGCGGGACGAGTGACAGAATGGTCGCTCGTCGCAGAGGCTCCAATTTTCATATCTGCATTCTATCTAGAAGTCTATTTCTAGGCTCTTTTGCTTATCAAACTTGCCACTTAGCTGCTTAGCTGGGTTGTAAATGACAGGCAATCGCGCCCTGCCCCGGTCCCTGCGCTCGAACCGGACAACAGTTCCTAGTCTTCAATTCTCATATGCCGCTCGCTTGTCGGCCTCATCGTGCAATGCCGAATCGGCGACGATAGTCGCCAGGCGACAATCCCATGATGCGCTGAAACACTTTTCTGAAGGATCCTGCATCCTCATAACCGACCATCCAGGCAATCTCTTTGATCGGCAGGATCGAACATTCCAGCGACTCGCGTGCTTTGCCAACACGCAAGTGTTGCAGATATCGCGTCGGGGTCATGCCAGTGGCCTTGTAGAATCGTCGTAGAAACGTTCGCTTCACAAGATTCACCTGTGTTGCCATGGCGGCAACCGAGGGACTCTCTGCAATGTGTTGTTGCAACCAATGTTGAACTTTCAGTATGTGTTTGTCCCCGTGCCCCAATTGAGGGGCGAAGCTCGAGTAGAAGCGCTGCTCCCGACCCGCGGCGTCGACCAGAAAAAATCTAGCCGTCGCGAGCATGACGGTCGGAGACAAGAATCGCTCGATCATATTCAGTCCGAGATCAACCCACGCCATCACACCTCCCGCGGTGATGATGTCCCCGTCATCGATGATAAGTTTCTCGGTATCAATCCGGACCGCCGGAAATCGGGCCGCGAAGGGCTGAGCGTGGACCCAGTGGGTCGTCGCGGAGCGGCCATCCAGCAGTCCCGCTTCGGCGAGAAGGAATGCACCCGCGCAGACAGAACATAGGATGGTGCCGGCGCTATGTTGCGCTATAAGCCAGGACAGATGGCGGGTGATGGCGGCGCCGCCGGGTTCCACGTCTAAGCTGGGCGGCAGAATGAGCGCGGTCAGTGGCCCACACGCGAGGGCATGCGTATCGAAGACTCGTACCGGTTCAAGCGCTGCTTCCTTCCAATTCCAGTGACTGATTCGTATCTGCCGGCGAGATGAACCTTGCAGTTGCTCGCTTAGACGATTCGCCACGCGAAACAAATCGGTTAGACCGTGCACGGCGGCCAGCTGACAGTCCGGATAAATCACGAGGCCGATTTCAACGGGGGCCCGCCGCGCCGTCGTGACACTTTTGCCATGTTTTTTGTCGTTTGCGCCCATGTACGCCATCCCGCAGAAGGAGTTCAATGGATAAACGAATACCTCATAGCCGCCGGCCGCTCAATCGACAATGGCGACGTCGACACGCAGCCCGATGAACGCCGCGTTGTCGCTATTTTTTCACATCGATTCAAGCGCGCCGAGTGCGAGAGTGTCGCGATAAGAATAGACTGAAAATACAATAATTCTGGATAGCGCGTGTACGTTTCGGCAAACGTGGCTTAAGATGCGAAAGTCCGCAAAGTTGGGGGAATGTATGTCTCCTACGGTACATTCAGTCGACAGCGCCATAGCCTTCGGGCCGTTCCACTTATTTCCGGCACAGCAAGTGTTGCTGGAAGCGGATAAGCCTGTTCGCCTTGGAAGTCGAGCACTAGAAATCCTGGCCCTTCTGGTCGAGCGGCCTGGGGAGATGGTCAGTAAAAGGGAATTGGTCGCTCGCGTTTGGCCGAACACAGTAGTCGAAGAAGCCAATCTCAAGGTTCATATTGCCGCGCTACGTCGAGCGTTGTCTGACGGTCGGGACGGCAATCGATACTTAGTGAATGTTCCCGGCCGCGGCTATAAATTTGTCGCACCGGTTTTGCAGCCTAAGCAACCAGCGGTTCTGACGCCCCAGGTCGACTCCAACCCGCACTTGTCCCCGATACGCTCTCCTCTAACGCGTATGCTTGGCCGCGAGGACGTCGTCGAGACGGTCATGAATAAATTATCCCGAGACCGCGTCGTGACAATCGTGGGACCCGGGGGGATCGGCAAGACCAAGGTGGCGCTTACTGTTGCTACCAAACTTATCGCGGCAAGCAGGGACGGTGGCGGCTTCATTGATTTGGCGCCATTGGCGGACCCTCTTCTCGTGCCGAGTGCAATGGCCACCATGCTGGGCGTTCCGGTGCGTTCGGAAAATCCGATTCCGAGTCTGATTGCTTTCCTCTCCGGCAAGCAGATGCTCATCGTTCTCGATAGCTGCGAGCATCTCGTCTCGGCGGTGGCATTGATGGTATCGAAGTTGCTCGAAGGTACCACTGGCTTACGGATCCTCGCGACCAGTCGTGAACCCCTTCGGTTGGCGGGCGAAAACGTCCTGCGTCTTCCCCCGCTTGCGACTCCCGACGAATCGGAGACGCTGACGGCTGCCCACGCGATCAGCTTCTCGTCGATCCAGTTGTTCGTGGACCGCGCTTGCCAGCGCATCGCTACGTTTCAGCTCACAGACCCGGATGCTCCACTCGCCGCAGATATCTGCCGTAAGCTCGACGGCAACCCACTCGCGATTGAGTTAGCGGCGGGGCGCGTCGACGCATTCGGCGTTCAAGGCGTGGCATCGCAACTCAATGATCGCTTTGGGCTTCTGACGAGCGGTTTTCGCGAAGCTCCGCCTCGCCAACAGTCGCTCATGGTCACGCTCGACTGGAGCTACGATCTCCTGTCGGACATCGAGCGTTCAATATTGCGTCGGCTTGGCATCTTCTCAGGATATTTCACCTTGGATGCGGCGACTGAGGTGGCGACCGGCGGCGCGGTCGGTTCATCGGACGTCCTTGCTGGCATGGCAACCCTCGTGGATAAGTCGCTTGTCTCGGCCGATGTCGGCAGCCCAATCGTACGCTATCGCCTTCTCGACACGACGGCTGCTTACGCGCGCAAGAGACTCGCCGAGAATCTCGGCGAATTCGAACAGATCGCGCGACGCCACGCTGAATTCATAACCGGTCTGCTCGATCGAGCGGACGCGGACGCTTCACTGCAGCGCAATGCGGATCGGCCAATTGACTATGGCGCACAGATCGATAATGTTCGCGCGGCGCTCAACTGGTCATTCTCTTCCGGCGGCGATCCTGCCATGGGCGTGAACCTTACGATCGCGGCTCTTTCGCTGTGGCAACATTTGTCCTTGCTGGACGAGTGCCGCAGGAGTGTGAATCGCGCGCTCGAATCCGGAGTGCCCGTAACAAGGCGCCAGGAGTTGCAACTTTTGACCGGGCTCGGCTCTGCGCTGTGGATGCTTCCGGAATCCAAGACCGTTTGGACCAAAGTTTTGGGCATCGCCGAAGAGATCGAAGACATCGACTATCGTTTGCGTGCCTTATGGGGTCTTTGGATAGTGAACCTCATGAGTGGCAATCATCGAACGGGATTGTCAATCGCCAGGCAATTCTCGACCCTGGCTGCGAAAACCACCGATCCTTTGGCCTTGTTTGCTGCGGACCGATTGCTGGGCTCGTCGCTGCACTATCTGGGCGAGCAACCACGCGCACGACGACGCTTCGACATCATGATGAATCGCCCGGTTTCTGGCACCGCTCGGACCCAAATTCTTCGCTTTCAGTATGACCTATCGGTGGCGCGCCGCGCATTCCTCGCACGAATCCTTTGGCTGCAAGGATTTCCGGACCAAGCCCTGCGCGAGGCTGAAGGAGCCGTCGCGGATGCGCACGCATCGGGCCATTCGCTTTCATTGTGTTACGCGCTGGGGCACGCGGCATCTCCCATTGCGTTGTTCAACGGCGATCTGGCCCGAGCGGAGCACCACATAGCGGTGCTTCTGGAACATTCGGTCCGACACCAATTGCTTGTCTGGGAGAAGATGGGACGCTGCTTCAACGGAATGCTCAACCTCCGGAAAGGCTCGGGAATACTGCTTCTGAGCGAAGCCATGGATCAACTCCGAAGCGCCGGAATCCCCCCATATTGCAAGACAATGGTCATCGAACACGCGAAGGCATTGGGGGACGTCGGGGAGGTCGCACGCGCACTGGCGACAATCGAGGAAGCATTGGCACATTGCGCCCGAAACGAAGAATTGTGGTGCTTGCCGGAAATTCTGCGCGTCAAAGGCGAACTGCTATTGCTCGACGCAGGCTCCAAAGGAATTGCTGCAGCTGAGCTTCATTTTAAGGATTCCCTTGCGCTGGCGCGAAAGCAAACGGCATTGTCGTGGGAATTGCGCACGGCCACAAGTCTTGCCCGATTTCAAAAGCAGCAGCATCATGAGGAAGAGGCAGAGAAACTGCTCGCGCGTGCAGTCGCGCGCTTTGCGGAGGGATTCGAAACACCAGATATCAGGGCCGCAAAGTTGCTATTGAGTGAGTTGAACTCCGCCTACGTTCCGTCATAGGAGCCTGTCGAGGCCGACGAAGGCGCATCCACCGACGTCGATGGCATTGCACTCTGCCGTAGGGCCCGCCTCACAGCTCTACCCTTTCGCCGATTTCTTCGCTGCGGTGAAACACCCGCTGACGATGTATCACGGATGTGGCGCGCGTTGACTCTCACCTTCGATTTACCGCGATTTACCACGCTTTACTGGGCATTGTTCAATCTCGGTGTAAGGATTTCTCCCGCAGGAGCGAAACGACAGAACGACTTTCACCTGTTCTGCGAGAGCGGAGAGGAACCAAAGATATGAACAATCTGCATTCATCAATGGGGCATTTGGCAACGCGTCGTATGCTTTTGAAGGCTGTCGCGGCTGTCGGTGCGGTCGCCGCGATGCCTCGCGTCGCGTCCGCAGCCAGCGAGCCAACCACGAACACTTCGGTCCCAAGCGACCCAAACACTGGAGATCAACCAATGGACACTGTCAAGACGAAAGACGGCATCACCATTTTCTACAAGGACTGGGGTACCGGTCAGCCGATTGTCTTTTCGCATGGCTGGCCTTTGACTGCCGACGACTGGGATGCTCAGATGACGTTCTTCCTCGCTCGCGGCTTTCGAGTAATCGCACATGATCGACGCGGCCATGGTCGCTCGACGCAGGTGGCAACCGGTCATGATATGGATCACTACGCGGATGACCTCGCGGCCCTGACGACTCACCTTAACCTCAAGAATGCAATCCATGTGGGTCACTCGACCGGCGGCGGCGAGGTGACTCGTTATATCGGAAGGCACGGGGAAAGTCGTGTTGCCAAAGCAGTACTCATCAGTGCGGTGCCTCCGATCATGGTCAAGACAGCCGACAATCCCGGAGGCTTGCCCAAGGAGGTCTTTGACGGATTCCAGGCGCAGACCAACAATAATCGCGCGCAGTTCTTTTTGGACGTGCCCACCGGTCCCTTCTATGGCTACAACCGCCCCGGAGCGAAAGCCTCCCAGGGCGTCATCATGAATTGGTGGCGACAGGGCATGATGGGGAGCGCGAAGGCTCATTCAGACGGGATCGTCGCGTTTTCTCAAACCGATTTTGTGCCAGACCTCAAAAAATTCACGGTCCCGACGCTTGTGATGCACGGCGATGATGACCAGATCGTCCCCTACGCCGACGCCGGTCCCTTGAGCGCAAAGTTGGTCAAAGGCGCGATCTTGAAGACCTATAAAGGTTTTCCGCACGGCATGCATACCACGAATCCCGAAACGATCAACGCGGATCTTTTGGCGTTTTTTAAGTCATAACATTACGCGCCCGGTCGACTAGGAACGACCGGGCGCCTCCTCCTCTCCGTCAACTGAGGATTGGCCATGGCCAGAAACAGCACGAAGCAAGATGAATCGCGACGCCGGCGGCGGGCCCCCTTGATCACTCCAACCGATCTTGGAACGAACGCACCCGAGAATATCGCCGGGAGCATGAATGCGATCCTGGCGGACGTCTTCGCGCTCTATGTCAAAACGAAAAACTTCCATTGGCATATGAGCGGCCCACACTTCCGTGACTACCATCTACTGCTGGACGAGCAGGCCGATCAGTTGTATGCGATGACCGATCCAATTGCGGAGCGCATCAGAACCACCGGCGGATCGACGCTGCGCTCGATCGGTCACATAGCGAGGATGCAGCGCATACTCGACAATGATGCGGATTATGTCGACCCGCTTGACATGCTGGCAGAGCTGCGTGAGGACAATGCGGCGCTCACAGGACGCCTTCGGGAGATTCACGAAGTTATCGACAACCTGCGCGATATTGCGACAGCAAGTTTGATCGAGAACTGGATCGATGAGACTGAAAGGCGCGTCTGGTTCTTGTTTGAGTCTACTCGACGAGGCAATTAAGCCGATGAGGCCAATCCGAGTAATGAGCCGTCTGTGCAGGAAACCTGTTTAGATGAATTTGTCGCGATCCGCGAATCGCTTAAGTCTCCCGAACCACTTTTCGTGGATCCTTGTCCTCGCGCAGCCCGATAAATTTAGTGTGACGCAGCTTATCCGCGCCGGTCCACTCCGCGAAATCGATTCGTACCACGACTTTAGGTTTTAGCCACACGCAAGATTTCATTTTCTCGGCGGTTAGTCCCTGGCCCCAACGGCCTTCGGATTGCTCGGGCAAATTCACGAAGGGGCATTTGTCGGTTTTGAGGCCCTCGATTTCCCTAAAGACCTGGCGGCGGGTCGCGGGAACGAACCCCGCCCGCACCCGTGCGGCAAAGAACAAATCCTTGCCTCGATAGAAACCCAAGATGAGGGCGTCAAACCCGTTGCCACCCGGCGTGTAGCCACCCACGACGAATTCCTGGCCCAAATTGATGCGGTACTTGCACCACGCTCCGGACCGTTTGCCCGGCTCGTAACGACTGTCCAGCCGCTTCGCGACCACGCCTTCAAGACCATGCTCCTTCACGAAGGCCAAAATCTTGGTGGACGTGCCCTCCTCCGCCGGCGAGCTGCTGATGTAGTCGTTGGGTTTGAGCGTTTTCGCGAGAATCTTGCGTCGCTCGGTTAAGGGTCTCGTCGAGACATCTTCCCCTTTCAGGGCCAGGATATCGAACACGTAGTAGTGAATCTTCGATTCGGCGGAGCGAAAGTTCTGCAGCAGATTGAAGTCTGATCGGCCTCGGCCATCGAGCGCGACGACTTCTCCGTCGAGGATGGTGTCGTCCGGCAGACCCTTCAATGCAATCGCGATGTAGGGGAATTTGCGATTCAAGATATTCCGGCGCCGAGAGAAAAGCGTGGTCTCGCCCTTCTTCTTCACCGCCTCAAGCCGAAAACCATCGAGCTTGATCTCAAAACTCCAGTCTTTGCCTTCGGGCAGCGTCGCGACCGGCAGGCACTCCATCGACTCGATGAAGGCTATTTTTACGGGCGTTGGAGCGCTCTTTTTCTTCGTGGGCACACGCATAATTGTGCGCCCTTCTCAATCGCCCTGCCCGCCGAGCTTGCGGCTACTGCAGCCTTGCATCGAGCGGATAGGGGAAGCTCGCCAGGCGTTTGATGCGCGCGGCATCGGCGTGTCGCGGATTGATGATGTGGTTGTAGGTCTCGGGCACGAGCACCGAGCGCACGGTCAACACAGCGGCATGTCCCTCACGAAGCCATCGATCTCCCCAGGCGCGCGTGACCGATAGCCGCCGAGACCAGTCGGTTGGCAGCTGTGCCTCATCGACCGAGTCCCGTGAGACGTCATCGGGGATTTCAAGCTTGATGAACCGGTGGCGCCAGAGCGCCGCCGGTTCTCGGATTTGTGCGTGCACCAATATCTCGAGGACCGCGGTCGCGGGGTTCGGCGCGCAATACAAGACCTCCTGACCCCGGGTATGCCAGCGCGCCGAGGCGAGCAAGCCCCCTCGCCCGTCAAGCGTCTCGTAACGGGAGAAGCGCCAAGCGATCACCTAGGCGAACATGCCGTGTTCGATCCCGATCAGCTGCTCCTCGACGGCCCGCGCACCGGACTCGGTGGCAAGCAACTGCAGCGGTGTACGCTCGCCTAACTCGGACTTCGGTTCGCGCAGCCACGCAGCCGCATACTCCGGTTGTCCGGCAAAAACCTGTTGAGCCCGCGCCGACACGCGGGCGATGCGCACCGCCTTGTCGGCTTCTTCGGGAGACAGCAATTGGCCGGCGCTCTCGCGCCGACTCAAGGTGCGTCGCGGCGCGATGAGCTGATAGGTCTCCTGGTCCGTCAGATTAGCCTTGGTCTGAAGGCAGTGCACGGCGGCAACCGTGAGGCCCTTCTCCAGACGGTCGATCAGGTCCACTTCAGAGTGCGCGGCTTTCAGTCCCAGCAGCCGAGCGGTAAGCGCATACAGTGACTCCTCATCGGATTCGAGAGTCAGGCGTCGATCAACGGTCGCAGTGTTCATACTAACTCCGGCGGCAAGTGCGCATATTATCTGCGCACTTGGCCACAGAGACAACCCTATCCCTCGCCCGCGACACGTATTACAATCATTCGCAGGTCTGAATCGCCGCGCGCGGAATAATATAAGCGGCGCGGGCTTATACACGGATTGTCGAATAAATCTCCGCGACTTGCCATAACTCCGTGCGCGGCCTTATAATCTTCTCCCCATGGAACCTACCATGGCACAAACCCCCGCCGCAAACCGCGATTCGACCGCAACCGAGACCATCAGCGACCCGAATCGCTTCCCGCCGGTCGGGATTGCCGAGATTACCCAACTCGCGGAACTGGCCGAGGATTTACTCGAGCGAGCCCGCAATGTGGCGCTCGAACCGAGTCATGCCAAGGAACTGCGCAAGTGGAATGCGGCTGAGGTCGCCGCCCTCCTCGGCATGTCCGACGACTCGTTCCGGCGCCGTCTCAACAAGAAGCTACCGGATTTTCCACAAGGCGAGACCGTTAACGGCCGGCGGCTCTTTACCTTGGAAGACATTCACAATCTGCAGGCGATCTTGGGCCTGCGGCCCCGTCGTGATCCGGCGATCGACAAGTCGATCGTACTGGCCTTGGCGAACTTCAAAGGAGGCGTCGCCAAAACCACCAGCTCTGTGCATCTGGCCCAATATCTTTGCTTGCGTGGCTATAGGGTGCTGCTCATCGACTTGGACGCCCAGGCCTCCCTGACCCAGCTCTTCGGCATCTTGCCGCATACCGAAGTCCCGGAGACTGAGACGGCACTGCCCTACTTCGAGGGCGAACGCTTGGGATCGGAGAATTGGACCGGCACGTTGCGCAGCGCGATCCGCAAGACCCATTGGCATGACCTTGACCTCCTCGCCTCGAACCTCGCGTTTTATGGCGCAGAGTTCTCGATCGCCTCGCGCCTTGCAAGCGAAGAAGGCTTCAACTTCTTCACGGTTCTCGCCAACGGCTTGGAAACCGTAAAGCAGGACTATGACGTTGTGATCATGGATACCGCCCCCTCCTTGTCCTTCGTCAACAGCAATGCGCTCTACGCGGTCGATGGCATAGTCATCACCATGCCGCCGGCGATGATGGACCTGCAGTCCGCCGGCCTCTTCTTTCGCTGGCTGGTCGAACTGGTCCAGCTATTCAATCAGGTGGGACCGGAGAAGGTTTATGACTTTCTCGCGATCTTGATGACCCGCATGAAAGCCAATGACGACGTTCACCAGACCATCAGCAGTTGGATTCGCACGCGGTTCCCAAAATTCACGATCTCAGCCCCGATGCTCGAAACCGCGGTGCTGCAGAAGATCGGACCGGACATCCTCACTGCCTATGAAGTGAAATCCTACGAAGGCGATTCGCGCACCTTCGAGCGCGCCATGCAGGCGATGAATCTCGTAAATGCGGAGATCGAAGGTGCCATCCAGAACGTGTGGCGGCGCGCGCGCCAGGCCAAGGGCGAACCCGCAAATCGAGCGGCCGCCTCGTGAGTAAGCGCGACGACATCACTCGGGCCCTCATGGAACCCTCCAGTTCTTTGGCCCCGAGTGCGCCGCGCCCCTCAGGACCGATGTCGTTCGTCGCTCGCGCCGGCCAACAAGCAGCCGGCGGACTCGCCGCTGAAATCGAACGACTCAAGGCAGAGCGCGGTGCCGGGTTCGTGATCTTAAGGCTCGATCCCGAGACCATCGGCTTGACCGAGTTTGCCAACCGGCACGAGCTCAGCCTGTCAAACAAAGACGAGACCTTCAAAGCCTTCAAAGAAAATATTCGCCTGCATGGCCAGGACACTCCAGTGCGGGTGCGACCGGCCGCGACCACCGGAAAAGTTGAATACGAGCTCGTCGAGGGTCACCGGCGCCATGCGGCCATCCGCCAACTCAACAAAGAAATCGATGGCGGCTTTCCGATCTTGGCGCGCTTGGATGCGAAGGCTGCCGATGCCAAGGATTTGGTCTTAAAGATGTACCGCGAGAACGCGGAACGTGAAGACTTATCCGCCTTCGAGATCGGCGGCATGTTTGCCCAGTGGCTGCGAAATGGCCTGTACAAGACGCAGCGGGAGATCAGTGCCGCGACCCATTTGCATGAGACCACGGTCGGACAATACGTGGCCATTGCCGAACTGCCTGCAGAGGTTGTAGCCGCGTTTCGCGATCCGCGAACGATTGCCGTGCGATGGAGCAAAGAACTGGCCAAGGCGTGTCGCGATCGACTGAAAGTAGTCATTGCGCGGGCAACAAAACTCGCCAAGGTTGACCCAGCGCCCGACGCCGAAGCCGTCTATCGAGCGCTCACGGCAGTCCCATCGACTGGGGACAGCAAACCACGGGGCTCGAAGTTATCGGAATCCGTGAAGGTCGATAACAAGGTGCTTTTCACCATTGCGCTCAAAGGCGGGCGGTTCACATTGAACCCGAAGCAGATCAAGGAAGCGCAGTTGCCCGAGCTCTACGAGGACCTGAAGGCCTACGCCCATAAATGGCTTAAAGATAAGGGGAGGGCGTCCTCATGAATGGCGGCATTCCCCAACTAGGACGCGTCCTAGTTCTGCCGGCTTCTCAAACTAGGACGCGTCCTAGTTTCAGGCCACCGCCAAATTTGGCACCCAATTTTGAACTCACGAAGGGCCGCTCTGCGGCCCTTCGGCATTTTGGCAGTCAGGGAAATTCGAGGGAGGTACGCCCATGACAGGCACCCAATAAAAAGGCCCCTTTCGGGGCCTTGTCATTTCAAGGACCGATTCACGGGTAAACCGCAAAACTGACCTCGACCTGGTAAATCAAGGTTAGTGAGCAGACCCCTTCGGGTCAAGCGGTTTCCCCTGCGAATCGACTGTTTTAAGCAAATCGTCGGTAGAGGCGAGGGGATAGTCATGTCGATTAGAAACGAACGGGATGCGCGCACGCAGCTGAGCCAGGAGAAGTTTTTTTCCTTGCGACCGAAGCCACTGGAGCGCTGGATTTGGGAGCGGGGCATTCCGCAAGCTGCAGAGCGGGTGTTTTGGGTTCACTGGGAAGAGGGCATGCGCCGCGGTGACTGGTGCAGCGAGCTTTCGCTACGGCAGGTCGCGCGGGAGTGCGCGGTCGATTCCTCAACCGTCACACGCGCATATCAGGCCTTAAAGCAGCTGGGGCTCGTGCGCCGCGAGGATCCGGGGCGCGATCCTGCGAATCCGTTCCGTCAATCCATCGCCATCACAGAGGTGCTCATTCCCCGCGAGCTGTTGGTCAATCTCAGTCGCTTTCCCAACCGGAACCGCAGCATCGCAGCGGAGCGGCTGGTGATTTCCGCACCCAAACCCACATCGCCACAGGCCGAGGCGCCGAAGGCCCCGGTACCGGGTCGTGGCGAAACCAAGGCGATCCTTGAGAAGCTCTCTGACTCGGAAAAGCAGGGTTATTTCGCCGCCTCGCGCGATCGTCGCACGTCGATGTCCTTTGATGCCGAAACCAAGCTCACCCCAGAGGAACGGGGCAGGGTGCTTGACGTCTTAACGAGCTTAGCCAACGCGAGCCCGTGCGTCGCGACCCCCCCTCCCTCAAAGGCGGCTCCCCAGCAGATCGCCAACTATGCGAAGCCGCGGCGGTTGTCGGCCCTGGAAGCCGCTCGCGTTCGCTCGGGCGTGCTGAACGTCGCTGCGCCCGACGGCGGCGCTGAGTTGTTCCGTCAGGTGCTCTGGTCGATGGAGGAAGGGGCACTGCGTCGATTCGACACTCGATTAGCGCTCAACATTGCCCTCAAAAAGATTCGCGACGGCGCTTGGACGAAACCCAACCGGCTGCCGCCGAACTGGCTCGCGAGCGCACGCGCCGAGACGTGCAGCGCTGCATGAGGAATAAGGATTTATGCCAAAGAGATTTAAATCAAAGACAGAGGGACGGGCTCTCGCCCGATGGGGTGATCTAGAAATGGGAGACGGCAAAGGACGAGAACTCTCATCCGTGGAACATTGCCGTGGAACAATTGAGCGCATCTTTTCTATATCAATCAATTGTTTATCTCGCTACGAAGCCCTGGAGACGGTCCCAGGATCAGCTCATCGACGCCCAAGGGCAACGGTGTTACCCTTCACGCGTGAACTGCCGAATCAGCGAAGTACACCTGCGCGGCGTATGCCGCGAGCTTATCCGCGCCGGCAGGCCGGTGAGTCATCGCGCTTTGCGGCAAGTGCTGCACGAGCGCTTCGGCGCGACCGGCAAGACAGCACGTGTCTTGAGGGTGTGGCGCGAAGAGTCGGCGCTCCTCGCCGCGGCCCCGAAGCGGCCGAACGATCGACCTCCATCGGTGCCAGCGCTTCCGACAGATATCCGCCAGCTCCAGGAGCGGCTCAAACAAGCCGAAGCTCATGCGGCCGAGCAGAGCGCGCGAGCGGAAGTTGCCGAGCTTCGAGAGCAGTCGCATCAGGATCGCTGGTTCCTCGAAATAGACCAGCTCCGGGAGCAACTGCGCGCCCAACCGAACTACGCACGCGAAGTGC
>Ga0209139_10000435_pt1 | contig 14303 bp, 10 predicted proteins | sample BogFormECP14_OM3_FD_188246 | JGI IMG/M metagenome (GOLD analysis project Ga0209139, IMG submission 188246) | Bog forest soil microbial communities from Calvert Island, British Columbia, Canada - ECP14_OM3 (SPAdes) (version 2) | ecosystem: Environmental > Aquatic > Freshwater > Wetlands > Bog ...
GCCGCTGTACCGGGCTTCGCAGCCTGCGCGGCTGCAGCTGTCCAAAATTTTCACGGCGCGGGGATTGCGCTCGAAAGAGTTCTTTTCGTCAGCGGTGGTTGGGCTTTCGCTGGCTGCGGTGCACATCGGGTACGTGGTGGCGTTTTACATTGTGGCGAGCCATTACGGAGCGTGGGCGCCGCAAGAGGTGAACTACCAGGACTCGGTGAACACGGCGTTTCCGTGGATTTCCGGGGCGGCGATTGGATTGCTGGCCTCAACGAACGAGGAATTTACGTTCCGGCTGTTTGCAATTCCCTTTTTTGCGCGGCTGACGCGATCGCGATGGATCGCAGTGATCGTGCCGGCGTTTTTGTGGAGCTTTTTGCACAGCAATTATCCGCAGGAACCGCCGTACATTCGCGGGATTGAAATAGGAATATTCGGCGTGGTTGCAGGGCTCGTGATGTTGCGCTGGGGCATTCTGGCGACGCTGATCTGGCACTACACGGTCGACGCATCGCTGGTGGGATTGTTCCTGCTGCGTTCGAATAGCCTGTACTTCAAAGTTTCCGGGGTAGTCGTCGCGGCGGCAGCGGTGGCGCCGCTGGTGTTTGCGGGAGTGACGTATCTAATACGCGGACGATTCGAAGCGGATGAGGATTTGCTCAACAGCGCGGCGCCCGCCGCGGACTTCCGTCTGGCGGATGCGCCTGTCGAGACTGCAAGTGTGGGCGTGACGCGGCGATACACAGCGCTGGCGCCGGGAATGATTGGCGTTCTGGCGGTGTGCCTTGTAGCTGGGGGCGTTCTGGCGTGGCGAGTGAAGCCGGAATCGCTCGGAGATTTCTTGAAGCTATCCGTGAACGCGAAAAGCGTGCGCGCGGCGGCGGATGAGATTATGCGGAAGCGCGGAGTGGATCCGGCTTCGTACAAGCACGCTACGGTGCTCGTGAACGTAACCGATCCGATCACCAATGAGTTCTTGCGGGAACGCGTGGGCATCAAACGCCTGAACGAAATTTATGCCACGGAAGTGCCCGGTGTGGTCTGGCAGGTGCGGTACTTTCGGGACAGCCAGGCAGAAGAGTACTCGGTGAAGCTCGATCGCAATGGAGCGTTCCTGGCGTTCAATCACAGGATTCCGGAAGACGCCGCGGGAGCCTCGCTGAGCAAGGAAGCGGCGCTCGCGAAAGCGCAAAGGTATCTGAGCGAGGTGAAGAAGCTCAACCTGAGCCAATGGAATCTCGTCGAGGCGAACTCCGATAAGCGAATTCACCGAACGGACCACGAGCTTGCGTGGCAACAGCGCACTCCGATCGACTCCGGCTCGACTTCCTCAAATGATGCGGTGAGCCACGGGTATGTTCGGATTAAAGTCGCGGTGCTTGGCGATGAGGTGGTGGATTACCGGGGATCTTATTACTCGAAGCCCGACGAGCGGGAGGAAGCGGAGATTAAGGAGGGGGGAACCCTTTGGACGTTCATCAAGATCCCCGACGAGTGGCGACGGAAACAAGAAGAGCAAACTTTGCCGCGCACGATGCTGGCTTACGGACTGCCCGTCTTGTTTCTGGTGGGGGGCGGGCTCTTGATGCTGATCGTATTTTTCAAGAATCTGCGTTCAGAAATCGCGCGATCGATACCGTGGAAGAAATTGTCTGGATGGGCGATTTGGGGTATGGCGGCGTATCTAATCGTGTTTGCGTGCGGCGACCACATCCAGAGTGCTTTGAACGCGTACAACACCGCGATTCCCTTCAAGACGACGATGGGAATTCTGGGAATTGGCGTGTCACTCGGCGCGCTGTTTAGTTTCGGCATGGTGATCTTCGTGTTCGGGCTAGCGTGGTATTACGGAAAGCGGGCATTCGGGGAAGAGGTTCTTCCCGTGGGCGGGCGGTTGCCCGGGGTCTACTATCGCGATGCGCTGTGGATCGGCGTATGCGGAACGGCGGGGCTCGTAGGATTCGGGCGGCTGATGGAACTCTTGTCTAAATACTGGCCAACGCCGGATCGCAGCTTCCCGGCATCCTTTGGGCAGAATTTCGATGCCACGCTTCCTTTCGCCGCGGGGTTTGGACAGGCGCTGAGCAGCGGCCTTTTGCGGACTGGTCTCGTAGCACTTGTGGCAGCGTTTGTGGCCGCGGTGGTGAAAGCGCCGTGGTTGCGGTTTTCGATTTTCGTGCTGGGCGCATTGTCTCTCGCTGGCAGCAATTGGGCCACTCCTGGTGGCTTGGCGAAGCAATTTATTGGTGAGGCGATCGCGTTGGGAGTGATTGTCTTCGCCGTGAGGCGCATTGTGCGCTTCAATGTATTGGGATGTTTTCTAGTGGCGGCGTGCCTCTCGCTTTTAGGCGCGGCGTTGGAACTAGTGGCGCAACCGGACGCGTTCTACCGCACAAATGGCTATGTTCTCCTGGTCGTCATGGGATTGCTGCTGGCTTGGCCGTTTTCGGTATGGCGGATGCGCTCGGCAACTAGCGGCTAAGTCAGGGCGCCGCGGTGAAAAAGAGTGTTTCTGTCCACAAGGCAGGGCAACCCCGGGCTCGTTGTGGAAATCCGAAACAAAAGTACGTCGATATTCGTTGTCTAAGTGGAAGCGGATGCTCACCCATGGGTGTCTCAAGACGTCCAAATTGGGTGGTCGCGAAACAATCTAAGTGTGATGGGCTGGCAGAATCGGCCTAAGGTGTTGTTAAATAAGCCGCAACACCAAAAAACACGAAGAGAAAGCGAAATATGCCGCTTCCAAGATGGGCTCTAGCATTGGCTAACGATACAGGCCTGGCAGGTGGTACCGGCGCCTCCCTGGCCGCGGTGGACTCTTTGCCCAACCTTGACGAGCGGAGCGTGGTGGCGGAAGCGCAGGCTGGCAACCGCGCGGCTTTCGAGCAGCTTGTGCACCGCTATGACCGGGATGTGCTGCGGCTGGCGCTGAATTTGATGAAGCGTCCGGAAGACGCGCGCGACGTTTATCAGGAGGCGTTCCTCAAGGTTTACCGCAATTTGCACCGTTTTCGATTTGAATGCAGCTTTTATACGTGGCTGTACCGCATTGTCACGAACGTTTGCCTCGATCAGCTGCGGCGGCGGCAGGCGCGGCCTGAGGACCAAGCTCCCGAGTCTAATTCCGGGAATCATGAAGAAGGCATTACGGATTTTTTTGAGCGGCAGCGGGAGCACCGGCCGACACTTGACCCCGAACGGCAGCTTTTTGGGAAAGAGATTCAGGCGCGGATTGCTTCGGCGATGGAACGGCTTTCGCCGCGCGAACGCGTGGTTTTCGAGTTGAAACATTACCAGGGGTTGAAATTGCGCGCGATCGGCGACGCGCTTGGGACGACCGAAGAGACGGTAAAGAATTCCTTGTTTCGCGCGACGCGCAAACTTCGCAGCCAGTTGGGAGGGCTGCGATGACCGGGTCTCGAGAGTTCGCGTGTAAAGAAGTCGCGGCGTTGCTGGTTTTTTACGCCTGCGCCGAAACCAACGAACAAGAGAACCGGCGGATTGAAACACACCTTGCGGTGTGTGTTGCGTGCGCCACGCAGCTTTCCGAAGAGCGCGGGTTGCATGAATCGTTGATGGAGGCGCTGCAGGCTAGCGAGCATGTGGATACGGGCGGGATTTTGCTTTCGCAGTGCCGCAGCGAGCTTGCGGAGGCGTTGGATGATTTGTCTGCGCCGCCGCTGCAGGAGCGCTGGAGGCCGTTTGGATTTGCGCGGCGCTGGATGGCTTTGCGGCCAGTTTTGAGCGGGGCGCTGCTTGTTTTCTTTGGCGTGGCGCTGGGTACGCAGGTAGTGCCGTGGATTTCGGCGCGGCTTGAGTCCGGCAGTTCGGGCGGCCAGACGGTGAATGTTTCGCCGGCGGCGCGATTCACGGATGACCAGTTGGCGAAGATGGCCGTGGCGGGCATCAGCTTTGCGCCGCAGTCGGAGGGCGCGCCGGGGACTTTGCAATTGCACGTGCGGACGGAAGAGCCGCTGGTGCTTTCGGGCAGCGTGGATGATCCGGATATGCGGCGCGTTTTGACTTACATGGTGGAAAACGGTGAACGGACCGATCCGAGCGTGCGGCTGGATTGCCTGGAAGCATTGCGGGCTCGGCAAGCGGACTTGGACGTCAGGCGCGCTTTGCTTTACGCGGCGCGCAAGGATCAGAATCCCGCGGTGCGCATGAAAGCGCTGGAATCTTTGCGCGATGCCGTGGCGGACAAGGCCGTGCGCGAAACGCTGATCGATACGCTGGAACATGACGCGAATCCGGGCGTGCGCGTCGAGGCGGTCAATTTGCTCGTTCGCTCTTTGGAGCCGGGCGGGCTGGATTCTTCGGAGAGACCCGAAGCTGTTGTCGCTCCCGACCGCGTCGAACGTCCCCTCGACCCGTCGATGGAGCATGTGGTGCGCACTCTCCAGGAGCTTGAGCGCAGCGATCCTAACCGCTACGTTCGGCTGCGGAGTGCTGCGGCGTTGAGGCAGATTGGCCCGCGCGACGAGCAGTAAGAAGCTCGGCAAGAAGCTCTGTGATTGAAAACGAGACGTAACCAGCAGATGAGCACGATTAGAAATTTCAAATCCATGTTCGGCGCGTTCACAGGTCTTTCTCGCCTCGCGGTTTCGCTGATGTTTTGTGGCGCGATTTTATCGACGCTGGCGTTTCCCGTCGGTGCCGCTCTTGAACCGCTTCCTGTTAATCCGCCGTCGCATGGTGAGCCGGGACCCCGTACATCCGTGGATCGGGCCGGGACACTTCAGACACGAGATGGACTGACGTTGCATTTGACAGCGGACGTGGGTTCCGTTCGCATCGTCGCTCTTGATGCAGGTGCGCCACCCGTCGTGCACTTCACTGCCCACATTGAAACGGACGCTCACGCGCCTCTTGCGCAGAGTCTTCTGGAGCGCTATTCGCTGACGGCGAAGAACACGCAATACGGCGTGGAGATTGTGGGCGCCTCTCCATCGCAGGCCGACCGCGGCGGTGCTAACGTGCAATTTTATGTGCAGTTTGAGGTGGCCGTGCCCGCGGGCTATAGCGTGGACGTGAACACCGGTGTTGGCGACATCGAGACGCAAGACATCGGGGGGACGGGGAGCTTAATCACCGAGGGCGGCAATATTCGGACAGGGCGTATCGGTTTCAACGGATTCCGCAACGCTTCGCAGGGCCGGCTGGTGGCGAAATTGTCGACGCAGGGCGGGCACATTCAGGTGCAGGACATTTCGGGCAACGCGGATGCGTTTACTGCCGGCGGACACATTGTGGCGGGAAATATTTCCGGAGACGCTGTGCTGCGCAGCGGGGGCGGCCACATTCGCGCGGGACAGATCAGCGGGCGGGCGCAGCTGGAAACCGACGGCGGCAACATTACGCTGAAACAGGCCGGGAGTTTTGTGAGCGTTCGCACGGGCGGCGGGCAGATCGACTTTGGCGAGGTGCGCGGCTCCGTTCGCGCGCAGACGGGCGGCGGCGGGATTCGCATCATCACGGTTTCGGGACCGATGGAAGTTGAGTCTAACGGCGGAAGCATTTGTCTGACGCGCGTGGCGGGCGCGGTGCAGGCAGCTACGGCAGGCGGCACCATTCAGGCGTGGATCAACCCGGATGGGAACTCGTCTGGGGGCAAGGTGAGTCTTCCGGGTGCTTCGCAGCTTTCTTCCGGCGCCGGGGACATTACTGTTTTCTTGCCGAGAAATCTTGCGGCGAATATTGATGCCATGGTGGAAAACGGTGGGTTGAGCCGGATTGATGCGGATCCGGGACTTTATTTGAACATTCAGCCGATGGGAAATCGGAGCGCGGGTCCGGTGCGTGCGATGGGCGCGCTGAACGGCGGTGGCGAAGTTCTGAAGCTCCGGACGACGGTGGGAAAAATCCGGCTGCAGTTTCTCGATGCGGATACGGGGCTGCGCGATTCGCTCATTCGAGAGCAGCGAGAACGGATTGACCGAAGGCGCGACTCGGACTTTCCGGTTCTGCAAGTAAAGTCGTCCACGGCTGGGCCACAAGGCGGCGAAGCGGCCCCACCGGATGAAAAACATGACTGGCTTGAAAGCTGGGTGGATGGTCTCGAGCGGTACCTTCTTGGTGGCGTGAGGGAAGATTCCAGCGAGCTTTTTAAGCGGCTAATCGCACGGCCTGGGCCTGCGTATCCCGAACTGGCGCGGCGCGCACATATTCGAGGCGTCGTAAGGCTGCAGGTGAAGGTGAAGACGGATGGCAGCATTGAAGTGCAGAAGATCCTGGAGGGCGAGCCAGTGCTGGCCGACGCGGCGATCGAAGCGGTGAAAAAGTGGCGCGCAAACCCGGCAATAATCAACGGCACTCGGGTGGAGACGATTTCGACGGTGACGTTTGATTTCGAGTTGCCCTGAGGGGAAGGCAACCGGCGCAGGATGGCGCGCGAGTTTTGTGGAGTCGTGGGTTCGTGGGCGGTTCGCAGCAACGAGCGAGCATAACGCTCGTGAGAAATGCTCGAAGGGAGTAGAACGCAATGCTACGTCCTAGTTTGCGCTCGGCGGTGTTATTCATCCTTGCAGCGGCGTTGGGTTCGGCAGCGCCGGGCTTTGCGAAAAGCAAAGAGTTCAATCAATCCTATCCGTTGCAGGCCGGCGGATCGTTTGAGCTGCAGAACGTCAATGGGCCCGTTCAAGTCGAGGGATGGGACCGCAACGTGATCGAAATTCACGCGGTGAAGATTGCGAAGGAAAAGGAGTCGGACCTCGATCGCGTGTCGATTGAAGTCGACGCCAAGCCGAATTGTGTATCGGTCGTGACGCGCTATCCGCAGAACGAAGGGGTGGAAGTGGCGGTCGAATATACGATTCGTGTGCCGCATGGGGCGCGCGTGGAACATATTGGCACGGTGAATGGCACGGTGAAAATCGCGGGTGTCGAGTCCGTGGAAGAGTTGCGCACGGTGAACGGGAATATCGAGGTTTATGAGGGCGGCGGAAACGTGCACGCGCGTACGACGAATGGCAACTTGCACCTTGAGTTGTCGCGCGCGCTGGATGAAAAGGGCATGGCGGCGGAGACGACGAATGGTTCCGTGCTGCTGGCTGTCCCGCAGGATACGCAGGCGAATCTCGAGGCGCGCTCGTTGAACGGCAATTTTTATTCGGAGCTGCCTTTTTCGGAAGAGACGGCGGAGCGGCCGCGCGAGATGCGTGGAAAGTTTGGGAAGGGCGGGGCGCCGATCCGGTTGAATACCGTGAATGGCGGGATTCGAATCGTGATTTTGCGGTCGACGGTTTAGAGTGACGCGCGTCTAAGAGAAGCAGGAGGACGGAGTGATGATGACGAAACGAAATTTGTTTGCGGGTAGCGGTGCAGCGTTACTCGGACTAGCGTTGGTTGCGCTGCCGAGCCCTTCTGCGGATTCTCAGGAGCCAACGCCGGACGCGAGGGTCGCGCAAGCGGAACAGGGAATCGCGGAGACGCAGGCCCGCGTAGCGGAGCGAATCGCGGCTCAACAGGAAAGAATGGCGGAGCGGCTGCAGGATCGCGCGATGGCGGTGGCATCCTTGAGAGCCGCAGCACAAGAACCGCAAGTACAGCAGCGCCAACGGGTCGAAATAACGCCGGAGCCGGGCGACGAAAACGCCATGGTGGTGCTCGGCGATGAGGGCGCGAGCTGGCTGGGCGTGGAATCGGAAGAAGTGACCGCCGAGAAGGCCAAGCAATTGAAGTTACCTGCGGAGCGCGGCGTGTTGCTGGAGCGCATCGTGCCGGATAGCCCCGCTGCCAAAGCCGGACTGAAAGACAATGACGTCGTCACGGAGATTAACGGGCAGCGCGTTGAAGGCGCGGCGCAGTTCCGGCGCATGATTCGCGAGATACCGGCGGGGCGTTCCCTACAAATGACGGTGTGGCGCGACGGGCGCGCGCAAACGGTCGGCGTGACACTGGGCAAGTCCGAAGAGCACGGCAATATGTGGTTCAAGACGGCGCCTCGCGCTTTTTCGTTTCAGCTGCCGAACATCGAAATGCCGGACGTGGAAGTGTCGCCGAATATGGATTGGGGAGGCGACTTTAATGTCCTGGCTGGCGGGCGCCCACGGTTGGGGATTGACGCGGAGGATTTAAACGGGCAGTTTGGCACGTATTTTGGCGCGCCGGACGGTGAAGGCGTGCTGGTTCGCGAAGTGAACTCGGGCTCGCCAGCGGAAAAGGCGGGCGTGAAGAGCGGCGATGTGATCACTTCGTTGAACGGCGAACGCGTGCGGTCGTTGGGCGACCTGCGCGAAAAGCTTGCCGGTAAGCGCGAAGAGAAAACGGTGAAGGTCGGCGTTTTGCGCAATAAGAGCGAGATGTCGATTACCGTGGAGTTGCCTCCGCCACCGTCAAAAACGCCGCGAGTGATTTCACGCCGAACGAACATCTAGCGTTTTTTAGCCGACGTTACTTCCGTCGACGCAGGAAAAGGCCCGGACAAATCGTCCGGGCTTTTTCTTTTGATCGTTAGCTTTATCGCGCGAGTCTTTGCGTCTCGTCAGCGAGCGCGAATTCGTTTCACGGCTTGCGGCCTCCGTATTTTCGCGCGAGACGGAACGGACGTCCGAGCGCGTCCAAAAACCAGTGGCGTTTGTTTTCGGCTCCTTCGACCCAGTCTTCTTCGGTGGGTGAAAACGACAGGCGCAACAGATAAGCTGCTCCCGAAAAAAAGCCGCCGCGCATGCGCATTCGAAACATCGCGCGTACCAAAATGCCTGGCGGATCGGAACCGGCTGCCGGAAGCCATCGCGCAATCTGGCTCGCGAGCCTGCCAGCCGTTGGGTCCGACTGCACGAGGGCCGCAATCTTTTCCGGCAGCGGAGCACCGAGGAGGTCCGCGGCGAGGTGCAGACCGACATACAGCATGCGCTCGGAACAAACTTCCTGCGCAGCGCGCTCTACGCGCGTCCAGTCGAGCTTCTGATTGGAAACAAATGCAGCGACGTCGGCGATATAGCTCAACTGTTCCCAGAAGTGCTTCGCGCCGTGAATACAAATCAATGTGAGTTCGTCTTCGGGCGAGAGGGCGGGAATTTCGTGGGCGTCGATGTTTACGCGCGCCTGTCTTGCAAAGAGTTTTTCTAAGGGAAGCGGCCGGGGATGGTAGCGAAAGGTGCGCTCCGTGTGAAACTCCACAAGAAGTTTCGTGGTGGACTGCCGAAAAACATATTCGCCTGGAATCTTTTTGGCATGAATCGCGGTCAACGGCACGGATGGCTCGTATCCTTGCGAGATCATCAGTTCGCTGGACCGCAGAATATCCTTGTCGCGAACAATCAGGTCGAGATCGCCGTACTGCCGCAAGCCGGGATCGCCGTAGCATCTGGCGGAGAGAACCGGGCCTTTAATCACCAACACCCCGACACCCGCAGCGCCGAACGAATCGAATAGCCGGATCATCTCAGCGGTCAAATTCATCGTGAAGAGGGTGTGGGCGCGGCGCCACGCGCGCAGACTCTCGCGATTTTCGGGCGGTATGCGGTTTTCGTGTTGGCTGCTTAGGCGCGCGGCGGTGAGTCCCAGTATGGCGTGGTCTTCCGCACGCGCAAGCAAGACGGGCCAATCCAGAGGGGTGCTGAGCAGTTCCGCGAGCCGGTTCGGGTCTGGCTGTGGCTTGGCGCACTCCAAAAGCAGGGCCCATTCCGCGTCGAGAGTCTCCGCCCTTGGTGGCAGCCTTTCCGTCACACTATCCCTCGCGATTGCAAAGGAAGCTTACTCGAATGTTCGATGGAATGCGCTAGCGGGAAAATTTTTCGGCGAGGGAAGAAACGCGCCGGAAGGCATCGTTCTGCCCGCGAAATACTTTCGGGAATCGTTCCACCGCTGCTTGGGCGAGGTCTTGCAATGAGGTGTTGCCATCCATGGCTTCGAGCAACCAGCGTTCGGCTCGTCCCTCTTCAGAGAGCACAGGAACGAAATCCGTCGCGTGCTTGCGAAGCCGCTCGGGCGTAAACTGGCCGCCCTGGAACGTGGAAAGCTGGAAGACTTTCTCGGGTTGGCCGTTGGAAGCGGCGATTTTCGTGTCCCAGCGCCAGACGTAATCGCCGGCAACCGGATCCGCATACAAATCAACTTCAATCTCCCGCCCCGCCTCTAGCGCCACGGGCTCAAGCCAAGGTAGGAATCCCTGCCCATAGATCGTTCCCATGTTACCTGGGGCGCTGGCGAAGACGATATCCTCAAAGAGTTGCGTCTCGAACCAGGCGGTGACGCCATGGGCCGTGCCGCTGCGCGTCGTGCGGAATCGCAGTTTTGCGCCAGCGCGCGGATTCAGTCGAGATGTGTAGTCCAACGTGCACCACAGCTGCGGTTCGGTCAGCAACTGGCCGGTTGTCGAGCGAATTTTATAAACACTGTTCAAAACGAGCGGCAGCGCTGCGGTGAGATCGATCCCGCGTCCCGCATCCTTCCAGGGCGAGGTCCAACGGTTGTAGAACTCAGGCGTCTCAACAATAGCGGCGTAAATTGTGTCGCGCTCCGGAATTTGCCTGCCACCCTTTATCAAAAACCTTTCCCGCGCATCTTCCATCGAGGGAATCGCGTCAGTGAAAAGCGGCAAAACGCCGCGGACATCGGAGATGAGAACGTTGGCGCGCTCCTTCAACTGCACTCGCCTCGAATCTTCGTGGAGAAATTCGATGCGATCGGCGAAACCGTTAGCAACCGCAAGCTGCCGCGCGAAATGAATCACTTCTCCGGCATCGATCGCGTAGACCCGCTTCGCACCAGCGCGGCAAGCCAGTAAGGCGAAAATGCCGGGCCCGCAACCGAGGTCGACCACAACATCGCCTGGGCGCACGGCGCGCTCAATGGCGTCCGCGTAAGCTGCGAACCGAGCCTTGTCGGCGACCATGTCGCCGAATTCGTTTAGTAAATACATGCTAGCGGCCGGCCGCGTGAGCAGCGGCCATCTGATTGGCCAGAAGGCGTCTCGCATCCGCAACAATTAGTTCGCACAGCGCATCGATGCGGGCAGGATCGAGATGCGGCACAATCCGCCGCACCGGGACGCGCGACGCGAGGTGCGCCAGCAACTCGAATTCCGCGGCACGTTGCGCGCGATCCAGAAGCCAGTTCATGTAAGTATTCTGCACAAGATCGAGAAGCACTTCCTGGCCGCCCACTTCCTCAACGCGCGGAGCATCGTGCGCTCGTTCGCGTGGTGCTAGAAAATAAACTGCGCCGAGCGGCTGCTTCTCTTTCTCAAATTGCGCCGTGATGCCGTCCAGCGCTAAGTAACGCTTATCCCAGTTCGGCGACAATCGCGGCAGCGCTTCCGAACTCCCGATCAACATCTCGACGGATTCCGGCCACAAGCACACGCGCGGATATCCCCGCTCGACAGCGAAGCCCCCGTCTTTTTCTTCCAGCGCAGCGATATCCTCGCACAGCACCGGTAGCCCGCGCTGCGCCATCGCCGCCGCCGTCGTGGATTTCCCCGCACCAGCCGGGCCGGCCAGCACGATCGCATGCCCTTCGACGCTAAATGCGCTGGCATGAAGCGCCGTGCTACCGCGCCGGCGAAGAATAAATCCCATCACCGGCCCGAGAAAGTAGGTGGAGAGATCCGCCATCGTTTGAGACTCGCCGGCCGTCCCCCAGATTCTCGTCGCGGCGCCGTTCACAACAAAATGTGTTCCGTCCGAATAGGCCAGCTCGAAAAACTGGCCGTCGCCGAACGAGGTAAGCACGAAGGCGGGGTCTTGTGTTTCCGGAGCAGCAGGGAGGCTATGAAGAATCAGCGATGACAGCTTACGCGCGTCTCGCACCCATGCAGGCTCTTCGCGCAACTCCACGCGGAGGTCGGAGGGACGCGTGCCGTCAAGTTCCTCACTTAATCCGGGGATTGGCGAGTCAGAAGAAAGGTTCAATCCGTAGGTTCGATAGCTAAGAATCACAGGGTGAGGCCGATTCAATCGCAGCAACGTCTCCAGTAGGGCATGGAAGCTAGCCCGCCGTCTTCCGCATACCTACGGTCTTGTTGCCGTCCAGATTCCCCATGTTCGACTTGCTCAGCGTCATTTCCGTCAAATTACCGTAGACAAGCAGTTTGGGTGGTTGGTAGGGCTTCTTCGCAGATGCCTCATACTGCGGCCTCATTCAGTTTCCCCCGTTTTGAATGTACTGAATCCTCGCGTTGTTTTCAACGCTTTTCAACCAGTAATCGAGTGCGAAAGGCCGCAGGTCGGCCCATAACGATAAACCCAGGGCAGGGCAGGAAGTCGCGCTGAGCATCTTGCAGTTTACAAACATACGCAGTCTGTCGCAAGCCCCGTCTCGCAGGCGAGGTTGCCAGCCGTGCTTTTCGGCGTGAAGGAGGAGCGGATCGCCTCGCAGTGGCGTCTTCTGACGTAATAGTATGTCCTCGGGCAGCAAAGCATTCATTGCGGCGCGGAGTAGCTCTTTGTTCATGCACCACGGCACCGGAGGCACGCGCAAGAGGAATCGAAGCACGCGGGAGTCCAGCAGAGGAGCGCGGGTTTCCACCGGCACTCCGGTCCAGCCGGAGTCCTCGCCTTCGGCGACGCTGGGCCAATAGGAGCCGGTGATGGAGGCGTAGCCTTCCGAGTGGAGAGAATGTTCGGATTTCACGGGCTGCTGCAGATCGCGCCAGCGATCGCGCAACTTCATTTTCTGCTCGAAGCCCGGCTCCAACCATTTTGGATATTCGAGCGACTCTTCGGCGCGGCCCATCCAGCGCCGAAGGCGTGTGCGGATGCCCGCGCGCAGAGGTGGAAGCCGGCCATGTCTAAGGAAGTACCCTCCGAATGCGCCTGTCATGGTCCCGAGTCGCCCGCGTTTGAGCAGATAGACGAGATACAGCCACGCTCGCCCGGTCATGATGTCGTCGCCGCCGTCTCCGGAAAGCACGACCCGCGCGCGCTGCGCTACCTGGCGGTAGTGCTCGAGGTGCAGTGCGAAAAAGGGTTCTGAGCTGGGTTCCGGCGTCGTCAGTGAAGTCTCTTCCCATCCGCCGAACGGCGTGCAGGAAGCACCGGGGAGGATGTCAATCGGGATGCCGAGGTGCTGCGCGGTCTGTGCCGCGAAATGGCCCTCTTCGTCATCGAAGAGTGGGGTGTAGTCCACGGTGTAGGCACGCAGCGAACCCTGGACGCCTCTTGCGGTCTGCACTCTGTTCGCAACGGCCGCGACGCTTGTCGAGTCCAACCCGCCGCTCATAAAAATTCCTGCGGGCCCCGCGGGCAATCGATCACGAACAGCTCGTTCAAGAAGGCCGCGAAATTGTTCGACGTAATCCTCCCGCCGCTTTAGAAAAAGAGGCTCTTCGATTGGAAAGGTCGCAAAGCGGCGCACCAGGGCTTCGCCGTTCGAATACTTGAGCGCGTGCCCTGCGTGGAGCCGGCGAATATCGAGGAAGGCGCTGCGCTCAGGTTCGGGACACCAGCCCTGCAGAAGAAAATCACCAATGAAATGCAGGTCGAGCTTGGCAGAAACATCTGGCGCGAGGCGCACAGCGTCCAGCGTGTTGCTGAAAATGAGTTGACCGGCGACCTGCGCATAAAAAAAGGGCCGCGCTCCCATGAGAGCGCGGACGCACCACAGCTGCCTCGCTTCCGCGTCCCAAAGCGCAAACGAAAAATCGCCTGCCAAGTTTTCGAAGCTTTTCTCCCCCCACAGACGCCACGCGCGGAGTATCAGTTCTTCGTTGGTGGCTTCCACGGCGGCCTCTTCGCGGTGCTGCTCGAGGAGCGAGCGAAGTTCGTCGCGTCCGTCGAGCCTTACATCGCCGAGGAGCCAGACTCGGCCATCCAGAGAACACGGTTGGACGAGGGATTGGGGCGCAGGACCTGTGCGCAGCAGCGTGAAACCAAAGCCTGCGCCCGGTTGGATCCAGATTTGGGTGGCGTCAGGTCCGCGAAACGCAAGACGCTCCGCCATGCGTTCGATGAGTTTCGCGTCCGGCGTACCGCCATCCGTGCGTACTACGCCCGCAAAACCGCTCATCGGGGACCCGGCGGCATGGACGATAGCGCCGCGTCAAACGCAGCGTAGTGCTCGTGCATCGCTTCTGGTTCGTTTAGCGCGATGCCATCGCGCTCGACCCACGCGTGCGCTTCGAACTTGTCGGCGTGCTTTCGAACGCCGATGCGCAGCTCCGAAGCAAATCCTTGGCGAGCGAGCAGCCACCACAGGGCAAGAGATTCTTCGAGGCAAGTAGGATGGCCAGGGCTGTGACGCACACCTGCCCGCACCATTCGCACCGTCAAATCCCCTCGATTCGGCGCTGGAGTTGGCGTGACTCTGTCCGGGGAAGCAAGAAATTTTTGCAGGCAGGCTTGCGTCTTGCGGAATCCGCGCAGCCGCAG
>Ga0209139_10000436_pt1 | contig 14298 bp, 11 predicted proteins | sample BogFormECP14_OM3_FD_188246 | JGI IMG/M metagenome (GOLD analysis project Ga0209139, IMG submission 188246) | Bog forest soil microbial communities from Calvert Island, British Columbia, Canada - ECP14_OM3 (SPAdes) (version 2) | ecosystem: Environmental > Aquatic > Freshwater > Wetlands > Bog ...
CTAGTGGAGCTGGCGGAGGGAATTGAACCCCCGACCCTCTGATTACAAATCAGATGCTCTACCAGCTGAGCTACGCCAGCGCTACTCAAACCGGGTAAGAATAGCAGAATAGGCATGGGGATTGCAAGGGGCTGGGCTGAAATACGGAGCACGCCGAGGGCCAGCTCTGTGGAAAAACGTGCCTCCCGGCGACCATCTTATTAACCCATATCTCCTTACTTATCTTTCGCTTACAGGAGCATACGCCGTCGCCCTGCACGAATCTTCAACAGTCGCCCCCCTGCTCGCAAAATTTAGTCCGTCGCCCAGCAAGATTTTCTATGCACCGCAATCAAAACTTCACATACCGTCCCGCTTGCCCAAAACTACTCACCAGCACGATTCGCGAAGGATCGTGAATCCGTCCCGGCTCGCGGCAACAGCTAAACCTTTCTCCTTCGTTCGTTCGCAATATTCCGGTGTAGTCTGAAGGCGCATGAAAAAATCCACCTCGCTACTTGTCACCGCGCTCGCGCTCATTTTCTGCGCCGCCGTTTCCTTCGCCGTGTGGCGCTCGCTCGCCTCGCGAGATTCCGGCCGCGGCGATCTGCTCGGCGCTTTGCTGCGGGACATGCCGGCAAACACCAGCGGCGTTTTCTACGTGGACGTCGCGCAGCTCCGGCAATCCACCTTTACGCAAAAACTTTTTGCCTGGGCGCCCAAGCCTCAAACGGACGCCGATTACACGCGCTTCGTTCAAGACACTGGCTTCGACTACGAACGCGATCTCGATCGCGTGGCGTTCGCCGCGGCAAAATCTGGCTCGCAATCCTCGTGGTTCGTGATCGCTGACGGCACCTTCGATCAGAAAAAAATCGCCGCGTACCTCGCAAGAGTCGGCGCCATGCAAAAGCGCGGTGGCCGGGACATTTACTCCATCCCCACAAGTCTTCCTTCGCCGGCCGGAAATATCACCAGCTCCGCCAACTCGCAAATCCTGCTCACATTTCTCAGCGGCAGCCGTATCGCCGCCACCAATGACGCCGATCTCTCCACCTATCTCGACCAGAAAAATTCCGTCCTCGATCCCGCATCGTGGCGGACGCGTTTCGCAAGGTTAGCCGGCTCCCCGATTTTCGTCGTCGTCCGCCAGAACGGCGACACCGCAAGCGCGCTGGCCGCGCAGACCCCAGGCGGTTTTCAGTCGCCGCAACTCTCCGCGCTGCTCGCGCAATTGAGCTGGTTGACGCTGGCCGCTCAGCCGCAAACCGATACGCTGCGCATCGTCGCCGAAGGCGAGACCTCCAGTGATACCGTGGCGGGCCAACTCGCCGACATGCTCAACGGCGTGGTAATCCTCGCGCAAACCGGCCTAAATAGCGCGAAAACCACGCAGCAACTCGATCCGCGAACCCGCGCTGCCTATCTGGAGCTTCTAAAAAGCGCGGACATCACGCGCCTCGATCGCGAAGACCTAAAAGCCGTGCGCGTAGTCTTCGAGGTAACGCAAAATTTTCTGAATGCCGCAGCCGCGCCCAAACCAACTGCGCTCGCGCCCGCGGCAACACCGGAACCGCGAAAGCGCTCCGCGCACAAGTAATGTCAGTGGGTAAAAAAGGAAAAGCTTTCAGAGAACCATCAGAACCAGGGAAAGAACCGAGAAGAATTAATCCCCCGCGGGAGTCGCCTTCATATAGCGCCACGGATTCACCGGCGCATTGTTCATCCGCACTTCATAGTGCACGTGTGGCCCGGTCGAGCGCCCACTGATCCCCGTATAGCCCACCACTTCGCCGCGCTTCACGCGCGCCCCAGGCACCGCCGAGAACGCCGAAAGATGCGCATACCAGGTGGTAATGCCAAATCCATGATCGATGACCACCAGCCGGCCGTACCCCGCGTGATCATCAGCAATCGTCACCACGCCATCCGCGGTAGCATGCACCGGCGCGCCGTAATCTGACGCCACATCCACGCCCGTATGGAACGCGCCTTCTCCGCTAAACGGATCCAACCGCTCCCCAAAGCTATCCGTGATGTGCCCCATCACCGGCCAAATCGAAGGCGTGTACTCCGAATCCGCGAAACTCATGCTCGGCATCAGCCGCAGTCCGCCCGCGGAAATGGCGATCACCGCTGCATTGCGTTTCAGAAAGGTGTACTGCTCCACGCTGCGGTCAAACGCATCTTGCTGGCTGACCGGATCATCGCTTTGGTCGAACGCCGCGGGGTGATAGCGCAGCACGCCGTAGGTCATGGCCACTTCGGTGGCCAGCGATTGCAGCGAGTCCAGCCTCTGGTTGGTGCCTTCCACGTTGCTCTGCAGTTCGCGATATTGCTTCTTCAGCGTTTCCTGGTCGTGGCGCAGCGCGTTGTAATTGCCCACCTTCCACAACATCCGCGAATACGAGCCCACCGCCGCCGTCACCGTAATTCCGCCAATCATGACGAGCACCGCCAAGCCATGGAGCACGTAAGCCGGAACGATCAGCTTCCGCAGCTTACCCGGCGTGGACGCAATAAAAAACGTATAGCTCTTACTCGTCATGCCAAAAAAGCCCCCTCAGGCTGGTCTATTCGCTCTTGCTCTTACGATTGCGGACATATGCTTCCCTGGTCCGCATGCGAACGAGTCCCGCAAACATCCAGTGTACCTGAATCCGAACCGCGAGACCCACTTACGACCTGCCACATACTAAATTCCATAGAAGCTGCAGTCAACCCTGTATTCCAGAGTTTATGGAACAGCCTGTGCAAACCTGCCCATCCCTGTACAGTCGTGCAGGTCACTCCGTTTCCCAAAAAAGTCCGCCCGTTGACCTCTCGCCTGTAACCTCCTAGAGAGAATATCGTCTAATCAGCACGTTTCATAAATCGGTCCGCAAGAGGATCAAAAGCGAACCATGAACTTACTCTCGCAAGCCTACGCCAACAGTCCGACAGAACACTTATTCCTCTATCTAATTGGGCTATTCGCGGTGGCTATCGCCCCGGTCGCGCTAGCGGCCCAATCCGGCGCTCCTAATCCGGGCGCCCCGCATCCCGGCACTTGGACCGGTATCCTCGCCTCTAGCAGTTGCAAGCCCGCGGAGATTTTGAAGGATACCTCGGCATGTTTCTCCGGCGCTCCCGAGGCCAAGCCATTGCTCTTTGACGACACCAACGGTGTGGTCTACACGCTCGAACCGCAACAAGCCATCGGCTTGCGCCTCGGCGAACTGGTCACCGTCAGCGGCACGCTCGAGGGCGCCAACATTCAAGACGCCTCCGTTGCACCGCTGCCCATCGGCCTCGCCGTCGGTCAAAAAGCTCCGGATTTCTCCATCCCCGACCAATTCGGCCACCTGCAAACCCTCGAATCCCTGCGCGGTCCGAACGGCACCGTCATCCTCTTCTTCCGTTCCTGCGATTGGTGACCCTTCTGCAAAGAGCAGCTGGTCGAGCTGCAAAACGCGTACCCCAGATTCGCCCAGCAAGGCATCAAGTTTGCCGCCATCAGCTATGATTCGGACGCCATCCTGAAATTTTTCAGCGACCGCCATCAGATCACCTATCCGCTGCTCGGCGATCCCGCCTCAAAAACAATTCAAGCCTACGGCGTTCTGAACGCCGCCGGAACCGGCATGGTCAAGGGCTTCGCGCGCCCGGGATATTTCTTCATCGACGCCAGAGGTGTGATCCGCGAGAAATTCTTCGAGCCCCGCTATCGCGAACGCCTCACCGGAAACGGCTTCATCGCCCAGCTCTTTCCCGAATTAGGGCAGGAAGTCACCGCCACCGTCGAAGCTCCGCATCTGCAACTAGCCCTCGAACAATCGGACAAAAGCGGCATCCCCGGCACGCGCACCACTCTCGTAGCCGAAGTCCGCTTGCCGCCAGACGTGCACGTGTACGCTCCCGGCGCACAGGGCTACAGGCCCATCAAGCTAGTGCTCGATCCCATCCCCGAACTGGAAATTAAGGGGTCGGGCTATCCCGCATCGCAAACTCTTTTCCTGCCGGCCATCAAAGAAAAAGTGCCCGTCTTCGAGGGCACCTTCCGCATCACGCAGGATCTAAAAATCAACGCGAGCACGGATGTCATTAGGTCGCTCGGCAAAGACGGCAAACTCGTCACCATCTCCGGGCATTTGGAATATCAAGCTTGCGACAAAACCGTCTGCTTCCCGCCCACGTCCGTACCCGTAACCTGGCAATTTCAGATCGTTCCCCTGGACATTGTTCGCGCCCCCGATAACATCCGCCACAAATGAGGCACGAGAGTGATTAATGGTCAGGGGTACGAAACTCAAATGAATTAAAAATTGGCCGCGTCGTACTTTCCCGCAACACCCAGCAGCCAGACGCAAGGTCATGAAGCGCCCGTTTCTCGGGCAATATCGCGATGCACAAACAGTCCACGAAAAAATAGTAGCCACCCACGATCGGCACATGGATCAGCAACCGGCCGCTAAAGAAGCGCAAACTGGCTTGCCAGAAGCCCACCCGCCTTCCGTCCCTGTCACCGACGTACAGTCCTAGCAGCCGCTTACCCATAGTCGCCCGCCATGACGAGCTTTCGTAAAACGCAAAATACAGCCAACTGCTCACCGCAAAAAAACACAAGCTGAGAAACAGGAATCGCGGACCAAAGCGCGTCATGATCTCGCTCGGGGCCTGGCCCGGATGAAGGTCCAGAAAGTCTTTTGAGATTCCCATCACCACCGATAAGAAAGAAACAAAAACCGCGAACGGCACGGCCAGGACTAGCAGGTCGATCGTTCCAGCCGCAAGTCTTATCCAGAACCCAGCGGGGCAGGGCGCCGGATCTTCCGGGGAGGGGCTGCGCATGGCAAAACTCGCGTCGCGCACTAGAAGCAACTCCAAACAGGGGCGCCGCTACTCGGCCGCGCCCCGGCCATCATTGCGATTGGCGCGGTTCCGAGAGCTTCTTAAATTCCGGGTCGTCTTGCAGAATTTTTAGGTCGGGATCTTGCTTGCACCAGTCGACGTTGGAATAGCCGGCCTCGACCGATCGTCGGAACATTTCCATGGCATCACCCTTCATCCCCAGAACCCCGTACGTACAAGCCGCGTTGTAGAGAATATTTGCATCCGTGGGACGCATGGCCACAGCGATCTTTACCTGCATCGCGGCTCCTGCGGCGTCGCCAAACATCGCCAGATCCGCTGCCAGAAGGATTCTCGCCCGTACATCATCCGGAAACCGCTGCAGTTGGTCTTGCATCACTTCCATCTCCCGGCGACGCAGACGCTCGGCATCCGCCACCCTTCCGAGTCGTTCAAGCGAATTAATCAGCGGCACCAGGGCATTGTAATCGTTGCTTACAATCTCCATCGCGGTTTCCGCGAGTCTTGCGGCTTCTTCAAAGCGCCCAGCAGAGAAATAGGCTCTTCCCAGCACGTCATGTGCGCCTTCGCATTCCGGCTGTTGCCCCACCGCGCGGAGCGCCAGCTCGATGGCTTCGTCATACTGTTGCTGCGCAAAAAATATCCGTGCTCGCGCAGACAGCACTTCTGGCAAGTCCGGCGCCAGCGCCTCGGCCTTGGCGCACGCCTCCAGGCCCTTCTGCACGTACTCCGGGCTCTGACTCCGGAATTCGTGCATCCCGCCCCATACATGGGCGATTCCCGCATAGGCCAGCGCGAAGTTAGGATCCAGTTTCAACGCCTCCTGATACATTGCCAGCGCGTACTCAAACTGCCTCTGGCGCAGGTAATTTCTCGCACGCAGATAAAAATCGTACGCCTGCGTGTTCCCCGTCGGCTTCCTGGCGATCACTTTTTCTTCCTGCGGTGAAAGCTTGATCTCCAGCGCCTTCGCAATGCTCAACGAAATTTCTTCTTGAATGGCAAAAACGTCTTCCATCTGCCGGTCGTAGCGCTCCGCCCACACCGAATGCCGCGTGGTGCTTTCCACCAATTGCGTGGTAATTCGCAAACGGTTGCCGGCCCTTCGGATGGAGCCCTCCAGCACATACATCGCGCCGAGCTTCTCGCCAACTTGCGGCGCAGTGACGGGTTTATCCCGGAACGGCAACATTTCCGAACGCGGGAAAATTTCCAAGCGCGCAATTTTTGAAAGCTCCGTAACGATATCCTCCGTCATGCCATCGCGGAAATATTCGTCTTCCTTCGCCCCACTTAGATTTTCAAAATACAGCACCGCCACGGTCTTCTTCCGGGGAGTTGCCACGGCTGGAACGCTCGCGCCGGAATCGGAGCTTCGCGTACTCCCCGTCTGCCGCGCCGCAAAATCTTCTCTGCCGGACGAATCCGTATCACGCTTCAAGCGCCGCAAGTCTGCGCGGAGTTCGGCCGCCGTCTGGCAGCGGAAGTCGCGTTCTTTTTCCAGCGCCTTGGTGACCAGCCGGTCCAGTTCCGGCGGGGCCTTGGAATTTTTACGGGAAATCGCTTCCGGTGCCTGGTTCAAGATGCGATCGAAAATGATCGCCGTGGTGGCGCCCTGAAATGGCAGCGTGCCGGTAGCCATCTCGTACAGCACCACGCCAAACGAAAACAGATCCGTGCGCACATCGAGCTCTTCGCCCCGCGCCTGTTCCGGGGACATGTACGCCACCGTCCCCAGCGTGCTGCCCGGGCTGGTCAAATCGCCTACGGACACACCCGCCGTCGCATCCGACCGTAGATTAGCGCCGCGCGTGGAGCCATCCAACGGGCGCAACGCCGTTTCTACTTTGGCCAAACCAAAATCGAGAATTTTCGCCCGGCCCCGCGCCGTAACAAAAATATTCGCCGGCTTGATATCGCGATGCACGATGCCTTTGCTGTGCGCCGCATCGAGCGCATCGGCGATATCGATGGCCAGCGTGAAAAATGTTGTCAAATCAATCGGGCGCCCGGAAATCTTGTGCTTCAGCGTCGCTCCATCCAGATACTCCATAGCGATGAACGCCGTGCCGGCGTCCTCGCCCACGTCGTAAATCGTGCAAATGTTTGGGTGATTCAGCGCGGAGGCCGCCTTGGCTTCGCGCCGAAAACGTTCGAGCGCCTGCCGGTCATGCGCCACATCTTCCGGCAGAAATTTCAGGGCCACGAAGCGGTCCAACCGCGTATCTTCCGCCTTGTACACCACGCCCATGCCTCCGCCGCCAATTTTTTCCAGGATGCGATAGTGCGAGAGGGTTTGTCCGAGCAGAGACTGGGGGTCCGCCATGGCGTAGCCATGTTAGATGCCAGCGGAAATCAAGTCAACGAAGCGCGGTTATCCTCTCGCTTGATGGTTCCCAAGCTATACTGCGCCCCAGGGTGCAACCAATGTCCGGCGGTCGGACGGAAACTTCGCTTTTGGCAAAAATTGTGCGCGCGTTTCCCTCACAACGTGCAGGAGAAATCTCGCGTGCGAGCGGCGGATCGGCGAGTCAATTGTCTCTCGGCATCGGCGATGACGCGGCTTTGTTCCAGCCAACGCGCGGCTGCGAAACAATTCTTACCTGCGACTGGTTTCTTGAAGACACGCATTTCTTGCGCAACAAGCATCCCGCGGACGCCGTGGGCTGGAAATCCCTGGCACGCGCGGTCAGCGACATTGCCGCCATGGGTGGCGCTCCGCGTTGCTTTCTTTTGAGTTTGGCGCTTCCCGAAAGCGCAGCAGGATCGTGGCTGACGGAATTCCTGCGCGGCTTGCGGCGCGCAGCGAAACGCTTCGATTGCCTTCTCGCCGGCGGCGATACCACGCAGCGCGACGAAATCCTCATCAATATCACCGTCGTAGGCGAGGTTCCGCGCGGCCGAGCGTTGCGCCGCGATGGCGCGCGCGCCGGTGACCTTCTTTACGTAAGCGGCCGTTTGGGCGAAGCCGAGCAAGGACTGCACTTGCTGCGTCAGCAGCACGGCATGGCGAACCGCCGCGACGCCCGGTTGCAAAAGCATCTGTACCCCGAACCGCGCCTGGCACTGGGCGCGTGGCTAGTCGCAAAACGCCTGGCTACCGCAGCCATGGATCTTTCCGACGGTCTCTCGAGCGACTTGCCTCGCCTCTGCGCCGCCAGCGGTGTCGGCGCCCAAATCGACGCAGCGAAGTTGCCAGTCGTGATGCTCTCCTCGCACGACGAAGGGTTAAAGTTAGCGCTCCACGGTGGCGACGACTACGAACTATTGTTCACCGTGCCGAAAAAAAAGGCCGCCCAAATCCCACCAACTTTCGCAGCCGTCCCGTTGCACCAAATCGGCGAAATCACCGCCAGCCGCAAAATTCTCCTGCTCAGACAAAATTCGAGAGCCACCGCCCTAGCTCCCCAGGGCTGGGATCCCTTCCGCAATCGCAAATAGGTTTTTTTGGACTGCGGCGGCTTGACGCCGTTTTCGCGATTACCACCGTACTCGAGATCGACCCGAAAAGCGGCGTCAAGCCGCCGCACTCCAAACCAGTTTCCGTTGTTCCGGGTTCCGTCGTTATCGAGGTTGAGGCGGCGCGGAAGTTCCGCTCGGAGGCGCGACATTCCCACCTTGCGGAGCTGCCGCGGTTTTCGTCGGCGCACCCCCAGCCGGCGGCGGCGCGGCCGGCGGTTTTTCCTTCGGCGCAGACCTCGGCTCCTCCGCCTCCGTAGGCGCGCTGTCCGGCGTATCCACAATCACGTGATGCTCCGCAGCCTGCTCCTCAAGCGGCACCACATTCGGAAAATCCAGCGAAGGCATCCCAGCCAACGCTCCTTGCATAAACTCCAGCCAAATCGGCAACGCGGCTTTCGCGCCGGTCTCTTTTTTGCCCAAAGAAATCTGCTTGTCGTCGTAGCCCACCCACACACCCGAAGTGATCTGCGGCGTGAAGCCAATGAACCACGCATCGGTGTAGTCCTGCGTCGTCCCGGTCTTCCCCGCTGCTGGGCGGTTCAGCGCGCGCGCTCCCATGCCCGTGCCAAATTGCACCACTTCTTCCAGCATCGCCGTCATGGTGCGCGCCACGTCCGGCGAAATCACGTCGTGTACCTCCGGATGCGCCTCTTCGAGCAACGCGCCGTCGTAGCTAGCCACGCGGCGAATCATGTGCGGATCGATGCGAATGCCATCGTTCGGAAACACGGTGAATGCCGAAACGTGTTCCAGCAGCTTCATGTCCGCCGCGCCCAGCGCCAGCGGCAAATACGGCGGCAACGAAGTGGTGATGCCAAATCTTCGCGCCACATCCACCACGCTGGTGATGCCGATCTTGTCCGCCAGTTTCACGGCCGGAACGTTCCGAGAGCCAGCCAGCGCCCGCCGCAACGTGATGGTGCCTTCAAATTTCTCATCGTAGTTTCGCGGCGAATACGGCTGACCGCCGCTGATGGTGGTGAACGGCGCGTCGTAAATGGTGTCGAACGGTGTCGCGCCTTTTTCCAGCGCGTCCGCGTACACATACACCTTGAACGAACTGCCTACCTGCCGGTACGCCTGCGTGGCCCGATTAAATTTGGAATCCTCAAAGCTGTAGCCGCCCACCATGGCCTTGATTTCCCCGCTGGCGTTGTCGATGGCCACCATCGCCGCTTGCGGCCCAGGCTGCTGTTCGAGCTGCACCCGCAGGGTATTTTCTTGCAGTTCCTTCACGTAAAACTGCGCCAGGTCGCCAACCTTCAGCAAGTCCGAGGGTTTCTTGCGGCCGGTCCACGCATAATCCGCCGGTGCCAGCACCGCGCGATACGATCCGATCTTGATGGTCGCGTCTTTGTCGCCCGTGGTCATCACCAATCCGGTGACGTAACTTCCCTTCTCGATCGGATGCCGCCAGTCGTCGTCCTCATAGGTATCGAGTTTGCCGAGATTGTCGCGCACCACGTTGGGCAGGTTTCCGCGCCAGCCGTGCCGCCGGTCGTAGGAATGCAATCCGTCGCGCACCGATTGATTCGCCGCGCGCTGCATCGCGATATTCAGCGTGGTGTACACGCGCAGGCCGCGTTCGTGTACCGCTTCGGTTCCGTAGGTGGCTTCCAGGTACTTGCGGATCTCTTCAAAAAAATACGGCGCCAGATCGTTGCGCGGATATTGAATGCGCAAGCCGAGCGGCGTCTTGCGCGCGGCCTCGGCTTCCGCCTGGGTAATTTTTCCTTCCTCCAGCATCCGGAAAATCACCAGGTTGCGGCGATTCAGCGAACCTTCGGGATTCGTCAGCGGAGAAAATTTTGGTCCGTTGACCATTCCGGCCAGCAGCGCAGCTTCCGGTAGTTTCAGATCCTGCACATTTTTTCCAAAATAAAATTGCGCCGCCGCGGCGAAGCCGTAATTCCCGTGCGCCAGGTACACCTGGTTGGCATACATGGTAAAAATCTGCGGCTTGGTGTAACCGCGTTCGATCTGCAGCGCCAGCAGCATCTCCTGCATTTTTCTGCGAAACGTGCGGTCGCTGCGGTCCAGAAATAGATTGCCCGCCAGCTGCATGGTGATGGTGCTGGCCCCGCCGGTGATTTTGTGATGCTGCAGGTTGCGAAACGCCGCCCCCGCGATGCGCGGAAAATCGATGCCCCAGTGATCCTCGAAATGTTGATCCTCGATCGAGGTCACCGCGTTGTACAAAACTTTGGGCACCTGCTCGTAGGTCATCAAAATGCGCCGTTGCAGCGCAAAGCTACCGACGAGTTGCCCATCGTCCGCGTAAATCTCCGTCACCACCGTGGGGCGGTACGTTTCCAGCGCCCGCAATTCCGGCAAATCGCTGGCGTACACAAACAGCAATCCCGCGCCCGCGCCCAGCGCAATCGAGCACAGCAGCAAAAACGCCAGCGCCACGCGGTCAATCAACTTCCAGCCGCGCAACCGCAATGTAATCGGAGGCAGACTCAGCATCGAAAAACAAGTTTAGCGCAGAAATTCGGATTCGCCGGGGCCTTGATCGAAACAATTGCGACAATTATGTTGGTAACGATTTACGAAACACCGTTAGGCGTATCACGTTTGACGATCCAGTGGCCATTTTCTCGAGCCATGCGCAAAACATTCCGATTTGCCGCGATGCCATCCGAAAAGGCCTCTACGTTTACCTCCGCTTCGTGCGAGTTGATCGATTCGATACTGATTATGGTCATCCGCACGGCTCGTTCACCGGATTTTGTTTCTTTTAGGCCGTTCATCGGCCCGAACATTTCGCAGGCTGAAGCCCATACCACGCGATGTTGGTTCGCCGAGAACCGAAGAAGAAAACGCTCTGGTTGGGGTGTCTCCGGTTGAATGCAAAGCACTTTTACGTCTGGCCCGTAACTGAAGTGCTCGAACATGTAGCGAAAAATAGTCTCGCGCAGTTCTGTCCTTGCGGGGGGCTCCGGTGCGAAAGGGGTTTGCCCGAACGCCACTCCAACGAAGGAAAAAACGGAAATCAAGGCCATACTAAAAATTCGTTTGAGAATCCATCGTTCACGCCCATTCATCGGAATCGATCACCTCATGACATCGACAGGCCGTTGCGCGGAGCCGACCACGGGTGCGGTTTGCGGGCCTCGATGTACGCGAAGACCGTCATGGCGATGGCCAGCGCGGCCAGCGCGCTGTCGCGAACCACGGTCCAGCCGGTAAGCGGTTCTGGAGTGGCGAAGCAGCCGCAGTTAATGTCCATGTGCAGCAGGTAAGCCCGCGTAACCACCCCGACGAATCCCAGAATCAACAGCGTGATCAGCGTGGCCCAAATGCGCAACTGCCAGCCAATCAGCAGCAGCAGACCCAGCACAATTTCCGCGAAGGGCAGCGTGTGCGCAACAAACGAAACCCCGCCCGGCGAGAGCAATTTGTACGACTCCACCTGAAACGCGAAATTTGACAGGTTGGCAGCCAGCGAAAATTTCAAAGCAAACAGCGGCCTGGGAATAAACGTAGGAAGAAAAATCTTTGAGTACCCGGCGTACATAAATATTCCGCCAAGCACCAGCCGCCCGATCCAGATAATCACGCGGCGAAAATTCAGCGGGCTGGACTGCATCATGGTCTTGGCAACCTCGGGCGTGGCCACGTTAGGGGTGCCGGTCTGGGCTGATGTCGCCATCGCGGAGTACCGGTCGTCTGCGTTCTTACTTTTGGCCGAGCAGTTGGTCGATAAAGCTGTGCAGCGCGTCGAACGTCAGCACTCCAGGCACCGGAAAGGTTTGACCTTTTGTGTGCAGGATCGTCGTAGGAGTCGAGTTCACGTGATAGATTTGGCCGAGCGCGTAATCTTTATCGATCAGCGCGTCCATCGTTCCGCCCTTCACCAGCGCGCGAACCTTGGCCATTTCCGCGGGCGTCAGCACGCTGGCCACCGTGCCGTCCACGTCGCCGCTGGCTTCCCATTTCTCCTGATTTTGAAAGAGTGTGCGCTCCACGGGTTCCAGTTTGCCAAGCTGCGCGGCGGCGCGGGCGTAGCGCGCCGCCACGCGCGAATACGCATGCATGGGCAGCGGGAAATCCCGGTGAATCAGAAAGATTTTTCCCGTGTTGACGTAGCTGTCGACGATCGGGTGATCCGTGGTAAGAAACAGTTGCTTGCACGCCGGACACTGGTAATCGCTGAAGACTTCCATAACCATCGGCGCGTTCTTGGAACCTTCCGTCTGGTGCGGGTCAATGTCCGAAACTCCCTGTATCGCCTGCGGCGGGGGATCGGCAGCCGCACTGGCTGCTGCACCCGAGGCGACTGGCCGAGCCCCGACCGCAGGCGTTGTCGCCGCCGTTGCCACCGCCGAATAACGAGGCAAGTAAAAGGCCGTTACAGCAAATGCTGCGGTGATCACGAGTCCTGCCAGGGATAGCCGGCGAATCACGTAGTCCTCCTTGGGACGGTACGCGCCCAAACAGCAGCGCGGTCAATTTGCGAGCACAGAATTCTACCGCGAAATTTTAGCGCGACGCGGAGAATTTCTGGTGATGGGCAAAGGTCAGGTTGGCTAGCCCGCTACCCAGCTAAGATGCGCGGAAATTCATGCGCGTTGGTCGCAAGCCTGCGACGCCATGCCACTCAGCCTGCGACGCCATGCCGCTGAGCCGGAAAGTTATGCCTGAGCCGGGGAACGCTAGGCCGCCGAGGCAGTGACGCGGGATCTGCTCCTGCAGCCCGCGCCCGGCATCTCCAAAGTGGGAATTGTTATGGTTTGGTCGGCCCCCTACCCCCGGTGTTTTACGCAAAGAGTTCGCAAGTATTTCATAAAACACGGCTTACGGTGATTGCTGAATTGAAGAGAGTCCGTAAGATGTTCATTATAAAAGAATTGAGTTTTTGCGGTGAGTGCCATGAGCGCGATGCCAACGCCCGGAAACAAAAATGGCCGCCTGGAGGGCGACCTGGACGTGCTTCTGAACGCAGTCAGGATACGATAGAAGGGTCAAGAAGGCAAGAGGAATCAGGGGAAGCGAGTAACAAGTTGAGTGGGTTACACTTATTTCCAGATATGAGATTACTTGACAGCAAGACACTCAAGTTATATAGTTCGTTCTGCGCTTTGCGGCATCTAACTTTGGGTGTGAGCGCGGAGGGTCCGGCGGCGCGGCTTCCCCTTTGCCAAGCCGCACTGCACCCTACGGCAGACGACTTTCGCCGCTGGCGCGTGCGAGGAATGCTTAGTTAGTTTCACGAAGATTTTGGATTGAATTTGGGAGGAAGCGAGCAATGAGTAAGATTATTGGTATCGATTTGGGAACGACCAACTCGGTGGTCGCCGTGATGCAGGGCGGCGAGCCGGTGGTGATCCCAAACCAGGAAGGCGCGCGAACGACGCCTTCGGTAGTAGCAATTACAAAAGGTGGCGAACGGCTGGTCGGTCAAGTGGCCAAGCGCCAAGCGGTAACCAACCCGGAGAACACGGTCTATTCCATCAAGCGCTTTATGGGCCGACGTTTTGACGAGGTTGGCGAGGAGACGCGCCGCGTCCCTTATAAGGTTGTAAAAGGCCCGCATGACGATGCGCGCGTGGAGATTTTTGGCAAGTCGTATAGCCCACCGGAAATTTCCGCGATGATTCTGGGCAAGTTGAAGGCGTCCGCGGAAGATTTTCTCGGCGAAAAAGTCACCAAAGCGGTGATTACCGTGCCCGCGTACTTTAATGACGCGCAACGGCAAGCCACCAAGCAGGCGGGCGAAATCGCCGGCCTCGAAGTGGTGCGCATCATCAACGAGCCGACGGCCGCGGCTTTGGCCTACGGCCTCGAAAAGAAGAGCGACGAAACCATCGTGGTGTATGACCTTGGCGGCGGCACGTTCGACGTCTCGGTGCTGGAAGTTGGCGCCGGCGTGGTGGAAGTAAAGTCCACCAACGGCGACACGCACCTCGGCGGCGACGACGTCGATCAGAAGATCGTGGACTGGCTGATCGACGAGTTCAAGAAAGAGAACAGCATCGATCTGAGCAAGGATCGCATGGCGCT
>Ga0209139_10000437_pt1 | contig 14297 bp, 15 predicted proteins | sample BogFormECP14_OM3_FD_188246 | JGI IMG/M metagenome (GOLD analysis project Ga0209139, IMG submission 188246) | Bog forest soil microbial communities from Calvert Island, British Columbia, Canada - ECP14_OM3 (SPAdes) (version 2) | ecosystem: Environmental > Aquatic > Freshwater > Wetlands > Bog ...
GGCGATTACGGTCGGCGTCCCGGTCTCCGTCCAGCCCGGGATGGTCACCCCGCTGTATCCCGACCCGGACGGGTCGGCCGTTTCGAAGCCGGGGTTGACCAGCAAGTTCTCGCTCATCGGCTGCGCGGCATTGCCGGCGTCACCGAAGATCAACCCGCCACCTTGACCATCGGCACCGTCACAGATCAACCCACACGCACCGTTGGTGGGATCGACCAGGTTGAACCAACTATTGATCAAGGTGTCAACCTGCTGACCAACGCCGCTGTTAATCCAATCCTGCTCTAGCCCCTGCAACCAGGCATCAACCGGGCTGGCCGCCGCCACCGGGCCCACATCAGAAAGCGAACCCAGGCCCAGATCGGGAACCGCCGCCGAACCGGCAGCCACATCGCCCAACGAACCCGTGATGGAATTGATGATCGGGTCAAGAATCGCGTCAAATCCATCGGCCTTGACCGTCGGCGCAGCAGCCAACTGCGTCATGCCCAACGCCAAAAAGGCAGCGACACCGCTACTCAAACCGACTACCCGACGACGGGCCTTCGCGCTGCGCGACCGACGATTGCGCTTCGTGTCCCGATGACCAGCCATGGGTCCGACCTCGTTGTAGGCCCCCGCCAAAATCCCCTATTAGTACAAGAGGTGTCGTTCGGCCCGGACGGTCTGGGCCGCCCGTCACCGTGACGCCATCTCAGGTTTCGTTAAGGTACTCCTCAGGGAGCGGCTGTGGACGCGAAAGGGCAAAAATTTCTACACACTCTGGACGGAGCCACCGCTGCCGGTGCCATCGACGTTGGTCAAGCCACCAGTCCACGACAATCGCAGCAGCCGTAGATGCCCCGACCTAAACGAACAAGAGCCGCCGATCGGCATCAGCGAATCATGGCCGAGCGCAACGCCAATCAGCGCAGCAATGCGCGAGACATCACCACGCGCTGAATCTGATTGGTGCCCTCGTAGATCTGGGTGATCTTGGCGTCGCGCATCATCCGCTCGACGGGGAAGTCGGTGGTGAATCCGGCGCCGCCGAAGAGCTGCACGGCGTCGGTGGTGACTTCCATGGCGACGTCGGAGGCGAAGCACTTCGACGCCGCGGAGATGAAGCCCAGATTCGACTCGCCACGTTCGGCCCGCGCGGCGGCGCTGTAGACCATCAACCGCGCGGCCTCGACCTTCATCGCCATGTCGGCGAGCATGAACTGGATGGCCTGGAAGGTGCTGATGGATTCACCAAACTGCTTGCGGTCCTTGGTGTAAGCGATCGCGGCGTCCAGCGCGCCCTGGGCGATGCCGACGGCCTGAGCGCCGATCGTCGGGCGGGTGTGATCCAGCGTGGCCAGCGCGGTCTTGAAGCCGGTGCCGGGGTCGCCGATGATCCGGTCGCCCGGGATGCGGCAGTTCTCGAAGTACAGCTCGGTGGTCGGTGAGCCCTTGATGCCCATCTTCTTTTCTTTCGGCCCGACGCTGAAACCCTCGTCGTCCTTGTGGACTATGAACGCCGAGATTCCGTTCGCGTCCTTGTCCGGGTCGGTCACCGCCATCACCGTGTACCAGGTTGACTTGCCGCCGTTGGTGATCCACGCTTTGGTGCCATTGAGGATCCAGTCGTCGCCGTCGGCCTTGGCCCGCGTGCGCATCGACGCCGCGTCACTGCCGGCCTCCCGCTCGCTCAACGCATACGAGGCCATCGCCCCGTCGGTCGCCATCGTCGGCAATACCTGCTTCTTCAGTTCCTCGGAACCCCGCAGGATCAGACCCATCGTGCCGAGCTTGTTCACCGCGGGGATCAACGACGCAGAGGCGTCGACACGGGCAACTTCCTCGATCACGATGCAGGCCGCCACCGAGTCCGCGCCCTGGCCGTCGTACTCCTCAGGAACGTGGACGGCGTTGAAACCGGACGCATTCAGCGCCGTCAGCGCCTCCTCGGGAAACCGGGGTGTCTCGTCCACTTCGGCCGCGTACGGGGCGATCTCTTTCTCCGCCAGCGCGCGAATCGCGGCCCGCAACTCGTCGTGCTCCTCGGGCAGTTTGAACAGATCGAACGACGGATGTCCGGCCCACTGAGCCATCTCGGCCTCCTTTGCATTGTGCCCGTATTGCCTGGCTACTGGCCGGTAACTTTACCTTGACGTTCCTTCAGAGCCGCGTCCTTGGCCAGCACCGACTCCGCCAGCTGGTCCTGGAACGCGACGATCCGGTCGCGCAGCGCCGGATCCGAAACCGCCAAAATGCGGACCGCCAACAGGCCCGCGTTGCGCGCTCCCCCGATCGACACCGTGGCCACCGGCACCCCGGCCGGCATCTGCGCGATGGACAGCAGCGAGTCCAGGCCGTCGAGCCGCGCCAGCGGCACCGGGACGCCGATCACCGGCAGCGGTGTGGCCGAGGCCACCATGCCCGGCAGGTGGGCCGCGCCGCCGGCACCGGCGATGATCACCTCGATGCCGCGGTCGGCCGCGCTTCGCGCGTAGTCGAGCATCCGCCCCGGAGTGCGGTGTGCCGACACCACACCGACCTCGTAGGCGACGTCGAACTCGGCCAGTGCGTCGGCGGCGTCGGTCATCACCGCCCAGTCGCTGTCGCTGCCCATGATCACCCCGACGAGGGGGGCTTTGGTCATCTGCGCCGCTCCTCCTCATCGCTTCGCTCTGCATCGTCGTCGGCGCTAGCCATGTGGATCCCATCCGTCCGTCCACTGCCCGTGTGACAACCAGTGTGCCGCCAGCTCGGCGCGATCGCGGAGATTCGCCAGCTCTGCGACGTGGTCACCGAGAAAGTTGATGTGGCCGATCTTGCGGCCCGGTCGTTCGCCCTTGCCGTAGAGGTGAACCCGCGCATCGGGCATCCGCGCAAACAGGTGATGCAACCGCTCGTCGACCGTCATCGTCGGCGTTTGCGTGGCGCCCAGCACGTTGGCCATCACCGTCACCGGCACCGTGGCGTCGGTATCGCCGAGCGGGTAGTCGAGCACCGCGCGCAGATGCTGCTCGAACTGGCTGGTCCGCGACCCGTCCATGGTCCAGTGCCCGGAGTTGTGCGGTCGCATGGCCAATTCGTTGATCAGCAGCTGCCCATCGACCGTCTCGAACAGCTCGACGGCCAGCACGCCGACGACGCCGAGTTCGGCCGCCAATCGCAGCGCCAGCTGCTGAACGGCGGCACCCACGTCGTCGGGCAGCTCCGGCGCCGGCGCGATCACCAGCACGCAGATGCCGTCGCGCTGCACAGTCTCCACCACCGGCCACGCCGCGCCCTGCCCGAACGGCGACCGCGCCACCAACGCGGAGAGCTCACGGCGCATCGCGACGCGCTCCTCGACCAACACCGGCACACCGGAATCCAGATACTCACGCGCGATCTCACGGGCCTCGGCCACGTCGGCCGCCATCCGCACACCGCGACCGTCGTAGCCGCCGCGGACCGCCTTGACCACCATCGCGCCGCCGGTGCGCGCGGCGAAGGCGGCAATGCTGTCCAGGTCGTGCAGCCCTTTTACGGCCGCGTAGCGCGGCACGGGAGCCCCTAGCGCCTCCAGCCGTCGCCGCATGACGAGTTTGTCCTGCGCGTGAATTAAAGCCTCTGGCGGCGGTGCCACGTTGACGCCCTCGGCGACCAGCTTCTCGAGCAACTCGGTCGGGACGTGCTCATGATCGAACGTCAGCGCGTCGGCGCCGGCGGCGACGCGGCGCAGAGCATCGAGGTCGGTGTGCGAGCCGATCACCACGTCCGGGCTCACCTGAGCGGCCGGATCGTCGGCGTCGGCGGCCAGCACCCGCAGGCACTGACCCATTGCGATCGCGGCCTGGTGGGTCATCCGGGCGAGTTGGCCGCCGCCGACCATCGCGACCAGCGGGGCTGCGGTGGGGGTACTCGGCACGGCAATTATGGTGTCATGGCCGCTGAACGGGGTGTTTACCGGCGCTGTTGGGCATGGTTAACGGGTAGTACGTACACTGCGACATTGTGTCCTTCGCCGATGCCACGATCGCGCGGTTACCGCGGCCGATCCGTCCTTACGCCGAACGCCATCACGAACTGATCAAGTTCGCGATCGTCGGCGGTACCACTTTCGTCATCGACTCGGCGATCTTCTACACCCTCAAGCTGACGATCCTGGAGCCCAAGCCGGTGACCGCCAAGGTCATCTCAGGCATCGTCGCGGTCATCGCGTCCTACGTCTTGAACAGGGAGTGGAGCTTCCGCGACCGCGGCGGTCGGGAGCGTCACCACGAGGCGCTGCTGTTCTTCGCGTTCAGCGGCGTGGGCGTGCTGCTGAGCATGGCGCCGTTGTGGATCTCAAGCTACGTCCTGCAGTTGCGAGTGCCGATGGTGTCATTGACCGCGGAGAACATCGCCGACTTCATCTCGGCCTACATCATCGGCAACCTGCTGCAGATGGCGTTCCGCTTCTGGGCGTTTCGGCGGTGGGTGTTCCCCGACGAATTACGCCGCCAGGACCATGTGCTGGAATCGGCCCTTACCGCCGGTGGGTTCGCCGAGATCCTCGAGGACAACCTCGAAGAGGGCGGCAATGTCACGCTGCTGCGGGCTTGGCGGTCGCGCCGTAGCCGGATAGATCAGCTGGGCGCCTCCTCGGAGCCGAGGGTGTCGAAAACCTCGTGATACAGCAGCGCGTGGACCTGCTCCACGCGCGGAATGTCGTAGAACTCCAACGGATCTTGTGACGCCGACTCGACGATCAGCGTGCCGGTACGCAGAATCCTGTCGATCAGCCGATGCCGGAATTCCACGCTGTTGATCCGCGCCAGCGGGATGTCGATGCCGCTGCGGCTCAACACTCCGTGCCGGAACATCACTCGCCGATCGGTGATCACGAAATGGGTCGTCAGCCAGTTCAGGAACGGCCACAGCGTCAGCCAGCCGATGACGATCAGCCAGATCGCCCCGATGACGGCGAAGATGACTCGTTTGGCGTTCGGATCCCAGCTGGTGCTGTTGACGACCGCTGAGCCGAACGACGCCGCCGCGCTCGCCAGGATCAGGACGACAACCGGCCAGAAGAGTCTCTTCCAGTGCGGGTGGCGGTGCAAGACCACCTTTTCGTCGCCGGCCAGCACGTTATCGGGGTAGCCCACGTTGGCACTTTAAACTTGTGCGCGCAGGTGTGTGATGTCTCCGGCCGAGATCGCCGCCGTCTGGCCACCGGTGTCGACGCACAATCGGCCCGTCTCGTCGATGGCCTGCGCGATCCCGACCACCTCACGGTCGCCGGGCAAGGTGGCGCGTACTCGCGAACCCAGGGTCAGGCTGTAGCGCTGATAGTCGGCGATCAGCGCCGCGTCGGCGCCGCCGGCGCTGCGCCAGGCATCGATGCGCACCGCCAATTCGCGAAGTATCCTGCGCGCCAACGTGTTTCGATCGATAGCCGATGACCCCAGCATCGCCAGCGACGTGGCTACCGGGTCCGGTGCTTCGTCGGCGGTCAGCGACACGTTGAGCCCCAACCCGAGCACGATCACCGGCGTCGCCGCGGCGACCTCGGCGAGGATCCCGGCCAGCTTGCCGCCGTTGGCCAAGACGTCGTTGGGCCACTTGAGACCCACTGATGCGCCAGTGACGCCGCATTCCGCGGTCAGCGCGTCCGCCACCGCAACACCGGTGGCCAGCGGCAACCATCCCCAGCCCGACCGGGGAACCGACGCCGCTCCGACGCCCACCGACAACGCGATCTGCGCGCGCGGCGGCGCTGACCACTGCCGGCCGTGCCGCCCACGACCGGCGTTCTGGTACTCGGCGAGCAACACCGATCCGTCGATGTCGGCGCCGCCCTCGGCGCGGGCGATCAGATCGGCGTTAGTGGAGCCGGTTTCGGTGACGACGTCGAGTTGACGCCACGGCAGGCCCGGTCCGGCCAGCCCGTCGCGCAACGTCGCGGTGTCCAACGGCGCCCTGAGCGAGTCACGATCCATTGAATTGAGCCTAAGACAGCGTGCTGGATTGGGATCGCAATCTAAGGGACCGCTAAGATCGGCAGCCATGACGAGCACTTCCGAGAAGCAAGCCGACGGCCATGTGGAAGCGAAAGCCGAGCACCACATCGACATCCACACCACCGCGGGCAAGCTAGCCGAACTACGCAAGCGGTCCGAGGAGACGTTGCATCCGGTCGGCGAGGCCGCGGTCGACAAGGTGCACGCCAAGGGCAAGCTGACCGCGCGTGAACGCATCTACGCCCTGCTCGACGAGGGGTCGTTCGTCGAGCTCGACGCGTTGGCCAGGCATCGCAGCACCAACTTCGGGCTGGGCGAGAAGCGCCCGCTGGGCGACGGCGTGGTCACCGGGTACGGCACTATCGATGGCCGCGACGTGTGCATCTTCAGCCAGGACGTGACGGTGTTCGGCGGCAGCCTCGGCGAGGTCTACGGCGAAAAGATCGTCAAGGTCCAGGAGCTCGCCACCAAGACCGGCAGGCCGCTGATCGGCATCAACGACGGCGCGGGCGCGCGGATCCAGGAGGGCGTGGTTTCGCTGGGCCTGTACAGCCAGATCTTCCGCAACAACATCCTGGCGTCCGGCGTCATCCCGCAGATCTCGCTGATCATGGGCGCTGCCGCGGGTGGGCATGTGTACTCGCCGGCGCTGACCGACTTCATCGTCATGGTCGACCAAACCAGCCAGATGTTCATCACCGGTCCGGACGTGATCAAGACGGTCACCGGTGAGGACGTGACGATGGAGGAGCTCGGCGGTGCCCACACCCACATGGCCAAGTCCGGCACCGCGCACTACGTCGCCTCCGGCGAGCAGGACGCCTTCGACTACGTCCGCGACCTGCTGAGCTACCTGCCGCCCAACAACTTCACCGATCCGCCACGCTATGCCGTGCCGGTGCCCGAGGGTGCCATCGAGGACAACCTCACCGAAGAGGACATCGAGCTGGACACCCTGATCCCGGACTCGGCCAACCAGCCCTATGACATGCACGAGGTGATCACCCGCATCCTCGACGACGACGAGTTTCTCGAGGTGCAGTCCGGCTACGCCCAGAACATCGTGATCGGGTTCGGTCGCGTCGACGGCCACCCGGTCGGCATCGTCGCCAACCAGCCCACCCATTTCGCCGGCTGCCTGGACATCGACGCCTCGGAAAAGGCAGCCCGCTTCGTGCGAACCTGCGACTGCTTCAACATCCCGATCGTCATGCTGGTGGACGTGCCGGGCTTCCTGCCGGGCACCGGCCAGGAATACAACGGCATCATTCGGCGCGGCGCCAAGCTGCTGTACGCCTACGGCGAGGCCACCGTTCCCAAGATCACCGTCATCACCCGTAAGGCCTACGGCGGCGCTTACTGCGTGATGGGTTCCAAGGACATGGGCTGCGACGTCAACGTCGCCTGGCCGACCGCGCAGATCGCGGTGATGGGCGCTTCCGGCGCGGTCGGTTTCGTCTACCGCCAGCAGCTCGGCGACGCCGCGAAAAACGGCGAGGACGTCGACGCGCTGCGACTGCAGTTGCAGCAGGAGTACGAGGACACCTTGGTCAACCCGTACATCGCCGCCGAGCGGGGCTACGTCGACGCGGTCATCCCGCCGTCGCACACCCGCGGCTACATCGGAACGGCGCTGCGGCTGCTGGAGCGCAAGATCGCTCAGATGCCGCCGAAGAAGCACGGGAACATTCCGCTGTGAGTGGAACGAGCGGAGCGAACGCAGTAAGCGACGGGAGTGGCACGAACAATCCGGCCCCGAGCGGCGAAGAAGAGACGCAGGCTGCCGCGGCCGAAACGCCTGACGCGCACGGGCCGCACATCCAGGTGCTCAAGGGCAACCCGACCGACGAGGAGCTGGCCGCGCTGATCGCGGTTCTCGGCAGCGCCGCCGGCGGCGGAGGTGAGCCCGCGCAGCAGGAGCAGACCCGCTGGGGCCTGCCCGTCGACAAACTTCGCTACCCGACCTTCAGCTGGCAGAAGATCACCCTGCTGGAACGGCTCCACATGCGGCGATGACCCGCATGACCCGCCGCGGCACGACGATGATGCCGGCGGAGCCGGGATCGAGGAGTGGCGCATGACGAGCATCGTGCTCGGATCCGCCTCACCGGGCCGGCTCACGGTGCTGCGGCAGGCCGGCGTCGACCCGCTGGTCGTGGTCTCGGGCGTCGACGAGGACGCGGTCATCGCCGCGCTGGGACCGGATACTTCTCCCGGTGATGTCGTCCGCGCCCTGGCCCAGGCCAAGGCCGACCAGGTTGCAGCGAACCTGGACGCCATGGTCGCCGCGGATTGTGTTGTCATTGGCTGTGATTCGATGCTCGACATCGACGGCCGACTGGTCGGCAAGCCCGGATCTGCCGACGCGGCCCGACGCCAGTGGCAGTCGATGGGCGGCCGGTCCGGTCAGCTGTACACCGGGCACTGCCTGCTACGGCTGCTCGACGGCAACGTCCGCCGACGCGCATCCGAATCATCAGCAACGACAGTGCATTTCGGTAAGCCGACGGCCGCAGATGTGGAGGCGTACATCGCCAGCGGCGAACCGTTGGCCGTCGCCGGCGGATTCACCCTGGACGGGCTGGGCGGGTGGTTCGTCGACCGGATCGAAGGCGATCCGTCCAACGTCATCGGCCTCAGCCTGCCGCTGACGCGCTCACTGCTGCAACGCGTTGGCCTGTCGGTTAGCGAGCTGTGGACATGAAAGGCCGGATCGTTATCGCGGCCACAGTCATCGCGGCCGTATCTCTTGTCACGCCGAAAGCCTCGGCGCTGCCACCCGGCTTTCCCGATCCGAACGCATTCACCGCTGTCGACGCGGCGTCCCATATCGTTCATTACCCCCGGAGTGGCGCGGCGGTGATCATTGCGACGCCCGACGGCGTCCAGTGCTCGTGGGGTGTCCCCGGCGGCCCCGACTCACACACCGATGTCCGGTGTTCGGGCAACATCCCCGGCATTCCCGTGTCAGTTCCGGACGACGGACGCGCGGGTTGCGCCACGCTGGGCAAGTCAGGTGGGTCGATGGGCGCAACCTACCTCTACGTCTTCGATCGACGTGGTGGGTCGACGTGCCCGCCGTTCCCGGCGACGTTGACGGTGGGCCAAAAGATCTCCGCGACAAACATCACCTGCGTTGTCGCCGCAGGAAACGTGACCGCATGCATCGACCCGATCGTCAACCACGGATTCGTTTTGCAGCCTTCGGGTAGCTGGGTCTTCTAACGATGACGAGGCGACGCTGGCTCATCGGCGCGGCCGTCATCGCCGTGGTGGCCGTGACCGTCGGTCTGGCGGTGCGATGGCTACGTCATAGCGACCACCCTGCGGAGGCATCGATCGGCACACCTCAGGACTTGTTGGTGTCGTTCCCGCTCGACCGACAGCCGGTGCCGGGTGGCGCGTCAGCGCCGCCGCTATCGGACTGCCGCCCGGCATCGGGGTCGGCCGCGTCTTCGCCTCTGACGGCGCCAAGGCGTTCTTTGCAACCAGCTGCAACTTCGACTGCCCGGATCACCCGACGACATGGGTGTACGGACTTGATATCGCCACCGGTGCAAGGTTATTCGCACCGGTGCAGTTGGCGGGCGCTCAGCAATACGAGCCCGCCTGCTACCAGAACGGGCCAGCGGCGGCGGTGTGCGTGACGGCCACCGACCCCACTATAGGCAACCACCTGGTGGTGTCGGTTCTTGACCTCGACCGTGGCACAACGACTTTCACCGGGCCCACCGATTTCAACTCGTTCGGGACTCTTCACGTCGGCAGCAGCCTGCCCTCCGGTTCGCATCCGAGATTGATCAGGGTAGGCAACTATCGCGGGGAATCCCGACTGGTCGCGAGCGTCGAGGACAAGGGCGTCTACGGCGTCGGCCCGCACGCCGACCTGACCTGGTTCGCGCCCGGCAATGGACAGGTGCTGGTACCAAACGACTTACAGGTCACCAATACTCCCCCGCTGACGCTCGCTGTCGGAGGCCCCACCGATTCCGATCCGAAATTTCGGGTGTTCTCGGTGATCGACGGCACAGACCTGACCCCCACTGCGCCGCCGCACACCGTGCTCAAGCGTGCGATCGTCTACAACGGCGGTTACGCGTATCAATACGAAGAGGGCAACACATCGGCCGGCGTGCTGTTCTACGACACCACGGGCCAACTGGTTGCACGCCAGCACGCGGATCACTACCCAGTCTTGCTGGACAATGCGGCGATGCCGATCATCTTGGACGCCGGAACATTTCGCGTCTACACCGCGACCGGCAGGCTGCTCGCATCAATTCCCGCCGATAGCGCGTACACCTACTCCCCATCGTTTCAAGCCATCGGCACCAAGCTCTTCGCTTGGCTGAACTACTCCAACGGCGAGCATTGGCAACAACGGGATCTGCTTACCGGCAAGCCCCAAAACACCTGCGCCATAAACCTCAGCGACTATATCGGTTCGGATGGCCGCATCGTCCTCACCGACAACGACGCCGGGATGATGATCGCCAGCGAAATGTCAACCTGCCATACCCTGTGGAAGATACCCATCCGGGACTGGATCATCGAGCAGGTCGGCACGACGCTCATCCGGGAAAGTCGCGACGAGATCATGGCATTCCAGCGCGCGAGCTGATCGTGCCGCGGCCTACGGCCCATACACCGCAGGATCACCGGTATGAGCCCGGCGAGTAGGCTCAAGGTGTGCCATTATCAGCAGATCCCAGCGCGACGCTGAGCGCCTACGCCCACCCGGAACGGCTGGTGACTGCCGACTGGCTGGCCGGCAACCTGGGTCAGCCGGGACTTGCCATCGTCGAATCCGACGAAGATGTCCTGCTTTACGACGTCGGTCACATCCCCGGAGCGGTCAAGATCGACTGGCACACCGACCTCAACGAACCGCGGGTGCGCGACTACATCGACGGCGAGCAGTTCGCCGAATTGATGAACCGCAAAGGCATTTCCCGAGACGACACGGTGGTGATCTACGGGGACAAGAGCAACTGGTGGGCCGCGTATGCGCTGTGGGTCTTCACGCTCTTCGGTCACCCGGATGTGCGGCTGCTCAACGGCGGGCGCGACCTGTGGATGCACGACGGACGTGACACCACATTGGATGTTCCGGCCAAAACCTCGAGCGGCTATCCCGTTGTGCAGCGCAATGATGCACCGATCCGCGCGTTCAAAGATGAGGTGCTGGCCATCCTGGGCTCCGAGCCGCTGATCGATGTGCGATCCCCCGACGAGTACACCGGCAAACGCACCCACATGCCCGACTACCCCGAAGAAGGCGCGCTGCGCGCCGGGCACATCCCCACCGCGCGATCGATCCCGTGGGGCAAGGCGGCCGACGACAGCGGGCGGTTCCGCGGCCGCGACGAGCTGCAGGAGCTCTACGGGTTCGTCGGACCCGACGACAAAACCGTCGTCTATTGCCGCATCGGCGAGCGGTCCAGCCACACCTGGTTTGTGCTGACCCATCTGCTCGGCATTCCGGGCGTGCGTAACTACGACGGCTCGTGGACCGAGTGGGGCAACACCGTCCGGGTGCCGATCGTCGCCGGCGAAAGCCCGGGAGCCGTACCGGTCTGATGAGCATGCCCGCGCCGCTGGCCGAGGTGGTGTCCGACTTCGCCGAAGTCCAGGGCCAGGACAAGCTCGCGCTGCTGCTGGAATTCGCCAATGATCTGCCGGCGCTGCCCGCCGATCTAGAAGAGGCGGCGATGGAGCCGGTGCCCGAATGCCAATCGCCGGTGTTTATGCACGTCGACGCCAGCGACGTCAACCGGGTGCGGCTGCACTTCAGCGCTCCGCCCGAATCACCCACCACTCGGGGTTTCGCCTCGATACTGGCCGCCGGCCTCGACGAACAGCCCGCCGCCGACATCCTGGCAGTGCCAGAGGATTTCTACACCGAGCTCGGCCTGGCCATGTTGGTCAGCCCGCTGCGGCTGCGTGGCTTGTCGGCGATGCTGGCGCGTATCAAGCGGCGGGTACGCGAGTCCGGCTGAAGCGGGCACCGGGTCGTATCGCCCGCGGCGCGCCGCTTAAACTTCCCCCGATAAGACTTGTAAGAATTTCTCTTAGACATGTGAGAAGTGGTCAGCCATACAGGAGGCGCAGTGCCTAGTCACGCCAGCTCGACGATCGCCAAGGTTCTTGTCGCCAATCGCGGTGAGATCGCGGTGCGGGTGATCCGCGCGGCTAAAGATGCCGGCCTGCCCAGCGTGGCGGTATACGCCGAGCCCGACGCCGATGCTCCTCATGTCAAGCTGGCCGACGAGGCGTTCGCACTGGGCGGTCAGACCTCGGCGGAGTCCTACCTGGACTTCGGCAAGCTCCTGGAGGCCGCCGAGAAGTCCGGCGCCAACGCGATCCACCCTGGTTACGGCTTCCTCTCGGAAAACGCCGACTTCGCCCAGGCGGTGATCGACGCCCGCCTGATCTGGATCGGGCCCAGCCCGCAGTCGATCCGCGATCTCGGCGACAAGGTCACGGCGCGCCACATCGCCGCCCGCGCCCAGGCCCCGCTCGTGCCCGGCACCCCTGACCCGGTGAAGGACGCCGACGAGGTGGTCGCCTTCGCCAAGGAATACGGCGTGCCGATCGCGATCAAGGCAGCCTTCGGCGGTGGTGGCCGCGGCATGAAGGTGGCCCGCACCCTCGAGGAGATCCCCGAACTGTTCGAGTCGGCGACCCGCGAGGCGGTCGCCGCGTTCGGCCGCGGCGAGTGCTTCGTCGAGCGCTACCTGGACAAGCCCCGCCACGTCGAGGCGCAGGTGATCGCCGACCAGCACGGCAACGTCGTCGTCGCCGGCACCCGCGACTGCTCGCTGCAGCGTCGCTTTCAGAAGCTGGTCGAGGAGGCACCCGCGCCGTTCTTGACCGACGCGCAGCGCAAGGAGATCCACGAGTCCGCCAAGCGGATCTGCAAAGAGGCGCACTACTACGGCGCCGGGACGGTCGAATACCTGGTCGGCCAGGATGGTCTGATCTCGTTCCTCGAGGTCAACACCCGTCTTCAGGTCGAGCACCCGGTCACCGAGGAGACCGCCGGCATCGACCTGGTGCTGCAGCAGTTCAAGATCGCCAACGGCGAGAAGTTGGATATTACGGAAGATCCCGTGCCCCGAGGTCATTGCTTCGAATTCCGGATCAACGGCGAGGACGCTGGACGCGGTTTCCTGCCCGCACCCGGGCCGGTGACCAGGTATGACATCCCCACCGGGCCCGGCGTCCGGCTGGACTCCGGTGTCGAGGCCGGCTCGGTGATCGGCGGTCAGTTCGACTCGATGCTGTCCAAGCTGATCGTGTACGGCGCCAACCGCGAGGAGGCGCTGGCCCGCTCCCGCCGGGCGCTCGATGAGTTCCACGTCGAAGGCCTGGCCACCGTGATCCCGTTCCACCGTGCGGTGGTGTCCGACCCGGCGTTCGTCGGCGACGACAACGGCTTCACGGTGCACACCCGCTGGATCGAGACCGAGTGGAACAACACCATCGAACCCTTCACCGGCGCAGAGCCGCTCTACGACGGAGCCGACGCACGGCCGAGGCAGAAGGTGGTCGTCGAGGTCGGCGGCCGTCGGCTCGAGGTCTCGCTGCCTGGTGACCTGGCGCTGTCCAACGGCGGCGGTGGCGGCGACGCGGCCGGTGTCATCCGCAAAAAGCCCAAGCCCCGCAAGCGCGGCGCGCACGCCGGCGCGGCGGCTTCCGGCGACGCGGTCACCGCGCCGATGCAGGGCACCGTGGTCAAGGTCGCCGTGGAGGAGGGCCAGGAGGTCGCAGCCGGCGACCTGGTCGTGGTCTTGGAGGCGATGAAGATGGAAAACCCGGTCACCGCGCACAAAGACGGCACCATCACCGGCCTCGCGGTCGAGGCGGGCGCCGCCATCACTCAGGGCACGGTCCTCGCCGAAATCAAGTAGGTTCGGCGACGATGCGTGCCGGGTACCGGCGCGCTGAGGAACCGGACAATCAAGCACCGTGGAACCTGTCGAGATCAATGCCGGGCAGTGGTATCTGCGCGCACCGCGTGCGGATAGCCGCGTCGATGATCGTCCCGCGCTCGCCGATTTAGGTGTGGCCGAACCGGATTACGTCGCGCGCTGCGCCGCCCAGTGGTCGGCCGATACCAGCTACTCGTGGGCGGTGTGCGAGCCGACGACGGGTGAGTTGCTGGCAGAGGTAACGCTCGACCCGCAGACCGGCGCGATCGCAACCCGAGCACGCGCGGGCCACGTGCAGGCTGCAACCGCGGCCGCAGAGTCCGTGCGACGATTCGCTGCGGCGGCGTTGAACGGGGCTTCTTAGAACACCCTCGCCACGCGTTGTAAGCCCACACCAGTCGGCGTA
>Ga0209139_10000438_pt1 | contig 14296 bp, 15 predicted proteins | sample BogFormECP14_OM3_FD_188246 | JGI IMG/M metagenome (GOLD analysis project Ga0209139, IMG submission 188246) | Bog forest soil microbial communities from Calvert Island, British Columbia, Canada - ECP14_OM3 (SPAdes) (version 2) | ecosystem: Environmental > Aquatic > Freshwater > Wetlands > Bog ...
CAACGACGAGTGGAATTTCAAGGACTTACAAGGGTAAAAAATCCAAAGTGTCCACAACCAAACTTTTTCGACGCGCCGCCCCCTCTTCCAACACATTTCCGCCGGCATCGCACCGCTTTCCGCCTGCGCCGCGGATCGAGCGCGCCACGCCCAACATGACGCAGCCCAATGCGGCGCGCGGCGGTGGTGGCGCGGCGATGAACGCACGCGCGCAGATGCCGGCCCCGGCCGCCCCCATCATCAGCATGAAGTCCATGAACCCGTGGGTGGCGTTGCCGGGGGCGTGCAGGCTGTCCAGCGTGACCTCGCTCAGGCAGCCGTCGACGTCGCCGTCGGCGATCCAGGCCACCGCCTGGCGGTCGAATTCCGGGTCGGGGCCGTGCGGGCCGAACTGGCGCGGGCCGCCGAGCTCCAGCGACAGGTGGCCAGTGCCGATGATGGCCACCCGCTTGTCCTGCGGCCAGGACTCGACCATCTGCCTGATGGCCCGGCCCAGCTGGACGAACCGTTCCGGCCGGGGCATCGGCGGCGCGAAGATGTTGGTGTAGACCGGGACCACCGGCAGGTCGGCCTGCGGCCGCAGGGTGATGATCGGGCAGGTCACGCTGTGGTCGATCCGAAGCTCGTTGCTGAAGGCCAGGTCGAAGCCGGCGTCCAGGCCCTCGCGCAGCAGGTAGCCGGCCAGCTCCTCCTCGCCCTTGAGCAGCATCCGCGGCAGGCCGAACTCTCGTTCCTCGTTGTACCAGTTCGCGTCGAAGAACGGCGCCTTGCCCACCAGGAACTGGGGCATGTTGTCCAGCCACAGCTGGTGGAAGTGGTCGCTGCCCACCATGACCAGGACGTCGGGCTCGGCCCGGGTGAGGGTCTGGCGGAACGCCTCGATCTTGGCGACCCATTCGTCGGCGAACGGCGGCCGGCTGGCCCCCGTCGAGGTGCTCGCGCGGTAGTAGAAGGGGTGATGCGTCGAGGCGATGACCGCGGCGACGGTGGCCATGCTGCCCTCCTAGGTTTCCTGGTCCTCTGGGTTGTCCGGGGTCTCTGGGGCCGGGTCGACGTAGACGGCATTGCGGTCGATGGTCAGGTAGGCGTCCATGCCGATCGGGCGGCGGCGCTCCTCGGGGATGGTCGCTCTTCCGAGTCGGAACAGTCTTTTGTTCAGGCACTACGAATTGCGCAGAAGGCGCTTGGTGGCATCTCTGACGAGCGCGACCGGTATTCCTGGACACAATCGCTGGCACCTGGCTACCGATCGCTAGCTTTCCTCGAACTGCAGAGGAATGCGGAAGCTTCCTTTCGATTGTGGGAATCGTTCAAGGGCGGCTCCGCAGTCATTGCTCCGGACGCGCAGGAAGAAAATCTTCCCTCGGCAATCCGAGAAGTGGACTTGCCCTCGCCCGATTCTTGGGCCGATGGCAGGACCGTTTTTCTATCCTATGCATCCTTTCCCGAAGGTATCGCCATATGGAGTTACGACGGCAAACGAGTGGAGGACGTTTGGCTCCCCGGCGAAAGAAAGAGTCTTGATCCACTCGCGCATCGGTTCCACGAAGCTTGTGCGGATCCAAGCTCCGATCCTGCTTCGCTGCTCCTTGAGGGACAAGAGCTGTATCACTTGCTGATAAAACCTGCGGAAGAATGGATGAAGGGGCGAACCCGCCTGATCGTCGAGCCAGACAGTTCGATGGCATCCATCCCATTCGAGGCGTTGGTGGACGACAACGGAAAATACCTCGCCGATTCTTTTGAAATCGAATATTCGCCTGGAATCGCCTACCTAAACGGCAAGAAGGGACCCGTGCGGATTGATCGCCAGAGCCATGCCCTGGTTGTCGGGCAGTCTCTTGGCGACGCAGAGGAGGAGTTACCACGTCTGCCCGGAGCTTCAGAGGAAGCACGCGACGTGGCGGCAAAGTTCGATGAAAGTGTCTTGCTGATTGACAACGAGGCAAACCTGCCCAGGGTCGTTAAGGAACTTGGTCGCGCCCAAGTCTTCCATTTTGCCGGTCACGCACTTGGAATTCGACAGCACAACGGTCTGCTTCTGGCGGATTCAAATGAAAATGAGGGATCGCGGTTCCTGGACGCCGGCAGCTTCAATTCCAAATTACTTGGGCGAAGCCGGCTGGTTGTGTTGTCGGCCTGCTCGACCGCGAATGGCACTGGAGCAGGTATAGACGACCGTGAAAGCCTTGCCAGGACCATTCTGGCTGCAGGAGTTCCTGAAGTTGTGGCCAGCCGGTGGGTTGTGGATTCTATTGCCACCCGCGAATGGATGAAGACTTTTTACGACGATGCCGTAACAAATGGGGATGCAGGTGCTGCCGCAAGGCAAGCAAGGATGACCATCCGGCGATCTGCGAAATGGCAGCACCCGTTCTACTGGGCTTCGTTCAGCGTTTTCGTGTGATGAAATCCAAATACTGAGGAGTCTCTGATGCCAACCCTGATCGTGACGATTAACGGACCCTTCGCGTATGTGAACAAGTATCCCGACGAGAAATCACTGACGTTAATGGCGCCCATGTGTACTCAACACCGCGCCGGAATTGCGACGATCGAGGAGGGAGAGCAGTACGTCCTCGATCAATACAACCACCGTAATCATCCCGAAAATTACGGCGATTGCGATTCGCATAAGTACGAACTGAAAATCGGTGTGGGCGATAATTCGTCTACTTTTTGGGACGGCAACTACTTGAAGTGTCCTAAACCTTCGAACGATTGGGATGCGAGGGATTGGCGCTTCTGGCTCCGGCTCCCAATGCCAAATGTCGTCTTCGCAGCCAATCCAGTGAGTATGCATGTCATTCATCCGAATCCGGGATCGGCCGATACCGTCGATCAGGGAAAATATGCGATAGGGGCACGGCTGATTTATCAGAATTGGGATGGGGGGCCCGTCTCGTTGTGGTACAAGAACGGGCCGATTCAGTACAACGGGCATGACGTCATTTTCCATTTTAGGAGTTGCGTGGGAGGCCTAGGGTTACTGGAAATCGATTACACTGGTCCGCTTCGCGACGACCAAGACCACGAGGATGCTGTGGATTGTTTCGAAAGCCTCATGCGAAATCTTGGACTTTCCTGGACGGTTTACATACCTTCGCTTGAGTTTAAGCCGAAGGGCAGCGATAAGGTGGGCATCGAGTCCGGCAAGCTGAATGATTGCAAAGCGGCGATTGCCATTGTCGGCGGCGACTAAACGGAAGTAGTTCACTGGGATTCATTGCGACCCGGAGTGCCGGGGCAATTGCAAACCGATCAACCTGTGAAGCCGATTGTCGAGAAGGGACTTTCCGTCCGATTTCGTTCTTATGGACAATGGGCGGTCGTCCTTGGGAACGGAAATCCTGATGGTCCCTTCAGGAGTATCCAATGCGCACCGCCTCGAGAAAACTTCTGGAGGCCGCAGATGAAGACTGTTCGAACACTTCTATTATTTTCACTCGCGTTGCAAGCAGGTGTAGCTGCTGCCCAAACAACCACCCCGGCACCTGACCGCAATCCGGAACGGCGAGGCATCCGATTGCTGAAGGATGACCAAATCCGCGCCCTCTCTACTGCACGCGCGACGGCCCGGATATTCCCGCTCGACGAACGGAAATCCATCTTTGTCAGTGATGTCGCCATTCTTAAGCTCTTTACCTTTGACGAACTCCTGGAGCGGCTGGCGAGTGAAAGCAAGCACAAGAAGGTCACGAAGGAGCAGCTTTTCCAGCAATGGTGGGATTCGGCAAATACGAAGACTACGTTCGATCTGCCCTTCGGCGGTCCAAATTGCGATTCTGGCCTGCTCAACACGTTTCCATACACTTGCCCGCGAGACGAAGGCCAGCAGGTTACCATGAATGTCTACGGACCAAGTACGCCGGTCACCTATACGGCGATAGCCTTGAGCAATCGCTTCGACCTCACTACGCCGCCCGAAAAAGCGGGTAAGGACTGCGGTGAGTATCGTATCGTGTTTGAACGCAATTCCGGGAACACGAATCCCCTCGACCGCGATCTGATCATCTTCGAAGCCGTCTTACCGAACCCCCATCCCGAACCGCACTCCCTGAAAGGATGCCGTCCCATTCAGGATTTCTGGGAAAGCTTGTCCGATCCCAAGCTGTCCGCTGCTGAACGTGGGAAGATGCTGCACGACTTCTACTACAACGGACTCTCCAAACATCACGTGGAACCCGTAGTCAAGGCCACGCACTACGGGTCGGCCACATCAAGCGCGGATGGTCAGATTCGCACGAATCAGTTCATGGCAGGGACCAACCCGCAGACCTGGATGCTTCGGCAGTTCCACGTCGTCGAGGATTCTCATGGCGTGAAAGTCGTTCCCGTACCTGACGCGACCAATGCACCGGCTTCTCTTTTCGACGAAACCATCAACCAGCCACTTGGTCCGGGCTTCCGGGCGCAATTCCTCACACAGATACCGGCACTCACGCCGACCGGCAATTGCAATTCGACCAATCTCGTCAACTGCATTTCCGTGGAAACTCCAAGTCAGGATGATGATGGCGAGAGTATCGAGGGTGGTCCGGGTGGCCCGCCCACGGCCATGAATTATGCAGCCGCATTCGTCAACTCACCGATATTTCGAGCGGCGATCCAGGCAAAGCTAGGTGCCGGTTCCACACTTACTCCAGACAACGTTATTGCGAGGGCGCAGACGCAAACGTGCGCCGGATGCCACCAGCTGAGTGCAAGTGCGGGTTTGGGAGGGGGTTTGACGTGGCCGGCGAGTCTCGGGTTCACGCAAGAGAGACTTGCACCACCTCTGGATACGACAAGCCCAGATGGCCCGCGCTATCAGATTTCGCCGGCCCTCCAGAATTTCTTCCTGCCTTTCCGCAAGCACGTGATCGAGACATTTCTTCAATAGCTGACCTGACCACACTCGTGGAGCGGGAAAGCAACGAACGTGCTCTCATCGCGTTAATGCCGCAAAGAACCTGCTAAGGCAAGGCCACGCTAGGCGGTCTAGGAAACTGTCTAAGACTTGCCGTAAGCGAACTTTCGACGGGCTGCAACGGTGTTTGAAACCGTTGCAGGGGGTCTTCTCAGCCCTGCCTTGGCAGGGTAGAGGTAGCGGTGGATGTTCGAATTGACCCAACACTCCTGTGTTGTAAAGATGCTACGCGATGGCGCTTTGCAGGCTGGCGGCGCGTGTGTTTGCGCGACCACCGGTTAGTGAGACAGGCAAAGCCGAGCGCGCCAATTCGATCTCACGGTTGATGTCTTCCTCACGTACTGGCGACTCCAGTATCAGTGGGATGTTCTCTGGGATGAGGGAAGAGACCGCCCGGAAAGCGTCTATCGAAGCACTCGAAAGTGGATCGTGTGTGCTACGGCTGTTCACTTCACTCACGTGAAGTTGCCTAAGACGGTCGCCAAATGCTCGCAAAATCAAATACGCTTCATTCATGGTCGGATCAACCTGGCGACAGTGGCCTATGTCGAAGCAGAGGCCCGCCTCTGGCAACCTTGCGAAGATCTCGGAGAGTTCCCGTTCCGTTCGTCCGCAGATATTGCGTTTGTCCATATTCTCAATGAGCAAGAGAGTCCCGAAAGAATTCCAAAGAGCAACATCTCGGATCGCGTCGGGGTGAAGAACGATCCGCCATCCGCGCGAGGCAACAGTGCCAAGCAATTCGACAATCGCCTTCTCGCGTTCCTTCTCAAATTTACTGGGAGCGTGAACCGAGATGTACGTGTAACCCTGAAGATCTAGGGAGTCGAGTGCGCTGACAAGCGGCGCCAATTCCTTTTCCCTCAGTGCCGACAACTCGACGGTAGCCGTGTGCTTTCCTTTTAACGCTGCTAATCCTTGCCGGAAATCGCCATACGCCAAAGCTCCAGTCGAAAATCCAATTGGTCTCATCAGAAAACTCCGTAGAAAATTGTAAGGTCGCGCAGCTGTTCGTTATCGTAGAAGAACAGTGAAGTTAAACCTTCCTGGAAAACTCGGCTTATGGTTCGCACTTCTCCGAACACGGGGTCGGTAGGTATGTCTTCGAGCGAAAGCTTCTTCAATCGTTCCCTCTTATCAACGTCCTCCAGGATACTGAGAAACGAATTATAGGACGAAAATAATTTCACTGCAGTGTCCTTTGTAATGTTCAACTCCAGCAGAAACGTCGCAAGAATTTCAAGTGGGGTTTTCTGAACAAATGCCCGCAAGTGTTCTTCCATTGCTATCGTGGAGTGATTCTTCTGCAGATCCTCACGAACCGCGGGAGCGCTCATTATTTCGCAACTAAAACAAGTGAGCATGCCTGTGGCAAAAATGAGTTTTCGGGACATCCGCAATTTTGCATTTCTCAGCCCCCACCCGTGGCCAGCTTGTCCTCTCTGCTTGTCAACGAAATCGACGGTAACCGTCCTCCAATAGCGGACGATGTCGTTTACCAAGATGCGGGGAACTTTGAAGGGAAGGCTTCCATACCGGAGACCCCGATCGTCTTTCAGATATCGGCTGAAAATGTGCTTCAAGGTTCGCGTGTGTGCGTCGGGCTTGCCAAATGCTTTGGACTCCTGGATCAACAGCACTCGGCGTGTCGTATTTTCGTTCGTGTCCTCCCGCCCCCCAATTTTCTGGACGAGGTCGTGGCTGAAAGTCATGCTTCCGAAGATGCCACTTCTTCCCGGCGGCGCGAATTTTTCCTTCTCTAACTGCGCAGAAACTTCTAGCGCTACTCGCAAGTGTTCGGGATCGGCCTGACCATCGATAAGCAATGTCCAGTCCACGTCACTCTGTGTCCACTCGTCCCGGGCCAACGATCCAAACACAACAATCGCCGCATCCGTTGAAGACAGTCGGTCAAGCACCTTTTCTAGCCGGGAGTTTGTCTCTGCCGTCTTGGCGCGAGCTTGCTGTATTGCAGTCCACTCTTCTCCCACCTTCGTTTGAAGAGTCAGAATCGGATCGGATTGAACTGCGGTTCCCATGCTTTACGTATTGTCCCACGTAGCCGCACTGTTTTGCGTTACCTGCTCGATCAAGCCCTCGGAAAATTCACTGGGCGAATAATTAGCGAATATACAGATTTGGCCCTGTCGCGTCAATGTGATAGCTCCTTGCGATTCACCCGTTGCATCTTGGCACTCTACGCCTCCCGGAGATCGGCGGAGGGTTGAAACTCGACGGGAATCTACGTGTGGCAGCACTCCACCTGCTACCCTAATTAGGTAGAGGTCTAGAGTTCAATCAGCCCGTAGCTGCAACGGTTTATGAAACCGTTGTCCCCGTGAGTCGAAGGCCTTGAAAGAACCTTAGTTCTCGGCCGAAGAGCAGACGATACGTTCGCTTGATGTGACTTCGGGAGGATCTCGGATTTTCCTACGATCTTCATCAAAATATTCGACCCACCAAATTCTGCCGCGTGGCAACAGTCCCATCATTCAGTCCTTCGCAGGCAAGGTGATTCGTACCCGAGCAAAGAGACTCAACGGGGTGAAGCCGGCCGGTATGGCGGACGTGGATGCACCTTGTTGCGATCGACGTACTCTTGAAGATCGGCCTTGTCGAACCGGAGGGCACGACCTAGCTTTACGAACGTAATCCTCCTCTGCCATACCCAGCCGTACAAGGTGGATGGTGAGACCGCCAAAAAGCGCGCTGCTTCGGCGACATTCAGTAGCTCGATGTCGTCAGGTTGTTCGGAGGGTGAGCCTTCCGGGGAGCGGAGCGGAACGGTTGATCGTTCTTTCACGAAGAGAGGCCTGAATCGTTCCCCATCATTTCACCTCTTTGTAGGTTGTGGGAGCGCACTCTCCCGTGTCTGTGGGACCTGAAGACACACTTGCCCTGCTAAGGTATATGCAGGTCAGGGCCGAATTGTGTCAGCTAATTTTGCCCGCTGCCTCCCTAATTTCGGCCGTCCGTGATTCAAATGGAAGTGCACCGGTGGAAATCCATAAATGAGCATAGAGACAGAGCTTTTGTGCCACATAAAGGATAGGAGCCGGCGATAGAGGTCTCGCCAAACGCTCATCGCTTTGGAACGCGTGCAGCCTCACAAACGATACATTGGATGCTCCTCCATGATATGCTTCTCATATGAGACATAGTTGTATCTCTAGGTCTATGTTTCATATATAGGTCATGGCCACACGTCTCTACGGCTCGGTCTTTTTTCAGAAGGAAGTTGCCGGAATGCTGGAACAGGTTCCGGACGGCCGTTTCGCGTTCACTTACGCCACGAGCTATCTCGACAGCGGCGGTCCGCAAATGGCGTTCACACTGCCCCGGCAGCAAGACCCGCACTATAGCTTCGGTCTGCACTCGTTTTTCGACAATCTTGTCGCCGAGGGATGGTTGGCGCGCGCGCAAGCTCGGGCCCTGGGCATTCGCGCGGACGATCGCTTTGCACGTTTGTTGGCTTTCGGACTGGACTGTCCTGGCGCCGTTTCCGTGGTTGACCCGCGACCGGCAACAACGCCCGATCTGACTCTAGGAACCGTTGAAGAGATTGCTGCTCTGACAAACCGAGCCTCGATCTCGGGAGTTCAGCCGAAGCTTTTCGCAGTTCGAAAGGGCGGAAAGTTTGGCCCCGCGCAGCGCGGAGAGCCAAGCACGCACATCGCGAAGCTGCCTTCAGCGGAACTCGAAGGCCTGGTCGAACTCGAATATTTGACAACACGAGCAGCGGCCGCGCTGTTGCCGGACGATCAGATTGTTCCCGTGGAAGTCGCAACCGTCGAGAAAGTTCACGGGCCATGTCTGCTTGTGCAACGATTCGACCGCACCCCAGAGGGAGCCAAGATTCATTTCGAAGAGTTCAATCAACTCCTGGGAAGGCCCTCGGAAGCGAAATACGAAGGGTCGTACGGAGAGATGGCTGCGTTCATCCTGGCGAATCAACAAAGACAGCGTGAACAGGACGTCGATCGGCTGTTTCGCCGTGTTTTGGTGTGCATTTTGCTGGGCAACAACGACGCACATGCCAAGAACTTCGCTTTGCTGTACACGCCCGAAGGATTCCGGCTTGCGCCGTTCTACGACATTGTCGCGGCAAGTGTGTATCCGCGCTTCAGAAGATCGGGACTGGCGCTAGAAATCGTCAAGGGAACGAATCCACATTCGCTGAGCGATATTGGAGCCAAACATTTGTCGCTGCTCGCGAAGTCGTTTGAGCTGAACGACGTTGCCCTCAGACTTGCTGTAGCAGACCTGCGAAGACAATTGCCGGCAGCCGAAGCAGCGATCCAAGAATCGCCGGCGGGCGCTTCGCAATGGAAGAAAAAGCTGGTTGAACTCCTGAGGAAACGATGGAACGGGACATTCGACTCAATTGGGAAGTGATCGTCGCCGAAGCCCGGAAGCGTCGCAAGAAGCGAGGTCTTACGCAGCAGCATCTCGCCGCGCTCGCCAAGGTTGGCCGTTCAACTTTGAACCGGTTCGAGAACCAGAACGGAGACGTAACGTTGTCCTCCGTTCTGAGAATTCTGAGTGTACTGGACATGCTCGACCGGAAACAGGAGGGTAGCCTTATCCTGAAGAGATCCGAGTCGAATGCGCTTACCGCCATGTTTGCCCCTAATTTCGGCGGCGGAGCGTTGGAGCCGAAACTTCTCGAAAACCAGAAGTCGCTGGACGAATTTCTCGCTGCATTGGATGTTTCAGAGGAAATCAAGAGACGTGCTATCGGGGAACTGGGGTCGAGAGGAACCGCAACGATTCCGAGGATCTCCTTGAGCCAGGCTCAACTCGAAGAGCATTGGCCTACTCAGTTTGCGTGCCAAGCCTAAGTCCGATCAACCCGATGCATGCAATAGAAAATCTGTGACTCACGAATGTGCCATTAGGTGAGCGATAGAACATCCGTCTATCGATCACGATTGTAGTTTTGGTTTGCGGCTCAAGCGTCGCTGGACTTCATCCTCAGTTAGTTGGCTGGCGTTTCCCGGTTTCTGGTCTTCGAGCGCCATCGTATGCACGACGCTTTTGATGTCGCGTGCGGCACGCTCGCGCGCGGGGCGCTCGGCGAGTTCGGCGAACGAGCCGGACTTCGGCAGGACCGCGTAGACAAGGTCGCATCCCATGGCATCGGCGATGCGGCGCAGACTGCCCAGAGTGATGCGGTCGGTCGCCTCGGCATGTTCGAATTTCTGAACGGTTTGCCTTGGCGCGTGCAGGTGCTTGCCGACTTCGGCCAAGGTCAGGCCGAGCGCTTCGCGGACAGAGGCAATCCATCCACCTGAAGGCCGTGGAGGTAGCTTCCTTGCCTCACTAAGGCTGCGGTTCAGCTGAGACAGTCGTAACTGTCTGAATTGACGGTCCATAAACCTGTCTCTCCGTGTCATCCTATAGGGTGACATGATATTCACAAAAGTCAACTTATAAGGTGACAGGTCTTACGTTGATTCCTACTCAAACAAGGTGGTTTGAGGAGGGAGATCTTCAGGCTCGAGGAAATTACTAAGGCCGACACCGACCAGACGAAACCGTTGCTGCGGTCCGAGGGCAACGCGTTCCCCGCAGCGAGAGCGTTATCGCCGTCAGTTCCTCGCAAGAGGAAGGCGGAGACAACGGTGTGTGGCTGCGCGTGAGTATCTTAAATTCCGCCGTCTTCAATTTCAGCACCACAGTTCTCGCAATCCGGCTTTCCTTGCGCGATGCGGCCCAGATCAGCTCGGCGAGTTTGCGGATCATTGGCTCCGTTTCCGTAAGCGGCACGTCGCGTTCGAACGTATCTTCCGCGGAGATGGATTGTGTGGGCCGGTCGGGCACGACTTTGCTCTCGTCGACACCGCGCGCCAATTGGTAGAGACGGACGCCGTAGCGCCCGAAGCGGCTCTCAAGCGTGGGCGAATCGAGCCGCCGCAAATCCGCGATTGTGTGCACGTCGAAACCCTTGAGCTTTTCTTCCGTGACTTTTCCGACTCCAGGCAAACGGCCCACTGGCAAGGGCAGTAAGAACGCGTCCACCTCCTCGGGCTGAATGACAAAAAGTCCGTTTGGTTTTTTCCAGTCCGACGCAATTTTCGCGAGGAATTTGTTCGGTGCAACGCCTGCGGAGGCCGTTAACTGGAGCTCCGTACGAATCTGTTCGCGAATCGTGCGCGCCACCTGCGTTGCGGTCGGTAATCCCATCTTGTTCTCCGTAACATCGAGATAGGCTTCATCAAGTGATAGCGGCTCGATGAGGTCGGTGTGCCGACGAAAGACATCGCGCACTTGCCGCGAGACAGCTCGATAGCGCGGAAAATCCGGAGGGAGAAAGACGGCGTTCGGACAGAGGCGTTCGGCACGAACGGCGGGCATCGCGGAACGCACGCCGAAGGTCCTCGCTTCATACGACGCCGCGCAGACAACCGAGCGGTTCCCCCGCCACGCGACAATGACGGGCTTTCCGCGCAGTAGCGGATCGTCCCGCTGCTCGACGGAAGCGTAGAATGCGTCCATGTCGATATGCACGATTTTGCGCATTCAACCTTCAAATTCAGCCGGTCATGAGAATTTGGCCGGCATCCCTTCCGGACTTTCGCAAGTATGCGCCTTCGAGGTCACAGTAAACGTACCATCCCTGCATTCAACAGTTGCGGCAGCCGTCCGTTACGGGAGGTAGGTCGACGGCGCTATTCCGTTCTTGACAGCGACGAGATTAATGGCGAGAATATGGCGAGAATATGGCGAGAAAATACATCCACGAACTGGGCGGTTGGCCTAAGTTTACTTGGGACTCAAAAGCTCTTGCCCCTTTGCTGTCTGGAGTCAGACTGCGCCAGGGCCTACTACTCGGCAAAATGCGGGGTTACGGTTTTGCCTCCCAGTGGACGGCGACACTAAAGGTGCTGACGGAAGAAACGATAAAATCCAGCGCAATCGAAGGTGTAGTTCTTGATCCAGAGAGCGTCCGCTCGTCTCTCGCTCGCAGGCTGGGGCTGGAGGCCGGAGGACTCAAGGCCCACAAGGACCGGTATGTGGATGGTGTAGTTGAGATGATGTTGGACGCAACCCAGAAATTCAAGGAGTCGCTGACCAAGGAACGCCTATTCGATTGGCATGCGGATCTGTTTCCCGAGGTCCGTAGGACCGGCGATAAATTTCGGGTGGGCGCTTGGAGGGATGACAGCAAGGGTCCGATGCAGGTTGTGTCAGGGCCAATCGGCCGCCATAAAGTTCACTACGAGGCGCCCTCGGCTGCGCGCATCGACCGCGAAATGAGAAAGTTCCTCAAGTGGTTGGACGGGAACGAACAGCAAGATCCGCTCTTGAAGGCCGCAATCGCACACCTGTGGTTCGTAACGATCCATCCCTTTGAAGACGGCAATGGGAGAATTGGAAGAGCCATCGCTGAGATGTGCTTAGCCAGATCGGACGGCAGTGAACAGCGGTTCTACAGCATGTCGTCGCAAATTCTCGAAGAACGAAAGGACTATTACGACGTTCTTGAAAAGACCCAGGCCGGGTCGTTGGACATCACGGAATGGCTGACATGGTTTCTCGGATGTCTTGACCGCGCCATCGAACAATCGAGTCGAATCTCAGACAGTGCTCTGGAAAAGGAATTGTTCTGGCAGGATTTGAAGAAAAGGAACCTTTCTCTGAACGACCGGCAGAAGAAAGTTCTGAACAAACTGTTCAGCGGATTCGAAGGCAAATTAACCAGAGACAAGTGGATGAAAATAACGAAGGCTTCATCGCGAACTGCGCTCAGAGATATCGAGGAACTGACCGCGGCAGGCGTCCTCGAACAGCAAGAGGCCGGAGGAAGAAGCACTTCGTACAGACTAAAGAGGGCGGCAAAAATCCTGAAGCAGGATTAACAGCTATTCGGAGCATTCGGTTGTGACCCGTGGAAGTCCACCAACTCTACGGTGGTTTGGAAAACCTTCACCTTGTCAGATCTTGTGCAAACGTGCCTATAACGGTCTAAGAGATTTGCCTGTGACACTAGACACCCTAATAGTGGACGCTATCAGTGATGCTGGGTACTATTAAGGCCACTATGAGACCGATTCGATTTCTGCACGCCTTGGCTCTTCCGGCACGGAGGGCGCTCGGCAAGCTAGGGAGCGATTTGAAGAACGCTCGGCTGCGTCGGCGTCTCTCAACGACCTTGGTCGCCGAACGTGCGTTTCTGAACCGGAAGACTCTCCGAAAGATTGAGATGGGGAATGCGGGTGTGTCGATGGGAGCTTACGCCAGCGTGTTGTTCGTACTCGGAATGACGGATCGGCTCGCCGATGTGGCAGATTCGAGATTCGACAGAACAGGATTGACGCTCGAGGAAGAGAGACTACCGAAGCGAATTCGTATGACGAAGAAGGAGCGGCTGCGCGCGCGGGCCAAGAATCCGCATGGGCGCATTTAAGTGCGACCAAGCCGAGACTTCAGCGACCCTCTGCATCAGAATTCTTCCTTGCCGACGCCGAAAGCGGAAGTTCTGAGGGTGTTTCTTCGAAGAGTGTGCGCAGAGATAGATAGATTCTGGACAGTCTAGTTTCCCAAATAGCTCAGCTCATCGTTGATTGTCGGCCTCTGTGGGGGCGAAGGCGGCTATCAACCGTCGCCGCGATGCGCGAACAGACGGGTCCGCCGACGAATATGCGACGTGGACTATTCTGTAGACCCGACAGATTTTCGCGAAATGCCGCAACCTCTGTTCGCTGCATTTTCTGCCAGCTATGCTTTCTCGCAGAATTCTTGCTGCAAGGTTGTTGCCCATTTTCCTTCGGTACTTGAGGCAGTCCGCGATCGTTTTCGCTGCGCTGTAGATACGAACAGAAACTCCCTCGATCTTCGTATTGACGACTCCTTGCGTGAGCGCATCGCCGGAAAATCGCACGAAGCGCAACTTCAGGCCATCGACAGTTGGCTTTTTAGCCTTGCGGTCGAGGGCCATCAAAATGTGACCGGAATCAGAAGGGAGAATGCCGTGCCAGGCGAGTGCCGATTGAAGGCACACAATGCCGTGGGGTATTCGCTGGCACGCGAGCGCGATTTGATGTTCGAAGTTCGAGGGAAACTCTCTGCGGGTGTACAGACCGCGGCCGATCTTGACGAGCAGTCCCTGACGTGCGGCTTTGCTCAGGTCGTGGGGATGGACACCGAACGGATACAACTCTCTCGCACGCACGACAGCCCGTTTCTCGACAATCGAAACGAGCCGCTTCATGGACAGTCGTGTTTTTGCCAAGGCGGAGCTCCTAAAGAACGTTCCTGCTCTTAACAAGGCGCGTACTGGTAATTGTTCCATAAACATTGCTTCGAGGAAAGGTCGGCATGTTCAAAACAGCTACAAGAAATTGGGGAACAGTTTGGGGAACAACTGTGCCCGAACACGAGTTT
>Ga0209139_10000439_pt1 | contig 14272 bp, 22 predicted proteins | sample BogFormECP14_OM3_FD_188246 | JGI IMG/M metagenome (GOLD analysis project Ga0209139, IMG submission 188246) | Bog forest soil microbial communities from Calvert Island, British Columbia, Canada - ECP14_OM3 (SPAdes) (version 2) | ecosystem: Environmental > Aquatic > Freshwater > Wetlands > Bog ...
ATTGGAGCTGTTAGGAGGTGCTGGAACGAAAATAACATGGATGCCACACTCAAGAGCTTAGCCAAATTGGACAGGGCATTCAGTGACTTAGTCCATCAACCATGTGACAACATTATGTCATAAATCCCCATCAGTCATGGGATCAACTTGGGAGCTTGGGCATGTGACATATGTCAAGGTTCATGTGCGAGCTCGCCACGAGCTCCCCCCGAGCTTGGGCGAGCTCGTGTCAAGCTCGTCATGTGAGCTTTTTGCTACCGGGCGATTTTACCACAGCGGAAATTACTCCTAATACAATATATTAATAACCTGAATTGTGAAAAGAACTCAGTATATTAAGAACATGAATTGTGAATAAAACAGAAGCCGGAAACACCCTCGCTACATTCCCCCTGAATTCCCACTGAGCATTGACTGAGGCATCTCAATTTTACTGGGCTGGGGAAATTTTACATTGGACCACACCACGGAAATTACTGTTAATATAGATAAGAAAAATGAACGCCCGGAATATTCAGTCTGGCTTGTGAAACAAAAAATAAATTGTTCAGGCCAATTTCAGCATGGTAGCGGTGTCGGATAGCCATAGATAAGAAAAACGAACGCCCGGAATATTCAGTCTGGCTTGTGAAACGAAAAATAAATTGTTCAGGCCAATTTCAGCATGGTAGCAGTGTCGGATAGCCATAGATAAGAAAAACGAACGCCCGGAATATTCAGTCTGGCTTGTGAAACGAAAAATAAATTGTTCATGCCAATTTCAGCACGGTAGCAGTGTCGGATAGCATTCTTACCACAGCGGAAATTACTCATAATACAATATATTAATAACATGAATTGTGAAAAGAACTTCCGTACATTAAGAACATGAATTGTGAATAAACAGAAGCCGGAAACACCCTCGCTACATTCCCGCTGAATTCCCCACTGAACCCGGGACATTACTGCTACTATAATATATTAAGAACATGAGTTGTGAATAGAACTGAAGTCGGAAACACCCTCGCTACATTGGCTGAATTCCGAGCTGTTGGACAACAGCCAAATAAAGGCCTACTAACTGTCTTCTTAATCGACTCATGCCATTAGAGGAGGACGATGCTTCAAGCAGCCTCACACAGCGGATCTCCCGCTACATGGTACTTTCTCTATTTTATCGTCTAAATAGTGGTTCGAGGCCGACCGGGGTAGATTATGGCCTCTCATACGACATACTGAAGGATTCTGAGATAATCATTGCACAGGTGCTCCGGGCATTCAACAATCCAAGTGAGCTCAAATTCCCCGCGTTGCGCGGAAAATCTGACATTTGCATAGTCTTTCTACCCTGGGCGATCGAAGACTACGCGAGAAGGTTAACCCCTTGCCAGAATATGGGCACACCTTGCAATGAAAACCGATTAAGGCAGGACTTCCCCCCACTGTTTACGGCCAAAAATGGCCAATTACTGCCCCTCCAGGAGGAGCCTTGCATCGTTGTCGATTCCCGCGGGATTATCATACTTTGGTACATGCCCTCATGTCTTTCGACCAAGAGAAATGTCAGTTCAGTTAATGTGTCCTATATATACATACTGACTAAAAGACCAATATTTTAGGATACAATGAATGAGAACATTCAGATCCTGAATGGTCTGTTCCGTCAAAGCCTTGCAGCTACCAAGGCGGCTTGCAGAAGGGAACGTGGGTATAAGGTCCCCGGAACGACTTTAACGTCACCCGGAAACGTGTCGTTTTCCCCTTGTTGGTTTAATCGCGCCTATAGACTCTCAGTGTCGACATCTCTGCGTGGTTGGCCCCGAAAACCAGGGGTACGATATCTCCGCGAGGATCGTGACTCACTCTGCATCTTAGGGGCGGTTTTGTCCCTCATACACCCGATAGCAGCTAAACGAGGTCTGGCCATTATGGACGGGATTGCCAAAGGAACCATAAAAAATGAGGCTACCAACTCACTCGATGAGGCCCGGTTGGTGTGGTCCAGTCCTTTCACTGCGATCTCAATTATTTCTAACCGGGACACTGAACTCCACCGGGATGGTAAGGGATTTGCACCGTTCTACGATCTCATAACCACAGTGGGTTACTACACAGGCGGGCGATTTGAGGTTCCTGGAATTGGACTGCGGTTCAAATATGATTCCGGGACAATAATGGGGTTATGTGGGAAGGTTTTAGGACATAGTGTAGCAGAGGTTGATGGGGACCGCTTTTGTGTGGTACAATATTTTCACCGGAAGGTTTTGGAAGGCATCCACAGTGACTTTTCGAGGCATCGGGGTATCAGCGATTGGATGCGGGTCCAAGATTTTATCGATCTTGTCACCCCGGAAGTTAAACTAGACTACTAATACACCATAGAAAAATATACCAGTAGAATAACGATTACCCTTAGCATGCACAGTTCCATTTGAATACTTGACTGACATGTACTCATTATGTTCCAGTCATTCCCACTTTCCTCGAACGGATTATGTCCGGACCATTCCCGTTTCGTGGATGCACGTGACCGAGTGTTGCGGGATGCGACCAGGTCTTGTTGACATTCACTGGTTCACTACAAAATGCCACGAACGCCTCTGGACGAGCTGAAATCGTTGAGCCACACCGACACTCAGCGATTTGCCAATTTCCTCGGGAGTCGTCTGAGGACAATTGCCAAGATTTACTATACCGGGCATTTTGCGTCGCCCGAGGAAAAAATGCGATTGTATAATAATTGGGGCCGGGAGCTGGTAAGCCACAACCAAGTACTCAATTTTTACTCGTCACCTTGATGCTTTTAAACCCTGAATCATAGGTTGACTCAATCGGCCTCCTCGGGATATTGCAGTGCACTGGGAAGCCTCTGGCCATCCCGAAGTACATTCAAGCCTGCCTCAGAGTGGACGATCAGGCGATGTCTCAGCAGCTGTCGGAGGAATGGTGGGAGGAAGACGGACTGACGACTCTCCTCGCTGAGAATGGCGGGGATTGGTGGGATGTTAGTCTGCGTAACGACCCGCCACCATTGACAGTTGGATATTTGGTTTGGCGGTGGTCCCTATTCGAGTCTCCTGTATGTGTTTTTCGTGGTGACCTGTGTCTACTGAGCTGATACACCCTCCCTTATCCAGGAATCGATGTCTCTGTGGGCACTCGAAGATTTATCGCCGGAGGAAATTGAGGAGCACATTGGGGAAATGAATGAGATCCGGGAGTCATGGGTCCAACTCAGTGCACGCCAGCAAAGCCATCTCCAGGAAGTAGAAGGAAACATAGAACAAGTTCGAGCACAATTATTCCGCGCGGAACAAAAGGAATTGGCAGGGCTGAAGAAGTCGTGACGGATGGTAATATTAGCTTGCTGTACGGGTTTGATCTCAGTAGAAATGAACCGATCGACATTGGCAAACGATGCATGGTAGATTTATGGAAATACCAGAAATGCAGATAAAATGCAGGTGGGACAGTTATAGATACGATTGGGAATCCGCGGAAATCCGTGGGACAGTTATAGATACGGTTGGGAATCCGCGGAAATCCATGAAATTTGCAGTAGATGTGAAGTTCCGTAGAAACAGATTATGTTAGACAATTGTACATTTCGGAATGTATGGAATGTCGCATCTACAAACGTTCGGACAGTGGGAGTAACATTGGGTCGAAAGTAGCTAAGCAGAAGTAACGGAATAATTCACTCTACAATCATTGAAAAGCACACTAGCACGTTCAGCTAATTGTCGCCACATTGCACATTGCTTGGATGCATAAGCCCGAGGACCCTTAGTCAGGCTCCCAGTCTCAAGGTCCTGCCATTCTTTCGCTTTCCTCATGAAGAAGTTAACTGTCCAGTTCATCTCCATCGGAATCAACAGAGACTCCTCCTCCCATCGACTTTTCTTGGCTCGGGCACGTAGCCAATTTATCCGGTACACTATCCGGGCATCAGTTTGCGCATTAAAGGTTGGAGACCAGACTGACGTTCTTCCAAATATTTGGAATCAGACTCCGCCGATGGAGTGAGTTTCCATATCCAAGGAATACAAATGTTGGATTGGCCCCGAGCATTAGGCATGTAAATAGATTTCAGTGGTTGCAAATCGGAATCCTGTAAGACCTGAAATGGCTCAGTCAGGGCAGGAGGGGCCTGCAGTGCACCCAGAGCCCAACGGGCCTGTTTGTATACGCGGACATGGTGCCTCATGGCACGATCCGCAGCATTGGCTGCATCGTAGCCTCGTTGTTTACCCTTCTTGTTTGCTGCTAGGCGAACATTGGTGCGGTATATGTACGACTTGTGGCATATTTCTCGCCTGATTCCCTCTAAGGCCTCGTCAGCTTGAGCGAGCCGAAGCTGAATTTCGTTATATCGTGCTTTCAGTAGTTCGGGAGGCATACGATCCGGCCATGAAGAAGGCAACAATAAATCCATTTTTTCAACATCTCCCCGCGGAACCTTGGGAACTGTTATTTCGTCATCATCTTCCGCATCGGAAATTACCTCGTCACCAAACGGGACCTGATTGAAATTAATATCATAGACAGCTATTGAGGGAAATAAGTGTTCCGCGAGCTCATGGAAAGCGTCAATTTGCCGCCTCAATGCCCCACGTCTCTGGGAAATTTCGGAACGTTGCTCCGCAGAGGGCTTCTTGCCTTGTTTTCGAATAAAGGCCACCAAACTCGTTCTGGGAGAGGTTGTACTCCTCTGAGACATGGCAGAATGAGGTACGTACTGTAGCTCCTGAATCTTGATTCCTGTTATCAGCCAGCTCGTAATGCCGATGCCAATCTCAGATGAAAGCTCTGCCTCCATGAGTTCGGCCTGGATCTCACGCTGGGGAATCACTGAAAATGCGTGAGCCCGTGGCCAGTCATTCCGGAAGTAACATACCGTTTGGTAGCTTCACATTGTAAATATCCATGACACCCACATCATCCAGGCGAGTCATGTCAGCATGGTCGACAAGGCTCTGCCAGGACCTATGATTTTCCGCGGAAACGTTCTCATCCATCAACTCAAAATCTTCCACATGTTCCGATTTTGTCAGGCAGATCTTCTTCCAACGTGCACACAGCGATGTCGCTGCAAAATGCGGTCCATTCAATATTGCCCAAATCGAAAAAAAAACAGACGATCAACTCACCCATGTTAATCATTTTTTTCCAATTATTATCCCCAATGTGAGCATCCATGACCTCGGAACGGTGGGCTAGTGTCATAGTTCTTGTCATGGAACTGATACCGTTTAACACGCTCCAATTTGTTTCCAAAATCTCACCATCACCCTTACCCATCCCGCGGACGAATGTGGGAGCATAACGAGCATAGCATTGCTCTTGGTGGCCATGCACATGAAACAGACCAATTGCGGGAAGAATTGGAAGGTCCTCTCGGTTGTCTAGAAATGGACCTTCCACCAGACGTCGACGCAAGTGGATGCTATACTGGCAGTTGATGTCATAAGCGAATATGACCCCCGGTGTGTCTCCGTTTGTTGTGTATTTCAAGGCTTCATTCAAGGAATAATCCATGTTCATCTGTCTTTCGCCTTTCTGGAAGTTCACGAATGAACCAGGTGCATAACAGCCATGTCTCAAACATGCAACAGCTCCAACACCTGAGACATCGCAGCCTTTGTGGCACTTAGATCGATCGAGCACTGCATGGTGCTCGTTGCAAGTGCTGGGCTAAATTACCCAGTTTCCGCGGGAATGTCAGTGATAAAGTAAGACTTGACGTGTTATAGGCATACATCTGGTCTCTCCACGGTGCATGCAATGTGTTGTCGGTATCGTTCAGTTGCAGTCATAAAACTTTGACCATCCTTTATCCAGACGTCATCGACACTTCTTGGCTGGACCTGATGCACAGCGACAAAATTGCCATCCGCCACCAACGTTCTCCAATATAACCATTCCCGAGGGTCGTCTTTCCATGCTTCATCGACATTTACACCTGGTTGGGGGCATGCAGGGCAAAACAACGCCATTTCCGCGGCATCGGGATGACGATTGACATGCCCAAACCCAAACCATTTTCGCTCCTTGAGGTTTCGCCACTGACGACCAACTCGCAACAGTTCTCGATAGCGATTCTGAGAATGTTTAAGGCCCTGAGCTGGCAACGTATTGGGATGGGCTCACTGGGACTAGGTGTGGAAACGCCTTGTTGGTCATTCTCCTTAGTTTTTGGAAATAGTGCAGGCCGGATGTTTGACACTCGAGATTCTCGAGAAGATAGTCATCTAAAAGTGAAAATGTACAGACTGTTTTGATGTTCTTGTATGTGGAGGGATAGAATCTCATTCGCAGCAATTGGATATCTTCCGAGGGAGAATTGGGGCAGATACACTGGCGAATCGGGAGGTGATGAATACCATTTGTGTGAAGGATAGTTACCACTTTAAGTCCCCTCGCGTCCGCGGGAGATGGTTTTCCGGGATTAGCCCATCCGTCACCCTCAGGCTCCTCCTCATCCTCACCTGCATTCCCGGATGCATTTTCGTACTCCCAGAGAGGATGGAAAGGCTCATGTTGGTATCCAGGACATTGAGCACCTCCATGACCTAAGTCGAGGCATATACCGACTTTCCACAACCACGATGGTTCGAAGAAAGTTCCGGTCCAATGATCGACGCGGTGAAGGGGATGGAGATAATGTTGAGACCGACAACATTCTGTACAATAGAGTGGCCCGCCATTGCAGTCTAGACACCGATAAGCCGGAGCGGAGGTATTACAGGTAATGCACAGAGCAGAATCCGGTAGTCCCTCTAGATCGAGGATTTCTTGTAACTCCTGGTCTCGTCGGGAAAACCATTCACGAAGGTAGTCGTGGCTCGTCTGGGAAAGCATGAATGAGATTACATGGAAACTGTACTATCAATTGAACACAGACATGTCCCTGTCCCTGTGGTGGATCGACATAGACAAAAGCATCCTCTGGGATATTGATGCCTGACAGGTCCTCGTTTTCGATTCGTTGTCTTTTCCTTGGTGAGGTTGAGGGTTGTCCCCCTCGGGATGGAGGTGTTCGATCCAAAACTTTCTGTTGTTGTACTTCCCCTCTAGATGTTTTCTTCAGTGAGAATTCCACCACCTCAGCATGGGGAGGAATGGGCCGGAAACGACTCATGTTGGCCTGGTCCCAAGTAACAATAAAATTCTCCTGGCTTCTACCAGGGGCTAATCTAATCGATTGTACGCTATATCTGGGTCCAAGACATTCAACTAATGTCATGATAATTTAAACTACGACTGCCATTGTCCCCATCCAGCTAAGTAGACCCGAATTTGGATAACTAATTGCCAAATGTGGCTAATTAATTACCAAACAAGGTAATCAGTAAGCCCTGATATTGTCCCTGACCTGCAGGCCACTGATTGTGCCTCATGGATGAACCTGGGTCTGCCTCATGTTGGAGACAATAAGATGTGAATCAGTAAGACTGTCCACAGATGGCATCCTCACCTTCAATTGCCCGACATAACATGGAGCCCCCCGACAACAATCCCTCGTTGCAATTTCCAACCAGTTTCACGTTCATCCCTACCCAGCTGCAAATACTACAAGATAGTCTTGCCGATGTCAGGAACCTAGACAACAAGAAGGCCCGACAGCGGATGATCAAGCAAGTTAGAAAACGCGTCCTCGATCTCCCTGAAAGCAAGACTCTGAACACCAGTGCAAAAGAAGAGCTTAGGGCAGCCGTAGATTCTTGGTTTTCAGTGCGGTCGAAACGTCAGAGTAACAAGATAAAATTTGCAAAAACATGGACCGTGCGTATGGTCCTATACGAAGAACACAAGGAAGAGGTCAATGAAATAAAATCGAGACTCTACGAGAAAGCCAAGCGGAAAGGAGAAAACCCGAAACGATTGTTCGACTATTTTCAACGGGCTATCAGCAAGCTGTGGAAGCAGCAATCCAAGACGGAGAGAAAAGCGCTGGAGAAACTGGCGAAGAAGTGGAACAAGGAGGGAGTTTCCAGGGAACAAAAGCAAGAGTATGTGATGGATCCTTGACCAACTTGATCACACTGACTCGAAAATGCATAGGGCAGCAATGAAGAAAACGTGGAAATATACGAAGAAGTTTGCGGAAGATATGTACAAGTCCCTCGGGGTTCGGTTCCTACTTTTCGTGGCGATGGAAACACCCGCGGGTTCCGTTAATACCGGAATCATGGACTTTAACGACGGTTTGGGTGGTGGAGCGTCTTATGCTGCCAAGCATTCAAACTGGAAGACAGAAGGTATTGATTTGGACTCATGGAATGGCCACAACCGGGATTACTACAATTCCGACAAAATCTCCGACGATATCTCAACGACCAAAGTTCCTCGTTCCCTAGCTCATCTGGATCGGAATGAATTTGGGGAACCAATCCTCCCAAACCCCCTGTTCGTTCCCAGCCGACAAAGTGGGAGGATCTGGCGCCAAGGGTTGGTAAGGGCATTCATGACCTATCATTATTGTAAGTCCTACCCACTGAAAATTCTTCGCTCTGTTGACTCTGGCCTTTATAGCACTCGCATCTGGCTCTGAGGGAGCAATTCCCTGGAAGAAACTTCTTCCACAGATCCGGAACTGCGTTGAAGACGACTACCTACCGTCAGACCTGCTATCTCTGCTGGGAGAACCGTCAACCATGAAAGACGACCATTGCCATTCGATCCTGACATTCTGGTATACCCGCCAGACAAACGGGGTAACACCCACGTTCCGGTTCAATAGGTACCTCGTAAAAGATGAGATAGTAGAGGGATTACCCCGGGAAACAGCAGATGTTGGGCCCTCAACCCAACCAGCCATTCCGAGTGGTCGCAAACCAGATGCCAGGAACCGCGGGAAAGGACGACGAGCAAGGAGAAGGGCAAAGTCCAGTATACCCCCTGGGGACGATATACGCAATATAAGCAGTGACGATGACTCTGAAATACACTCGAATACCCCGAGCAAACGATCCCAATCCCGGAAATCCAGAAAGAAAAACAAAGGCAAAGAGAAAGCGAGGGATATCGACAGCGGAAAATCCAGTAAATATTCGACATCTAGTTCTGAATCGGAGCCAACTACTACTACAACAAATACGACTGAGGCTGAAACAGAGTCTGATTCAGAAGACTCTCTCAGTGATAGGGGCAGTGAGCAATCCCGCGGGAGGCTGGACGACAGCCCACATTTACAATCCAGTACACAACCCTTTTCCGCTCCTCAAACATCTCCGTCTACGATTCCCGAACCCACGGTCGAGCCTTCCCATGTAGATATTGAAAGCCTGGGCCAGCCTGATGACGATGAAGAGGATGAGGACATGTTGCCATTGGAATACCTAGACCTCGGTCCGGAGCTCATGGCGATTGCACAGATGGTTCGAAAAGGAATGGAACCCCAGGACATTAGTGCTAGAGTTCTTCAGGCATTTGGGTCTATGCAGGTGAAATCACAATCACAGAGTCCCATTAAACAGCGTTCCCCCGCGCCATCACCAGTGACAGGCCTGAGAAAACGACGGGAAAGATCAAGTACCGAAGGTTTACCTCCAGTGTCCCCAACAAAAAAAAGTCGCCTTCAGTCTCTTGACAACTCAGTGGAAGCCAGCCCAGAGTCGCCAACCACCGATCTCCGTCCATCTACTGTCGTAGTCGCAACGGCCAGCACTAGCCAGATTACGCCCTTTGCCTCTACTGACACAGCACCCGATGCCAGTTCAACGAGACCACAGTCCCGCGGAAATAGGGCTCAAACAATTCCTCGTGGGGATGGCCGGAAGGGACAGGGAAGTAAGAAGCAGACAGCTACACGCTCTCCCCGGATAACGCGTTCTAACTCTCCCAAAAAGAGAAGCACCAGAGCTCATCCCACTTAGTTCATTACTACTTAATTCGCTCATTGTCCGGCACATAACAAATTTATTTATAAACAAACAAAAAAAATGAGTTCTACATTACAGCAAGCATAAAAGAGCAACAGATATCACGAATTAAGTACGTGATCCTGCAAAATATCCGACATGGCCATTCCGGGCACCTCCTCCGGCTCACTCAAGGGACTGGAATGTCCGGGGGCTACAGGGGATTCAGGAATGGTGGGAGGTACGAGAACGAAAGGGATACGGGGGGCGACTGCAGACCTAGACTGGCTCCTCGTCTGCCGTCGACTACCTGCATCTACCGGGCGCGAACTTGTTGGAGGAATGGATCTTCCCCGTTTCCGCGGGGGCAACTGCACCATATCCTGCACTTCCACACCAGGATATTCTGTCAATGAAGGATGGATTAGTGAATTATACCTTCAAGCAACGATACATGCTCACCCTCATTGACCCCAGTATCCCTCATCTCAACATCTGCCTTCTCTGCCGGGTGACTGACCGGGATCGTTGAGGGTTGAGAGCGAGTTGGAGTGTCGGGTGGGCCAGATGTCGCTCTCGCCCGTCTGGGTAGGCCTTTGACAACTCGTCCAGAGGGTACCCAGTTCGACGCTGGTTGCTGAAATAGGGGGAGCCCCGGTAGTAGAGGCTGTCTTGTTCGATCCTCAGCTTGTTGTGTTCTTAGGCACTGTTGCAGCTGCTGGGGGACATTAATCTGGATGTATTGGATTAGTAAATTTTGTAGTTCATTTGGAAAAACTTACCATATCTGCCGTCTGGTCAAGTTGGCGTAGATAGAGCCGTTCCAAGGTATTCAAGCCCCCTTGTAGGCCGTTGTACTGCTCGTCCGCGCGAACCTGGAGGTTCGATAGCTGGGTGACGATCCTCTCAGTCGTCTCAAGCGTCGTGTATGCAGACAACTGGCCAGTCATGGGCCTGTCTGCCAGCGCGTCCTGTAGCTCCTTCCGCCAGCGAACGGCAGCTTCTTGAAGCTGACGTTCCCAAGGGGCCTTGCGAGTGTCCTCATTCAACTTCTCCAGGGCATCATCAACCCTGACCGCCACCGTCTGCATCTTATACGCAGTCTCCTTCTGCCCATCCTGGAAACGCATTTCCTGCTCTTCCAACCTTCCCTCCAGCCGCGCCTCCTGCTGGTTAACCTGTCGTTCCCATCGCCTTTCCGCAGCTTGAAGTTCCTCCCGCATGTTCGTGTCCTGCCCATCCAACAACTCGCCCACCTTCTCCACCTGTTCCTTCAGATCTACTAACTTGGTCAAAATGGCCTGCACTTCGTCGTCGGCACAGGCGTTGACCTTCTTTTCAATCCGGGTACTTTTATGATGAAGATCGTCAGCGACGGCTTGGAACGTCCGGCGAATGTTGTGGTCGGTCTCCTTGAGTTTGTCTTGGGTGACCATGGTGCCTCGGATGGCAATGTCACTGGCCTCTACTTCTCGTATTCGGCGTTCCTGGTCCTGGATTCGCTCCCACAATCTATTGAGGTCAGGATGAGTTGGTGGGGTGGTGGTGGTGTTCGGAACTAGTGTTAAGTTAGTTAGTTATGTAGTCTTAGTAAAATGAAAGAAACTTACTGCGAGGTTCTGCTGGAATGGCTGGTAAAACACGCCGCGTTCCCGATGCAGCAGGGGGATCTGTCAATAAATGGGATGGGAGAGGGAGATGCGACGTAGTAGCCAGATCAGCAGGTGTCGGTGAAACACCCGATGCCTCTTCAGATGGGGTTGGGGAGGGCGATTGAGGGACTCGTTTTCTTGGGAGGGAACGCTCTGCGTACATCGTCCGGGGAATCACGATTTTGACTTTCGGTTGCGGATTCGAGGGTCCTGCAACTGGCAATGAGCTGTCGTTTATAAGAACGGTTGGGGGGACGGCCTTGGTCAGGCTGCATTTCTGACGAGCCTCAACGCAGGTGCGACATGCAGCCCTCCAGCCGTTGTGGACGCACTTCTTGCTGTACATTACGCACCGCGTGCAAGGGGGCGGTGGGCCAACATCGGCCGTAGGGATCGTTGCTGGCCTGCGTTTTGACCGGGCTTGCTTGACGGTAGGGGGACGGCGTGCTGGGGCAGGAGGGGTGGTCAGTGCTGCTGGATTCCATTCCTCGTCGCTATTCTCCACCGTCTCTGCACTCACAACCTTCCTCTTCTTGTTCGCTTTCGGTTTGGCGGGGACTACCTGAGCAGTCGAGGTTACTCGCTGCGTTGTCGAGTCCCTTGGTGGTTCCGGTGCTGTCCCTCCAATGATCTCGCCTCCAGCTTGTGCTGCTGGATTCCCTTCCTCGTCGCTATTCTCCACTGTCTCTGCACTCACAACCTTCCTCTTCTTCTTCGCTTTTGGTTTGGTGGGGACTACCTGAGCAGTCGAGGTTACTCGCGTTGTCGAGTCCCTTGGTGGTTCCGGTGCTTTCCCTCCAATGGTCTCGCCTCCAGCTTTTGCCTTTCCTTTCCCCTTATCCGCAGTTCGACGATCTTCGCCTGGGGCTTTCCCTGCCTCTTCATTCATACCGCCTTCTACATATCCGGGGGCTTCTGGTACTGAAGGGAGCGTTGGGTAGAGATCGGGAGGGATGAAGTTATCATCCCACTCAATTCGAGGGGGGATACCCTTGGCGTACCCGGGATTGGCGTTAAACGCCCGCATAACGACACGGACACGACGTGTTAGTAGGGCTGTTCTGGCCAATCGAATTGGCTCGTTAATCGGTTGCACTTGGTACGCATGTGCCACTGCACGCTGTCATCCATGGGTCAGCTTCGGAAGCAATGGAAATGTTATTTGTAGTACATACGAGTAGCGCCCGTACGCGAAAATCAGCAATATCCTTTAGCCCTGGACGAACCCAGTGGTTTTGACGCCGCTCTTCCACACATTGAACGACGAAGGCATCAAGTTCGTCCACAGCCTTTCGTAGGGCCAAAACCTGTTCAGCTGACAGGCAGTGGTCTCCAGTGGTAGCGGGAAGCGTAGATTGATTCATAGTAGCCCAGTGAGTGGTCGCGTTCAGTGTTGAACTCCAGGTGTCAAAAGTTTGTCAAGTCCAACCAACTGATCACGTGCTTCAACAAACATTGTACTGCCCGCGGGGCGACCTCACCGCAACGCAGTACAATAAGCAAAAGACTTGCATCAATTTCCCTACCAGATTAACATTACATTTATTCATGTACTCTGACAATCTTTTTACCATCCCGGATACTCAAGATGAACTGGATATCTTTAGTATCCCAGATACCCCAGTAGCTGGCTTTTATATGCATGTTTTTACTTGCTCACCAAAAATCTCTTCCCTAGGACCTTACTACTCCTTCCAAAACGCCCTCAGGGTTACCGGGATTGAATCTATTTTCTATCCCTGACAGTCCCAGACTCCCAGAAGATCGAAGGTCTTTTTCCCCTCAGCTGGATTCCTTCAATATTCCCGACAGCCCACGATCTGCACCCATGCTACCCGATGACGTTTTTGATATTCCAGATTCCCCAAAATGTTCTCCCATTTCAACTGAAGATGTTGCGCCCCAGACCTTCTCATTTTCCACCCAACACGAGGCCCACCTGGATCTCTTCACTATTCCCGATTCACCCACCACCCTTCCTGTTGGTCGCACCAAGGGCCGTATCCCGGAATCCCCAAATGTCCCCTCAGGTTCTATACCTGCTGGTCAAGATTCTATTCAGTTCCCGCAGACTGAAGTTTTCGACATACCGGATTTACCACCAAGTCCAATCGATGAGCTCATGGACCTCTGCGATATCCCTCCTTCCACAATCCTCCCCGCTGACGTTCATCCCGAAATTCCACACACATCACTGGAAGCTGGACCCTCGATGGTAGATCCACAGCTACACGATGAAAACCCTGCAGAACGTCGGTCTTTGAAGATGATTCGAAAAAATCTTATCCCGTACCTTCCTGTCATCCTTAGCCACGCGTCTTTGTTACGAGCTCAATTGGCTCAACTCATCACTGAGAGGGATTTCATTAAGGGTCAGATCGACGGGGCGGTCACTCGTATAGCAGAGGTCGACAGGTACCTGTATGGATTACGGGCTCTCCAACTGATGAGGCAGGAGGGACTTGGTGACGAGGAAGCAAGCATGTAGTTAATCCGAGAATTCGTTCCTATGTCTAGCCTTTTTGTTTTACTGTTTTGACTTTATTTTCGGGGATGTAGTTATTCTGAGGACTAGATAAAAATTTTATAGTAAGGGATCCGTCAAATCTACTGAAGGAGCGAAGGCAGCGAAGAAGACCTCACCCCGATGGCCAACAGAACGCCTGTAGTTTTTCCGCGGATTCGTTAAAATGTCCATTGATCCCGAGGGACAACATTTTACATGAACCGTTTTTGTTATACTTTTTACTTTATTTAATTGAATTGAAGTGGCTACCT
>Ga0209139_10000441_pt1 | contig 14266 bp, 15 predicted proteins | sample BogFormECP14_OM3_FD_188246 | JGI IMG/M metagenome (GOLD analysis project Ga0209139, IMG submission 188246) | Bog forest soil microbial communities from Calvert Island, British Columbia, Canada - ECP14_OM3 (SPAdes) (version 2) | ecosystem: Environmental > Aquatic > Freshwater > Wetlands > Bog ...
CAGGGCTGCATCATTCGTTTCGACCGTACCTGCGAACAAACCACGGGATATTCCTTCGCAGAAGTGCGTGGAAAGTATGTGTGGGACCTATTTCTGATGCCGGAAGAGGTGGATAACTTCAAGACGATTTTCGAGCATCCGGATTCGGCTCACCTGCCGGGCGACTATGAGACCTACTGGTTGACTCGGGACGGTGATCCGCGGCTGATCACGTGGACGAGCACTATTCTGGCGGGCAAGAGCGGCGCGACGTCCCACGTGATCGTCACAGGAATTGATGTTACCGAACGCAAGCGGCTCGAAAAAGCGATCCTGGATGTTAGCGCCCGCGAGCAGCGCCGGATCGGCGAAGATTTGCACGACGGCCTCGGCCAGCACCTCACCGGCATCGCCTTCATGAGTAAAGTTTTGGAAAATAGCTTGTGCGAAAAATCGCTCGAAGAATCAGGCAACGCCGCGAAGATCGTGAAACTGGTAAATGAGGCGATCAATAAGACCCGAGAACTTTCCCGAGGACTCCTCCCAGTCGTTTCCGATGCTCACGGCTTGATGTCCGCCCTCACGCGCTACGCGGAAGAGACGCAGGATCTATTTAGGATTAGCTGCCGCTTCGAATGTGGCGCGCCCGTTCTGGTGTATGACGTAGGTATGGCGACTCATCTCTACCACATCGCCCGTGAAGCAGTGAACAACGCCATCAAGCACGGCAGGCCTCGCCACGTCGCTATCAGCTTAACCGCTGAATCTGGAGAGGGCACACTCTCCGTTCAGGATGACGGCGAAGGCATCTCGGCTATCTCCGCGAGCCACACCGGAATGGGATTGAACATTATGAACTACCGCGCGAACATGATCGGCGGTTCGCTGGACGTCCGGAAAAATTTCACCGGCGGGACCACAGTAGTATGCCTCTTTCCTCTCCGTGGCTCCGAATGAAGGAGGGCCTGGTATGAACAGTACCCGAAGTAGCTCGGTGACAGCGAAGCAAAGAGTATTTCTAATTGATGACCACCCCATCGTGCGTCAGGGCCTGGCCCTGTTCATAGACCGGGAACCGGATCTGATGGTGTGCGGCGAGGCGGAGGGAGCCAATTCGGCTCTACAAGCGATTCGAGAGTCCGTACCCGACTTTGTCGTATTGGATATTTCTCTGGATGGTCCGGACGGCCTGGAACTGCTGAAGACGCTGCGCGCTACGTATCCGAATCTGCCGGTGCTGATTCTTTCGATGCATGACGAATCCGCATATGCCGAGCGGGCGCTGCGCGCCGGCGCGAACGGCTACATCATGAAGCAGGAAGCCACGGAGAAAGTACTCACCGCGATTCGCCAAATTCTTCGCGGCGATGTTTACCTCAGCGAGCGTCTCACGAAGCGAATGTTGCAACAATTCGTCCATGGCTCCGTATCACCGCGCGATCCGCTCGCGAAGTTGAGTGATCGCGAACTCGAAGTCTATCGGTTGATCGGCGCCGGACACGGAACGCGCCAGATCGCCGATGAGTTACACGTCAGCACCAAGACGGTTGAGACCTACCAGGCCCACATAAAAGAGAAATTGTCGCTGCGGAACGCCCGTGAACTGGTGCAGCATGCCATCGAATCGTCATTGAATGAAAAGGGGGCGTGACTGTTTTTCTATAGCAGCAATTATTATTTCTGATGGTTCTGTGAAGACTCCCGCCAGATGAATGCGGCTACTCGCTAACCGCTGTACCCTCATACGGATAACCCGTGGGGGAATCCCCTATGCCCTCTATCGGGATGCTCCCGATAGATAAAACAGCAAGCGCCCGCTTGAGAGCGTCGCCACTAAGTTGTATTCCTCTTCTCGGAAAATTCGTAATCAGTTCGGCATGATTTTCAGAATCTTCTCAGGACGTGGCCTGTTCCGGCAGTTGCTCTCGGTGAATACTTAACTTCCGCTGTTTTGGGAAATTTCTAAACGGCGGGCTTCTCCAGGATTCGAGTCTGGAAAGGAGAAATCGAGCCATGGCAGACGCAGTTCCTTATGGTCGCAAGACTCAGCGGGATTCACCCGTCTCGGATGTACACATCCTCTGGATGACAGCCGGCCTCGGCTGTGACGGTGACTCCGTTTCAATTACCGCGGCGACGCAGCCCAGCATTGAAGACGTAATCCTGGGCGCGATTCCGGGGCTTCCGAAAGTCCACTTGCACAACCCGGTCCTCGCCTATGAAAACGGCGACGAGTTCCTGAAGTTCTGGTATCAAGCCGCGGAAGGGAAGCTCAATCCCTTTGTTTTGGTGGTCGAGGGATCGATCCCGAACGAGAAGATCAAGAAAGAAGGATATTGGGCTGCGCTCGGCACAGACTCCAAAACCGGACAGCCGATTACCACCAACGAATGGATTGATCGTCTCGCTCCGAAGGCTCTAGCGGTGATCGCCTGCGGCACATGTGCCACCTACGGCGGCATTCACGCCATGTCTGGCAACCCGACGGGCGCTATGGGGCTGGCCGATTATCTTGGCTGGGGATGGAAATCAGTCGCCGGCCTGCCCATCGTCAACGTTCCAGGTTGTCCTGTCCAACCCGATAATTTCATGGAAACCGTCCTTTACCTCCTCTATCAAGTCGCTGGACTCGCCCCGATGATTCCCCTCGACGACCAACTTCGTCCCACCTGGCTATTCGGCAAGACGGTCCATGACGGCTGCGATCGCGCCGGCTATTACGAACAGGGAGATTTTGCCGAGGAGTACGGTTCGCCCAAGTGCATCGTGAAACTTGGCTGTTGGGGTCCAGTGGTCAATTGCAATGTTCCCAAGCGCGGATGGATGGCCGGAATCGGTGGCTGCCCCAACGTCGGCGGGATCTGCATCGGTTGCACAATGCCGGGGTTCCCAGACAAGTTCATGCCCTTCATGGATGAGCCTCCGGGCGCCAGAGTTTCATCGAACGCCATCGGCGTGTACGGACGCGCGATTCGCGCATTGCGCTCCATGACCAACGCAACGGTCAACAAGGAACCGAAGTGGCGGCACCCGCGCGCCGAACTCACCACGGGCTATCACCCGCGGTCGTACTAATAGCCTAAAGGAGCCGAGAAAAATGAGCACAATCACCGGGGTGACCAAGGATACCGCCACGAAGTCTCGCAATCTGGTGGACATGAATTGGGATCCGATTACTCGGATCGTAGGCAGCCTGGGAATTTTCACCAAGATTGATTTTGAAAATCGTCGCGTGGCACAGTGCCACAGCACCTCCTCGATTTTCCGCGGCTACAGCATCTTCATGAAGGGTAAGGACCCTCGCGACGCTCATTTCATCACCAGCCGTATTTGCGGAATCTGCGGCGACAACCACGCCACGTGCGCCACGTACGCACAGAACATGGCCTTCGGAATCCGGCCCCCTGCGATAGCGGAATGGATCGTGAACCTCGGCGAGGCTGCTGAGTACATGTTCGACCACAACATTTTTCAGGACAACCTGGTCGGCGTAGATTTCTGCGAGCAAATGGTAAAGGAAACGAACCCTACTGTGCTGGCGAAAGCCGAAAAGACCATGTCGCCGCATTCCAATCTCCACGGCTATCGAACGATTGCCGATATCATGCGCGCCCTGAACCCGTTTACCGGCGCGTTCTACAGAGAAGCTCTGCAAGTCAGCCGCATGACCCGCGAAATGTTCTGCCTGATGGAGGGCCGGCATGTTCATCCTTCCACGCTTTATCCCGGCGGTGTTGGCACGGTTCCAACGATTCAACTTTTCACCGACTATCTCGTTCGCCTCATGAAGTACGTGGAATTCATGAAGAAAGTTGTTCCGCTGCACGACGACTTGTTCGATTTCTTCTACGAAGCGCTTCCGGGCTACGAAGAAGTCGGGCGGCGGCGTGTTCTGTTGGCTTGCTGGGGCTCATTCAACGACCCGGCGGTGTGCGACTACACCTACAAGAATATGACCAAGTGGGGTCGCGGAATGTTTGTCACTCCGGGTGTGGTAGTTGATGGGAAGCTGGTAACCAACGACCTCGTTGATATCAATTTGAACATCCGCATCCTGCTCGGCAGTTCATATTACGACGACTGGAAGAACTCCGAAACTTTCGTCAAGACCGACCCGCTGGGCAATGCCGTCGATCAGAACCACCCGTGGAATCAGACTACGATACCGCGGCCGCAAAAGCGCGATTTCACCGGAAAGTACACTTGGGTAATGTCGCCGCGATGGCTCGATAAGCGAACTGGAGACCACCTGGCGCTCGATACTGGCGGCGGGCCTATCGCTCGCTTCTGGGCCACGGCGCTCGCGGGCATTGTGGACATCGGCTACATCAAGGCCACCGGCCACAGCGTGAAAATATACTTGCCGAAAACTACTTCGCTTCCCGAAGTCGAATTTGAGTGGAAGATTCCGAAGTGGAGCAATGCCATCGAACGCGATCGTGCTCGGACTTACTTCCAGGCATATGCTGCCGCCGCGGCGCTGTATTTCGTCGAAAAAGCGCTGGAAGAATTGCACGCGGGAAGAACGAAGACGTGGACGGACTTTAAAGTTCCGGAGAGCGCCATCGGCTGCGGTTTCCACGAAGCGGTCCGCGGCGTCCTCTCTCACCATGTGGTGATCAAGGATCACAAGATTGCCAATTATCATCCGTATCCGCCCACACCCTGGAACGCGAATCCCAGAGACGTCTACGGAACGCCGGGACCATACGAAGATGCGGTTCAGAATACGCCGATCTTCGAGGAGAACGGTCCCGACAAGTTCAAAGGTATAGACATCATGCGCGCCGTTCGCAGTTTTGATCCGTGCCTGCCCTGCGGCGTGCACATGTACCTCGGCAATGGCAAAGTCTTAGAGACTCACCATTCGCCGATGTTTGGTCTTCAGCCCTAAATCGAAATCTGGGGAGAGAGCAAGGCGCGTTCCGTGAACGCCGTTTGGCGAGGGTCGCGTTGGATTCGCATGCTCTCCCCCCGTGATCCCACAGGGAAAGGTGTCCATGCCCGCATCAAGCGAAGTTCAGAGCCAGTTGAAAACGATAGAGGCCCTGGTCCATCAGATCGAAAAAGCGAAAGACCCTGCGCTCTCGGCCGCTGCGAAAGAGCTCGTCCAGTTGTTGATGCAGCTTCACGGCGAGGGATTGGAGCGCATGCTCGAGATCGTCCATCAGACCTCGACTGCGGCGCCATCCATTATCGAAGCGCTCGGCCGCGATGATCTCGTTCGGAGCCTGCTCCTCCTGTACGGCCTGCATCCGGATAGCCTGGAGACCCGCGTGTTGCAGGCGCTCGAAAAGACTCGACCGTATCTGAAATCCCACGGCGGAAATGTAAACCTGGTAGGTGTAGACGATGCCGGCACGGTGACGCTCCGCCTGGAAGGCACGTGTCACGGATGCCCTTCGTCGTCAGCCACTCTCAAACTGGCGGTGGAGGAAGCGATCTACGAGGCCGCTCCAGAAGTCAGCGCGATTCTCGTTCAGGGCCAGATTCAAGATGCTCCCGCTGCGGCGACTCTCGGATTTGTCCCGCTTGCGCAACTCAGCGGCGAAGGTAACGGCAACGGCCACGACTCGCACGCGGAACGCGATCCAGTCGGATGGGAGGACGTGTTCGGTCTCGATGCGATCACCTCCGGAACTCTGCGCACGGAAGCGGTCGGCGGGCGCGAAATTTTATTCTGCCGGCTCGAAGAAACTTTGTACGCGTACGACAACACCTGCCCCGGCTGCGGCCAGCCGCTCGCAGGCGCTAGGCTCGAAGGTACGCTTCTCGCCTGCACCATCTGTAGTCAGCATTTCGATGTCGTTCGCGCCGGGCGCGGCCTGGATTTGGATAGCCTTCATCTCAAACCCTTTCCGCTATTGAGAGAAAAAGGTCGGGTCCGAGTGGCTCTGCCTCTTTCGAAAGCCATGCGGAGTGGAGTGTGAGCATGCCGTTTTCATCTCCTACGCAAAAAGACGACGCCTTTGCTGCGTTGCGCCAGTTTGTCCGCAAGCGCAGAGCGGCGGAGTGCTGCGAAATGTGCAGCTCCGAGCTGCCTGCCGAGCATCAGCACCTGATCGATCCCGCAGCACGCAAATTAATTTGTGCTTGCGATGCCTGCGCGATCCTCTTCAGCGGTCAAGCCTCCACAAAATACAGGCGTGTGCCGCGGCGCATTCGATTTCTCCCGGATTTTCGGATGACCGAAGCGCAATGGGAAAGTTTGATGATTCCCATCGAGATGGCTTTCTTCTTCAAAAGTGACGGTCCTGGAAAGGTGAATGCGCTTTATCCCGGGCCCGCCGGCGCAACGGAGTCCCTGCTCTCGCTGGAGACTTGGACTGACGTCGAGCTGGACAATCCGGCGCTGCGGGAAATGGAGCCCGAAGTCGAAGCGCTTCTGGCGAATCGCGTAGGCGCCACACGCGGCGTCGCTGCCCAGTACTACATTGTTCCCATTGACGAGTGTTACAAGCTCGTGGGGCTGATTCGCCTTCACTGGCATGGGCTTTCCGGCGGCACCGAGGTTTGGCGCGAAGTCGGCAAGTTTTTTTCCAGCTTGAACGAAAGAGCTGAAGCTGTCGGGATGCCAAATGCCTGATCTAAACTTCCAAGTGGAACAAGCGCAGGCCGTCCCCTACGGAGCAGCGCCATTGCTGTCGTTCAAACTGCGCGTCACCAACACGGGCGCCGAGGAAGCTATCCACACGGTCGTTCTTCGCGCGCAGATTCAGATCGAAGTCACGCGTCGCCACTACAGCCACGACGAACAGTCCAGGCTCCTGGACCTTTTCGGCGAGCCGGAGCGTTGGGGCCAAACGTTGCGCAATTTGCTGTGGACCCACGCAATCGTAGTAGTGCCGCCATTCGGTAAAGAGACCGTGGTTGAAATGCAGGTGCCCTGCACATTCGATTTCAACGTCGCCGCCACAAAATACTTCCACGGTTTGGCTGATGGAGACCTGCCTCTCAATTTTCTCTTCAGCGGCACGGTTTTTTATCCTGACCAGAACGGCCAGCTCCAGGTGTCGCCAATTTCCTGGGAGAAGGAAGCGAAATTCAAGCTGCCACTGAAAGCGTGGAAAGATCTGATCGATCATTATTATCCCAATAGCGCGTGGCTTTATTTGAGGCGCGATGTGTTCGACCGGCTTTATCAATACAAAATGCGCCACGGAATCCCTACCTGGGAACAGGTAATCGAGCGCGTGCTGTCGGGGACCGAGGAAACGGTGCAGCTGTGAACGCGAAACTCGTGGAGGAGATCGCTAACGCCGTTCTCTACGAAGGATACATGCTGTATCCCTATCGCCCTTCATCCGTCAAGAATCGCCAGCGTTGGAATTTCGGCGTGGTGTATCCCAAGAACTACAGTGAAGCGCAGAACGGCGCGGATAACTGGTTTCAGCAATCGGAATGTCTTGTAACCGGAAGCTCGTCGACGCAGCTGCGGATCAAGGTGCGTTTCTTGCAAGCAGTCGCGCGGACGGTCGGCGAGCTTAAGGCGCCAATGGATGAATGGCGGGCCGGCAGCGCGAACGACCCAGAGCCGGATTATCGTGTGGTGCAATCGCTTTCAGTCGGAAATCAGATCCTCCAATCCTGGCAGGAAGCCATCGAGCGCGAGATTGTTCTCGCCGCAGTCCCTCTGGCCGATTGCATTTCATCGCCGTTTTCGTCGAGCTTTTGTTTCTCGGGCGCGCGCGAGCTTGAACCAGTGCGCGGCGCGGACGGGCGCATCGTTGCGCTCCTCGTGCGAACCAAGGACTTCGTCGCGGGGAAAGTTGAGGCGGCTGCGGAGTGCCTCGAAGACGGCGTTTTCAAAATCACGGTGCGCGTCTTGAATTGCAGCGTATCCAAAAATTCAGCTTTCCCGAGCCGTGACGATGCTCTGATGCAGTCGCTGCTCTCTGCTCACACAATTCTGTGCGTCGTTGGTGGCGAATTCATCTCGCTTCTCGATCCTCATGCTTCGCTCTCTGCACACGTCTCCGCCTGCAAGAACGTTGGCACGTTTCCTGTTCTGGCCGGCGAAGAGGGGCAGCGTGACGGCATGCTTTCGTCACCAATCATTCTTTATGACTACCCGCAGATTGCCCCTGAAAGTCCGGGCGAACTCTTCGACGGGACCGAAATCGACGAAATTCTTGCGCTGCGTATCCTGACGCTGACGGACGAAGAGAAGCACGAAATGCGCCACTCTGACGAGCGCGCCCGCCGGATTTTGGAGCGCACTGAATCCTTGCCCGCGGAGCATTTCATGAAGCTTCATGGAGTCTTGCGAGGGTTGCGCCTATCCGATGAGGAGAAGCCATGAACGAATGGGAATGGCGTCTCCTGGAAGACAAGGCTCCCGCGGGATCTTTGACGATCGCGGGCGTCGAAGTGAAACCAGGCGACCGCGTGCGACTGCATCCCGGTAAGCGTGGGGATGTGATGGATATCGCTCTAGCGGGTAAGACGGCCATGATCGAGTCCATCGAACAGGACTACGAAGGTAATTTTCACGTTTGCGTCGTTGCCGATGATGATCCCGGCAGGGACATCGGCATCATGCGCCAGCCAGGCCATCGCTTCTTCTTCGATCCCGAAGAAGTCGAACCGCTTGCGATGGACGAAGCGGCACAGGATGCAAAAGAGCGAACGCCTACGATTCTCATCGCCGGAATCGGAAACATTTTTCTTGGCGATGACGCATTTGGTGTCGAAGTCGTGCAACGGTTAGCCGCTCGCAAGTTGCCCGAGCGGGTCAAAGCAGTAGATTTCGGAATCCGAGGTTTCGATCTCGCATACGCGCTTCTCGACGGTTCCGATGTCACGATTCTGGTGGACGCGTGCCCTCGCGGAGGTGAGCCGGGAAGCCTCTATGTCATCGAACCTGATTTGAATTCGCTCGACGCTCCCGACGCGCAGCAAGCTTCTGTGGACGCGCATAGCATGAATCCGATGAACGTGATTCGCTTGGCGATATCCATGGGCGGGGAACTGAAGCGCATTTTATTGATTGGTTGTGAACCGGCGACGTTGGGTCCTGAAGAAGGCCAGATGGGCCTGAGCGAGCCCGTCTCGGCGGCAGTGGACCAAGCCGTGACCCTGATTGAAAATCTGCTCGACAAGATTCGGAACGGAGATGGGCCGCAGTAAAGCCATAAACGAATATCCGAGAGGAGAAAATCGTATGCCGATGGATGTGATCCAACGCGAGGAACTCGATGGCTCCGCAAATAAGGACACTCTCTTCATGCTCGGCGGCGTGGCACTTGTAGTGGTCGGTGCCGGGTTGATTCTCACCAGTCCGATCGCCAAGCGATATTTGGGCCAGCTCGGGCTGGGAGATTTGGCCAGCGGCATCATGCCGGACATGGAGCGATATTTCAAACTTCGGTCCATGTAGGTCGGGGCCCTCGATGAATTACGGCCCGCCGGCAACGCTCCTCCTAGGAGTGTCGGTGTGTGCCGGCGAAAAATAGGAATGTATATGGGCGAAGCAACGGGAGCGAAGATGTCCGCCGCGGACGCCGGATTGCGTTACGGGATTGATACCGGGAAAAGTCGCTTCACCGTGCGAGCATTCGCCACGGGTTTGCTCTCAGCAATGGGCCACAATCCCACGCTGGCGGTGCGCGAATATTCGGGCGACGCATCGTTCGCGTCTGGAACTCTCGAGCAAGCTTCGGTCCGAGTCGTCGCGCAATCTGCCTCGCTCGAGGTAACGGACGATGTCAGCCAGAAAGACCGCGCGGAGATCGAAAACAAGATGCGACAGGAGGTGCTAGAAACCTCCGACTATCCGGAGATTACTTTTGAAAGCTCCACAATCACGCCAAACAAGCTGGGCGAAAACAGCTATACGGTGAACGTCGCAGGCAATCTGACGCTTCACGGCGTAACCCGCAACGAGACGATTTACGCGCAGGTGACGCTGACTGGCGACACGCTACGGGCCTTCGGGGAATTCACGCTGCGCCAGACCGATTACGGAATCAAGCTGGTCTCGGTAGCGGGAGGGACCTTGAAAGTGAAAGACGAGGTGAAAGTTGCATTCGACATCACAGCTCGAAAACAAGAAGGATGAGGCCGATGGGCGCTGATCATGAGATCGAGATTCCGCCGGGAGGATGCCATATGTGTTTAGCCATTCCAGGAAAAATCGTCGAAATTGCCTCCGACAACCCCAACTCAGCGCTAGTCGATGTCGTCGGCATGCGCCGCAGGGTTGACCTGGGGCTTCTTGAAGACGATCGGCCCGTTCCGGGCGACTGGGTCCTGATTCACGTGGGATTCGCTATGAGCAAGATCAGCGAAGTGGATGCTCTGGATCAGATGCGCACGCTCGAAATGCTGGGCGAAAGCGAAGCAGCGATTCAAGAAGTGCGCGGATATGGCCTGGAGGAAGTCGCGGACAAGCAGGCGCCGTAAGTCGTCCTTTCGAGGGTTGAGCAAATGAAATATGTGGACGAATTTCGCAATCCGGAACTGATCACTAAAGCCGCCGAAGAAATTCGCCGGTTGGCCGATCCTAATCGTCACTACCGGCTGATGGAAGTGTGCGGCGGACACACCCACGCTATCTACCGTTTCGGTCTGAAAGATGTTCTGCCGGAGAATATCGAGCTGATTCACGGACCTGGGTGCCCGGTTTGCGTTCTTCCCATGGGGCGTATTGACGATGCCTTGGCTGTCGCGGCTCAGCCAGATGTGATTTTCGCTGCGTTTGGCGACATGATGCGGGTTCCCGGCACCAACGGCAGCCCGCTGGAACACAAGGCTCGGGGAATGGACGTGCGCATCGTCTATTCGCCGACCGACGCGATCAAGCTCGCAAAATTAAATCCGCAGAAGCATGTGATGTTTTTTGCGATCGGCTTTGAAACGACCGCTCCCTCCACCGCGCTGACCTTGCAACGAGCGAAATTGGAAGGCATCCACAATTTTTCGGTCTTCTGCAATCACGTCACAATCATCCCGGCGATCCGCGCGATTCTGGACTCTCCCGATATGCGCCTCGATGGTTTCATCGGCCCGGGACACGTTTCCACTGTCATCGGTTGCAGGCCTTACGAATGGATTGCCAAGAACGAGCGCAAACCTATCGTTGTCTGTGGCTTCGAGCCGCTCGATCTTCTCCAATCGATCGTGATGCTTCTAACCCAGCTGAAAAAGGGCGAATCGAAAGTCGAAAATCAGTACAAGCGTGTCGTCCCCTGGGAAGGGAATCGGGCTGCCCTCAAAGCGATGGCCCAGACTTTTCAGCTCCGCCCGTATTTCGAATGGCGTGGCCTCGGTTTCATCTCTCAGTCGGCGCTCAGCATCCGTGATGAGTTTGCGGAATGGGATACCGAGCAGCGCTTCCACGTTCCGGGAATTCGCGTTACCGACCCGAAGGCCGCGCAGTGCGGCGAAGTGCTCAAAGGCGTATTGAAACCTGCGCAATGTAAATTGTTTGGCAGGGAATGTACGCCGGAAAATCCGGTAGGCGCTTTGATGGTGTCCTCGGAAGGATCATGCGCCGCTTACTACAATTACGAACATCGCAAGGTCAATCTCTTGACGAGTATCAGCGTATGAGCGTCGGCGTAAAACTCGGCAACCTCGTTCCAAAGATTCGCTTCCGCGAACCTCAGATCGAGATGTCGCATGGCGCTGGTGGAAAAGCCAGCCGCCGTCTTGTCGAAGGCCTTTTTGCTCCCCTACTGTTCGGCGCATCTACCGACCCGCTCGGTGATGCCGCTCATCTGAAAATCAATGGCGCGCGAATGGCGGTCACGACCGACAGTTTCGTCGTGAAACCTCTCGTATTTCCGGGCGGCTCCATCGGAGAACTCGCCGTCAACGGCACTGTAAATGATTTGGCCGTGTCCGGCGCCAAGCCCGAGGCGCTCGTCGTCACGCTGATTCTCGAAGCGGGCTTGCGTACTGACGTACTGCAAGCCGAAATCCAGGCGATCGCTGAATCTGCTCAGAAAGCAGGAGTCAGAATCGCTGGCGGCGACACCAAAGTCGTCGAGCATGGCAAGGCCGATAGCATGTATATCACCACCACCGGCCTTGGCGCTCCGCTGGCAGGAGTCGAAATCAATCCGCAGTCAGTCCGTCCCGGCGATAAAGTTCTGCTCTCCGGGCCGATTGGTGACCACGGGATCACCATCTTGCTCGCGCGCGGCGAGCTGGACATCGAAGGCGACCTCCGCTCCGACACTCGTACCGTATTTCCGCTGGTAAGCGCCGTCGTACAGGCCGCGGGCCCCGGCGTTCGCTGGATGCGTGATCCCACCCGCGGCGGCGTCGCCACATCTCTCAATGAGCTGGCCAGAGATTGTGGGCTGGGAGTAATTCTCTTCGAAGACAGCATTCCGGTGCACGACGCTGTGCGCGGAGCCTGCGAACTATTGGGTTTGGATCCGCTTCACATTGCAAATGAAGGGCAGTTTCTAGCCGTAGTCGCACCAGAATTCGCGGACGCAGCGCTACAAGCGTTGCAAGAAGCACCCGGAGGCGGCGAAGCGCGCATCATCGGCGAAATCCGCGAGCAGCCCGCCGGCTCGGTGCTCGTCACCACTCTATATGGCGGCAGCCGCATCGTGGACATGCTCGTAGGCGACCCCCTGCCGCGCATCTGCTAAAAATGGCTACTCAGTGCCAGCTCGCCACGCAAATTGAACAGCGCCTTCTGGCGCGCAACCAGATCCTGGAATCTTTCTTCGCTCGTGAATCACATCGCCTTGCGGAAGCCTCCCGCGAGATGTCCGATCGTTTTCTTCGTGGCGGCCGCTTGCTCGCGTTTGGGCAAGGGCCTTATTCAACGGACGCGCAACACGTGTCCGTTGAGTTCGTTCATCCCGTCATCGTAGGAAAGCGCGCGCTTCCCGCTTTGGATCTTTCCGCTCTCTTTCGGCCGTGGCTGGAGGCGATTCTCCGTCCCGACGACATCGTGATGGGATTCGGCCCGCCCGAAGGAGATCCCGAAGTTTGGGCCGCTCTCGATACGGCGCATGCGCGTAATGCGATGACCTTCGCGTTTCCCGGTCTTGAGGGTTCATACGCGATACCGCCCGCAAACACCGATCCGTTCATTCAGCAGGAACTGGTCGAGGTGCTCTACCACACGCTCTGGGAGACGGTTCACGTCTTCTTCGAACATCGCGAGCTCGGACACGACGTCGGCGCCGCCGAATTTCTCTATCCGTTTCTTGGTCGCGAGAAACAGCCTACCGCCGATGTCCTGGCCGTGGTAGCCAGTTCCATCCGCATGAAAGTTGCTGATGACGCCAAGCTGCGAGCGCAGGTGGCGCGCGAGGAAGCAGAACAAATCGGCAACGCCGCCAGCGCGATTGCGGAGCGCATTCGTCGCGGCGGCAAGCTGATCATTTTTGGAAATGGCGGCTCAGCCACGGACGCCAACGATTGGGCCATCGACTGCGTCGCTCCGCCGGCCGGTTGGAAACCAATTCCAGCCATTTCACTGGCGCTCGAGCCGGCGAACATCACCGCGATCGCCAACGATGTCGGTACCGAGCTGATTTTTCTCCGTCAGCTGATTGCGCAAGCCCAGCCGGACGATGTCGTCATCGCAATTTCCACCAGTGGCGGGTCGCGGAACCTGATCATGCCCCTCGAAGAAGCCCGCAAACGCAAACTGCTGACGATCGCTTTGCTCGGCTACGACGGCGGCGAGATTCACCGGCGAGGCTTGGCGGATTTTCCGCTGATCGTTCACTGCGATTACATCCCGCGCATTCAGGAAATTCAAGCTTCGATCTATCACGTCATTCGCGAGGCCTTGGAGGTGCTCGGCCGTGGCGCTGCTTGAACTCTTTGGAACAAAGAGCTGCCAATTCACCCAGGAAATGCGGGAGTGGCTCGAATGGAAGGGAACTGAGTTCATCGAATACGATGTCGAAGCTGATCCCGTAGCTCGCGATCGCATGCGTGCTCTCGCAAATGGACAGCGCACAGTTCCTATGCTGGTGGATGGCGACAAGGTGGTCCAAATCGGCTGGCAGGGACGCGGCTGCATCGTTAGCGTGGAGTGAGCGGGAATGGCGAGTGCGTGTTCGATTAAAGTCCGTGGCGTGGTACAGGGCGTGGGGTTTCGTCCGTTCGTATTTCGCTTGGCCCGCCAGAACACCCTCGCAGGTTGGGTGCTAAACGGCGAGCAAGGCGTTGAGATTTTTCTCGAGGGCCCGGATCAAGGCTTGCACGCATTCGTTCAAGCATTGAAAACCGAACCACCTCCGGCCGCGCAGATCACCGATATCGAAATCCACACTTCGCAGCCGGTCGGATGCTACGAATTTATCAT
>Ga0209139_10000442_pt1 | contig 14256 bp, 13 predicted proteins | sample BogFormECP14_OM3_FD_188246 | JGI IMG/M metagenome (GOLD analysis project Ga0209139, IMG submission 188246) | Bog forest soil microbial communities from Calvert Island, British Columbia, Canada - ECP14_OM3 (SPAdes) (version 2) | ecosystem: Environmental > Aquatic > Freshwater > Wetlands > Bog ...
CGCGCGTGAGCGTGTCGAGCAAGGCGGCGTCATAGCTGTTTTCGAACGGAATCCAATTCTCGGTCACGATCATCAGCGCGATGGTCTCGATCGAAGCGACGCCCGTGGGGCCGAGCCCGAAAGTCGCGACGGCGATGAGATGCGCCTCGGGCATGGCGCCCCACAGCGAGAGTTCATTGGCGAACTTGACGGTCATCCGCCGATGCACGTCGTCGTTCAGCATGAACGGAAACTTCGGCACATGCTTCACGACCATGCGATGGCCGAAGCGGGCAGGGGCAATCTCCTTGACCTCCCCGATCAACATGAGCAGCGATCGGCGAGTTCCCTCCGCCGCCGCCGCTCGATTCATGAACGCGGCGCGGCGCTGGGTGATTTCGGCTTCGCGTTCGGAACGGAACATCTCGGGGATGAAAAGGATCTCGCTCAGGTGTTTTCCCTTGGCGGTCTTTCCGTCCGCCGCCTCATCCAAGAATTTTCGGATCACCGCCCAGTTCCGCTTGCCCGCCATCCCAGGGCGCCAACGATTGAACTCGGCCTGGTCCCAGAGATAGTGCAGCAGCGCCCGGAGCGACAGTTTCGATCCATCGGTCTCTCCCTGCGCGGAGGCTGACGCAGCCTTGGCTCCGGTCTTCGAAAGGCTGAAGTCGAGCCTCAAGACCGTGACGCCGTCCTCGACGTTCTCCTGGATCGCGCTGCCCGCGACATGGCCGAGGCCGGAGAGTTCGTAGGGGGCCTCATAGGAATCGCAACTCGGGTCGTGCCGGGGGCCGGTTTCGGGCATGCGCTTGAGGATGTGGCGATCGCCAAACCTCGCGACATACATCGGCACGCCACGAGAGCAGCAGAGGCAAAGGGGACGATCGTGCGCCGCATGAGCCCGCGCCAGCGTCGCCTCGAAATCTCCCGCATCGAGCGAAACCTCTGATGTCCCGATGCGAATGCGTCTCATGCTATTTCCCATTTTGCCGAAGCGAACCTTTGCGCTCGCGAATCGATCTAGGCGCGGTCGTGAATGCGTCAGGCCGATGGAGCGGCTTGGCTTGTGTCTCGTCGGAAGGCGCCGAAGTGATGGACCGGTCCGTGAAGACACGCGGACGCGTCCCCCAGGGGGGACGCGATTCTCCTCTCTCAATGACGTCCGAGGATACGGCTTCTCGGCCCGCCTCGAGGACGAAGGGCGCCTCCCATTTTGCCGCAAGTGGCGACAAAATCGGCTCCTCCCTTCGCCGGCTCCGCCGGTCGCGTTGCGATCCTCGACCCGGTCCTCGCGCGCACGCGCCCCGTCAACGTCATCAAGACGGAGACGAAAAAATGTTCAAGATCGATCATATCAACGAATTGCGCGCCGAGTTGGCGGGTTGTTTCTTCACGAAAAACGAGCGCAGGCAGATCGAAGCCGAGTTGGCCGCTCTCCTGGCGGAGCGCGACGACAAGGGGGTAGACGGCGCCGAGACCCGCCGCGAATTTCTCTCTCATCGGCCCGTCCCCAGCTAGGGCGGACACGATGGGCAGGACGAGGTCTCGGTCCTCGGGTCGAAAGCCGAACGCGCCGCAGCCGAGGACGCGGCGCCCAAGGCAATGGCCAAAGCCCGGGCCAAGTGACCTGAGAGCCGAGGGGCGGCGCAAGCTGCCCCTTGCCGCCGCAGGCCGACCTTCGGCGCTCCCCTCGCATGGACCAGCGGCCAGCAAACCGTCCGCCGGTCCATGCGAGGCTGTCGGGGCCGAGCATCGCACCTTAGAGCGCCCGTCGAGAGGGATCGATTCAAGCCAGAGCACAGGAACTCCAAAATGCCGTAAGCGCTCGTCATCGCCCACGCTCGAGCTTGGAACCTTGCCACAGCCCTTATGGTCTGCGTCATCGCATTCAAGACCGTCGACGGCTTCAGCTTCATTCCGACAAGCGAATACGACGGCGAACTCGACGACGCGTTGCATGAATGCGATTCCTTCGCTCGCTGATCCAATCGCAAGGCCGCTTTTCCGTCGGGTGGCCATCTCGCCGTCCGAGCCCATTTCCTCGAGGCGCTGTTACGTTTTCTGTTCGCTCACGTCGAGAGAAACGCTCGCCAAGCCTTCTCGGCGAGTTCACCGATGCTCGTTTCGTCGAGAGCCGCCTTGACGCGAATCTCCTTGTAGAGATCCGCCGGCAATTTCACGCGAAGGACCTTCATCGCCTTGGCGCTCGCTTCCTTCGCCGATCGGCCTCCACCGCGCTCACTCACAGCCGATCGCGATCGCGCGGTCGTTGTCGGCGGTTCGATCGATGACGGCGCGTCGGTCGACGGCGCGGCAATTCCCGTGGCCTCAGCGACCCTCTGGCTCGCGTCGGCCAATTCCGCGAGAGCGATTCCGGCCTTGGGTTTCAGTTTGGCGAATCCCGCCAACAGCTGGCCCATGTCGTCGTCGCTCATGCGCCAACTTTCTGCCGTTCGGCGTCGGCCGCCGCCGCCTCCCCATCTTGGCCCGGAAACATCCGGAGAATCTCACTCATGAGATCGCCGACGTTCCGCTTCGCTTTTTCCAGCTGATCCGGGTCGGCAGGAACTGTCGAGAGCGATCCGCTTTGGTGAGCCATCGCCTTGAACACGTTTCGCGAGCGCAAAACGGTGTTGAAGAAGGGTAGGTTGTGTTGAACCGCGAAACGGGCGGCCTCTCGGAAGGCCGCCGTCCTTTGCGCGATCGCGTCAACGTCGTTCGCGACGATCCTGGCGTTCACGGGCCCGGTATGGCCGACCACCGCTTCCAGCCACTTGAGAAGTTTCACGGCTTCGGTGACGTCGTGGAACGACATGCGCATCGGCACGATCACCAGGTCGGCGCGACTGGCGCCGACGCCGACGACCTGATTCAGAACGCCGGGAAGATCGACGATGACGACGCCATACTCCCCAGCGCCGTCGAGCTTCTCCGACAGGGCGATTTCGCCGACCGCGGCTTCAACTGTGATCAGCCCCGGCTTGTCGCGGGCGGCCTCGCACCGTCGCATCCATTGCAAGGAGGAGGCCTGGGGATCGGCGTCGAGGATCGCCACGGGCATTCCAACACGGGCGAATGCGTCCGCCAATAGTAGACAAAGGGTCGTCTTGCCGCTCCCGCCTTTCGACGCCGCGACCGCCAATATCGCCACAAGGGTCTCCTTGCCAAAATCATCCGAAGCACGAACGTCATCGTCGCTAGTTTGTATGACGCTATATCGCACGATACACGTTGCGCACAAAGACACAAGGCGCATTTGACGCGGAGGCCTCGGCGTCGCGGCGTCGTTCGTGTCGGCGAGCGATTTATGTCGCCGCGCGTTCCGTGACACTGGGGCTCTCGCGAACGAAGGGCGCCGGCGCATCAGTGACCTCGGCACCGTTGTTGGCCCGCTGCCCGTCTTGACGCATTGACCTGCGAGCCACGAGAGACGTGCTGCTCCTCGCGTTCGTTATGGCACAGTATCCCTTGGGCCAAACATTCACTGTGCGTCTATTGACGGCGAGGAGTTCGTGCGATGTGCGGCGCAGCGTCTGCATGCTCCTTGTGTCATAGCGACGTTCGGCGCTTGATGTCATCGAGCCACAAGTGCGCATCGAGTCGCGGGGGCATTTGTGACGTCGATGTCTCAAGAGTCACCATGTTTCGCAGGCGACTCCGCTTCGCCAACCAATCGCAGAAAATGACATTTGTGGGTGAGATAGGGATGGCAGGATAGGCAATTTGTGATACAAATTTCATGTGCCCTGGCCGGGCTGGCCTAGTTAAGAACCGTCATCGACTTGGGAAGGCCGGAATTGATGAAGAGCAGCCGTCGCGCCGTTGTCGCTCACGTCAGAATGAACGCGGAGGAGCACGCTCGGTTCGCGGAAGTTTGCCGAGGCCGAGGCATCACGATCAGCACCGGCCTGCGCCGTCTGGCGCGTGAAGCCAGCGCCTTTGGCCCTTCGCTCGACGGTCAGTCGGCCCAAGATATTCGTCGCATGATCGCCGAATGGAAAGCTGTTGGCGTCGATCTCAATCAAGTGGTGCGAGCCATGAACGCGGGTCGCCTATCGGACTCTCAAGCGATCCGGGCGCGAGTGCAGGCGGCGCTGGATCAGCTGCGTGGCCATGAGGCCATGTTCGTGTCGATTTGCGGTCCGCGCCACGATCTAGCGCTCAAAGTCCTGGAGAGCGGCGAGGCGGCGCCGTGACCGACGTTCATCAGGCGTTTCGTAGTTGGAACTTGCACTGCCGACTGAATCGCGAGGCGCTCGAGGCCGAGCAGGACGACGATGAGGCCGCGCTCGCAGCGCGGACGCGCAGATCACACGCGGTGAAGCCGCGACTGTTCTCGCTTGGTCTAGGCGCATTCGGGGGTAGGTCGGGCGCCAAGGCAGGACCGCGAAGCTCGGCCGCGGCGCGGAATGGTCTCGCGACGGGCTCGCAGGCGGCGGTCGTCAAGCTCGCGAGCTATGCGGCGGGCGGCGCGCGGCTCGGCGCTCTCTTGAAATACCAAAGCCGCGACGGCGACCTGCCGCTCGAGCGCGAGGACGGCGGCTTTGTTCAAGGGATGAGCGAAATTCGTGAGCTGGCGGCGGAACTGGGCGTCGAGGGTGACAAGCGCGAACCTAGCAAAGATGTGTTGTATTTCGTCGTGAGGCTCTCGGAACGTCCGGGGGACGATGATTTGGAGAGGGCGATCGGTCAGGCGCTGGCTGGGCACAAATTCGCGTGGCGGGCCCAAGAGCGAAATGATGAGGCCGAGCTCCATGCCGTGCTGGCGGCGGCAAGCGCGGCTAGGGGCGCGCAGGGTAGGGCGGAGCGAATATTTGCGAACAGGAAGTCGCTGGGCGCTTTGCATGCCCGGCTGGAGACAGCGTTTCAAACCGACGTTGCGTTCGAAGAGCGCGGGTGGGGACATGGGGTCGAGGGCGCCGCGCGGCTTCTTTGCCGTTTGACGCAGGACGGCGCGGCCGTCGCGACGACCTCGTCCGGCGGCCCGATCGATAGCCGTGAAGCCAATTGGGTCGTCGCGAACTCCTGGAAGCGCGCCTTGCGCTCACGAGAACAGCGTGACGCCGCCCATATCATCCTCAGCGCCAAGCCAGGGACTGATCCGGAAGCCTTTCTTGACGCGGCGCGCGCGACGCTCCGCCGGGAATTCTCGGGGCACGCTTTCGCGTTCGCGCTGCACACCGACCGAAAACATCTTCATGTCCACGCCGTCGTCCAGATGACGAACGACCATGGCGAACGCATCGATCCGAAGATCCCGGACTTGCGTCGCTGGCGGGAAACGATGGCCGAGGAAGCTCGTCGGCATCATATTCCGATGGAAGCCACGAGCCGCTTCGAGAAGGCCAATCCTCCGGCCTATAAGTTACGAGACGTTCGGATGATCGAACGCGGGGACGCGCCGGAGTCTGTTCGTCGCCGCGTCGATGCGGTGCAAACCAACGCCGTTCACGTTCCGAAGCGCGCCGAAGGGCGAGCCCACGCGGCGAAGGCGGCGGCAGGTTGGCATTCCTATTCCGCGGCCGAATCCGCCGCGGAAATTGACCCGAGCGGCGCTGACGCGATTCGCGCTCCTTTAGAGGCAAGCGAGTCCGGGCAGGGGCGCTCGGCTCGGGGCAAATTCGTCGGGCACGACAGCGATACAAGGGCCGCTAAACTGTTTTGTCAGCGCACCGCCTCGGCTTTGGCGTTGGCGACGGCGGAATCGTCGGAGCAGTGCGGGCGCGAGGGCGCAGCCCGGCTTGACACGCAAGCTTCGGCGTCATCCATGGCGGAAGATTCGCGCAGCGTTGGCGCTCCGAGGCAAGACAAAGAACCTGCTTCTCACAAAGCTTCGAAAGGCAAGCTTATGCCCAATGTCGAGATGATGACGAGTTCACGGCAAACGATGCTGGATATCCTCGACGAAGCGCTACCGTTGTTACCCGATGCAATGCGCGCGAAGCTCTCCGCCGAGGCTCAAAAACTCCGGGATCGAACCCAAGTAGCAAACGACGCCGCTGAGCGCATCGAGAGCCGTCGACCCAACATCTCGGGCGCGTCTTACGATCCGCCTCGCTCGCTCGAACTGCCATTTTTTGCTCACGCCCGGAAGTCCGTCGGCGGTCTCGACGAAGTTCAGTACACACGCGTCGCCACCGACGGCCGCGTCGGCGCCTTGGCCTTCGTCGATAAGGGCGGGCAAGTCGTCGTGCACGACTGGAAGAACGAAGATGCCGTTCGGGGGGCGATGAAGCTTGCGTCTGAGAAATGGGGCGCGATCACCCTGACCGGCAATGAAAAATACAAAGAGCTCGCCATTCGCATCGCGGCAAAGAGCGGCTATGAAATCACCAATCCGGAATTGCGGGAGCGGTTCTCGCAAGCCAAGGCGCGCGTTGTCGAAACCGGACAATCGACGGCCAGCGCGACGACGAAATCTTCCGCTGCTTTCAATCCCATCGTCACGTCGACGCCGGGCGAGAGAGCGATTGCTGTGGAAGCGATTCATGAGGGTATCGACCGGGAGGCTCGACGCGAAACGCGCCAGGCTCGGGTTTCGACGGCGGTCGGCGACAACAATCCCGCTACGGGCGACGCCGCGCATCCGTATCGCTCGTCAGCCGCAGCCAACGCAGCTCGAAAGGCGGCGGCGTCAGAGGACAGCAATCCGGGCAAGCCGATTCCCATCGATCCCGCGCAGAGTCAGACAATTGAGCGAGCCGCCGCTGAGCAGAAAAAGATTCTTGACGCGGGTGCGTCGGACGAGGCGGCGCGAGAAAAATCGCGCGCGGAAAAGCTGCGCGCGGCCGCTCGCGACCCCCGAACTCGCGACAATAGCGATGATCATAGTCAGGAAATGTAGCCGCGGCGCATGCTCGGCAATAACTAACGCCCGTCAAAACTACTCGGCGGCGTTAGCTAGGTCGGCGTCTGGGCTGGTTTCAACCACGCGGCGTGGGATTGGCGAGGCCTTGAAGGAAACGGCTTCGTGCGCCGGAATGGGATAGATGGCGCCTGAATTTGAACGGGGATTTCTTCCCACTCGCGCCGCCTTCGAGCGAAATCTTGAACACTCCGAAGCCCTGAAGTGAGACGATCCGATCGGTGCGGAGTCCGGTTTCGATTTCGGAAAACAACTGATCGACGAGATCGCTGGCCGCGGCGCGCGAAAGCGCCGGCGTCGCTTTACCGACCACGATCGCCAAGTCGTCGCGCGTCACGTTGCGACTGGGAATCCTGCCCCTTTGGGCAATTGTCAGCGATGGGCAAATTTGCCTCTCTTGGGAAAGTTCTCAGCGCGTCGATACACGATAGATCGGAGCCATTCAGGCAAGCAATCCAGAAATCTCGTTGGGCGCGTCTACGAAAGCGAAAGGATTGAGAATCTGTCGCCGCCATAGCCGATTGCGTTCGACGGGGCTGAGCCTGGCTTCCTCGCACACATCATGCCATTGATCCAGAATCACTTTGACCTGTCGTCCGACAATGGCCCGCGCTTCGTCCGGCGAGAGCAAGAAGGTCGCGGCGGCTTGGATACAGACGGCGACTTGGCTCAGCCGGATTTCGCCCAATATGAACATCGCCTGCGTGGCTTCGAAGCCTGAGCGTGGCTGCGGGCAGATATCGTAGGCAGGGGTCAAGCGGAGGTCGCGCCCGCTCCAGAACGCCGCATGATTGCGGGCGTGATCGTCCGTGTTGCCGCAGAGAATGTTGAACACGAGTCGACCAAAGAGTTCGCGCAGGGTTTCCTTCGGCGTGTCGAAACGATGGCGGACGATCTCGGCCAATTCCTCGTAGCTCGCATAGCGCGCCATCATTTCATCGAGACCGAACAGAGTGAGCGCCGAGACCATGGCCTTGCGCCGCCAGCCGCCCACGACTTTCTCGCGATCGAAGCGCTCGATCAGAAGGACGTCTTTTCCACCGGCTCGGGCGAGCGCGACCGGCGCGGTGTGAAGTCCCACCCGTTCCGCCAGTCGCATAGCGACGAATTCGGCCTTGACGACATCGTCGACGTCGGTTTGGGAGGAGAATTTGGCGATGTATTTCTTGTCGCCATTTTCGATCATCGCCTTGGGTCGGGCGCCGCCGAGCGAGCTGCCGTGAAACAGCGCCAAGTCGATTTCGGGGTTGAGCGGCTTACCCTCCTCGACCCGCGTCGCGGCGTTCAACAATTCCTCCAGCGTCGCGGCCTTGGTCTCGCGCGGTTCGTAGCGCGAGGGTGAGAGTTGGAAATCGAGCGCGCCTATGCGGTCGGAGCCCGACTCGAGGAGATATGTGAGCTCGTCGAGGTCGGCGGTCTCGATCGCGGGTCCCTTGTGGCCGAATTTGCGGTTGAGGATCACGCGTCGGCCCCAGGCGTCCGGCGCGGCGTCGCGTATGCAGCTCGGCAAAGCGAGACCCGGAAGGGGCCTCAAAATGCCTGACTTCAGCGGGAGCTCGGGTTCGTAGATCGGGATGGCGTCCTTGCGGGCGAGATAGCTGCGACCATAGTTGAACGCGAGCTGACCGTCGGTTCTTGCGAGCCGTCCCGCGACGACCGGCTTTGTCTCGCGCGGCAACCAAATCCAAACGAACGCTTCGTCGGGCCCGGTCTCAGAAGTCATCCTTGACCGCCTTTGTGGTGAGACGAATTGACTGGGGTAGGAGAGTCAACGTCGTCGTATTGGCGGCCATTGCGGTAGTGAGGCCTGCGGCGTCGGCGCCGAACAGCCGCACGCCGACGATGGCCGCGGCCTCGAAAACCGAGCCGATGGCGCAGCCGAGGTCGCCCTTTTCGATACGATGGACTAGGCCACGAGAAAGCCCGGCGCGTTCGGCTAATTGTTCAACCGTGAGCTTTTGCTGGATTCGAGCGAGCCGGATGAGCTGGCCGAGAAGGATCGCGGCATCTCTGGAGTAGCGGGAATACGGACGCGCCGCGAGCTTGGGCATGGGAGCTTTGTTCCGAATATGGAGCGTTAAGCCAGCGCGCGCCCCATTTATGGATCATAATGCTCCTCTATCCGTTTCATGTCAAGACCCGTTCTATAAATGGCTCATGAACTCACTCGATGTTCCATTAACGCAACAATGGCCGCCAAAATGCTCAGGTCTGAAGCTCGATCCGTCCAGCCTTCACATCTCGTGACCGGACTCCTGGCCTGGCGATTGTTTTCCAACCGCGCGCTGCTTGTCGCGCAATGCCCCCATGCGACCGGATTTCCCAGAGGTCTTACCGCCTTCCGCCGCACCGCCCTTTGGGTCGGCCGCTTCGCTCGCCTCGTCGGCCCGAACCCGACTGGCCGTTCGGGGCCTCTGTCCTTCAGCCTTGGACGTCGGCGCGCTCTCCGCCTTTGACTCCACGGTCTCGGCGCTTGGGGGCTTGGCGGCCCTCGGCCGCTTGATGCTCGCCGATTGCCTTCCTTCCGCAGCCGCGGTTGGCACGGGTTGCGTCGACGCGGTCTCGCGCTCCGCCTTTTGAACAATCGGCACCGCCTGCCGCTCTCTCGCCAGAGCGGGGCTCACCACAATCCAGGTCGCTGGCGCCTTCGACGACGGCTGAACTTCCGCCATGCGCCCCTTTGGCACGTCGATGTAGGAGAGCTGACCTCCGGTTTTGAGTGCATATCTCCCGGCGTCGGCGAAATCTCTCGAGAAGACCATCCCCTTGCCGGAGGGTTGCTCATCCGGTTTGCCGCCGTGATAGAAGCGCTCGGCGCCTGCAGCGCGCGGCGCCTCCCGATATTCCGCCGGCCCCACGATGGCGCGAACCATTGGCGCTGCTTGCCGAGGCGCCGGGTCCGCTATTTGCGCGGGCTCGGCGACGCGGCGGCCCTGCGCCATTTCCGCGCTGATGATTACGCGCGCATCGGGTTTGTTTGCGGCAGGCCGCAACTCGGCGACACGCGCTTTGGGAACGTCGATATAGGACAGTTCGCCGCCGATCTTGGCGGCATAGGTTGCGGCGTCGGCACGATCTCGGGAAAAGACCAGTCCCTTCGACGGCGTCGCTTCACCGCCCTTGGCGCCGCGATAGAAACGTTCGGATCCATCCGGCAAAGCGGCTTCGTTGTACACGGTTGCCTTTTTCATTTGATGGTCTCCTCGACTTCAAATTGCCAGCGTTCAGTTCCATAACCTATATTATGCGAATGATATCAATATGTTATGTTGACGACGGAAGAACCAGTCGATTCTCGTCGTTCGCCGCTCGGCTGTAGGTGCGAAGCGCGACTTCCAGCCGCGCCGCATAGCCTCGAAGCTTCTCGGCCTTGTCAGGGGAAAGGGCGCGACCGGCGGCCTCAGTGAGAAAGACCACAGTGCCGTCGCCTGTCCCGGTCACCTCGCGTTTCAATTCCGCCCAAGTGACGTCGCCCTCGTCGGGAAAGGTCCTCGCAATGCTCGACGCGTCGGTCTCCGGCTCCTCAGCGGCGTCGGCGGTCGCGGCTTCCGCGCTTGCCTCAGTGGTTTCGTCCCACCCGAGGAGGCTCTCATCCAGATCCTCTGCGCCGAAGACTGGAACTTCGTTGTTAGGCGCGCTATCTTCGATAGTCCCGACTTGACCTTCAGGGCTGGCTTCCGCTTGCGGCTCGACACGCACCGGCCCGGCGGTGGGAACGTCGGAAGGAATTGCCGCCGCATGAATGCCGCGTCCGCCTACGACGCCACCTGCAATCGCCTCAAAGGGTTCGTTCGTGGTCGCATCCAGGCTCGCGCAATAAAGACGCGCATGCCGTTCGTGAATGCGGCGGCGCTCGGTTACGATCGCTTGTCGCAGCGCGTTGATCATCGTGAGCGCCGTTGTACGGGCTTTCTTCGACCTGAGAGGGGACTTTCCGTCTTCCCCGCGCAGGACGCCGCAACTCTCGGGATCAATCCTCAAATCGAGAATGATCTTGGCGACCGCGGCGCTATGACTGGCCGACAACGCAATCTCGACGTCGTGCATGAACAGTCGCGCGTCAACGAAGACCTCGCTCGCCAGGCGCTCGATCGCCGCCCATCCAACAGCGCGCTCAAACTCGTCTTTGTTGGCTTCACTTTTGGCCGCCGTGGCGACGGCCGGGACATGTCCGGGCGGCGCCTCGAACAAGTCCCATTCCTCGACAGGTTCGACTTTTGGCGCGGTGACCAACTCGGTGAACGCGGCGACCTCATTGCGCCGCTTCACGAAGCGCTTGTCGGTGTAGAAATTCAGCTTGTCGAGCACCGCGCTGAAATGCCCGCGGATCGTCAGCACGGTCTTGGCGTCGTCCAATCGCAAGAGCTGATCCGAGGTCAGCAACGGCACGGCCTCCCAGCGGCCCTGGCGCGAGCGGCGACCAAACCCAGAGACTCCGGACTCGCCCCAGCCTTCGCGCTCGACGTAATACTTTCCCATTGCGTCGGAGACGACATCGCCAGTCATCTTGTCGCCGACGGCGACGACGAGCTTCATATCCATATTGCCGAGCAGCGCCTCGCGGGTCGGTTTGGAATAGCGCTCGTCGATTTGCGGAATGTTTTGCGCGACCAGCGCGATCCGGAATCCATAGCCGGAGACGAGCGGCGCGCGGTTGATGATCTCGGGCAGGCGCTGGAACTGATAGAATTCGTCGAGCATCAGCACGACTTTGTGCGGCTCGTCGGCGCCAGCAATATTGCGAAGCAAGACGTCATGAATTTGTTGGATCAACAGTCGGATGATCGGCTCCACCGATCCGAAATCGCTGACCGGCGCCGCGATGAAGATCGTGAAGGGTTGGCGACGCAACTCTCGGATGTCAAAATCGCTCGAAGCGGTCATGCCAGCGACAAGACTGTTGTTCCACGCCTTCAGCGCCGTGGTGATATGGGCTTCGAAGGAAGGCCGCTGTTTGACGTCGCGGTGGCGATGCTGGTTGAAGGCGTCGACCACGAAGGCGTTCAAATTGGGTTCGTTCTCGACGATATCGTCGAGAAGCTCCTTGAAGCCGACGTCGGCGCTGAACATCCTGAGGGCCGAGCGGATATTGCGCCGCCCCTCCATTGTCGCGCTATCCGTGACGTAGCCGAGAACGCCGGCTAGGAGACTTCGCGCGGTCTCCGCCCAAAAGGTCTCACCCTTGTCCGTGACGACGATGAGGCTCGCCGCCAAGTTCATCAGGTCGGTCGCGCGCGAGGGCCAAGGGCGAATGAAATCGAGGGGGTTCCACGAATGCGAGGATGGGGAGCCAGGCGCGACGAGATAGACTTTCTGACCCAGCGCCACCCGCGCGCCGCCAGTAAGCGCCCAGTTCTCCTGCTTGACGTCAAGGACGACGGCCGAGCCCCGCCATTCCAGCAGGTTCGGCATGACGAAGCCCCTGCCCTTACCGCTGCGCGAGGGTCCGTTGACGTAGAAATGGCTGTCGCCGCTGTAGCGTACGTCGCGCCCCTTGAAGGTGCCGAGCAGCATCGAATATCCGACGACTCCATCGAGCAGCCCTGCTTTTTTCAGGTCGGCGACGGTCGCAATGCGGGCGCCGTCGCTTGGCTTGCGCACCTTCCAAGGCGCCGCGATCAGGACATAGCCGCCGCCCGCGATGACGGCGGCCTCGACGGCCAACCCTCCGGTCGCGATCCCGAATAGCTTCGATATGATCGGCAAGCCTCGCCATGTCCAGGCTTGCAATATGGGGAGCGAGATCTCGCCATTGTAAAATCGGAGCCAAATCGAACTCTGGCGCGACACCAGCCAAACGGCCGCTGCGTAATTGACCGACCACAGAAGAACGCCGGCGCCGGCAGCGACGGCGACGCCGGCTATTCCCGCAATGATCGGCAAGGCGCGCGGCATCGACATCCCCTCTCAATCCTTAGCTCGAGTTCGCCTATGCTCGCCCGAGCATACCGACGGAGCCGTCAGACCGCGTGAAATTTGTTGAAGTAGATTTCGCTGATGCCCCGCGTCGGCTTGCGGCGGAGCTGGACGATGACCGGCACGACAAGCCTGACGTATTCGAGAATTTCCGTCTTGGTCAGGCCGAGCCCGGCCTGCATCGTCGCCAACGCAATGCGCTCGAACGCGCCGCGCGGGTTATCCGCATGCAACGTCGTCAGCGAACCGGGATGGCCGGTGTTGACGGCCTGAAGGAAGGAATAGGCTTCGGCGCCGCGGATTTCGCCCAGGAACAATCGGTCCGGCCGCAGCCGGAGAGCCGCCTCGAGCAGGCTCTGGATAGAAACCCGCGCCTTCCCCTGGTCGCCCTTGGACGCGACGAGAGCGAGATAATTGGGCTGCGGGGGTTTGAGTTCGCGGGTGTCCTCGATCGACATCACGCGTTCCGTGCTGGGAACTTCCTTCAACAGCGCGTTGAGAAAGGTCGTCTTGCCCGACGAGGTTCCCCCCGAGACGACCATTGTGACGGCCCTTTGCACCGCGACGCGCAGAAAGGTCTTGATCCCGTCCGGGCTCGTATCCCGCAGCAAGGCGGCGAGCTCGCGCTCGAGATCGGAAACGTCTTCGTCGGGCGACATACGCGGACCGCTCGCCCGGACATCTTCGAGCGCGCCAAAACCTTGATAGTCGTCGAGGTCGAGATCGGAGATCACCTGTTTGCGGATCGAAAAGGCGCCGCCGTCGGCCGCCGCCGGCGCCAGCACCCCCTGGAACCGCTCGCCGTGCGGCATCGCGGCCGACAGCAATGGCGTTTCCTCGTTGATGGACTGGTTGACCTCGGCCGCCACCCGCTCCGCGATCTGCATGATTGCTCGCGCCGTCAGTTCCGGAGCGGCGAAGCGTTCCATCTCGGGATGGCCGAGAGCTTCGATCCAAACCTCGCCGGGACGATTGACCATGATCTCGACGACGTCGGGATCCTGAAGCCAGCGCCGAATCGGCTCGCAGGATTGCCGGAGATAGGGCGACAGCGACGACCATTGCGCCTCGCGCGCCGGTCCCCTCTTTGTCTCGGGCGGACTGAAATTCATCTTGAGAATGTCTCTACTTTTTCGTCGGCAAATGCGGATAGCCCGTAATGACGACGGGTGCGCTGGAGGGCATGGCGACAGGCGCGTTCAAGGCGTCCAACGTCGTCGGAGAGCCGCCTACGGCGACAGGCGCCGCCGGGTGTTTCAGCTGCCGCAAAGCCTCTTTGACGGGATCGTCGTAGAGCGAGGAAAAGTCGAGATCGCGCCGCACGAACACGATGATCGGCGTGCCTTGATCGATATTGATCGTGGGCGGGATCGTCATCTGCTCCTTCAGTGTCGAATTCGCCATATCGGCGAAAGTCTGTGAAACCGTCTGCGCCGATTGCGATTGCGCCTGCTGAGCGGCCGTCTGAACGCCCGAGATCGTCGTCGTGGATTGCA
>Ga0209139_10000443_pt1 | contig 14237 bp, 10 predicted proteins | sample BogFormECP14_OM3_FD_188246 | JGI IMG/M metagenome (GOLD analysis project Ga0209139, IMG submission 188246) | Bog forest soil microbial communities from Calvert Island, British Columbia, Canada - ECP14_OM3 (SPAdes) (version 2) | ecosystem: Environmental > Aquatic > Freshwater > Wetlands > Bog ...
GTTCACAGCCAAATTCATAATGATCTGTTCCATCTGGCTGGCGTCCGCGCGAATCGCTCCCAAGTCCTTCGCCGTTCGAATCCCCAACTCGATATCTTCTCCAATCAATCGCGGCAAAAGCTTCCCCATATCCTCCACGACGCCGTTCAGATTCATCACGCGCGGCTGCAGCACCTGCATCCGGCTAAACGCCAGCAGCTGCTTCGTCAACGCCGTCGCGCGGTCCGCCGCGCGGTCAATTTGCATAATTTTTCTAGACATCTGGTCAGCAGGCGGCAAAGCGCCCAGCAAAAGTTCGGTATGCCCCTTGATCACCATCAGAAGATTATTGAAATCGTGCGCCACGCCGCCTGCCAGTCGCCCAACCGCTTCCATTTTGGTCGCCTGCCGAAGTTGCTGCTCCAGCAAATGCCTCTCGCTGATATCCTGAGCGACCACCAGCTTTACTCGTCGTCCCGCGTAGTCCAACTGGTGCGAGATGAGCTCCACTTCAAAGACTTTTCCCTCCTTATTCTTATGCTTGCATACACCCTGGAACCGTCCGCCCGTTACTTCTTCTTGCTCCCGCACCTCCAGCGAAGTCGTCTTCGCGTCGTGCCGTATGTCAAACATCGTCATCCGGCCGAACTCTTCCGGTGCATATCCATACTGCCGAACCGCGGCGTCGTTCACCTGAATAAATTGCAGACTCTCGCTGTCCATCACCCACGTCGGCAACGGGTTGTGCGAAAACAGCAGCCGGAACACGGATTCACTCTTGCGCAGCGCCTCCTCGGAACGTCGCCTCTCGATGGCCAGCGCAATGTGGCCGCCCACAGAGTCCAGAAATTCGATATCTCGCATATCGTAGGCATTTTCGTCCTCATAGTGCTGGACGACGAGAACACCGATGGTTGCTGTAGGCGTCTTCAGCGGCACCCCGAGCCACGACGGTGACGGCGAACCAACCAACTCAACCTCTCCAGCCTGCACAAGGCGGTCGAACTCCGATTGCGGGATGAGCATCCCTCTCCCCGTCCGGAAGACGAACGAGGTGCAGCTGCGCCCGACTTTCTGCGGCGGCGGTGCCGTATCGAACTGGTCGACGAGAAACGGAAAGTAGAAGGTGTCTTCCTTTGGATCATGCAAAGCGACGAAGCAATTTTCCGCATACAACACTTTTTTCAACGCCTGATGAATGCCCTCGAGCAACTGGTCCAGGTTAGCCGTCTGATTCAATGCGTGCACCACTTCCGAAATAACCTGCCGTTCCGCCTCCATGCGGTGCAGCGCCGTTACATCCAAAAAGCTCGCCACCAACCCGTCGACCGACGAATTACCGAGACAGTTGCTAATCGTCAATTCAAACCACCGCGACTCTCCCGTCTTGCCCCGCAATCGGCAGCGCCCTCCACGCGAATCACCGGCGTTGTCGGCGATTCCCTGAAGGCGGCCTCGAATCCCCTCGGCATCGTCTGGATGCACGAATTCCGTAATCGCCCGGCCCACCAGTTCATCTGGACGCAAACCCAACGCACGCGTCGAGCCCGCATTCGCATGGAGAATAATTCCCTCTGGGCTGAGAATGGCGAGCAACTGCTGCGCGCAATCCAGCAAAGTGGAAAGCTGTTCCGTCGTCGCGGCTATATTTTGTTCGAGAGGATGGCGTTGTGACATAGGGTCGCTGCTAGCGAAAACGTTTTCGTACCCCAAGGTACCGCGGTGGATACCAACTCCCCCGCCTTACGATCGCGTTCTAGAACGACCTTCTGGGCTGTGGATTATCTGAACGGTTCAATCTTAGCGAATTCCAATCATTTGGCGATCATCGAGGACAGGTCATGTTGCGAAAACATGACTGTCCTGAAGTACAGGTTCTGGCCCGTTGCCGCCAAGTTGCAACCAATCCATCTTTTCCGCATCAGGAATGTCCGCCACCGGGAACCGATCACTCGCCTTGAGAAGTTGCTGGAAGAAGTCGTCCTGGTAAAGGGTTCCAAGCCGCCCGCACGTGCCTCAGCCACGGCACGCCCGCACAATTTGTATTAGTGCACCATAAATGCGGTCAGCGCGAATATCACCCCACCGGCTGCAATCAACATACCGGCGATCCAATAGAATCGCTTCTTGGTGAGCAACGTCATCGAGCAAATCACCAGCCCTACTTCAATCAACCCTTCGCCGCCATCAAACCGGTCTGCCCGTCGGGCCACGAAGTCCCGCTCCTTCTCCAAATCCTTTGCCTTCTCGCTGATGTCGTCTTTGTCCCCTTCGTAGCGCTCCATTTCCTTCTTATACTTTTCTTGCAACAACGCGGCCTTTTCCTTATCCCCCGGAGCCAGAGCGTTAAGCATGTCGGCGAAGCCCTGCATTTCGTGCAAACGAATATTCTTCGCCTGATAATAAGCCCACTGATCCGTCGCCTGCGACTGCAGCAGCAATTCTTCCGTGTGAGCGCGATGGCCCAGCAGCGTCACCGCCGCCACAAGCACCGCGAGTACCGAAATCGTAACCGAAACCGGGATCAAAAACGGGTTGTCCTCGTGCTCCCCTTCTGGCAGTTCGAATCCCTCAGGCATGAGTTGCTCTCTCCTTTGGAAACTAGGTCGACGGCTCCGCGGCCACAGCCTTCAACGAATCTCGCGCAGCCGCAATGGTCCGCGAAATGTCTTCCGACGTGTGCGCTGCCGAGACAAAGGCGGCTTCAAACTGCGAAGGCGCAAGGAAAACGCCGCGATCCAGCATCTCACGGAAAAATCTCGCATAGTGTTTTGTGTTCGACCGCTTTGCGTCGTTGTAGTTACTCACTGGCTCGGGCGTAAAAAACAATGTAGCCAAAGATCCCGTCGCGTTGACATGCCCGGCAATTCCCCTCTCGGCGACCGCCTTCCGCAGCCCCTCGACAAGCCTCTGCGATTGCTCGCGAATGCCCTCATAAAGTCCCGTGCGTGTAAGTTGTTTCAGCGTAGCGATGCCCGCACGCATGGCCAAAGGATTTCCTGCCAGCGTTCCCGCCTGATAGACAGGCCCCAGCGGCGCCACATGATTCATGATTTCCGCGCTCCCGCCGTACGCCGCAACAGGCAACCCCCCGCCAATAATTTTGCCGAGCGTCGTCAGGTCCGCCTCCACTCCCAGAAGTTGCTGCGCGGCCCCATAACACATCCTAAATCCGGTGATCACCTCGTCCGCGATTAGCAGCGCTCCGTTGCGCTTAGTAATCTCCCGCAACCCGGCCAAAAATCCCGGCGCCGGCTCGACGACTCCCATATTCGCCGCAATCGGCTCAACAATCACCGCCGCGATCTTCCCGCTGTGCTGTGAAAACAAGCGCTCCACGGCCTCCAAGTCGTTGTAAGGCGCATTCAGCGTCAACTCCGCAAGCGCCTGCGGCACTCCCGGACACTCCGCAATCCCCAAAGTCGCCAACCCCGACCCCGCCTGCGAAAGAAAACTATCCGCGTGCCCGTGATAGCAACCTTCGAACTTCAAAATAAAATCCCGCTTCGTCACTCCGCGCGCCAACCGCACCGCGCTCATCGTCGCTTCCGTCCCGCTCGACACAAATCGAATCTTCTCAATCGCCGGAATCGCCGAAGTAATCAACGTCGCCAGCTCGACTTCCAGCTCGGTCGTCGCCCCGTAACTTGTCCCCAGCCACGCCTGCTCCGCAACCGCTTCGGACACCGCCGGATGCGCGTGCCCCAAAATCATGGCTCCCCAGGAGCAAACGTAATCCAGCAACTTATTCCCATCCGCATCGATAAGATTTTGCCGCTCGCCGCGCTCGATAATCAGCGGCTCGCCGCCAACCGACCGAAACGCCCGCACTGGGCTGTTCACGCCCCCAACAAGGATCTTCTCCGCCCGCTCAAAAATCTCCCGCGAACGCCGTCTCTCCACTTTAGATTTTGTAGGTATCGCGCTCATCGCTGTCCTAATTTGGAGTGCGGGAGCTCTGCTCCCGCTTTTGCTTTTACCGCCGCCCGAATAGCCACCCTCATATCATTCTTTTTTGCTCCCTTACTTCTTCACCTCAGCCATTTCGCCACATCCTTCGCGTGATAAGTCAAAATAATATCCGCCCCAGCCCGCTGAATCCCCGTGAGAATCTCCATCACCACCCGTTTCTCATCCAACCACCCGTTCCGCGCCGCCGCCTTCACCATCGCGTACTCCCCGCTAACGTTGTACGCCCCCACCGGCACATCAAACGCCTCGCGCACCCGCCAAATCACATCCAGATACGCCAGCGCCGGCTTCACCATCACCATATCCGCGCCTTCCTCCAGATCCAACGCCACTTCCTTCAAAGCCTCCCGCGCATTCCCGGGATCCATCTGATAACTCCTCCGGTCCCCAAACTGCGGCGCCGAATCCGCCGCTTCGCGAAACGGCCCATAAAACCCGGAACAATATTTCGCCGCATAAGCCAGAATCGCAATGTCACCAAACTTGTGCTGGTCCAGCGTCTCGCGAATCGCCGCAACGCGCCCATCCATCATGTCCGAAGGCGCCACAATATCCGCTCCCGCCCGCGCATGAGACAAAGCCTGCGCGGCAAGAATCGGCAACGTCGCATCATTCGCAACATCTCCATTCTCAATCACGCCGCAATGCCCATGATCCGTGTACTCGCACAAACAAACATCTGTAATCACCAGCAATTTCAACTTCGCCGCCCGAATCGCCTCAATCGCCCTCTGCACCACCCCCTGCGCCGAGGTGGAAACCGTCCCCCGCGCATCCTTCGTCTCCGGCAAACCAAAAAGAATCACGCCCGGAATCCCAAGCGCCTCCACTTCTCGACACTCTTCCACAATCTGATCAACGGACTGCTGATACACGCCCGGCATCGAGCTCACTTCCTTCCGAACGCTCGTCCCCGGGCAAACAAACATCGGGTAAATCAATCCCGAAACGCCTAGCCGCGTCTCGCGCACGAACCCACGAATCGCCTCAGTCCGCCGTAAACGCCGTGGCCTCTGCGTAGGAAAACTCATTCGTCATTCGCTCCCACAACCGACCGCCTCTTAGTCCGCGCCAAATGCCCCTCCAACGCCTCAACAATCGCCTTCGTCGTAGTATCCGCCGCTCGCGCAATCCTCTGAATCCCGGCCGACATCAAACTCGCCGCCGTCGCGTGCCCGATCGCCACCATCACTGCTCTCCCCTGCAATTTCTCCAACCGTTCGCGCCCCGCCAACTCACAAAAGTTATGCACCGCGCTAGGACTGTAAAACAAAATCCCGTCCACGCCGCCGGCAAGACTATCCTGCACTTTTCCGCGATCCGTCCCCCCAGGCGGCAAATTTCTGTAAGCAATCACTTCCGTAACAATCGCCCCGCATTTCCGCAACGCTTCAGGCAACTCCGGATTCGCCCGATCGCTTCGCGGCAAAAGCACCTTCTGCCCGCGCAACTCTTTGCCAAGTTCCTTCGCCAGCCCCGCCCCGCTATGCTCCGCCGCCACATAATCAACGGAAAATCCCGCCGCCTCTGCCGCAGCCGAAGTCGCCGGTCCTACGGCCGCAGCCTTCGGCAGCTCACCAAACCCATTCAGTCCGCCGGCCAGCTCTTCTCCGCGCCGCTCCAAAGCCTGCGCCGCATTCGCGCTCGTAAAAAGCACCCAATCAAAATCCGCGATGCCCCTCAGCACCGCATCCATCCCGTCAAAATTCTCCGGAGGCGCAAACGAAATCAACGGGAGCAACTTCACCGCCGCTCCCCGGGCCTTGAGTTCCGCGCAAATCTCGCCGCTCTGCTCAAGAGCACGCGTAACCACCACAATTTTCCCGCCAAGCGGCGAAGCAATCCCGTTATCCACGCGCGCGCATCACCTCTTCCAGAATATTCTGCGCTCCCGCCTCCATCAGCAATTTGGCCATGTGCCCACCAAGCTCTGCCGCCTCCTCCGGCTGCGCCGTCGCCCGCTGCTTGATAAATTGCACCCCGTCCACCGAACAAACGCACGCCTCCAAAACAAGTTCGCCTCGCTCGATCCGCGCCCAAGCCCCCAGCGGCACCTGGCATCCGCCCTGCAGCGCACTCAACAGCGCCCGTTCCGCGATAATCGCCGTCCGCGTCTCCGCGTCATCCAGGCCCGACACCAACTCCGACGCCTCCGTATCCTTCAACCTGCACTGCACTGCCACAGCTCCCTGCCCCACTGCCGGCAAAAATGTCTCCGGAGACATAATCTCCGTGATGCGGTTGCTCAACCCCAAGCGGTCAAGCCCCGCCTTCGCCAACATCACCGCCTCATACTCCCCGCTCTCCACCTTGCGCAACCGCGTATCCACATTCCCGCGCAAATCCCGCACATCCAAATCCGGCCGCATCCGCCGCAACTGCGCCTGCCGCCGCAAACTCCCGGTCCCAACACGCGCCCCCTGCCGCAAGGTAGCGATCGTGGCCCCGTTCGCCGCCACCAAACAATCTCGCACATCTTCGCGCCGGCACACCGCCGGAAACATCAAACGCGACGGTATCTCAGTAGGAATGTCCTTCACACTGTGCACCGCTAAATCAATCGACTCGTCGAGCAGCGCTTCCTCCAATTCCTTAACAAAAATCCCCTTCCCGCCAATTTGCGAAAGCGGCGCATTCGCGAACTTGTCGCCCGACGTCTTGATAATAATGATCTCCGCTTCCGCACCCGTCCCCGCAAAGAGCTGCTTGCGCACAAATTCCGCCTGCCATTTCGCCAACAGACTTCCTCGCGTCCCGATGCGCAAGTGCCTCAAGGCTTCTCCCGATTCGACAAAAACAGGTCTCGCAACGCTTCCACATTCTGAATCTTTCGCCGCAGTTCCTTTTCCCCACGCAACCGCTCCGCCGGCGCCAAAAGCAGCTTCTCCAGCAACTCGTCCATCAAGCCTTCCATGCGCTCTCGTTCCGCCACGCTCAAATGATTCATCGAGTCCATGCGCGCACGAATAAACGCCTCCCGCTCCTCGCGCAATCGCACCCGCAAAGCATCCACCAACCCAACCAGCTCCACGCTAGCCTGCCACGAAAGAAATTTTCCCACATGCTCATCGACAATCGTTTCCGCCCGCGGCACTTCGCTCTCCCGGGCATGCCGGTTCTGCTCCACGATTTCGGTCAGGTCGTCGATGTTGTACATATAAATGTTGTAGAGCTCCGCCGCCGAAGCCTCAATATTCCGCGGCAACCCCAAATCCATCAAAAACAAAGCCCGATTCCCACGCGCCGACATAGCCGCACGCAGCACTTCGGTTCGCAACACCGGCTCCTCCGAAGCCACCGAGGAAACCACCACATCCGCCGACTTCAACGCCGTCTCCCACTCGCCCCACGCAACAACTTTCCCGCCGAACCGCACCGCCAACTCATCCGCCCGCTCGCGCGATCGATTCATAATCAACAACCGCGCAATCCCGCGGTCCCGCAGCTGATTCACGACTTGTTCGCTGATCGTCCCAGCACCCAACACCAGGGCGCTCCGCTCATTCATCTTGCCAAAGATCCGCTCCGCCAACTTCACACCCGCCGACGCCACCGACATCGGCCGCGTCCCCAGCTCCGTCTCCGACCGCACGCGCTTCCCCACCTCCAGCGCCCCTTGAAACAACCGGTTCAAAACCGGCCCAGTAGCTCCATACTCGTGGGCATACCGATAAGCCTCACGCACCTGGCCCAAAATTTCCGCCTCTCCCAGCAACATCGAATCCAATCCCGCTGACACGCGAAAAAGGTGCCGCACCGCCTCGCGATCGTAATGATGATAGAGCGACACGCCCAGCACATCCGCCCGCACCGAATGAAACTCGCTCAAAAACGACGACAATCCTGGCGCGCATTCATGCGACGACTCCGGCGGCACTCCATAAATCTCGCTCCGGTTGCAAGTCGAAAGCACCAGCGTCTCGGCTAAAATCCCCCGCGATCGCAACTCTTCCGCCGCCTTCCGTGACTGTTCCGCCGTAAACGACACCCGTTCCCGCACCTCTACAGGCGCCGTCCGATGATTCAATCCCACAAGAACAATTTCCATGCAGCCCGCGCCTCTAGAAATACCGATGACTCTGCGACAAATACAAATTCACCACCGTAAAACTCATCACCACCACAAAAAAATTGAAAATGCACAACCTCGAAGCCCGCGCCCCGCGCCAAGAAGCCGTCCGCGCCAACTGAAAATAAAGCACGTAAAGCAGCAAAACCAGCAACGTAATCACATATTTCGGATCGTAGTACCAGATCTGCCCATGCAACCGATCCACCCACACAAATCCCAAAACCGTCCCAATCGCAATCGCCACCAACCCAATCAAAACGCTCGACCGGCTCATCCGCTCCAGCAACTCCAGAGCCGGCAACCTCCACACCACGTCACCCAATCGCCGGCTCTTCAAAAGCCGCTCCTCCGCCAAAAAAATCAAACTAAAAACAAACGAAAGCGCAAACGCCGCATAAGCCAGAATGCTCAAGGTAACGTGGAACGCAAACACCACCCCGCGCGCCGGCACCGGCGACAATCGATCCCCAGGCGCCAGATGCGCCGCAACAAAAAAAACAATAATAAACGGCAAAACAAACGCCCCCACCGACCGCTGCCGGTGATAAAGCTCTAATCCCAAATAAGTCAAAGCCAAAAGCCACCCAAACAACGACATCGACCCATAGAGGTCATGATAAGGAACGGTATGCAACCCCCGCGACCGCTCCAAAAGCGCAAAATAATGCGCGATCAGTCCCAACCCGAGAAAGATCGTTCCGAGCCGCCCGGCAATCTCTTTCCCGGTCCCCAAAAAACGCAAATACAGCGCGAAGCTCCCCGCGTAAGCCACAATCGTCAATAAGAAAAACAGTTCTTTCATAAACTCTGCCGAACCCATCGAAACCATGACGCCAACGTAGCTCAAAGTATAGCCCACCTATGGAGTGCGGGAGCTCTGCTCCCGCTTTTGATAACGCTCCCCGGCAGCCCCTCCAACAATCAGCCCGCGACGCGTCCAACCCGCCCCGCTCTGCATTCCGCGTAAGGATTTGTTATCCTTCTCGCAGGCGCAGATGATCACCACTTCCGCTCCTCTCAATCGCAAAGACCTCTTCCTCCGCGCATGCCGCGGCGAAACTCTCTCGCGCCTCCCCGTCTGGATGATGCGCCAGGCCGGCCGCTACCTCCCCGAATACCGCGCCATCCGCGCAAATCACGCTTTTCTAGAAGTCTGCAAAACCCCCGACCTGGCCGTCGAAGTCTCCCTGCAACCCTTCCGCCGCCTTGGCGTCGACGCCATCATCGTCTTCTCCGACATCCTGATCCCCGCCGAAGCCATGGGCCTAAAACTAGAACTAGGCGACGCCGGCCCCAACCTCCCCGACCCGGTCCGCACAAAACGCGACGTAGAAAAACTGAAACTCTTCGACCCCGAAACCGAAACTGCTTTCCTCCCCGAAGCCATTCGCCGCATCGCCCGCGAAGTAGGCCCCGAAGTCCCCGTCCTGGGCTTCGCCGCCGCCCCTTTCACCCTGGCCTGCTACATGGTCGAAGGCCGCACTAAAGAAGGCTTCGGCACCACAAAAAGTTTCCTACTCCGCGAACCCGCGACCTTCCGCGCCCTCCTCCACAAAATCGCGCAAGCCACCATTCCGTACCTCAAAGCCCAAATCGCCGCGGGCGCCACCGCCGTCCAACTCTTCGACACCTGGTGCGGCGAACTCGCCCTCCCCGACTACGAAAAATTCGCTCTCCCCGCAGTCCAAGAAATCATCGCCGCTTTAAGCGGCCTGGCCCCCGTGATCTACTACACGAAAGCCTCCCATCACTTGCTGCCAGCCGTCGCCCGCTCCGGCGCGAACGTCCTCAGCGTAGATTGGCGCGTCGATCTTCACGAACTTCGCAAAAAACTAGGCCCGCAAATCGCCCTGCAAGGAAACGTCGACCCCGCCGTCCTCTTCGCCCCACAAGACGAAATCCGCCGCATCACCCAAGAAGCCGTCTCCGCACTAGGCGGTAAAGGCCACATCCTCAACCTAGGCCACGGCATCCTCCAACACACGCCAGTAGAAAACGCCCAAGTCTTCATCGAAGCCGGCCAGCAATCGCTGCTCAAAGAATCTGCTGTAGGGGCGGGGCTCGCCCCGCCGGCAGCCGTGTAGGGGCGCAACATGTTGCCCCCCATTTATGCAACCATAGAACACCGAAGGGACGCGATGAAGCGCGTCTCCTCCGAACAAGGAACTACAGAGTGACCCTCTCAAATCCCAACCTAACCCAAGCCCGCGAAGAACTTCGCGTAAGCGAAGAATTCCTAGCCCGCTACGACCGCCCCGGCCCCCGCTACACAAGCTATCCGACCGCGCCTGTCTGGAACAACTCCTTCGGCCCAAACGACCTAGAAAGGGTCCACGCCGAAGCCAACCAAACCAAATCCCCAGTCTCCCTCTACATGCACATCCCCTTCTGCGAAAGCCTCTGCCTCTTCTGCGCCTGCAACGTAATCATCCAAAAAAACAAAGCCGTCGCCCCACCCTACCTCGACATCCTAAAACGCGAAGTCGAACACGTCAGCCGCAACGTCTCCAAAGATCGCCCAGTAGTCCAATTCCACTGGGGCGGCGGCACGCCCACCTATCTAACTCCCCCACAAATCGAAGATCTTTTCACCTTCACCCGCGAACATTTCACTTTCGCCCCAGACGCTGAAATCGGCATCGAAGTCGACCCCCGCGTCACCAGCCGCGCCCACCTCGAAACCCTACGCAAACTAGGTTTTAATCGCCTAAGCATGGGCATCCAGGATTTCGACCCGCTAGTCCAAAAAACCATCAACCGCGTCCAACCCTACGAACTAACCGGCGACCTGATCCAATCCGCCCGCGACCTGGGCTTCGAAAGTGTTAACGTCGACCTGATCTACGGTCTCCCCTACCAAACCGCCGGAACCTTCGCCCACACCGTCGACCAAATCCTCGAGCTTACTCCCGACCGCATCGCCCTCTTCAGCTACGCCCACGTCCCCTGGCTAAAAAAACAACAAAACTCCTTCGAAGGCCATCTTCCCGAAGGCATGCAAAAATTCGAAATCTTCCGTACCGGCCTCCTCAAGTTTCTAGAAGCCGGCTACCTCTATATCGGCATGGACCACTTCGCCAAACCCGGCGACGAACTAGCCATCTCCCAACAAAACCGCACCCTGCACCGTAATTTTCAGGGCTACACCACCAAAGCTGGCGCCGACCTCTACGGCATGGGCATCACCGCCATCAGCGGCATCCAAAACGCCTACGCCCAAAACCAGCGCGACATCCCCAATTGGCAGGCAGCGGTCGACACCCGCGGCATAGCTACCATGCGCGGCTACCACCTCTCCGAAGACGACCGCCTCCGCCGCGCAGTAATCAACCGCCTCCTCTGCCACACGGTAATTTACAAAAATGAAATCGAGCAAGAATTCAAAATAGACTTCGACGAATATTTCGCCGAAGAACTAACCCGCCTCGAACCATTCAAGGAAGACGGCCTGATCCTCCTAACCCCCGACGAAATCCGCACCACCTGGCTAGGCCGCATTTTCATCCGCAACGCCGCCATGCTCTTCGACCCCTACCTCGAAAAGCAGCACCTCAACGCCAAACCCCTCTTCTCCAAAACTCTCTAACTCTGCGCCGTCGACGAAAAACTCTTCCTCGCGCAGTGGTTCCATGAGTTAAATCGAGACCGAAAACCGGATCATGACGGGCTTACTGAATTCGCACAAACGGTCCGGGACGGAAAGAATCAGCGTCGATCAGCCCGCTTGCTCCTGCGATAGCTGTTCACTTATCACCGTGAAGTGCGTGAGGTTCGCAATTCCAAATGACGTTGTCATGGCAACGTCTGAGGCATCGCGGCCCGTTGCCATCAACACACGTCCCACTCGCGGCTTGTTATTCCTCGCGTCGAATGTCCACCAGCGATCTTCAAGATACACCTCAAACCACGCGCTGAAGTCCATCGGAGTCAGGGTCGCTGGCACACCGATCTCGCCTAAGTATCCTGTCGCATATCGCGCCGGAATATTCAGAGCGCGGCACATGGTGACGGCAAGATGCTGAAAGTCCCGGCACACCCCGAAGCGTTCGGTATAGACGTCCAAAGCGGTCTTCGTGGGACGGGCGTACTGATACCCGAAGCTGACTTTTGTGTGGATCCAGTCGCAAATGGCTTGCACGCGTCCCCATCCGGCAGGCACGCCGCTAAACAACTCCCACGCTATGTTCGAGAATCGGTCAACCTCGCAGTAACGGCTGTTGTACAGATAGCGTAGGGCCTCGTGTGGCAATTCCTGAACCGGAATTTCGCGCGCATCAGGGCTAACGCGATCGGGCTGACCGGAGTCCCAGATCAAAGTCGAGTTGCTTAATCGGAGTTTGCCTTGAGGGGCAACAAACCGGACGCACCGGTTCCCGAAGCTATCGATAAAATTTTCTATCTGCGCGGCAGGCTCCACCAGCAATTCGTCCGGAGCGCGCAAGTCCTCCACCCGGGAAGGATGAACGTTCAGCAATGCCACGATGGCTGTCGTGGCAGGGATCTCAAACTGAATGTCGTATCCTAACCGCAAAATCATCGGTTCAATCGAATGCAAAGGATTCTCCGCGCTCCATGGCAGTTTACGAACCGCTTGCGCATCGCTTCACCCCTTGGTGGGTCCGCAAAGTGATCTTGCGATTGTGCCTCATTCACAGCCCACTCTCCAGAACACAAACGTCTAAGCACAGGCACTCCTACCTGTACCCTTTGATTTCGCGCCACACACCCACTCACTCAACAACATGCAACTGTAGGGGCACGACATGTCGTGCCCGTCCCAGCAGTTGGCCCGTTCTGCCATCATCACCGCCGATTACACGACTCCGATGATAAGATGGCTTACGATTCGCGTTGTAGGGGCGCAACATCTTGCGCCCCATCTCGGCAACCAACATCAATCATGCCCGCGCACGCCCCAGTCCTGATCATCGGTGCCGGAATCTCCGGCCTAGTCTGCGCCCACGCCCTCCGCAAATCGGGCATCGACGCGCAAATTGTCGACTCCGCGCCACGCCCCGGCGGCGTAGTTCGCACCGAACACCGCGAAGGCTATCTCCTCGAGCTAGGCCCGCAAAGCTTCAGTGCCACACCCCCGCTTCTCGGCCTCTGCCGAGACCTAGGCATCGAAAAGGAATTGATCGAAGCCCCGCTCCACGCTCCAAGATTTCTCCTGATCAACGGTCAACTCCAACAAGCCCCTCTAACGCCACCAGCCTTCTTCACTTCCCCACTCTTCAGCCTGAAAACAAAGTGGAGCGTCGTCCGGGACGCCCTAGGCCGCTCGACGCCTCCCAGCCAAGACGAATCCGTCGCCAACTTCGTCCGCCGCAAATTCACCCCCGAACTTCTCGACAGATTAGTCGCCCCTTTCGTCTCCGGCATCTACGCCGGCGACCCTGAAAAACTAAGCCTCCGTGCCGCCTTCCCGCAACTCCACGAGGCCGAACAAGCCGCCGGCAGCGTCGTCCGGGGCCTGCAACGCGCCGCGAAATCCAAACCCGGCCCAAAACAACGCCCTACTCTGCAAACATTTCGCAATGGAAACGAAACCTTAATCAAAGCCCTCGCTGCAAAGCTAGGCCCCGCCCTCCGCCGCAGCGCAGAAGTCACATCGATTCAGCAAAACGGCGCCGGCCAGTCCGGCACAAGATTTGTAGTAGATCTGAAAGCAGGCCACGTTAACGAGACTATCGTCGCTGACCGCTTGGTTCTAGCGACGCCACCCAACGCAACAGCCAATCTCTTAAAAGCAGTGTTGCAGGACATCGATCCTCAATTGCTAAAGCCCGAATATGCACCCCTCGCCGTCGCTTCGCTCGGCTACAAAAAGACGGACATCGCCCATTCCCTTGAGGGCTTCGGTTTTCTCGTACCGCGCTCTGAAGGCCGGCGCATCCTTGGAACTGTCTGGAATTCGTCTCTTTTTCCCCGGCGAGCGCCGGAGGGACATGCTCTCCTGACCAGTTTCCTGGGAGGCGCAACCGATCCCGGCGTCGTTGACCTCCCGACCGAGGATATCCTCTCCATCGTCCATCGAGACCTGACTCCCATCCTGTCCATCAGCCAAGCGCCCGTTTTTTCCAACGTTCAGCTCTACGAACGCGCGCTTCCGCAGTACAATCTGGGCCATGTCGAACGCATTTCCAATCTCGAGCGGCAATGCTCTTATCTAGTGAACGTTTGGCTGGTAGGAAACTACCTTCACGGCCCGTCC
>Ga0209139_10000444_pt1 | contig 14205 bp, 12 predicted proteins | sample BogFormECP14_OM3_FD_188246 | JGI IMG/M metagenome (GOLD analysis project Ga0209139, IMG submission 188246) | Bog forest soil microbial communities from Calvert Island, British Columbia, Canada - ECP14_OM3 (SPAdes) (version 2) | ecosystem: Environmental > Aquatic > Freshwater > Wetlands > Bog ...
GCCGAGCAGCAATTGCCAGAGCGCGTCGGAAGCCTTTTCAATTTCGTCGAACAGCAGGAAGCTCAGCTTCAGCTTGTCGGTGTGCGAAGCCGCCAGCGATTCCTGGGTGATCAGCGGGTGCGTCTCGCGATGGCCGAGGTAGCCCGGGGGCGAGCCAATCAATTTCGCAATTTCGTGGGAGTGCTGAAACTCGGCGCAATCCACTTTGATGATCGAGCGGGCATCGCCAAACAGAATTTCGGCGGCCGCTTCCACAATGCGCGTCTTGCCGGAACCGGTGGGCCCAAGAAACAGCAAGTTACCAACCGGGCGGCCCGGGGAATTCAGCCCGGCGCAGAACACCTGATACATGTCCACCAGGGCCTGCACACCTTCGGTCTGCCCAACCACCTTGGCGCGGAGAGACGACTCAAATTCTCGTGTATCGATGCTGCGAATCGTAGGGTCCAGTTGCTGTCGAACCGCGGCTTTCATTATGGCGTCCCTCGACCCGTCCGGCTCCCCCAGACGAGCAGCGCGTCTCAGCAACGCGCTAGCAATGAGAATGTGCATGGCAAGTGCCAATCTTTTGAAAAACTAGAGTCCTCTTAACATGAAGAGCCATCAAGGACTTACGGCAGAGGAGATTCCCGAATCCGTCTCACGCGTTGAGACGCTGTTTCATACCCGTCCAAACTGAGAGCGGTGAAACACTTTGTGTCCAGCGAGGAACGACAAAAAGGGTCGCGATTTTTAGTGCGCCCCGGTAAGAAATTCAAAATGTTCAAGTTATGGTTGAACGTGCAAACCCAACCTGGGCGTGACCTAAGAATTAACGCGGTCTTGCCTTTTGCGCGCTTGCGGCGCCGCTACCGGTGTCGCGGCCGGCAAAGCGGCGCGTGACTTGCGGCTTTCGACCACCACTTCGACGGGCGCATTGATTGGGCGACCGTCTGTGGCCTCGGTGACCGCGGGCACGGGATCAGCTTCCGCAGGCTCGGTCTGCACCAGCGCGCCTTCGCCTTCGCGCACAAAGGTCAGCCCATCGTGTTGACGGTCCCAATCGATGCGCACCAAGTCGCCGAGATGCACCTGCTCGGTGGCCAGCAAATTGGCCAGCGGGTACACCACGTGACGCTCAATGGCGCGCTTCAAGTGCCGCGCGCCGTAGCGCTGGTCGGTGCCTTCTTGCAGCAAGAATTCGCGGCCATTATCAGTAACGCGAAACAGGAACTGGCCCTTGGCGGTTTCCAGCACGCGCTGCTGTACGTGGCCGAGCTCGATGCCCAGCACTTCCTCGAGTTGCTCACGCTTGAGCGGATGAAACACCACCACTTTGTCCAAACGATTCATGAACTCCGGCGAGAACTTGCGTCGCGCGGCTTCCATGGCCGTGCGTTCGACTTTCTCGTCGAGCACGTCAGCAGGCTTGTCCTTCGGCTGGATGAAGCCCATGCCGCCTTCCATCAGCTCGGTAATCTCACCGCCGCCGAGGTTGGAGGTGAGAAAAATCACAGTTTGAGACAGATCCACTTTGCGATTGTCGCCGAGAGTCAGCGTGGCCTTGTCCAGCATGCCGAGCAGCAATTGCCAGAGGGCGTCAGAAGCTTTTTCAATTTCGTCGAAGAGCAGGAAGCTGAGCTTCAGCTTATCCGTGTGCGACGCGGACAGCGCCTCTTGGGTGATGAGCGGGTGCGTTTCGCGGTGCCCGAGGTATCCCGGGGGCGAGCCGATCAGCTTGGCGATTTCGTGGGAATGCTGAAATTCGGCGCAGTCCACTTTAATAATGGACTTGGCATCGCCGAACAGGATTTGCGCCGCGGCCTCGACCATGCGCGTCTTGCCCGATCCGGTTGGTCCAAGGAACAGCAGGTTGCCCACTGGCCGCCCCGGAGAGTTCAAGCCGGCACAGAAAACCTGGTACAAATCGACGAGCGCTTGCACGCCTTCGGCTTGCCCCACGATCTTCGCACGCAGCGCGGTCTCAAAATCCACCGTCTGCACGCTGCGCTTGTTTGGATCGAGTGAAAGAATGACTTCGCTCATGACCGCCTCCCAACAACCCTAGACCGCGCGCAATGAACCGTGCGACGGCACCTGGGACGTACTCCCGAACCTGCGGCGTCCACGGTCAAATTGATCGAGCTTGACCTGGATAGTGGATTGCAGCAGGCGCAACTGCACAAGCAGCTCCTGCGCCACAGCCGGGGATTCGGAAAATTTTAGAAGCGGCGGAAACAGGTCCGCCAGATCCAGATTGACCGCTCGCAGCGAGCCTACGAGGCTCTGGATCGCGGGAGAGTTGGGGTCCGCGAGTTCGAGCTGCTGACTGAGTTGCCCGTTCAACTGCTCGCGCAGAGCCTGCCAATTCAGCTCCACAAAAGGATGCTTTTTGGCCACTTGGCGAACTACTTCGTCGGTGATGCGCGCGCGCCCGCCGAGCCGTGCCAGGTGGATTTGTTGCACTTTTCCGCCGCGGCGCACGTTGTGCACCAGAAAGAATGCTTTCCCTTTGCGGCGGACGAAAGCCATAACTTCACCCTGGAACTGCGATTCTTGCTGTAGTGTACTTCGCTTCCACTACGCACACAAGATTAAACACGGTTCGACACAACTTTGTTGCGTTAAAGTAACCTGCAGTATTCGATGCGTTGAAGATATCGAAGATTCGGCGAATCTTTTCATGCGTTTTTTCGCTGCGTTTCATCAATTCTCCTCATGCTCGAAAAAATTGTCCCTCGCTTGCCGAGGGTGCCAAGTCGCGCTGCGGTGACTCTCTTACCCCTATCGGCTGCGCTGCACACTGTATTAAACCCGGTTGCAGGGATTTCCACTTGCTGGTTACTTCCGGTACCCGTACCATGCTGCGCGCGGCGTTTCGCGATTTGCTCAGACGCCGCTTTCCAGTAGCACAGGCACTCTTGCGTGTGCCGATGTTCACATCGCATGGCTCAAACCGCACAGGCAAGAGTGCCTGTGCTACGCAAAACTTACCGCGCGCCGCAAACGGGCACGCCACGCAAACGGGAGAATGACGGCATGGGAGGTTGGGACTCTGTTTACGCGCTGGTCAAAAAGATTCCGCGCGGCAAAGTCCTGACCTATGGCGCGCTCGCCAAAGCCACGAGTTTGCCTGGCGGAGCGCGGGCCGCGGGCCGCGCCATGGCCGCCACGCCAAAGGGTCAAGGCATTCCCTGGCATCGCGTTGTCGGAGCCGCCGGCAAACTTCTAATTCGCGAGCCGTACGCTTCGCTTCAGAAGAAACTGCTCGCCAGCGAGGGCGCGAAACTCATCGAATCCCGCGTCGACCTGAAAAGTTGCCATTGGATCGCGTCTTCCGCCCGCCGTGCGCAAGCGGCGTCCCGCGTAGCGCGCGCCCGCAAGCGCAAGCCGCTCCGTCGCCGTTGCTAACCGCGCAGCGCGCCAGGCTGCGAGGCGGAGCGTGTACAATGTTGGAGCCCGAATGCCGGGTTGGACATGGCGAATAACATAAATAAAGAATACTGGGGCGCGTTGATGAAGACTTTTCGGTTCGCGATTCTTGCGATGGCGTTATTGCTGCTGGCGCGGAAGGATTCCGCGCAGCAAGAGGGCGTGCGCCCAGCGCCGCGCTTGGCCGCCACGGTGGCCGGCGGCTGCAGCTTAGACACCGGCGCGCCGTCAGGCCCGCAAAACTCATCTGGGGCGGGCCATGGCTTTGACCTGGGCAACCTCGATCGCGGCACGAAGCCTTGCGACAATTTTTTTCAGTTCGCCTCCGGTGGCTGGGTGAAAAACAACCCCATTCCCGCGGCCTATCCGAGCTGGGGCAGCTTTGACACCCTGCAAGCGCAAAACGAAAATGTGCTGCACGACATTCTCGAAGAAGCCGCGAAGAACCGGACGGCCGCCGCCGGCTCGGTAACGCAGAAAATTGGCGATTTCTACGCCAGTTGCATGGACACCGCGGAGATCGAAAAAGCCGGGACCGCGCCGCTGCAACCGGAGTTGCAACGCATCGCTGCGCTGGCCAACACCGGCGACCTGCAAGCGGAGTTCGCGCGCTTGCAAGCGCGCAACATCAACGTCCCCTTTAATTTCGGCTCGTTGCAGGATTTCAAGGACAGCACGCAGCAGATCGGCGCGGCCTTTCAAGCTGGACTGGGCATGCCGGACCGCGACTACTATGTGAATAGCGATGAAAAATCGCAACAGCTCCGCGACGCCTACGTCGCGCACATCCGGAAAATGTTCGTGCTGCTGGGCGACGCGGACAGCGTGGCGGCGGAGGAGGCTAAGACGGTGATGGCCCTGGAGACCAAGCTGGCGCAGTCCTCCATGACGCGCGTCGAACAGCGCAACCCGGACAATATTTATCACAAAATGACCACCGCCGAAGTCCAATCCTTGACACCCAATTTTTCCTGGGTCTCCTACTTCCGCGCCATCGGCTCCTCGGACCTGGCTTCCATCAACATTGGCCAGCCGGATTTTTTCAAACAGCTCAATGCGCAATTGAAGGAAGCGCCGCTGGCCGCTTGGCAAGTGTATCTGCGCTGGCATCTGCTGCATTCCGCAGCGCCGGCGCTCTCCGCAAAATTTGTGGACGAAGATTTCGATTTTTTCCAGCGCACCCTGCAGGGCACGCAAGAGAACCTGCCGCGCTGGAAACGTTGCGTCCAATCCACTGACCGCGAACTTGGCGAAGCCCTCGCGCAGGAATATGTAAAGCGGGCCTTTCCGCCGGAAGCCAAAGCGCAAGCCCTGGTGATGATTCACAACCTCATCGCCGCGCTGCGCAACGATCTGGCCACGCTGGACTGGATGGGGCCGGAAACGCGCAAGCAGGCGCAGATAAAACTCGACGCCATCGCGCTGAAAATCGGCTACCCCGACAAGTGGCGCGACTACACCGCGTTGCAGGTGCTCCGCGGTCCGTACCTCGAAAACTTATCGCGCGGCAATCAATTTGAATTCCGCCGCGACCTCGCGAAAATCGGCAAGCCCGTGGACCGCGCCGAATGGAGCCTGACGCCGCCCACCGTCAACGCCTACTACAATCCTTCCATGAACGAAATCGTTTTCCCCGCCGGCATCCTGCAGCCGCCGTTCTACGATCCCAAGCGCGATGACGCCGTCAACTACGGCGGGATGGGCGCGGTGATCGGACACGAAATGACGCATGGCTTCGACGACGAAGGCGCCAAGTTTGACGCCCAGGGCAATCTAAAGAATTGGTGGACTCCCGAGGACCTGAAAAATTTCCAGGCCCGTTCGGAATGCATCGTAAAGCAATTTAACGGCTACGAAGTGGAGCCCGGGCTGCACGAAAACGGCGAGTTGGTAGTCGGCGAAAGCATCGCGGACTTTGGCGGATTGACCATCGCTCATGCCGCCTACGAAAAGACCCTGGAAGGCAAAGCCAAGCCCGCGGATATCGACGGTTTCACCAACGAACAACGATTTTTTCTCGGCTGGGCGGGCATTTGGGCCGGCAGTTCGCGGCCCGAGTACGCGCGGATGTTGACCACCGTGGATCCGCATCCCCTGGAGCGCTTCCGTACCAACGGGCCGCTCTCCAATATGCCAACTTTTACCGAAGCCTTTGGATGTTCGACCAGTTCGGCGATGGTGCGTCCGGCGGAACAGCGCTGCCGCATCTGGTAGCGCCAGCGGACCTTCCAAGCCGCTGCACCGCCAAGCACATTCCCGCAACAATTTTCTCGCGCCCCGCGCTAGAGCTGCGCGCGGCCAGCGCCGCCAGGAATTCCCGGCAGCGCTGGCCGCCCTTCGCCGAATCGCAACTTGCGGTATGCTAGACGTTCTTTGACCATGCCCAATTCCATCCTGCAGGTAGAGAACCTCGTCAAGCATTACGGCGACGTGCAAGCAGTGCGTGGCGTCAGCTTTAGCGTCGAAGAAGGCGAAGTCTTTGGGCTGCTCGGCCCGAATGGCGCCGGGAAAACCAGCACCGTGGAAATCCTGGAGGGATTGCGCGCGCCGGACAGCGGCCGCGTCTCCGTCTGCGGACTCGATCCACAAAAAGACCCCGAGAAACTCAAGCACGAAATTGGCGCCGCGCTGCAGTCCACTTCCCTGCCGGACAAACTTCGCGTCATGGAAGCGCTGAAACTGTTTTCCAGTTTTTACAAACGCCATCGCGATCCCGAAGAGCTTTTGAAACGCTTCGGGCTGGTGGAAAAGCGGAATACGTTTTACCGGGAGTTATCGGGAGGCCAGAAGCAGCGGCTGGCTCTGGCCATGGCGCTGGTCAACAATCCGCAGGTGCTCTTCTTCGACGAGCCCACCGCGGGCCTGGACCCACAAGTGCGCCGCGAGATTTACGACATCGTCGAAGAATTGAAGCGTGAAAAGAAAACCATTGTGATGACCACGCACTACATCGAAGAGGCCGAGCGCCTCTGCGACCGCGTGGCCATCATTGACCACGGCCAGGTGATCGCTTTGGGTTCCCCACGCGAATTGAAAGAACGCAGCGGGGACAAGACACGCGTAGAAGTCCGCCTCACGCGGCCCGATTCTCCGGATACGCTGAAGAATCTGGACGGCGTCACCGACTGCCGCGAACTGAACGGCACCTATATTTTGCAGGCACAGCGCCCGCCGCAAGCCATCGTCTCGCTGGTAAAACACCTGGAAAATCAGGGCAACGAACTGCTCGGCCTGGAAATCCTGACGCCCTCGCTCGAAGACGTGTTCATCGAACTTACCGGGAGGAGGCTGCGCGATTGACAAATTTTCTGACGCTCACCCGCATGCGCGTGCAACTGACGCTGCGCAATAAAATGTTCATTTTTTTCAGCGTGATTATGCCGTTCGGCTTCTTCTTTCTGTACGCCGGAGTTTTCGCCAAGGGCGTGCCGCAGACCGTCTCCTATTATCTCGGACCAGTGCTCGCCCTTACGGTGATGGGCAGCTTCTGGGGACTGAGCGCCGCGCTGGTCATGTTCCGCGAACAAGGCATCCTCCGCCGCTTTCACGTTACTCCGGTGACGCCCAGCGACATGCTGGCCTCCAGTGTGGTGGCCAACTATCTTCTGACGCTACCGACGGTCCTGATTGAGCTTTGCTTCGCGAAGTTTCTTTTTCACGTCACCAATCTCGGCGACCTCCTGGCCCTCTTCGTTTTGGCCACCGTCGGGACCGTGGCCTTCGCATCGCTCGGACTTGTGGTTGCCAGCGTCACCAACACCATGCAGGAAACTCAGGTCATCAACCAACTGCTATGGCTTCCGCTTATTTTTCTTTCTGGCGCAACGCTGCCGCTAGCGTTTCTCCCGAAAGTGGTGCAAAAGGTCGCGCTCTTTCTTCCGGCCACCTATCTCGTCAACGGCCTACAGAAAGCGATTTTCCTCTCGGTGCCGATCAGGAAGATGGTGATTGAGGTGGTCGCGTTGGGTTTCTGGGGATTGCTCACTTTCTTCGTCTCCTCGCAGCTTTTTCGCTGGGAGCCCGAATCAAAAATCCCGCGCCGCGCAAAGCTTTGGGCGGCCGCTACGGCGATTCCTTTTGTGCTGCTCGGAGTGTGGGAATTGAAGAATGGTCACGTACAGTCGGACGCGCAAGCCGCCTTCGAGGAAGTGGATCGTCCGGCGAAACCGCAGTCCGCGCCAGACCAATCTGCGCCGGACAATGTCCCTCCTTCCGACAAGCCCACTGTTCCGCATGACTAAATCCGCCCCCGCCAATTTGGTTTCGCGGCAATTTTCATCCTGCCCAAATCGCATTGACGCTTGGCAACCCCTGCCGTATTCTGAAATTTAGTTATTTCGCCACGCGGCGCAACGCTCAGGAGCGATCATGCCCATTCCGAAGACCGAAAAAATCTGGCACAACGGCAAGCTCATCAATTGGGATGACGCCACGCTGCACGTGCTTTCCCACGTGGTGAGCTACGGTTCGGCGGTATTCGAGGGCATCCGCTGCTACGAAACCAAGCAGGGGCCGGCCATCTTTCGTCTGCGCGAGCACATGCAGCGGCTGGTCAACTCGGCGAAGATTTATCGCATGGAGCTGCCGTTCAACGTCGACGAACTTTCGGCAGTGGCCACCGAATTGGTCGCGGTCAATAAAATTAGGTCTTGCTATGTGAAACCCATCGTCCTGCGGGGCTACGGCGAAGCGGGCATCACCCCTCTGAACAATCCCGTCGAAATCTACATGGCTTGCTGGTCGTGGGGCGCGTACCTCGGCCCCGACGCGCTGTCCAAAGGCGTGGACGTCGGCGTCAGCTCCTGGACGCGCATCGCGCCCAACACGCTGCCCGCGATGTCCAAAGCCGCGGCCAATTACATGAACTCGCAGCTCATCCGCATGGAAGCCACCTTCAATGGTTTTTCGGAAGGCATCGCGCTCGATTCCAGCGGCTACCTCAGCGAGGGCTCCGGCATGAACGTGTTTCTGGTGCACGACGGCATTTTGTACACCCCGCCGCTCGGCGCCAGCGTACTCCCTGGCATTACGCGCAACGCCATCATCACGCTGGCCGAAGATCTAAACATTCCAGTGAAAGAGTCGGTGATTCCGCGCGAAATGCTGTACATCGCCGACGAAGTTTTCTTCGTGGGCACGGCCGTCGAGGTCACGCCCATCCGCTCCGTTGATCACATCGTCGTCGGCAAAGGCGCGTGCGGTCCCGTCACCAAAAAACTCCAGGAAGAATTTTTCGCCCTAACCAGCGGCGCCAAGCCGGACCGCCACAACTGGCTAACGCCAGTGAACGCCCCAGTAGCCGCCGCGCGATAACCGCCTCCTCTCTCTCCCGCCTTGGTAGGGGCGCAGCATGCTGCGCCCAAGCTTGGCAAGATTGCTGCTCAGGAGAGCGCTTTGGCGGCTGCAGAAACCGACCGCCTCAGAAGGCGACCGCGACAAAACACCGCCGCCGAGAAAGCCCCCGCATGCCGGGAGCTCGTCGCAAGCGGGTATGGGCCGAGTCCGCCCCGGCTGAGGACTGAGGTGGGGGATTGCTGGCGTGGCAACTTTGATGCTCTTGCCCGGTACGTTCTTTGCTAAAATTCTGTAACATTGGGACTTCCTGAGTACCGTGCCCCGCCTGTGCTGGACACTGCCCGGCCCAGTCATTCGCCGGTCTGTACCTCCATCAATACGCGGCTGCAGCTGACCGGGAAAGGAGCGCATGGCCCGTTCGCGTTATTTCAAAGACGCCGTCATTATCCTGAGCCTCGCGGCAGCGTATTTTGCCGGGGGAGAGCTGGGGCTCCATTTCGCCGGCGCCAACGCCACCGCCACCGCGCTTTGGCCGGGCGCGGGCATTGCCTTGGCCGGCTTGTTGCTCTTTGGATGGCGCGTCTGGCCTGGCGTTTTGCTGGGGGCTTTTCTCGCCTCGCTGACCACCCCGGATAGCTGGGTCACCGCGCTGGGTGTGGCTTGTGGCAGTTCGCTGGAAGCCCTCGCCGGTTGCTACCTGATCAACCGTTTCGCCGGCGGCAAACAGGTGTTCGAGCGTGCCCAGGATATCTTCAAGTTTGCTTTGTTTGCCGGACTCATCGGGCCCGCGATGAGCGCCTCCATCGGAGTCTCGTGCACATTTTTGGGCGGCTTGATGGGCAGCGCCTCCTACGGTTCTGTGTGGTCCACGTGGCTGCTTGGCGACGCCGCGGGCGCCATCGCCGTCACCCCTCTCATCTTACTGTGGCTGGAAAATCCGCAACTGAAGCGCGACGGCAAACGCGCCGCCGAATTGATTGCGCTTTTCGCGGGACTGACGTTTACCTGCTGGGTGGTTTTCGCCGGTGGTTTTCATTCCGTGCTGAAGCACTACCCACTCGAATATCTCTACACGCCGTTTCTGGTCTGGGCGGCATTTCGCTTTGGCCGGCGTTACGCAGTGACCGCGACCTTTGTTCTGGCCGCGATCGCCACCTGGGGCACGGCGCACGGCTTTGGTCCCTTTTCTCGCGAATCGCTCAACGCTTCCCTGCTCCTTCTCCAGGCGTTCATCGCCATCATGGCCATCACTACGCTAGCCTTGGCCGCCGAAGTCACCGAACACGGCCGTGCCGATGAGCGCGTGCGGCAACTCGCAGTCACCGATCCCCTGACCGGCTTGGCCAACTACCGCCGGCTGCTCGACGCTCTGGATCTCGAAATCAAACGCTCCGAGCGTACCGCGCGGCCATTCTCGATTCTCTTGCTGGACATGGATGGCTTAAAGATCATCAACGACGCTTACGGACATCTGGTAGGCAGCCGTGCGTTGTGCCGCCTGGCCAACACCTTGCTCATCCACTGCCGTGAAATTGATACTGCTGCGCGCTATGGAGGCGATGAGTTCGTGCTGGTGCTCCCAGAAACCGAACTGGAGGCGGCGCTACAGGTGGCGCAACGCATCTCCGAACGCCTCAAGAGCGATGGCGAACTGCCCAAGCTTTCCGTAAGCACCGGCGCTGCCACGTACCCAGCCGATGGCGCAACGCTCGACGAACTGCTCAGCGCCGCGGACCACGCGTTGTACCGCGAAAAAGGCGCCGCGAGGACCAAACAAGGCTCGAAGAATTTGATCTAACGCGTCGCGCAATGGGAACAATGCTGGCGTCCATCCCTTTCTTGCCTATAAGATTGTGGCCGATAAAAATTACGGCTGAAGAATCGTTGCGGATAATTTCGTCGCGGATGGAATGCGTTTTCGTGGCACCACGCGTAGTTCCTTGCTCTTGAGTTTTTGCCGGGAGGCTTCTGGATGCACAACACGCCGCAAAAATTGATCGCCGAATTTCTCGGCACCTTCGCGCTGGTTTTTTTCGGTGAAGGCGCGGCGTGCGCCGTGCAGTATCTGCATGGTGCCCTGGATGTAAATCTCCTCACCGTAGCTCTGGCCCACGGATTGGCCATCGCCGCTTTTTTCGCGGCGCTCAGTCAAATTTCCGGCGCCCATTTGAATCCCGCCGTCACCATCGGCTACTGGGCCACCAAGCGCATGAACACCATCGAAGCGGCCATGTATTGGGCCGCGCAAATCGTCGGCGCCATCGCCGCGGCGTATCTGTTGCGCGCCATGCTCCCAGAGGAAGCCTGGCGCAACGTCGCTCTCGGCGCCCCCGAACTCGTGCGCGACTTTCCCAAGTGGGCGGGCATGGCCCTCGAGGCCGTCGCCACTTTCTTTGTGGTATTTGTTTTCTTCGCGACCACCGACCGGGATCACGAGGTGTCCAGAGGCACGGCCGGCGTCGCCATCGGTATCACCTACACTCTCGGTATCTTCGTAGCGATGCCCTTCACCACCGGCGCGCTTAATCCCGCTCGCGCCATCGGTCCCTGGCTGGCCACCGGCGCGCACCTGGCCAACCAAGGCGTCTACTGGGTCGGCCCGCTGGCCGGCGGCTTCCTCGCTGGCCTCCTCTACGACTCCATCTACCTAACCAAAAAGCTCCCAGACTAAGTCGTGGGGGCACGGCATGGCGCGCGCGCGGGTCTTCGGGCCCTCCTGCCTTTCTCTTCTCTGCGCCCTCCGTGTCTCTGCGTTCCATTTTCTTTCTTCTCCGCACATCCTGTCCCAAAGGGCAGGTAATTACGCCGCAACGCCCCCGCGCTCCTTTCTTGCCCGCCTCCATCACGGGTGCTAACGTCGCCAGTTAGCTGCACGATTGCGGGGTTTCCAACGATATGGCTATCAGCATTGATGACCTGCTTCGCCGGGCCGTCGAAAATAAATCTTCCGACTTGCACCTGAAAGTTGGCAACCACCCGTATCTTCGCGTGGATGGCCAGCTCGCGCCCGTCACCGAAGTCCCGCGCATCACGCCGGAAGAAATGCTGTCCATGGCCTTCAGCATGATGACCAACCGGCAAAAGCAAAAATTCAAGGAAACCGCCGAGTTGGACATGGCTTACGGCGTCGCCGGTCTCGGCCGGTTCCGCGTCAACGTCTTCCAGCAGCGCGGCAACGTCGGCATGGTTTTGCGCGTCATCCCCACAAAAATTCGCACCGCGGAAGAACTGAATCTTCCTACCGTCATCACGCGCATCTGCGAAGAGCAGCGCGGCTTGGTGCTGGTCACCGGCACCACCGGTTCCGGTAAATCCACCACGCTGGCCGCGATGATCGACCGCATCAACGCCAATCGCGCCGACCACCTCATCACCATCGAAGACCCCATCGAATTTCTGCACCGCGACAAGCGCAGCTTCATCAATCAGCGCGAAGTGGAAGTGGACACCGCGAACTTTTCTACCGCGCTGCGCGCCGCTTTGCGTCAGGATCCGGACGTAATTCTGGTCGGCGAAATGCGCGACCTCGAAACGATTTCCACCGCGCTGCTGGCCGCCGAAACCGGCCACTTGGTTTTCTCCACCTTGCACACCTTGGACGCCACGGAAACCATTCAGCGTATCATCGCGGTCTTCCCGCCGCCGGAGCAGAAACAGATCCGTCTGCAGCTCGCGGCCACTTTGAAAGCGGTTGTCTCGCAGCGCCTCGTGCGCCGTTCGGATGGCGTGGGCCGCGTCCCCGCTTGCGAAGTGATGATCGCCACCGCCTACATCCGTGATTGCATCATCAATCCAGACAAAACGCGCCTGATCCACGACGCCATCGCCGCCGGCACCAGCCAATACGGCATGCAAACCTTCGATCAATCCCTCTTCGATCTCTACACGCGCCAGCTCATCACTCTCGAAGAAGCCCTGCTGCGCGCCTCCAACGCCGACGAATTCAAGCTCCGCATCCAGGGTGTCCGCTCCGCCGCCGATTCCGCGCGCGAAGAAATGGAACGCCAAATGGCCGACTTCGAGCGCTTCGCCCGCAAATAATTCATTTCAAGGTTGTGCGGGAACCGGCTGGCGAACACCCTTGTACGTCAGGTTGTGTAGGTGCCGGACTTTAGTCCGGCCTGATATGTGTTCGATCTCACAGGCAGGACCTTGGAAACCCACGAAGGCCGGGCTGAAGCCCGGCACCTACACAATGCAAACCCCACCTTGCGTCCAGCACGCCTTGCTTCTATGCTTTCTGCATGTTCGGCACGCAGCGCAAACTAGACAGTGAGGGCGAGCTGTACGACGTCGCCGTACGCGCGCTGATGCGCCGCGCCCACTCCGTAAGCGAAATGCAAAAACTCCTGATCCGCCGCGCCGACAACGAACTGTTAGTGCGTGTAGTCCTCGCCCGCCTCAAAGAAAACGCTCAGCTCGACGACGCCCGCTATGCCAAACAGTTCGTCCGCCAACGCACCGAAATCCGCCGCCAGGGAAAATTCCGCATCACCCGCGACCTCCGCGCGCGCGGTGTCGCTGACGAGCACATCGACGCCGCCGTAGCCGAAGCCGCCGAAAGCACCGACGAAGCCGCCTTGGTCCGTCAGCGCATCGAGCGCAAACTCAAACTCACCCACGGCGCCATCGACGACCGCAAAATCGCCTCGCTCTACGGCAGCCTGATGCGCGCAGGCTTTGCCCCAGACCTCATCCGCCGCGAACTAAAAAACATCGCCCGCGTGGAAGTGCCCGAAGCGGAAGCAGCTCCGGAGTAGCTCGACGTTTCATGGCTCTTCAGTTAGGCGCTCGAGTTCGCGATCAGCGTCAAACGCTACGGAACTTTCAATTTGAGCGTTCGAGGTTTTGGCGGTCCCAATTCCCTGCCAGCGCGCCTGCTTCGTAGGTTGATTCACAGAAATCCAGCAAATCTTTTTCGGGATTGGCTGATTGACGCACATCGTCGTACATCAGGAAGTACTCACCCTTTTGTTTGCTGTAGAACGCTTTAGCGGGCTGCACCGGACCATTGCTAAAACCAGGCGGCTCTGGCGCGGCGTAGGCATAGAATGCCGCGTCTTTGATGACTTCGCCGTCGCCGGGCCAGAAGCCCACGCTGATCACTTCGTGCGAGTACGCTTCCTTGGTGATGGAGTCGGCATCGGGTTTCACGGGAGCGCGGCGGCCGGAAAAACGCGTTACCGCCAAGTCAAAGCTGCCCCAGAAGAAATGCACCGGGCTGCACTTGCCGATAAATCGCGCGCGAAATTCGCGAAACACCGTGTCCGCACTGACCAAGACTTGCCAAAAGCGGTGCGCATATTCCGCGTCGTACGATTTGTGCCCCTCATCCAGCGTGAAGCGCACCGGGCGCGGCACCTCTACAGGCATGGTCCAAACCTTTACGTGGATGCCGAGCGATTCCAGCGCGCTCATAAATTCCGCGTAAAATTCCGCTACCGTGCGCGGCCTCAGCAGAAACGCGCGCACTTCGCCCTGGGTCGTTGTAATTTCCAA
>Ga0209139_10000445_pt1 | contig 14205 bp, 13 predicted proteins | sample BogFormECP14_OM3_FD_188246 | JGI IMG/M metagenome (GOLD analysis project Ga0209139, IMG submission 188246) | Bog forest soil microbial communities from Calvert Island, British Columbia, Canada - ECP14_OM3 (SPAdes) (version 2) | ecosystem: Environmental > Aquatic > Freshwater > Wetlands > Bog ...
CGATGCGGACTGGCGCGGCCAATCACCCAGGCCCCTCGCCTCACCTCTCCAAACAAAGAGGCGGGGAGAGGGGGCTGGGCCGTGCTGGCTTGCCTGCGACCGGCGAATTTGCATTTCCGAGATTTTCGGCCGCGATGCCGGCGCCTGCCGTCTCGTCCCCGCCTCTCGCGGGGAGAGAGGGGTCGGGTGCGACCAGGTTTATACGGCTCTAACGTGTGGTAAATTCCCTGGCCGTCGGATGGAAGCGCTTATTCCCCGCGTCCCGCTCCGCTATGTCAGAGGCTCGGCAGCCGAAGCGTCGCGCGAACGCCGCCGAGCGGGCTGTCCTCGAGCCGCAGTGAGCCGCTGTACATCGCCGCGAGATCGACGACGATCGACAGGCCGAGGCCCGAGCCGGGGCGCGATTCGTCGAGCCGCCGGCCGCGCTGGATCGCGGCGTCGCGGGCCCCGGGATCGAGCCCGGGACCGTCGTCGTCGATGCGGGCGATGAGGAACGGACGGCCCGCGGCGTCGGCCTGGGGATCGCGTTCGGCGCCGATCTCGACGCGCGCGCGCGCCCATTTGCCCGCGTTGTCGAGAAGGTTGCCGATGAGGTCGGCGAGATCCTGCGATTCGCCGCGAAACCGGAGGCCGTCCGGCGCCGACGCCGCGAACGCGAGACCGCGGTCGCGATAGACCTTCTCGAAGGTTCGGATGAGCCCGTCGATCACCGGGCGAACCTCGGTGGCGGCGCTTGGCGAATTGGCGCGCGCGGCGGCCCGCGCGCGGTCGAGATAGAAACTCACTTGCCGGGTCATGACGTCGGCCTGCTCTTGCACCTTGTCGGCGAGCCGGGGACTGCCCGATTCGGCTTCGTTGACGATCACGCTGAGCGGCGTCTTCAGCGCATGCGCGAGGTTGCCGACCTGGGTCCGGGCGCGCTCGACGACCTCACGATTGGCGTCCAGCAGCAGATTGACCTCGGCGGCGAGCGGAGCGACGTCCTGCGGAAACTCCCCGCTGATGCGCTCGGCCTCGCCGCGACGGATCGCCGTGACGCCTTCCTGCAGGACCCGCAACGGCCGCAGCCCGAACCGGACCGCGAGCGCTGTCGACCCGAGCAGCGCCAGGGCCAGCACGAGGAAAGTGGCGCCGAGGGCGTATTCAAAATTCACGATCTCGGTCTGAATCACGTCGGCGTTCGCAGCGACTTGCACGAGGTAGCGGCCGTCGTCGCCCGCGTCGATCTCGCGCTCGATCATGCGCAACGGACGTTCGCCGGGGCCCGTGACGTAACCGCGCCAGCGGTTCAGGTCGCCTCGCGCGGCGCTCTCGTCGAGCCGGGGCAATTGGGTCGCGAACAGCGAGCGCGAGGTGCGGATATCCGGGTGCTCCCCGTCGAGGCGGGTGATCTGCCAATACCAGCCGGAAAACGCGAGTTCGAATTGCGGTGCGATCACTGGCGGCGCGGCCGCACGCCCCTCCTCGCCGGCGACCGCGACGTTGGCGACCAGCGCTTTGAGATAGACCCCGAGCTCATCGTCGAAATTGGATTCGGTCGCGCGTGCGTTGAGCGCGGAAAGGCCCAGGCCCGCGATGATGAGGATCGACGAACTCCAGAACGCCGCCGACAGAAAGAGCCGGGAGGCGATCGACCGCGCGTTCAGCGCCTTCAGCATCAGCGATCCGATCCCCGCCGGCCGCGCGCGACGGTCAGCGCACGCCCTTGCGCGGCGGCGCGGCGTCGGCCGACTCGGGAGCGGACTCGACGATGTAGCCGAGGCCGCGCGCGGTCTGGATGATGTCGACGCCGAGCTTCTTCCGCAGTCGTCCCACGAAGACCTCGATCGTATTCGAATCGCGGTCGAAGTCCTGCTCGTAGAGATGGTCGACGATCTCGCCGCGGGAAACGATCCGCCCGGCGTGATGCATGAGATACGAAAGCAGCCGATATTCGTGGCTCGTCAGCCTGATCGGCGCCCCTCCCACCGAGACGCGGCCCGCGCGGGCGTCCAGGCGGACCGGCCCCGCGACGAGTTCGCTGGTGGCGTGGCCGGCAGCCCGGCGCAGCAGCGCGCGAAGGCGAGCCAGAACCTCCTCCATGTGGAACGGCTTGGAGACATAATCGTCGGCGCCGGCGTCGAAGCCCTGCACCTTCTCGCTCCACCGGTCGCGCGCGGTCAGGATCAATACCGGCATTGCCCGATTCGCCTTGCGCCAGGCCTCGAGCACGGACACGCCGTCCCGCTTGGGCAGGCCGATGTCGAGAATGATCGCGTCATAGGGCTCGGTATCGCCCAGAAACCAGCCCTCCTCTCCGTCGAAGGCCTTGTCCACGGCGTAGCCCGCCGCTTCCAGCGCAGTTGCCACCTGTCGGTTGAGATCGCGATCGTCTTCGACGACGAGAAGGCGCATGGAACTGGATTCCCCCTATCAATCACATTTTCGACAGCGGCTCCCGCCCATGCCGAACCCCGATGAACTTGCCAGTCGACGCGTTCATGACGATGTGCACGAATCGACCGTCGCGATGCAGCAGGGCTATTTCATAGACGAACTCCTCTTCCTGATGGCATAATTTGGCCGACAGCGCCTCCGCCTTGAATTGCGCCGCCGCCGATTTCAAGACGGCGAACGGCTCCAGCAGGTGATGGTCCTTGATTTCCTCGCGCGCTTCGTTGGGCAAGAGGCAGGCCGGCTTGGAGACACGCGCCTCCGTCGCCTCCGCGGCGCGCACGGGAGAGGCCCCCAGGCACAAGGCTCCGACGGCCAACAGAGTGAGTATCGTCGAAACACGGGCCATGGGGCAAGTCTTTCCCGCCGCGGCTGAATGCCGAATGAACGCGTCCGCCTCGATATAGCAGTCTATCGGCCGAAACGCGGTCTTGCGCGAGTCGGCGGGGACGCGCTAGCCCGGGAATCATGAGCTCCGGACGAAACCTCGCCTCAGCGGCCTTATTCGCGCTTTTCGCTCTTTTCGGGGCGCCGACCGCCCGCGCGATCGTGGGACCTGCGCATGACGCGTCGCCGTTCGGCGACCGGGTCGTGATGGTGCTCACGCGGGGCGCGGAGGGTTCCGGTTTTTGCACGGGCATCGTGCTCGCGCCTCGAATTGTGTTGACCGCCGCCCATTGTCTGCACGCGGCGGCCGACATGGTCGTGCACTATCGCGATCCCGAAGGCCAGCCGATCCTCGTCGCGGTGGCCGCGACATCGATGCATCCTCTCTACCGGGCGGACGCGGTGAAACGCCGCGTCGTTTCGATCGATGTCGGGTTGGTTGAGACCGCGACGCCGCTGCCGGAGCGGTTTCGACCGGCTGTCTTGGCCGATGGCGCGGCGCCCGCCGTCGGCGAAGCCGCGACAGTCGTCGGCTACGGGATTGGACAAGAGGGCAAACCGAAGACGGGGGGCGCGCTACGCGCGGCGGATTTGCAGGTGCGGGCGCCCGCTTCCGAGATCTTGCTCTGGGCCGCCGACCCCGCCGAGACCGGCGCCGGAGCCTGTTCGGGCGACTCGGGCGCGCCGATCTTCGCGGCCGACGGGAAAACCGTCCTCGCCATCGTGGCCTGGACCTCGGGAGTGAAGGGCCACAAGTGCGGCGAGATCACCCAGGGGCCGCTGATGGCGCCGCTGCGGGATTGGATCGGTTCGGTCATGCAGCGCTGGGCGCCCTGAAACGCGGCGGTGTGCAGCCTGCACCAAAATGCGACGCTCTCGCCTGTGGCAAAATGGCAACTGTGCGGCGGGAAAGTGTCGCCGACGCTTGCTTGGGACGCCCTGCCCGACTCGTTTCACGCCCCTGTCACCCAACTGTCACGGGCGGAAATTATCTTTTCTTACGAGGCCTGGGGGTTTGAACTCTGCGGGATTGGCGGCGGCTGGGCGGGATCGATAGCCACCCCGAGAGAACGGTTTGGAAATGGGCAGCCAATTGTGGCGGCGGGGCGACTAAACCCGCTGCTGACCGAACGAATCAGTCGATATGTGAGTAAAACTGCGAAGGTCGATCGCCGTCGGGACTGACGGGTCGACAACCAGCGGGGCGCAATATGAATCTGTTGAAATCGATCGTGATGGCCGGCGGGGCGAGCATCACGTTGGCCGCGGCCGCGCAGGCTGCCGATCTTCCGACGACGAAGGGGGCTCCCCCGGCCCCGCCGGCTTCGGTTACATCCTGCACCGGCTTCTGGGATTTCCTGACGACGAGCTGCCCGCTGACCTATTACGGCGTCACGGTCTATGGCACGGTCGATGTGGGTTACGGCTTTGAGACTTTCGGCGCGCCTTGGAACCCGTTGGAACACACCGCCGTGGATTATCTCGTCAGCAGACCTGGCCGGCCGAATATCTGGCTTCCGTCCCCCAACGCGCTGAGCCAGTCGAACATCGGCGTGAAGGTCAAGGAGGATTTCGCGCCTGGCTGGTCGGTCGTCGGACAGGCGGAAACCGGTTACGATCCATACTCGCTCGACTTGGCGAACGGCATCGGGGCGCAGCGCCAAAACAATACACTTCCCCTCAAATTTCAGTCGTCGAACCAGGATTCGAGCCGCGCCGGCCAAGACTTCAACTCGCAGATATTTGGGGGAATCAGCAACACGACGTTCGGCACACTCACCTACGGCCGTCAGAACACTCTGGATCTGGATGGCGTCAACGCTTACGATCCGATGGGCGGCTCCTACGCCTTCTCAGTAATCGGGTTCTCCGGCACCACAGCCGGCACCGGCGACACCGAGGACGCCCGTTCCAACTTGGCGTTCAAATATCGCGTCACTTACAATAACTTCCGCGCCGCAGCGATGGTCCAAACCGGCGGCTACGCACAAGGCAACGGCTCCAACGGCCTCTATCAGGTCCAGTTGGGCGCGGATTTCTACGGTTTTTCAGTTGATGGCATCGTCAGTCGCGTCGACGACGCAGTCGCGGCGAGTACATTCAACGCGATTCCGAAGGGGGACATCCCCGAGGATACGCTCAAAGCGACGGTTTCGAACAATACCAGCGGCATGCTGCTCGGCAAATACAAATGGAACCAGCTGACATTATATGGTGGATACGAGTACATTGAATTCCAGGACCCCTCGGGTGCATACGCTCACGCGGGCAACATCTTTACCGGGATCGACGGAGGTCCCATGCAGAACCAGGGCAACCAATTTTTGAGCGCCAGAATACTGCAGGTATTCTGGACGGGCGCTAAATATGCAGTTACTCCTGACCTCGATATTACGGGCGCTTACTATCATCTTGATCAGAATAACTATAACGTCACCTCGGTCGTTCATTGCTCGAACACGTCTAACAAAGGCTGTTCCGGCACGGAAGACGCGCTTTCAGCGCTCGTCGATTATCGCTTCGGTTTCGCCCACAAATTCGACGTGTATGCCGGTGTGATGTGGTCGGAAGTCAGGAACGGCCTCGCCAACGGCTTTCAACCCGGCGGGGCGGTCAACGTCGATCCGACGGTCGGCCTGCGCTTCAGGTTCTGACGCGGGCAACCGCTGGCCGGTCGACCGGCCAGTTTGGATCAGGAATGGTCGGGTCAGTCCTCCGAGCCGCGTGACTGATCGCAGGCTGCGCCATGTTCCGTCGGTTCGCCGGGCGCGTGGCCTTCCGCTCCTGGGCGACGGCGTCGAAGACCGCGAGCAACTCGAGATCGAGCCTACTCGACGAATCTCCACGCGTAGACCTGTGAGATCCCGGATCGGGCTCGCCACGGCGCGCCGACCTCCACGATCTCCCCTAGGCAACGGTCCCGCCCGCCGCGCGATCGCCGCCGCTACGCTTTCGTCCAGCGGACGGCCGATCCGCTCTCGTCGGCGACGGCGCCGCAAAGTGACTGACGCGGAACAAGTGCTCAATCGCGCGGATCGATTTGGCGCTCAATTCCCTGTTCCGTCCTGATAAGGCGGAATTGCTTCCCTGTTGTCGCGAATTAATTCCCTGTTCTGTCGCCCAGGGAACTCATCGCGCAAATAGCTGTATTCACAGATGTTTTCGAGACGGATTTTGACAGAAAACGGCTGAATCGGCGAAATTCCCTGCTTTTTTCCCTGTTAGCAGGGATCTCGGTTCGTCGGCAGGCGTAAGCCAAAAATCGAATCTCAGAGACCTGGACCCTGGATTGAAGCATTCATTTCGCGCCGTCCCCTAACTCCGAACGCGGCGCCGGCATCTCGAAGTGAGCGCTCCGCATTGGAGTTGGGCTCCCCGTCTCCCTATCTCCTTGTTGCGGGTCGTTAGCCTCGAAGTCAGCTTTCCGCTGCAAGGGCGGCGACCCAGATTCTGTCCTGGAACGCGTCGCGAGGCCGATCATTCGCTCTGTCCTCCGCGCGACAATTGGAGATCCGAAAATGTCAGTATCCCGACGTAAGATCCTCGCCGCAGGCGCCGCCGCTGGCGTCGGCGCTTTCGCAACGCGTGCAAGCGCCGCGAGCTTCGGCAACCCGGACGAGCCGCCCCAGGGCATCGTGAACACGCAAGGCAACCCGCGCAGCGCCGTCGATCCGGGACCGCAGAACCCGGCGCTGACGGGGCAATTCCGAGCGGCCTTCACCCCGCCCGCGACCGATGTGGGAGGCCTTCCGGAGTTCTGGGCCTCGTTCAACAACGCGCCGCGCCGCATCCAGGACGGCGGCTGGGCCCGACAGGTCACCCAGGCCGACTTCCAGGTTTCCACCTCCATCTCCGGCGTGAACATGCGTCTCGATGCCGGCGGCATCCGGGAATTGCACTGGCATCAGGCCGCCGAGTGGGGCTTCATGACCTACGGCAATTGCCGCGTCACCGTGCTCGACCCGGAAGGCCGGGCCTTCGTCGCTGACGTGAAGGAGGGCGACGTCTGGTACTTCCCGCTCGGATTCCCGCACTCGTTGCAGGGTCTGGGTCCGGACGGCGCCGAGTTCCTCCTCGCGTTCGACAACGGCGAACAATCAGAATTCAATACCCTGCTGGTGACGGATTGGGTCGCTCACACGCCGCCCGATGTTCTGGCTTTAAACTTCGGCGTGCCCGCCGAGACATTCAGCAAGATTTTCACCCACGACCTTTGGATTTTTCAAAGCGCTGTGCCCGGCCCGCTCGCAGCGGCTCAGGACGCAGTCAAGAACCCGAACGGCCCCCCGCCGAACCCCTTCATCTACTCCCTCGCGGGCGGCCCTGTCGCCAAGCAGACCAGGGGCGGCGCCGTCCAGATCGCGGACAGTCATAATTTCAAGGCTTCGACTACAATCGCAGCGGCGCTCGTCACCGTCCACCCCGGCGGCATGCGAGAAATGCATTGGCACCCGAACGCTGACGAGTGGCAATACTACGTCAAAGGGTTTGCGCAGATGACGGTGTTCAACACTGGGCCGAAGGCAGTGACGAACAATTTCGGCGCCGGCGACATCGGCTATGTAAAAGCAAATTATGGTCATTACATCAAGAATCTCGGTGATACGGATCTTGTATTCCTGGAGATCTTCAAAGCCGACTCGTACCAGGATATTTCGCTTTCCGACTGGCTCACCCACACGCCGCCGGCAGTGGTTGCCGCCCACTTCAACCTGTCGCTGGAGGACATTGCAAAGTTTCCGAATAACGCGCCGGTCGTGATGCCGATCTGACGTGCTCGAAATCGCCCCTGGAGGCGTCGAGTCCGATCAGCGGAAAACGGCTGCCGGACCCACCGGGCCGTCCCGCGTTCACGTCTACCGGCGAGACGTGGATGCGCGGCGCGGCGAGACCGCTTGCGAACAAATTCAGGTCATGCTCTGGTAAGTCTGGTATCCGCTCTTATTTCCTCGCCTGTCTTCGCATCACTGAGGGGCACGTCATGCAAGCTGCGTGGCCATGGCAGACCGGGGTGCTCGATCCGCAAGGCCCGATAGCGGAGGCAGCGCGGACGATTCTGCTCGATTCCACGACTATCATGCTCGCCGTGGTCGTGCCGGTGATCGTGCTGACCCTGGCGTTCGCATGGTGGTTCCGGGCCGGCAATGAAAAGGCGATTCATCTACCGGACTGGTCCTACTCGGGACGCATCGAGGTGGTGGTCTGGTCGATCCCGACGCTCATCGTCGGATTTCTCGGCGGAATCGCCTGGCTGGGATCACATGATCTCGATCCGCACGTCCCGATCCCGTCGAATGTCCCGACGGTCAATGTCCAGGTCGTATCGATGGACTGGAAATGGCTGTTCATCTACCCGGACCAGCATGTCGCCAGCGTCAACCGGCTCGTAGTCCCGGCGGGCGCGCCCATAAGCTTCCGGATCACTTCGGCGACCGTGATGAACAGCTTTTTCGTGCCGCAGCTCGGCAGCATGATTTACGCGATGTCCGGAATGACCACTCACCTGAACCTGCTGGCCGATCGGCCCGGGACGTACCCGGGCCTCAGTGCGCAGTTCAGCGGCGATGGGTTCGCCGACATGCGTTTCGACCTGGTGGCGACCGATCAGAAGGGCTTTGACGATTGGCTCCAGACGACGCGCTCGGGCGGGGGCAAGCTCGACGCCGAAAGTTACGGCCAGCTGGCGCGACCCAGCTCGGCCGTGGCGCCGATGACGTTCGGCGACGTCGCGCCCGGATTGTTCGAGGGGTTGGTCATGGCCGACCCGCCCACGCTCAAAACGGCCGACGCAGGGCAGAAGATCTGTTCCGCGCCGCGTCTGGGGAACTGACATGCTGGGCAAACTCACCTGGGCGGCCATTCCGTTCGATCAGCCGATCCCATTGGCCGCCGCGGGTCTTGTGGTCGTCGTGATCGTGGGGGTTCTGGCGCTCGTGCTCGTAAAGGGCTGGCTTCCCTATCTCTGGAGCGAATGGATCACCAGCGTCGACCACAAGCGGATCGGCGTGATGTATGTCGTGCTCGCGCTGGTGATGCTGCTGCGCGGTTTCGTCGACGCGATCATGATGCGGTCGCAACAGGCGATCGCGGCCGGAGGAGCGCAAGGCTATCTGCCGCCCGAACATTACGACCAGATTTTCTCGGCCCACGGCACGATCATGATCTTCTTCGTGGCGATGACCTTCATGATCGGCCTCATGAATTTCGTCTTGCCGCTGCAGCTCGGAGTCCGCGACGTCGCCTTTCCCGTGCTGAATTCGGTGGGCTTCTGGCTCACCGCCGCGGGCGTTCTGCTCGTCAACATGTCGCTGGTGATCGGCGAATTCTCGAAGACCGGCTGGCTCGCATATCCCCCGCTGTCGGAACTCGCCTATTCACCCGGAGTCGGCGTCGACTACTATCTCTGGTCGCTACAGATCTCGGGAGCGGGAACCCTGCTGACCGGCATCAATCTCACGACGACGATCCTGAAGCTGCGGGCGCCGGGCATGGGCTATTCTCGGATGCCGATTTTCTGCTGGACCGCGCTCGCCGCCAATCTCCTGATCATCGCCGCGTTCCCGATCCTTACCGCGACATTAGCGATGCTGTTGCTGGACCGCTATCTCGGGTTCCACTTCTTCACCAACGAACTTGGCGGCAACGCGATGATGTACGTCAACCTGATCTGGGCCTGGGGCCACCCCGAGGTTTACATCCTGGTTCTGCCGGCGTTCGGAGTCTTCTCCGAGGTCATAGCTACGTTCTCGGGCAAACCTCTGTTCGGTCGCCATTCGATGATCATCGCGACGATGGCGATCTGCATGATCTCGTTCCTGGTGTGGCTGCATCATTTCTTCACGATGGGCGCAGGCGCCGACGTCAACGGCTTCTTCGGCGTCGCGACGATGATCATCGCGGTGCCGACCGGCGTGAAGGTATTCAACTGGCTGTTCACGATGTACGGCGGTCGCATCCGCTTTTCCGTGCCGGTCCATTGGGCGCTCGGCTTCATGATCACCTTCGTCATCGGCGGCATGACCGGCGTGCTGCTGGCGGCGCCGCCGGCGGACTTCGTGCTGCATAACAGCTTGTTCCTGGTCGCGCATTTTCACAACGTGATCATCGGCGGGGTGGTGTTCGGCGCCTTCGCGGGTTACAATTACTGGTTCCCGAAGGCTTTCGGCTTCACGTTGGACGAACGACTCGGCAAGGCGTCCTTCTGGTGCTGGTTCGTCGGTTTCTATCTCGCGTTCATGCCGCTCTACGCGTTGGGGCTGATGGGCGCCACGCGACGAATGCAGCATTACGCCGAAACGGGATGGCAACCGCTGATGCTCTTCGCGTTTGTCGGGGCGCTTGTCATCCTCGCGGGCATCGTGCTGACGATCATGCAACTCGTCGTCAGCATCCAAACGCGGGATCAGCGACGTGATGTCACGGGCGACCCCTGGGGCGGCCGCACGCTCGAATGGTCCACGACTTCGCCGCCGCCGCCCTGGAATTTCGCGGTGCTGCCGCATGTCGAGAGCGACGACGCCTGGTGGGCGATGAAGAAGCGGGCCAAGTCCGAGCGCGCCGCGAACCCCCGCGTAGAGCCGATCGAGATGCCGAAAAACAGCCCGATCGGATTTGTGATCGCGTTCTTCGCGACCGTGGGCGGCTTCGCGTTGATCTGGCACATCTGGTGGATGGCGGTCTTGGGCCTGATCGGCATATTCGTCACAACGCTGGTGCATGGCTGGCGCGTACACGGCGAGGTCGAAATACCCGTCGAGACTCTCATGGGGGCCGCAGGCGGCCCGCGAGTGGCGTCGTGAGCGCCGTCGCCGACGCCGCCCTCGCCGAGGAGGCGACCACGGGAGACGTGGTCATTCCCATTTCGCTACGTGGGCCTGCCGCCACCGACGTCGTGGTGGGATACGGCTTCTGGTTGTTTATTCTCAGCGATATCATTGTCTTCTCCGCGCTGTTCGCCGCCTACGCCGTGCTTTCCGGCCAGACCGCCGGGGGACCGTCGGGCGTCGAGCTGTTCGACCGCCGCTACGTCTTCATCGAGACGGCCTGCCTGCTGGCGTCCAGTTTCACCTGCGGCCTCTTCTCCATAGCGATCGAACGGCGAAGCGGGGTGGGGGCCTTCGTCGGGGCGGTCGTCACTTTTCTACTGGGGGCCGCCTTCATCGGGCTCGAAGTGTCGGAATTCACGCGAATGGTCGACATCGGCGCCGGTCCGTCGCGTAGCGCCTTCCTGTCGGCCTTTTTCGCGCTCGTCGGGACGCACGGATTGCACGTGACACTGGGCCTGTTGTGGCTCCTGACGATGATGGCGCAGATCGCGACGCTCGGCTTTCGACCCATGGTGGTTCGCCGGCTCTTCTGCTTCGCCTTGTTCTGGCACGCGCTCGACATCGTCTGGATCGGCGTGTTTACGATCGTCTACCTGGGAGCCCACTGATGGCCGAGCATGGCATCGCACAAGAGTCGGTGCGGGATCGAGCACCGGCGGAGGAGCGGGGCGGCCGCGAAGGCCTGACGCGATATGTGACGGGGCTCGGCTTCGCCATCGTGCTCACCCTCGCCTCATTCTGGGCGGCGCAGACGCAAGAGGTGTGGCATCCCGGCATCCCGATTCTACTCGGCGTCCTCGCGATCGGTCAGATGGGCGTGCACCTCGTGTTTTTCCTGCACATTTCCACCGCGCCGGACCAGACCAACAACTTCCTCGCGCTCGCCTTCGGATGCTTCGTCGTTGGGCTCGTCGTCTTCGGCTCCATGATCATCATGGCGAACCTGAGCGCGAACATGATACCGATGGACAAACTGATCCAGATGCAGCGGTAGGGCGATCAGGAAGCAAGTCAATTGGGCGTGTAGCCCTTTGCCCGCTCGCGGGCGAAGGCGGCCCGAAGGGCCGCTGCAAGTTGGATCGAGCAAGGCGAGTTGGCTCCGAGCGTTCGACACGCGGCGAAAGGCCCCGCGATGGGGGAAGGGAGCATGAGCGCCTCGGCCTTCCGTCACACGCGGAACGCGAAAAACCGGAACCCGAAGAAAGTGACGAACATCGCCACGCCCGAGCCGCAAGCCACGAACAGCGGCAACATTCCCGGGGTCGCCGAGAGGCCGACCGAAGGCGCCATCACGACGCAGAGCGCATAAACCGAGTAGTTGACCGCCAACCCCGCTCCACAAACCATGGCGTAGCGGACAAAAGCCGGCAGAAGCGCCGATTTCGAGTGTGAAAATGTCAAGGCGCGGTTGAGGGTGAAGTTCAGCACCGTGGCGAGTGCGAAAGCCGGCGGACGCGCCAAAAAGGGGTCGATGCCGAACCTTCGCGCGAGCAGATAGGTCACGCTGGCGTCTACGATATAACCGAACGCGCCGATCGCCACAAAGAGCGGGATTTGACGCTCGAGGCCCCGCCCTGCGCCGACCGAGGCCGCATTCTCAACGCTCATGGTCTCGTCTTGCCCCACGCCCCGTTTATACTGCCCCGGCCGAGTTAAGGCTCCCTTTACGCAGCGAGGTCGTGCAGACCGTCATATGTCAGTTTGACGCCAAAAAGAAAGGGCAGGGCCGAAGCGATCGAATTTACGCGACTGAACTGGCCGAGCCAACATGAACAAGACGAACCCTATCCACGCCCAGCCGGACCGCTTCGCTGCGCGAGTTCGGAGAATGAGGCGCTCCGAAGGCCGCGCTCAGCGCGCGCGGCTACAATTTCGCAAACGCGCGCAGAATATGCCCCGTGCGCGTACCGCCGCTCTATACGCCGCAGCGCCCTCAGGCGCGGCGGCCGCCGCCCTCCATCCAGCGGATCAGCGGCATCAGGGGCAGCACCCAGGCGAGACCCAGCACGATGTAGAGGAGGGTCTGCAGATAAGCCGGCGCCTGGTGCATCGGCCGCGAATCCGCCACCGCCATCGCGACCAGGGCATAGACCAGCACGAAGGCGATCATCACAAAAGCGCCCAGAAGCTTGCGGAAACGCGGGGACATGCGGTCTTACCTGAAAGCGCGGGGCGAATTGTCGGGGGCCGCCCGAGCGATTATGCCTAGCCTCGCGCCTCGACGAAAGCCAGGGGCCCGCAAATGATTTTGCAAGGAACGACATCTCGAGCCGCGCGCGTCGACGCCCCGGCCCGCAACGCCTCGGGCGTTCGCGTCTGGCTGTTCGCGGTCGCGGCGCTGATCTTCGCCATGGTGCTGGTCGGCGGCGCGACGCGCCTCACCGAATCCGGTCTTTCGATCACGCAATGGAAGCCTGTGACCGGCGTGATCCCGCCGCTCTCGGACGCCGACTGGCGCGACGAATTCGCGCGCTACCAGCAGATACCGCAATTTGCCGAGCTCAATCCAGACATGACGCTCGAAGGCTTCAAGACCATCTTCTGGTGGGAATGGAGCCATCGCCTGTTGGCGCGGATCATTGGCGCGGCGTTCGTCGCGCCGGCGCTGTGGTTCTGGTTGAGCGGGCGGCTGACGGGCGCCGTCGGGCGGCAGGTCGCGATCGCGACCAGCCTGCTCGCGCTCGAGCCGATCGTGGGCTGGTGGATGGTCTCCTCGGGCCTGAGCGAGCGCACGGAGGTCGCGCAGGAGCGGCTGGCGATGCATCTCTTGATCGCGGCCGCGACGTTTGGCGTGCTGATCTACGCGGGCGTCGGCCTCCGACAGCGTCGGCCGAACGGGGCGTCCGCGCGCTTGGGGTTGGCCGCAACCGGCTTCGCGGCGCTGGTCTTCGTTCAATTGGGACTTGGGGCGCTCGTCGCCGGCCTGCGCGCCGGGCTCGTCTACAACAGCTGGCCGCTGATGGACGGGCGTTGGATTCCCAACGGAGCGTTTGGGCTGTCGCCATGGCCGCGCTCGATCGTCGACGATGTGACGACCGCTCAGTTCGATCATCGGATCGTCGCCTATGGCGTCGTAGCCTATGCGCTCGCGCTGGCGTATTTCGCGTGGCGCGCCGCGCCGGGAACGGCGCTCGCACGGCGGGCCTCGGCGCTGGCCGGGCTCGCGCTGGCGCAGGCGGCGCTGGGCGTGGTCACGCTGCTGTTCGTCGCGCCGATCGGCTTGGCCCTGGCGCACCAGGCGCTCGCGTTGATCTTGTTCGGGATGGCGATGGCGCATGCGGCCGCGACGAGGGCGGAACGAGGCGCCGATGCGGTGCTGCTCCCGCATCCGGTTGGCGCATGAACCGAGGTTGATTATGCTGGCGGTGGCCGAACGGGACGGTGGAGAAGCAAGAGGAAATCATGGCGAACGTACGAAACGTGGCGGCGGTGGGGCCCATAGTTTCCTTGATATCCGTATGGCCGGCGCTCGCTGAGGAATATCCGTTCGACGTCGCGAAGAAATACCCGGCGAGCATGCGTGCCTGGCAGACCCTCGTTCCATCCGATTTCAGGAGGG
>Ga0209139_10000447_pt1 | contig 14188 bp, 17 predicted proteins | sample BogFormECP14_OM3_FD_188246 | JGI IMG/M metagenome (GOLD analysis project Ga0209139, IMG submission 188246) | Bog forest soil microbial communities from Calvert Island, British Columbia, Canada - ECP14_OM3 (SPAdes) (version 2) | ecosystem: Environmental > Aquatic > Freshwater > Wetlands > Bog ...
ACAGCGGGATTCACGGTGCATGGTTTTCCAGGATACGCAGCCGGCGTTCCCGTCCCCACTCTTGTGCAGGTATTGAATGGCGAGAAACCGGCAAACACGGATCCCATCCGATTAGAGAACCCGCCAGGCAAGGATTGGAAATACTCGGGTGGCGGCTATACCGTGATGCAGCAGGTCCTTCTCGATGTTACGAAGGAGCCTTTCCCGAAGTTGCTGCACGACACAGTTCTTGGACCGATCGGGATGACGCACAGTACCTATGAGCAGCCGCTTCCCGCGAAATTTCAACCAATGGCCGCGACGCCTTACATGGAAGACGGCGCGGCCGTGCCCGGCGGCGCGCACACCTACCCAGAGATGGCTGCGGCGGGCTTGTGGACAACGCCATCAGACCTGGCTCGGTACATGATCGAGGTTCAGCAATCCCTCGAGGGCAAGGCGAACCATGTGCTGTCGCGCGATCTAACCCAGCAGATGGTCACAGCAGGCAAAGGAGGATGGGGGCTAGGACTCCAAATTGGTGGCTCCGCGTCGAATCCATACTTCTCACATGGCGGCGTGAACGAGGGCTTTGAAAGCCTCTTCGTTGCATACGAACACAACGGTGACGGAGCGGCCGTGATGACAAATGCACAAGGTGGGATGCGCCTCGCTTCGGAGATCATGGGCAGCATCGCCGCCGCATATGATTGGCCGGATTTCCGCCCCATCGTCCGCACGGCAATCAAGGTTGACCGTGCCGTTTTAGCACGATATGTAGGAACGTATGAAATCGCGCCGACTTTCAGCGTTACTTTTTCACTCGAAGGCGATCAACTGATGACCCAGGCGACGAATCAGCCGAAGTTTCCTGTATATCCCGAGACAGAGACGAAATTCTTCCTGACAATTGTGGATGCCGAGGTTCAGTTCATCACTGATGACAAGGGTCAGGTCAGCTCTCTGATGTTGCATCAGAACGGTCACGAAACAAAGGGCATCAAGAAATAGTCGCTCTGAATTCATTTGGATGAGCAGATGAGGCGCAGCGAACCGATATCGAAAATCGGCATGCGTGGGGCGGGTTTCCTGGATATATTTGGTCATTTATCGTGGGAATGGGAACCGATTCGTGTAGTACCACATGGGCTATTGTGTAGTAACCCCGATGTTCAGATGGCACTCATGCCTTTACGCTTTCTTTCAGCGTCGGCCCTACCGGGCGAGAAGTTAAAACAATGGACATCGCGCTTCTGGAGCCCGATACGGACCGCCCTTGAATGCCCCCTCCATTGCCGATCAAGAAAGGAAATAGAAACGATGGGAATCCTCCTCGCTTTTGCGCCATTCATCGTGTTCGTCATTCTGGAACGAGTGTTAGGGCCCACGGCTGGTCTTGTGGCGGCTGCTCTGACGTCAGCCCTACTGATCGGCAAAGACCTCATCGTCGGTCGCAAACCGAAGGTTCTGGAAGCCGGAACGCTGATTCTATTCGCAGGACTCGCACTGTACACAGCGATCGTGCACCCGAATTGGTCGGTGATCGCTGTACGGCTGCGAGTGGATGCCGGTCTTCTGCTGGTCGTCGTTGCCTCGATGGCCTTGAAGCGTCCTTTTACTCTTCAATATGCCCGCGAGCAGGTGGCCTCCGAGTTTTGGAGTAATCCCGCTTTTGTTCGGACCAACTACGTCATCACGAGCGTGTGGGCGTTGGCCTTTGCCCTGATGGTTGCAGCGGAAGCTGCGATCTTGTACGTCCCATCTGTTCCACAGAAGGTTGGTATCTGGACAGCGATACTTGCCATCTATGGAGCATTCCGCTTCACACTTGACTACCCAAAGCGTCGGCAGGCCGCTGCCAGCATTTGAATTTCGGGCTTCCTTGCGGTGGTCTTCAGCAAGAGTCTATCCAAGATTGCTACCGAGAAATGCACTTGGGCGAAAAGTCGGATTCTCGGACAAGTGGCAACCAAGCAATGTGGCAGTTCTGCGGTTAGCCGGTTTACGATAACTTGAATTTTATCCCTACGGGTTCAGTTCATGAGGCCAGCAGATTTGCTGGCCTCATGCGATTGGGTCGCGTACACCATCCGAAAAATTCTTCCTAACCGCAAGCCCATAATCCTGTCTAATGCGCTGAATGGGGAATGACGATTACGCGCTCATCCGGAGTATTTTGGCCGGAGACAAGGACGCTTATGGCCCGCTCGTAGAGCGCCACAGCCAGAGTGTTTTTCGCGTCGCTTTCCGCATTACGGAAGATGAGGCCGACGCTGACGAAGTCGTACAGGAAACGTTCCTCCGAGGCTACCGCAGTCTTGAAAACTTCGATGCCCGGTCCAACTTTCGGACCTGGATTTACCGGATCGCTATGAACTGCGCACTCGATGTTTTGAACAAGCGGAAGAACCAGACAGCGGTGCCTATTGCTGAGGAGTACGACGAAGGACAGGCGGCTGTTCAACTCGCAGATCGCGCTGCCGGGCCGGACCGGCTCCTGCTTAGCCAGGAGATCCAGGCACGGAGACATGCAGCCATGGGGAAGCTGACACCAACTGAACGCATTGCCTTTGTGCTGCGCCACATGGAGGACCGATCCACGGAGGAGATAGCGACAGCGCTTGGAATAGCGCCGAACTCGGCGAAGCAGGCGGTCTTTCGCGCAGTACAAAAATTACGGCAATCGCTTGCGCCACTTTGGGTGAAGTCATGAAGCACTTAACAGAAGAAGAAATGATTGAGCACTACTACTCCGAGGATCTCTACAAGGCTGACGCCGAGATACATCTTCAAGCCTGTAGGCAGTGCTCGCAATCCTATGAGGAACTTGGCAAGCTGTTAGGCAGTGTTCGCGGGCCGGAGCCGCTGCCGCGAAGCTCTGATTACGGAGCCCAGGTTTGGCAATCCATTCAAGGGGCATTGCAACCCTATCAGGCAAAACAAAAACGCAGCTTCTTTCAGTGGCCTCAGCTTGCTTATGCGGCTGCCTGCCTCCTGTTCTTAGCAGGCGCATTTCTGGCGGGAAGAATGTGGGAGCACGCCCACACCAAACCCTTGCTGGCAACTTCTACTCCGCAACAAACAAAAGAGCGTGTCGTACTCTTTGTTCTCGACAATCACCTCGACCGGTCAGAGCGTCTTCTCGTTCAGCTAAATCATGCTGGTGCCGAGGGAGAACAGGTAGATTTGCCGCTGCGGGGAGAAGCCCAGCAGTTGCTCACCGACAATCGACTGTATCGCCAAAGCGTCGCCCAGTCTAACGATCCTCTTCTCACTGCTGCGCTTGACCATCTTGAACGCGTGCTTCTTGAAGTTGCCAACTCGCCGGACGAGTTGAGCGCCGCGGACATCGCGCGCATCGAGCAGGAAATGAATACGCAAGGTCTGCTCTTCCAGATCCGTGTTCTCCGCACAAAGGTTTCTGAACAAAAGCTGAACGCTCAGGCTATCGGCAAAGGAGCTACTCTCTAAATGAAAACAAAATACTGGTTTTATCTCACTGCAGTCTCCGTTGGATTGTCACTCTCGGTTCCATCTGCTTCGGGACTCATCTTTCAGCCCATTGAATCTGATACGGCTCAGACAAACGCGCATGAAGATCAGCTTTATTCCGATGCTACGCGGGCGATTAACGAGAGCCGATGGTCGGATGCAGAGTCATTGCTGGATCAGGTTATCGATCAGCATGGCCGCCGCGCTGATGGCGCTCTCTACTGGAAAGCCTATGTAGAAAATAAGGAGGGCCGTTCTTCCGACGCACTAAAGACCTGCGCCGATCTTCGCCAGTCCTATGCAAAGAGCACCTGGCTTAAAGAATGCAATGCGCTGGAAATCGAGATACGCGGCAAGAGCGGCAGCCCGGTTCAACCGCAAGCAGAACAGGATGAAGACCTGAAACTGCTCGCTTTGACTTCGCTTATGCAAAGTGGAGATGTCAATGCTCTGCCGATTCTCAAGCAAATTCTCGAAGGACAGCAATCTGAACGACTGAAAGAACGCGCTCTCTTTGTTCTTGCGCAAGACCAGTCCAAGCCGGCACAGGATCTGCTTGGGCAAATCATTCGCGGGGAGAAAGATCCCACCTTACAGGTGAAGGCTATCCGCATGCTTGCGGTCACCAGGGGAAACCAAGCTGCCGACACACTCGCGGATGTTTATGGCCGGTCCAGCAATCCGTCCGTCAAGAAAGCTGTTCTGGATTCCTATCTGGTCATGGGTGCGCCCGACAAGTTAGTGCAGGTAGCGCAGCACGAATCCGATCCGGAACTGGCACGTCATGCCGTTTCCGAACTCGGCGCTATGGGAGCTGTCTCACAGCTATCGACCATGTACCAGTCAACGAACAGCAAAGAAACCAAGGCGGCGATTATTAACGCGTTTGTAGCCGCCGGTGGCAAAGGAGCGGATGCACTCAGCGCCATCGCCTCGTCTGAGCAGGATCCCGATCTCCGCCGCAAGGCGATCCGCAATATGGGAGTTGCCGGCGGATCTTCCATGATTCCAACGCTATTGTCAATCTATTCCAAAAGCACAGATGAAGAATCGAAACGAGCCGTTCTCGACGCGCTGTTTGTTGCTGGAGACGCACACGACCTCGTCTCTTTGGCACGCTCTGAGAAGGATCCTTCCGCAAAACGGGATATCGTCGGAAAGCTTGCCGTGATGCACAACAAGGAAGCGACCGACTACATGATGGAAGTTCTCAGTAAATAAGGAGCCAGGTTATGAAGAAGCATCTCGTTGCAATCGTTATCTGCGCGTCCACGTTTGCACTTCTGGCGCAGCAACCCAAGGTCAGCAATACTCACTTCACGGTCGAACCGATAGGAGGAACTCTCACCGCGACGGTGGATCGATTTCGCAACTCGACTGAACAGCTCTGGCTTGGATATGAAGTGCCGGCTCTTCCACAATCGCATCTATCTACATGTTCGAACTGGTCTGATTCGTCAGCGATGGACGATGGATGTTGCGGTGAATATCGACTGGAAGAGACCAACTACAGCATGAACCGTGGCGACCATGCGCCACCCGTTCAAAATATCTACGTTCTTCTTCGACTGGACCACGATCAACTCATCAGGATAAGGCCGGTAATGGCTGGCTGCCGTCTCGATGCGGGTGGCGTTCCGTTCACCTGGCTGACCGGGGTTAAGCCGGAAGAGAGCGTTGCGTTTCTTGCTCAACTCGCAACGCAGACATCCGCATCGAATCGCTCTCAAGTCCTTGATGGAGCACTCCTGTCGATCAGCTACCATGCAACATCGGAAGCGACCAGCGCGCTCGCTGGAATTGCGTCATCAGCCGCGCCCATGCACGTCCGCGAGCAAGCGGCCTTTTGGCTTGGTGTTCAACGCGGACATGAGGGTTTCGTAGCCTTGCAAGAGCTGGAAAAGAAAACCACCGACGCATCGCTTCGAGAAAAGCTGCCATTTGATTTCTCGCAAAACTCCGATCCAGAGGCTGAAAACGAATTGTTGCGCATGGTCAAGTCTGACGCAGACACTAAAGTCCGTGAGCAGGCGCTTTTCTGGCTCGCGCAGAAGGCCGGCAAGAAGGCAACAACGGCAATTACGAACGCCATTGAGAACGATCCTGAAACAGACGTAAAGAAGAAGGCAGTCTTCGCTCTTAGCCAGTTGCCAAAAGACGAAAGCGTTCCTCAACTGATTCACGTCGCCGATACCAACTCAAATCCAGTAGTTCGCAAAGAGGCATTCTTCTGGCTGGGACAATCCCATGATCCCCGCGCTTTGGCATATCTGGAGCAGGTATTAAAGCGATAAGCTCCCGTGGCGGTAATTGCGTCTGACTGCTGGTATCTCGGATTGCTGACGGATCGATCATGCCATGGGCCACAACAGGCAATACAATGACGCCCGCAGGGTAGTCGGAGAACGCGCAGCTGGCTTAACTCGGAAACATGCACTCCACGCGCAGTTCCTGCGCAGTTATGCACTGTGTGTGCCGACCGTTGTAATCAGCGAGAAGTAGGAGACGCGCTCGTCACCTCGCCTAAAGGTAATGGGCAGCACAGGGCTCTGAGGTGCCAGCGGCGGCTTCAATCCTGCAATGCCTGGATACCCACGCAGCCGCTCTAACAGTTTTGCTAGTTCCGCATCCACCACCTGCCCAACCGCTTCTCGCCGAACTCTTTGCAGAAGGCCGGCTGCAACCATCTCCCACTCCTCAACAAAAGGCCGCATCCCTGCCGGGTCAAACATCAGGTCGAGAAGGTTGCGCGGCTTTGGTCTCGCCTCCACTTTCGTGGACATAGCAGTAGAGGAACTGCGGCCGAGCTACATGCGTGGCTCCGGAGCTGTGCCAGAGGACGCAGTAAGTGAATTGAACGGTGTGGTTCACGAGCTGCGCTCATTGGTTACTGGCATGGAGCGCTATCTCAAGCACGAGTTAACGACGGACCTCGAAAAACGTTTGCGGCGTCTGGAGGCAACCGGCTTTGATGTTGATCTGTTGCGCCTGCTGGAGCAAATCGTTACACGAAATGGCCTGATTGAATTCCGCCCGCGGATTGACGCACTTGCTGCGCGACTCGAGGACGACAGCTTCGAGCTGGCACTGTTCGGGCGAGTAAGCAGCGGGAAATCCTCATTGCTTAATACTCTACTCAATATCGATGTGCTGCCGGTAGGCATCACCCAGTCACCGCTGTGCCAACGAAGCTGCGATATGGGTTGGAATTAAGAGCAGCGGTCGCTTTTTGAGATGGTCACAGCGCAATCGTCTCTGTCGAGGAATTGGCCAAACTTGTTACAGAGCAGGGTAATCCCGGGAATCACGGGAACGTCGTGCGCGCTATAGTTGAAGTGCCCTCGCCTCGTCTCAGGGATGGCATCATGTTGGTAGATACCCCGGGCCTGGGATCTTTAGCAAAACGTGGTGCGGCGGAGACTCTTGCATATCTTCCTTCCTGTGATCTCGCACTCTTGCTGATTGATGCCGGAGCGACCTTAAACGAGGAAGGTAAGAATGCCGATCTGAAGCAGGTGGAAACTGATCTGGATCGGCTTGTCCGTTGGAACGCCGAGCAAGCGCCCAATCTCAAAGCAGAAAGCGCCTGAATGATTGCCGCTTTGCACGTCGTTCTTAGCCTTACATCCGTAGAAAGGGAAATGAGTGAAATTATGCTGTCTCCGGGGAAAGCAGTAAAAGTTTCCATCTATTTAAGTGAGGGGTCGACGCACCATGGAGTTTCGACGTACTCAAGCATCCTGGATTTTCTCTTTTTTCGGGGAGTCTCGGGTGCAACCGTTCTGAAAGGCGTGGCCGGATTTGGAGCGGATCACCGCATGCATTCGGCGAATTTTGTCGAAATTTCCGATCACCTTCCTGTGAAGATCGAATTTATCGAGACGCGTGAAAAAGTCGATGAGTTGCTGGGCAAGCTGGAAGAGATGGCCGGATCCGGCATGATTGAGGTTCAGGAAACAACAATCGCCAAGCCGGCACGGGTCTCGAAGCCCAGGAAAGCGCCAGTCCCGGAGCATGTGCGGATCGAGGGCAAGGCGAAGTTAATGCGGATCTATATTGGCGAGAGTGACCGGTGGCATGACCAGCCACTATTCGAGGCTCTACTACGCGCGATGCGCGCAAATGATCTTGCAGGAGCCACAGTCTACCGCGGCATTCTTGGCTATGGTGCTCATCGCAGGGTTCACAAGGAAAAGCCGCTGCATCTGTCGCATGATTGCTCCATCATGCTCTCTGTCATCGACACCGAAGAAAAATTGCAGGCTTTTCTGCCTCTTGTGGACCAGATGGTACAAGAAGGACTGGTGGTGCTCTCCAGCGTCGACATCATCAAATACAGTCATCGCGCAACGGAGACCAGCGAAAACAAGGAGTAGCCATGAGAGAGCACTTTCAAGGAAGAATGCTGCGGATTCATTTCACCGAAGATGATAAATGGCACGGCGAGCCCCTATACAAGGCAATCATAGCGAAGTGCATGGAACTCGGACTTCGAGGAGCGACCGTGTTTCGCGGAGTCGAAGGCTTCGGAGCCAGTGCTCGCATCTACCATGCTCGCAGCCTGTCCATCTCGAAGAATGCACCCGTAATGGTCACAGTCATTGATACAGAAGAGCAGATTCAAAAGCTGATACCTCATCTTGACCAGATGATTGAAGGTGGCCTCATCGCGAGCTCCGGAGTGGAAGCGATTCGCTACACGCGCTCCGGTTAACCGTTCCCAAGTCTGGGAGAGTACGTAATACCGAGGTACGGCTTGAGGTGAGAGATTCAGGCGCAGGCTTTGACGTAGAACGGGGAAAGAAGAGCCGAGGATTAGGACTCGTGAGCATGCAGGAACGGGTGCATCTGGTGCGCGGCAAGTTCTCGGTCGAATCGCAGCCCGGAAAGGGAACGAGTGTTCTTGCTGTTGTGCCGATTGCAGCCGAGAGCGGAGAGTCTTCAAAAGACTTGCCATTGAAAGAGACCGCGAGTGTGACAGAAATAGCATGAGGCGACGCTGTTGCCTTGAGAGACTGCAAAGCGGGAGAGTCAGTTAACGAGCCTGAGTGATCTTCTGCGGTGCTATAGTTTGTCGCTCCAGCATCCGGTGTTTCAGAGTCTCGTAAATTGGCTGACTATTCAGCAGCATTGCAACCACCATCGCTGCCAATGAAGCACTCAGAAGGCTCAAGGTCAGGTCACCGCGGCCTGTCATCTCCACCGTCAGCACGATCCCAGTGAGTGGTGCGCGAACGCATGCTGAGAAGAATGTCCCCATTCCCACTACCGCGCAAGCGACTGCGGTGACACCTACGTTAGGACTGAGGTGGTTGATTACCTCGCCAAAGAGAGCGCCAAACGAAGCACCGAGTACCAACATTGGCGCGAAGAGACCTCCGGGAGTACGCGCGGCATATGACAAAGGTCCAATAAAGAAACGCAATATGAAGACGATCGCCAGGCTCCCAATCGCGACACGGCCGGACAGAATGCTCTGCGTCAAGTCGTCGCCACCACCGACAAGTGCAGGCTTGAACCACGCGGCTAATCCGATGGTGGCGCCGATGGCTGCAGCCCACTGTACCGAGGTGAGCCGGAAAGATCGATCCATGAAACGAAGTAGAACAACGATGATGCGATTGTAGAAAGCGCCGATCGCGCCCATCAGCCCGCCCAACAGGAGAAACGGCCAGATCTTCCAGGCATCGGTGACGCTGACTCGCTCCACGGTGAATTCGAAGTGATTGCCCAACATCGCACGCACGACCCAGACGGCCATGGCCGCGGCGGCGAGTGTGGCAAGCATTAGCCACGGGCTGAAGCTCGACGTGAGTTCCTCGAAGACGAAGATTGATCCGCCGAGGGGTGCGTTAAATGCGACGGCCAGTCCGGCACCGGCTCCAGCCGCGTTGAGGGCTCGGTCATCGTCGTTGTCCTTAAGCAGAAAGCGTGAAACCAGCGCAGCAAGAGAGGAACCCATGTGCACGGTCGGACCTTCGCGGCCAAGTGCCAACCCGGAACCGATGGCCAGCACGCCGCCGAAGAACTTAACGAGCACGACGCTGGCGCCGTCCGCCGGCACCTCGCGGCTGAAAATGGCCTCTACACGTTGTAGACCGCTCCCCTCAGCCTGCGGTGCCAAACGAACAACCATCAGTCGCGCCACCGCTGCGCCTGTCAGCCCCATTGCCACCGAGGCTAACCAGCCAATGTGTGGCCATACGTGTGTCCTGGCTAATAATTCCTCACGGAGTTGTTCCGCAACGATCAGTGACAGGCGAAAAAGGCCACCCACCACCCCGATCAACAGCCCTGTAACCAGGCTCGCGATGGAAATTCGGATGATACGTGAGTTCAGGAGCATCATAGAGCGGTGAGGAGGAGTTCAGCTCAGAAGTCGTGCGTCAATGCCCTTGGCAATGGCGTCGAGCCTGCCATCCTTTGCGCCTCCTCAACTTTCTTCATCATCCGCAACATTTGCGGTTACCCGTGATAGGAGTTCCCGCTGCGGCCTGGCGGAATGCCATCACTCTACAACTGTCCAGCTCTTATCGGGGTTGAATTCCGTCATCGCGGCAGCGACTTGATCTGTCGTCGCTCCAAGGTCCTTCTGAAAAGCCAAGCCGTTCTGCGCATCGTCCTTCGGGATAGTCGAAAAGACGAGGCCGCAACTCAGCAGATATGCAAGAATCCTCTTCAATCCCGTTAAGATCCGCTTCACCCTGTCTTCGTAGTACGCCTCGAAGGGGTGAGTATCAACATCGCTCCTTCGCGCTCTCTGCAGCAATAAGGAAGTACCCATCGCTCGACTCCTGGGTTCGGCAGCAAAGCATTCGCGGCTTTGCAAGGCGTCACAAAATTATCGAACTGACGCGTGCACTTCTACTGGCACATGTGACAGTGTAGATTTCTTACAAACGCTCACCTGGAAGGTTGTGAAACCCCGGCAGGGTCTTAGTTCACAGCGTTCCTGGCTGAAACTTGAACCTAGGATGTTATCGACTGTGAAATGTATCTGCGCCCTTCCAGGGCATCACGGATCGCTGGAACGAGATCAGTGGTAACGTCGGCTTTGATGACGTATGCAGAAGCGCCGGCGGAGAAAGCGGCCTCAACAAAATCCTGGTCTCTATGAACCGTCAAAAACACAACCTTGGTTCGACGATTGGATGGCAGCCGGGACACTGCCTGCAGCCCATTGAGAACTGGCATGGATATGTCGATTACTAGCACATCCGGATCCAGGCGCTGCACTGCCACCATCGCATCCCGTCCGTTATTTACGGCGCCCACAATATCAAATTCCTCGCCTAGGACGATGCGCACTTGCGCCAGAATCGCTTCATGATCGTCAGCAAGTAACACTCGAATTTTTTCCATGTTCCCACGCACCGAATAGTCTTGGTTATCCAGAGCGGCAGGGCTACTGTCACATTGGACAGTAGCCAACGGTAACAGCTTGTGACTGTGGAATTGTCCTTTCCCCCAGTGCGAATCAGCCTTGCGCCCCGCGAAAGATTAAGATCCTGCCTCCCATTGCCGAGGACAGTCATTCCCCTCACCGTCACAAGTGACAGTAGTCGAATCGGTGATGAATGCGTAGGGTCGACATCAGGGAAGGAGCACAGTATGCACCGAGTGCGCATTCTGCTTGCCGACCGCTACTCCCCTCTTCTGCATCAAGTGACCAGGGTGCTTGAAAAGAACTATGACGTCGTTGCTGCTGTGAAAGACGAACTGACTGTCGTGAGCGAGTGCATACGGCTCAAGCCGGATATTGTTGTGCTGGATATTTCCATGGGAGAAAAAAGCGGTATCGACCTGGCCCAGCAACTACGGCAATCGTGCTGCAACTCCAAAATAATATTTCTGACGGTTTACGAAGACCGTGAATTCATTGATGCCGCAATTGATGCTGGAGCGCTGGCCTACGTAAAGAAGTCGCGCTTGAATACAGATCTGACCGCCGCAGTCGAAGCTGTGCTTGCGGATAGATTCTTCATCTCCCGCTCGTTTGTTGAATAGCCCTGGCTTGCTCTGCAACAGATTTCAGGCGAACTGTCCCTAGTGACAGTTACGCAGCCTTCTTGTTGACCATACCTTGTAACAACAGAAGTACAGCCGGTTGAATGTCGTTGGCGTTCAGGTCGAACTCAGCCACGCTGAGCCCGTTCAGTTGGCAAGCGAAGTGGAGTGACGATGCGATGGATGAAGCTTGAGCGCCTGCTGATCGCCTTTGGGGCGTTGATGCTCTGCATCTTTGGGTTAGCGCGGATTCATGGATTCGTTCTTTCGCGAATGGAAATCGAGAGGTTTAAGAGCCAGCAGTTGCTTGCGCAGGAAGTGCATGGTGAAATCCCGGCGGATAAGTCGCCTGATTTTAGCCTTTGGTCGGCAAAGCGCATTCGGGCTTATCGAGATAGTCTGGTTTCCCATTTTCAACCTGCGGTAGCGCTCCTTCTCATTCCCAGGATTCACTTGGAGGTCCCGATTTTGGAGGGCTCTGACGATCTCATCTTGAACCGGGCCGTCGGGCACATCGCGGGCACGGCGCCTCCAGGAGAGAGCGGCAACATTGGACTCGCGGGGCATAGAGATGGTTTTTTTCGAGGACTAAAGGATGTCGTCGCCGGGGACAAGATCGAGATTCAGACGCAAAAGGAAACCGATACATACGTGATCGATCAGATCAAGATCGTCGATCCGACCGAGGTCTCAGTTCTATGGCCGCGTTCGCATCCTTCGGTAACGCTCGTGACTTGTTATCCGTTTTATTTCGTGGGTGACGCCCCACAACGATACATCGTTCAGGCATCGCTCGTGGGCCCGGATAAGAAGAACACCAGCGATGATGCGGAGTTTTGAGGCATGGATGAGAACGCGAAAAAAGGACCAGCAGTTTGAATGACCGGCACTATGGGCTCCGGCCATGGTTCCAAAAGCTAACAAAGGAGAATACGGCAATGACTACGCGAAATACACAAACAGCAACGGGGCTGGGGATCGCGGTTGGGGCTCTTTGCCTCACCCTTACCCTGAGCGGGAACGCACAGGTGCAAACGGACACCACCACCTCGTCCGGGCAGGCTACCAAGCAGGTGACGGTCGAGCACGCGACGGTGGTCGCTGTCAGCGGAAATGATCTGGTAGTGAAGATGGCTGATGGCACGCTCAAGCATTTTGCGAATGTACCGGATAGCGCTCGTGTCAGCGTGAATGGCCAGCAACTTGGAATTCATGACCTGAAACCGGGCATGACTCTCCAGAGAACAATAACTACAACGACGATACCGAAAGTGATCACCACCACTAAGAGCGTGACAGGCACGGTGTTCTATGTGCAGCCCCCACTCACGGTGATCCTGACTATGGAAGACGGAAAGAACAAGGAGTTCAAAATCCCGAAAGGTCAGAAATTCGAAGTAAATGGACAAATGACGGATGCATGGGGATTGCAGAAAGGTATGAAAGTCTCCGCCACCCAAGTCATCGAGCAACCAGAGACTGTGGTAGCGCGAAACGCCAAGCTGACCGGCCAGATGCCTCCGCCTCCGCCACCTCCTCCGGCCGACGTTCCAATCCTTGTCGTCGTAGCTATGCCGGTAGTGCCGGCCGCGCCTGCCCCAACTGTTGCCGAAGCTGCTCCGGCGCCGTTGCCTAAAACGGGGAGTGAATTGCCTCTGCTCGGACTGTTAGGCGCTCTCAGCCTGCTGTCAGGGCTTGGGATGAAGATGATTCGCAAAATCGCTTGACCTTTTTTTCAGCAGCCGGGCCTGCTTGAGGTCTTGGTAACGGGCAATAGAGCAGGCCCCTTTTTTCCCCGTGCAGATCGGCCAGTCAGCTTTTCAGGAGGAATCAGTTGCCATGAATCCTCCTCGCACTCTCGACACTCATGCGGGGGAAGGCGATAAGCTTATGAGCAGAACGTTGTGGGGACGTGATGAATACATCTGGAGATTTCAGAACATTTCGGTTCCTGAGTCTCCTTTTTGTCATGGGACTAAGCCCGGGTTTTGTGAAACCGGCCTCCGCGGGGGGCAATCTGCCAATCGACCAATCCTCCGTTGTGGAACCGCAAGCCTCGCAGGATTCCATGGATCAATCCTCATCAAGTCCCTCGACTGATGCACAACCCGAACAGAACTCCGAAACAAAAGAGGAGAAGAAGGGAAAAAAGTCAGATCGTGCCGGATCTTTCGTGATTGCACCACTGCCAATTGTGAGCCCGGCACTGGGTGCGGGAGTCATACCAATAGTCGGTTACATTACCCCCATTCCAGCAAAAGACAAAGGAATAGAACCGTCAGTTGTTGGCGCGGCTGGTTTGATCACCAACAATGACAGCCGAGGATTCGGGCTCGGTACAGACCTTTATCTAAAGCAGGCGCGCTATGAACTGGAATCGGTGTATGCGCACGGAAACCTCGATTACAACCTGTACGGCGAGGGCTTTGTGAATGGGAACGCCGGGCTCAAATTGCCACTGGAACAAGCTGGCCAGATATTCTTCTTCAAGGTTTTGCGGAGGATTCCCTGGGACATTTACATTGGCGGGCGTTTCATTACTGGAAGCTCCTTCATTACTCTCAAGCCAGCCTCGTCCTCCAAACTCCCCCCGATTCCACCGGACATCGGGTTGCACACAGATCTTCGCGCGCTAGGTATGGAAGTGTGGCGCGACACTCGTCCAAATCGCTTTTATCCAGTTAAGGGAAGCGTGATTGACTTCACCGGC
>Ga0209139_10000449_pt1 | contig 14142 bp, 15 predicted proteins | sample BogFormECP14_OM3_FD_188246 | JGI IMG/M metagenome (GOLD analysis project Ga0209139, IMG submission 188246) | Bog forest soil microbial communities from Calvert Island, British Columbia, Canada - ECP14_OM3 (SPAdes) (version 2) | ecosystem: Environmental > Aquatic > Freshwater > Wetlands > Bog ...
TCACAGCACCTCTTCGATCTTCCGCGGCTACAGCATCTTTATGAAGGGCAAAGATCCTCGCGACGCGCACTTCATCACCAGCCGCATCTGCGGCATCTGCGGCGACAACCACGCCACCTGCGCGACCTACGCGCAGAACATGGCCTTCGGAGTGAGACCGCCCCCGATCGCGGAATGGATCGTCAATCTGGGCGAGGCGGCGGAGTACATGTTCGACCACAACATCTTTCAGGACAACCTGGTGGGCGTGGACTTCTGCGAGCAGATGGTGAAGGAGACAAACCCTGGCGTATTCGAGAAGGCGGAGAAGACGCAATCGCCACACGCAGAACTGCATGGTTATCGCACCATCGCGGACATTATGCGCGCTCTCAATCCCTTTACTGGAGCCTTCTATCGCGAAGCGTTGCAGATGAGCCGTATGACGCGGGAGATGTTCTGCCTGATGGAAGGGCGCCATGTGCATCCGTCGACGCTGTATCCAGGCGGCGTCGGCACGGTGCCTACCATTCAGCTCTTTACTGACTACATTGTTCGCCTGATGAAGTACGTCGAGTTCATGAAAAAAGTTGTGCCGCTGCATGATGACCTCTTCGATTTCTTCTACGAAGCCCTCCCCGGTTACGAAGAGGTCGGACGGCGGCGCATTCTTCTCGGCTGCTGGGGCTCGTTCAACAATCCCGATGTTTGCGACTACACGTACGAGAAGATGACCGATTGGGGCCGCGCTATGTACGTCACTCCGGGCGTTGTGGTGGATGGAGAACTGGTCACGACGGACTTGGTCGATATCAATCTCAACATCCGCATTCTGCTGGGCAGCTCTTACTACGACGACTGGCAGGGCTCGGAAACCTTCGTGAAGAAAGACCCGCTGGGGAATCCAGTGGATCAGCGGCACCCGTGGAACCAGAGCACATTCCCGAAGCCGCAGAAGCGCGACTTCACGGACAAATACACGTGGGTCATGTCGCCACGGTGGTATGACAAACGAACGGGAGATTATCTTGCGCTCGATACCGGCGGCGGCCCGATTGCGCGTTTCTGGGCGACCGCGCTGGCCGGCATCGTCGATATCGGCTATCTCAAGGCTACGGGACACAGCGTAAAGATTTATCTGCCGAAGACGATGTCCCTCCCCGAAGTTGAATTCGAGTGGAAGATTCCCAAGTGGAGCAATGCCATTGAACGCGACCGCGCGCGCACCTACTTCCAAGCCTACGCCGCTGCTGCCGCACTGCACTTTGCTGAACAGGCGCTTGCCGAATTGCACGCAGGCAGAACCAAGACGTGGAACGACTTCAAGGTTCCGGAAGAAGCCATCGGCTGCGGCTTCCACGAAGCCGTGCGCGGCGTCCTGTCGCATCACGTGGTGATCAAGAATCACAAGATCGCCAACTACCATCCGTATCCGCCGACTCCCTGGAACGCGAACCCGCGCGACAGCTTCGGCACGCCCGGTCCGTATGAAGATGCCGTGCAGAATACGCCGATCTTCGAGGAGAACGGTCCGGAAAATTTCAAGGGTATCGATATTATGCGTGCAGTCAGAAGCTTTGATCCCTGCCTGCCGTGCGGCGTTCACATGTATCTGGGGAATGGCAAAGTACTCGAGACGCACCACTCTCCGATGTTCGGGCTGCAACCCTGATTCGGTTGCAACGCTCGCAGCAACAAGGTTGTTCTCAATGAATGAGAAGTGCAGGGCCTGATTACGAGGTTGCTTCATTTGGGTCGCGCTCTCGTTCTGTGGCGCTCGGTGAAGGAGTGGCGTGGCTAGCGAAAAAGAATTTCAAGAGAAAATCCGGCAGCTCGGCACTCTGGTCGGCGAACTCGACGATGCTCCAGAGGGCAGTTCCAAAGTCGCGGCGAGAGAGATGGTTCAGCTTCTCATGGAAGTCCATGGCGCCGGCCTTGAGCGCATCATGGAGCTCGTCTTCGAATCGGGCGACCACGGCGAAGCAATCATCAACCGCATTGGGCAGGATCCAGTCGCCAGGAACCTGCTCCTGCTCTATTCGCTGCATCCCGATGACATCGAAACCCGCATCCTCAAAGCGCTCGACGAGGCAAAGACTCGCCTGCGCAAACACAACGCCGACGTAGAAGTGGTCAGCATTCAGGATGGCGCCGTCCAGCTCCGGCTTGTGACTTCAGGCCACGCCTGCGGCTCGACTACGAAGACCCTGCAATCCATCGTGGAAGAGAGCATCTACGAGTTGGCGCCCGACCTCACCTCGCTCTTGATTCTGGGATCTGGGGACGAGAGTGCCTCCGGCTTCGTCCCTCTCGAAAACCTGTTGAAGCATTCCTTTGCTGCGCCCGCGTTGGCAGTTCACGGCGCAGAAGTGGAAGGTGCCGATTGAGATCGCAATGCGTCATAGAGGAAAGAGGCTGACCATGCCTGCAGCAACGTCCTCTACCTTCGCAATACTGCGCCAGTTCGCCCGCGCGCCGCGCCCGCTCGAACGGTGCGAATTGTGCAGCGCCGCCCTGACGCATGAGCATCCGCATCTGGTGCACCTCATATCCAAGCAGATCGTCTGCGCCTGTGAAGCCTGCGCCACGCTCTTTGATGGAATGGCAGGCGGCAAGTACCGGCGCGTATCCCGGCGGGCGCAGCGCCTCGCGAACTTCCAGATGACCGACGCGCAGTGGGAGAACCTGCTCATTCCCATCAACATGGCGTTTTTCTTTCGCTCAAGTCATGAAGAGAGAATTGTCGCACTCTATCCCAGCCCTGCCGGAGCTGTGGAATCGCTCCTTCCCCTCGATGCGTGGAGCGAAATCGTCGAGGAGAATCCCGCGCTGAAGCAGTTACAGCCGGATATTGAAGCCCTGCTCGTCACCCGGGTAAGTCGTGCGCAGGAATCGTCACAGGCCGAGTATTACATCGCTCCCATCGATGAATGCTACAGGCTTGTCGGCCTGATCCGAGCAAACTGGAAAGGGCTCTCGGGAGGCACAGAGGTCTGGCAGGAGATCGCGCACTTCTTCTCAGGGTTGAGAGCGCAAGCCGATGTAGTGAGCGGAGAAGCCAATGCCTGATCTGAGCTTCAAGGTCGAAGACGCGACCGTAGTCCCGTATGCGGTCGCGCCCACACTCGCCTTAAGGCTTCGCATTACCAACGCAGATTCTGACCAGCCGATTCACACTGTTGCGTTGCGGTGCCAGATTCAACTGGAGGTGAGTCGCCGCCGCTACACGGCAGAGGAACAAGCGAAGATGCGCGACCTCTTTGGCGAGCCCGAGCGCTGGAGCCAGACGCTTCGCAGCCTGCTCTGGACCCACGTCAGCGTTGTCGTGCCAAGCTTCCAGGGCAGCACGCTTACCGATCTTCCCATTCACTGCACCTTCGATTTCAACGTGGCTGCGACAAAATATTTTGAAGGACTCACCGATGGAGAAATACCGCTTCACCTGATGTTCAGCGGAACCGTGTTTTATGCGGATTCGGAAGATGTCCTGCAGGTCGCGCCCATTTCCTGGACGCAGGAGGCCAAGTTCCGGCTTCCCGTCAAAGTATGGCGCGACATGATGGACGCCTACTACCCCAACAACGTCTGGCTGAACCTGCGCCGCGACGTATTTGATCGCCTTTATCAGTACAAAACGCAGCGTGGAATTCCGACCTGGGAGCAAGCGCTGGAGAGCATGCTGTCCGTGGAAGAAGTGGTGGGCCGATGAACGCGGCAACGAGTCTCAATCGCGTGGAAAAGATCGCCGAAGCCGTGCTTTACGAGGGCTACATGCTGTATCCCTACCGCGCCTCGGCGGTTAAAAACCAGCAGCGCTGGACCTTCGGAGTGCTCTGCCCGCGGTCGTACAGCGAGCAGCAAAACGGTTCCGACGCGTGGACGATGCAGACACAATGCCTCCTCGAAGCTGGCACATCCACGCGGCTCAACGTGAAGGTTCGCTGTTTGCAGATCGTCAACCGTACGCTTGGGAAATTCTCCGACCCACTGCATGAACTGCCATCAGGACGGGAACCCGAGTTTGAAATTGCGGATCATCTGGAGATCGGCGGACAGGCGTTCATGCCATGGCAGGAAGCCGCCGAGCGTGAAGTGACGCTGCCTTCGCTGTATCCCGCAGCCCTCTCGCACAATGAGTCATTTCGATTTCCTTCCGGAAGAGAGCTTGAGCCGCTGCGCAACGAAGACGATCTGATCGTGGGCGTAGTCATTCGCGAATGGGAGATGTTGTCGGGCTCCGTCGAAGTAAATGCAGAGCCATGCCGGAACGGCGTGAGCAAAATCACGGTACGCATCGAAAACTCTACGTCCGTTGAGCCGTCTCAAACCCGCGCCGATGCTCTGCTCCATTCACTCATCTCTGCCCATACCATTCTGAATGTTGAAGGCGGTCAGTTTGTGTCGCAGATCGATCCTCCGGAAAATCTGAAGAGTCTTGCGGCAGAATGCCGCAACGTTGGAACGTGGCCGGTTCTGGTCGGCGAAGAAGGCGAGCGCGACACGATGCTCTCGTCGCCGATCATTCTCTACGATTACCCGCAGATCGCTCCGGAGAGCCCCGGCAGCCTGTTTGACGGGACTGAGATCGACGAGATTCTTTCGCTGCGGATCCTCACCATGACTGACGAAGAGAAACATGAGATGCGGCAATCGGACGAGCGCGCCCGCCAGATACTTGAGCGCACTGAGAGCATGCCGCCCGAGCAATTCATGAAACTCCACGGCGTGTTGCGAGGCCTGCATCCTGTGACCGGGGGCACCCGATGAACGAGTGGGAGTGGCAGCTGCTCGAAGACAAAACTGTGGTCGATCACATCGTGATTGCAGGTGCAGAAGTGAGGACAGGTGATCGCGTGCGCCTATTTCCTCACAAAGGCGGCGACATTCTCGATATCGCGCTGCACGGCCAGATCGCCACTATCGAGAGCATCGAGCAGGACTACGAAGGAAAATCACACGTGTGCGTCGTACTCGATGACGATCCGGGACGCGATCTCGGATTGCTGCGGCAACCGGGGCACCGCTTTTTCTTCGATGCTTCAGAAGTCGAACCACTGCCCGCCGATGAGCAGCGCCAAAAAGAGATCGCGCTTAAACCCCGTATCCTCGTCGCGGGCATCGGCAACATTTTTCTCGGTGACGACGGCTTCGGAGTCGAAGTAGCGCAGCAACTGGCGAAGCGCACGTTTCCGGCCGCCGTGCGCGTGGCGGACTTCGGCATAAGAGGCTTCGATCTCGCCTACGCATTGCAGGACGGCTACGAAACCACGATCCTGATTGACGCTTTTCCGCACGGCCACCAGCCGGGCACAGTCAGTGTCATTGAGCCGGATCTGAACGATCCCAACGCATCGCCCGCAAATTTCGTAGAGCCTCACGCTATGAATCCCATGAACGTGCTGCGCATGGCGACCGCGATGAACGGCCCGCTGAAACGCGTCCTGCTGATAGGCTGCGAGCCGGCTACCTTCGGCGGTGAGGACGGAAAGATGGGCTTGAGCCCTGCGGTTGAGAGTGGCGTGCACGAGGCGGTGAAGGTAGTCGAAAGGCTCGTAGAGAAAATTCTGAACGAGGGTTTGTCGAACTAAGAGTTTGCAAACGAAAGGAGATCTACCGTGGCTATGGAATTGATCGATACAGCGAATGAAAACGGAAGCGACAAGGATACGCTCTACATGCTCGGAGGCGTCGCTCTCATGGTCTTTGGAGCGGGATTGATTCTTTCCAATCCCTTTGTCCGCCGCTATATGTCCCAGCTTGGCGTTGGGAATCTTGCTCAGGCCGCGATGCCGGACATCGAGCGCTACCTGAAGCTGCGAGCAATGTAAACGAATGGGAGATCACTGCATGAGCGAAAGTTCAAGCGCTGCCGTCGAACCCGCTGAAACCGTAACCGACCGCTACGTCTTCGACGGCCGTGCGAGCCGCTTTACCGTGCGAGCTTTTGCTACAGGACTCTTGTCAGCGATGGGTCACAATCCAACCATCGGCATTCGCGACTTCAGCGGCGAGATGCGCTTCAACCCTGACGCGCTCGAAGCAGGCTCCTTCCGACTCGCCATCAAGACCTCTTCACTCGGCGTGCAGGATGACATCAGCGATAAAGACCTCCGCGAAATCGAACGGCTCATGAGTCAGGAGGTTCTGGAAACGGCAAAGTTTCCGGAAATTCTCTATGACGCATCGAGCATCTCAGTTACGAAGATGTCCGACATGCTTTATGCGGCCACGCTCAACGGAAACCTGACACTGCACGGCGTCACTCGCAGTCAGTCGGTCACCGCTCGCGTATCGATGTTAGGGAGTATGCTACGGGCGTCCGGTGATTTCACACTGGATCAGACCGATTATGGAATCAGGCTGGTATCCGTTGCCGGGGGAGCGCTCAAGTTGAAAGACGAGCTCAAATTCTCCTTCGAGATTGTGGCGCGCAGACAGGAATAAACACATGTGCTTAGCGATTCCAGGCAAAATCATCGAACTCGTTCCAGACCAGCCACACTTGGGAACCGTAGAGGTAACTGGCGTGCGTCGCAAAGTAGATCTAGGGCTGTTGGTGGACGACATGCCGGTGCCCGGCGACTGGGTTCTGATTCACGTCGGCTTTGCCATGACAAAAATCAGCGAGCAGGATGCGCTGGAGCAAATGCATCTGCTCCAGATGCTTGGCGAGACGGAACAGGCCATCGAGGAAGTGCGCGGCTATGGCCTTGACGACAGCGGCGGCATCAGGAGCGTGAGCAGCGGAACAAGTTAGCAGATTTCGCTGGACACGGCGTGGAGATTTCACATGCGCTATGTAGACGAATTTCGAGACCCGGAACTCATCACCAAAGCTTCCGAAGAGATTTACCGTCTCGCTGATACCGGCAGGCACTATCGCATCATGGAAGTGTGCGGCGGCCACACGCATGCCATCTACCGTTTCGGTCTTAAAGATGTTCTGCCTGCCAACATCGAGTTGATTCACGGCCCCGGATGCCCCGTCTGCGTTCTGCCGATGGGGAGAATCGACGACGGTCTTGCCGTCGCTAAAAGCCAGAACGTGATTTTCGCCGCTTTCGGAGACATGATGCGCGTACCCGGAACGCACGGCAGCCCCCTTGAACACAAGGCCGGCGGAACCGATGTGCGCATAGTCTACTCACCTGCTGACGCACTCCAGCTTGCGAGAAAGAATCCCAATAAGCACGTGATGTTCTTCGCAATTGGATTTGAAACGACGGCTCCCTCCACTGCGCTTACGCTCATGCGTGCAAAGTCAGAAGGCATCCGGAACTTTTCCATCTTCTGCAATCACGTCACAATTGTCCCTGCAATTCGCGCCATTCTCGATTCGCCCGACATGCGTCTCGATGCCTTCATCGGTCCCGGACACGTTTCGACCGTGATTGGTTGCCGCCCCTACGAGTGGATCGCCAGAAACGAAGGCAAGCCCGTTGTTACATCCGGATTCGAGCCCCTCGACCTGCTGCAATCCATTGTCATGCTGCTTCGGCAACTCAGGGCAGGCGAGGCGCGGGTCGAGAATCAGTACAAGCGCGTTGTGCCGTGGGAAGGCAATCGCGCGGCGCTGAAGGCGATGGCGGAAGTCTTTCAGCTGCGGCCCTATTTCGAGTGGCGCGGTCTAGGGTTCATCTCTCAATCCGCCTTGAAGATTCGCGACGAATACGCCGAATGGGACGCGGAGCAACGTTTCCCGATTCCTGGCACTCGTGTCACCGATCCAAAAGCAGCGCAGTGCGGCGAAGTGCTCAAGGGCGTCTTGAAGCCCGCGCAGTGCAAGCTGTTCGGCAACGAATGCACGCCGGAACACCCCATCGGCGCACTCATGGTTTCCTCAGAGGGTTCATGCGCAGCATATTACAACTACGAACATCGCAAGGCAGCATTGGTGACCAGAATCAGCTCGGTGGCCTGAACGGAGAGTCCGCTACAGAAGCCGCTCCTTCCGTGGTTCGCTTCCGCGACCCGCAGATTGAAATGGCACATGGCGCTGGCGGCAAGGCGAGCCGCAGACTCGTAGAAGGCCTGTTCGCTCCATTGCTCTTTGCAAACGCAACCGCGCCCTTGGGCGATGCAGCACGCATCGCGACCGACGGCTCTTCCATCGCAATCACCACAGACAGCTTTGTGGTAAAGCCGCTTAAGTTCCCGGGCGGCTCGATTGGCGAACTCGCCGTAAACGGAACCATGAACGATCTCGCCGTTTCCGGAGCGAGAGGTCAAGCCATGGTCGTTACATTTGTGCTGGAAGAGGGATTGCCCACGCCGGTCCTTGAAGCTGAAGTCCGCGCCATGGCGGCGGCTCTTCGTCGCGCGGGCGTCGTCATGGTCGCTGGAGATACGAAGGTCGTTGAGCGCGGCAAAGCTGACGGTATGTACATCACAACCACCGGAATCGGCCGCCCCATGTCGCATGTGCGCATCGATGCGCAATCTGTCCAGCCCGGCGACAAGGTCCTTCTGTCTGGACCAATTGGAGATCACGGTATCACCATTCTCCTCGCGCGAGGAGAACTTGATCTCGAAGCGGATTTGTCGTCAGACACGCGATGCGTGCTGCCACTGGTAGAAGCGATGGTCGAGGAAGCTGGTCCGGGAATCCGCTGGATGCGCGATCCTACTCGCGGCGGGGTTGCTACCTCTTTGAATGAACTTGCTCGCGACTGTGGACTGAGCATTGTTCTGTCGGAAGAAGAAATCCCCATGCGTGACGAGGTTCGTGGCGCGTGTGAACTGCTCGGCCTCGATCCGCTGCATATTGCGAATGAAGGTCAGTTCCTTGCCGTCGTCGCGCCGGAATATGCAGACGCCGCTCTGAATGCTCTGAACAAAACCGACGGTGGTGAAAATGCGGTCATCATCGGCGAGGTGCGAATAGAGCCCGCCTGCGCCGTGCTCGTAACAACACGCTATGGCGGCAGCCGGATTGTGGACATGCTCGTCGGCGATCCTCTGCCGAGAATCTGTTAGGGCGATTGCGATGGAAACGATGTGCAAACTGGCTGCGGAGATTGAAGAACGTTTGCTCATGCGCAACGAGATCATGGAGAGTTTCTTCTCTCGCGAAGCGCCGCGCATGGCCGAAGCCTGCCACGAAATGTCCGAGCGTTTTCTCCGCGGCGGCCGCTTACTCGCCTTCGGACGCGGCCCTTACGCCACCGATGCGCAACATGTCTCGGTGGAATTTGTGCATCCGGTCATCGTCGGCAAGCGCGCACTTCCGGCGCTCGATCTCTCCATGGCCTTCCAGCCGTGGCTCAATGCGATCCTTCGGCCCGAAGACATTGTCATGGGGTTCGGCCCTCCCGAAGGCGATCCCGAAGTGGTTGCTGCGCTGGCGTCAGCTGGTTTACGTGGCGCGATGACCTTTGCGCTGCCGGGCTCTTCTGCCTCGTACGCGCTTGAAGCCGTCACACAGAATCCGTTCATCCATCAGGAATTGGTCGAGATTTTTTACCACACGCTCTGGGAAACCGTGCACGTGTTTTTTGAGCATCGCGAACTGGGACAGGACGTCGGGCAATCGGAATTCCTCTATCCCTTCCTCGGGCAGAAAAAGCAGGAGACGAACGATATCGCCGCAGATGTAGCCGCGTCGATCGAAATGAAAGTTCATGACGACACTCTGCTGCGGACAAAGCTGGCAGAGGAACAGTCGGAACAGATCGGCAACGCCGCTCTCGCCATCCATCAAAAGCTCTCGCGCGGCGGGAAGCTGATCATCTTTGGAAATGGCGGCTCTGCGACCGATGCTAACGATTGGGCTCTGGACTGCATCCTGCCTCCCTCTGGGTATCACTCCATTCCGGCGATATCGCTTTCCATGGAACCGGCCAACATCACCGCCCTCGCCAACGATGTCGGCACTGAGGTCATCTTTCTGCGGCAGTTGATTGCTCAGGCGCAACCGCAGGATGTCGCAATCGGAATCTCCACCAGCGGAGGATCGCGCAACATTGTGATGGCGCTCGAAGAAGCGCGCAAGCGCGGCTTGCTGACCGTCGCTCTTCTCGGCTACGACGGCGGAGAAATCCATCGCCGCCATCTTGCGGACTTCCCTATCATCGTTCGCAGCGACTACATCCCGCGCATTCAAGAGGTGCAGGCATCCGCCTATCACGTCATCCGCGAAATGCTGGAGGTGTTGAGCCATGGCGAAGCTTGAGCTCTACGGCACCGCGAGCTGCCCATATACGCAGGAACTGCGTGAGTGGCTGGAGTGGACCCGGCGAGAATTTCTGGAATATGACATCGAGGCCGACCCAGAGGCCCGCAAGCGCATGCACGCAATCGATAGCAGTGTCCGCACGCTTCCCGTCCTCGTCGAAGACGGCAAAGTGATTCAGGTCGGCTGGCGCGGCCACGGCTGCGTCGTAGGCGCGGGGTTTTAATGGCTACCGCCTGCTCTGTCCGCGTGCGCGGAGTGGTACAGGGCGTCGGCTTCCGTCCATTCGTATACCGGTTGGCTCTGGAAAACATGCTTGCCGGGTGGGTGCTTAACGGCGATCAGGGAGTCGAGATCCATCTTGAAGGCGACGACGATAATTTAACCGCATTCGTTCAGGAAATGCGCAAGAAGCCTCCTGCCGCGGTTCGCATCGCGGCGATTGAAGTGGAACCCGCGCTATGCGAGGGCTTAAGCAATTTCACGATTCGCGAGAGCGATAGACTTGCGCAGCCGACCGTGTGCGTCTCTCCCGATCTGCCGATTTGCAGCGAATGCCTCGCGGAGCTTTTCGACCCATCCAATCAGCGATACGGCTATCCCTACATCAACTGCACCAATTGCGGCCCGCGCTACAGCGTCATCCTCGCGTTACCTTATGACAGGGCGAGTACAACCATGCGCGCGTGGCCTATGGATCGCTACTGCAGCCACGAGTATCACGATCCCGCCAACCGACGCTTTCACGCTCAGCCCGTCGCCTGTCCAGATTGCGGACCGAAATATTTTTTCTGCGACGGCGCGACTCCCATCTCCAACGACGGAGAAGCCATCAACCGTGCTGCGCAACTGCTGCGCGATGGCAAGATCGTCGCCGTCAAAGGACTCGGCGGTTACCACCTGGCCTGCGACGCGCGCAATCTCGATTCGAATCAAGCATTGCGCGAACGGAAATTCCGAAAAGAAAAACCGTTTGCAGTGATGACGAAAGACCTTGCAACAGCGCGAGATCTCGTTCACCTTTCTCCTGATGCCGAAGCTCTTCTGACTTCAACCGCACGGCCCATCGTCCTAGCGCTCAGCAAGCAGGAGTTGGCCGGCGTCGCGCCCGGTAACAACGAGCTTGGCGTGATGCTGCCGTACACTCCGCTGCACCATCTGCTCTTTGCCGCAGGCGCGCCAGATGTACTGGTGATGACGAGCGCCAATCGTTCCAGCGAGCCCATCGCATACGAGGACGACGATGCGCTGGAGCGGCTTTCCGGAATCGCCGACGCATTTCTCATCGGCGAACGGCCTATCGCACGCCGTGTCGATGACTCGGTCGCCCGCGCCGGAATTGCGGGCCCGATGATTCTGCGACGCGCGCGCGGATATGCTCCTGGAGCCGTTGCAGCGCTGCCAACGAAACGCCCATTGCTTGCACTCGGCGCAGACCTCAAGAACACCATCACCCTTGTTGTGGATGGTCAGGCATTCGTCAGCCAGCACATCGGCGACCTCGATCACTATCAATCCTTTCGCGCCTTTGAAGAGACAATACGAGACCTGATCGCCATGTACGACGTGCGCTGGGAAGACCTTTTGATAGCGCACGACTGCCACCCGCAGTATGCGTCTACGATGCACGCTCTGACGCTGCCGTCTCAGAACAAATGTGCCGTGCAACATCATCGCGCACATCTCGCGTCTGTTCTCGCCGAGCGCGGTGCCTGGGACGAGACTGTCGTTGGTATCAGTCTCGACGGCACCGGGTATGGAGACGACGGAACCATCTGGGGTGGCGAGATCTTTGCCGGAAGCGTGCAGCAAGGCTTCGAGCGCGTCGCTCATCTGCGCCAGGCTGCTCTCCCCGGAGGCGATGCCGCCGCGCAATTCCCTCTACAGGCGGCTGCAGGATTTCTCTCGCAACTTGACGACCTGCCCGATCTGACCGTCGCACCGTTCAACTTTGGCCCGCGCTATCAGGATGCCATGCAGCTCATATGTCGAAGAGTGCGCACATTTTCGACGACCTCGGTGGGCAGGCTCTTTGACTCCACCGCAGCCCTTCTCGGTTTCGTTCGCGAAACCAGCTTCGAAGGTCAAGCGGCTATCTGGCTCGAACAGCAGGCGAGAGGAGCGTCTACCATCGATACCTATTCGTTTCCCTTCACCGGCCACGAACTCGACTTCCGCACTTTGCTTGAGCATGTAATTTACGACCGGATGCGCGGACGCTCGACCCGCGAAATTGCTCGCGCATTTCAACTAGGAATCGCGAAAGGTCTGCATGCGGCCATCTGCGCGGTCTGCGAAGAGCGCGGAACTCACACGGTCGTTCTTTCCGGTGGAGTCTTCCAGAACGAGCTGTTGCTGGAGGACCTGAAGCCCCTCCTTGAAACTGAAAAATTTCAGGTGTGGACCAATCATCTCGTGCCGCCAAACGATGGCGGCATCAGCCTCGGGCAAGCCGCGCTCGCCGCATTTGCGCACAACATCAGCGGAGCGCCCCATGCATGAGCTTTCCATCGCGATGAGCATCGTGGAGCTTGCGCAGGAAGAGGCAGAGCGTCGCGATGTCACAGTCGATGCGGTTCATCTTGAGCTTGGGCCGCTCTCCGGAGTCGTCGCCGACGCGTTGCTTTTTTCCTATGAGATGGCTTGCAACGGCACTCGGCTCGAAGGCTCCCGGCTCGTCATCAAGCAGATCCCCATCGAAGTGTTCTGCCCAGCCTGTAAAACGCAAAAGATCCTAAGCTCGATGCAATGGTTCTGCTGTCCTGAGTGCGGCACGCCAACCTCAGAGATCATTCACGGAAAAGAACTTTTAGTTACTGCTCTGGAGGTACGAGATGAGTGCCGAACCGCGCCTCTTGGAAGTGCGTAAAAACATCCTCAAACAAAACGATGTCGTCGCCCGCATGCTCCGCGAGCGTTTCCGCGGGCAAGGAACGTTCGTCGTAAGCCTTGTCTCCAGCCCAGGTGCCGGCAAAACAGCTTTTCTCGAAAGGACCCTCACGCTCCTGCACCCGCACTATCGTGTCGCGGCCCTGGTTGGTGACCTCGCTACCGAGAACGACGCGGTTCGGCTGGCGCGTAGCCAGGCTCCGGTGAAGCAGATTACGACCGGAACGCTCTGCCATCTGGAAGCCGCCATGGTCGACCACGCGCTCGCCGGTTGGGACATTGGCGAACTCGATTTTCTTTTCATTGAGAATGTGGGCAATCTGGTTTGCCCTTCCTCATATGATCTGGGAGAAAATCTTCGCCTCGTTCTGCTTTCCGTTACCGAAGGCGAAGATAAGCCTCTGAAGTATCCCACCATCTTTAACAGCGCTGATGTAGCGGTGATCACGAAGATGGATCTTGCTGAGGTTGTTGAATTCGACGAGGAGTCCATGAAGGCGAACATTCAGGCTGTGCGGCCGGGAATGCGCCATTTCACGGTCTCAGCAAAAACCGGCGCCGGGCTGCCGGAGTATCTGCAATTTCTCACGGCTCGCCTCGCCGAACTCACGCAGAAGACATCGGTCTGAGAAATCGCCAGCCACCCTTTCGTTCCTCGTGCGGGAGTGCCACGTAACATAGATCCGCAAGCGAAAATGGGACGACGATGAGAACGGACTTGCTGCGATTCAACGGTACAGTCGAACGCGATCCCGCCATCGATGCTTGGATGAAAGAGCATGGCGGTGCATTGGGAGCCATCGCGCATGAGTGGTTTGAGGTGATGCGAAAGTGCGGGGACGAAGTCCGGGAGACTTTGCATGACGGCTGTCCGGTTGCATGTCTGGGCGATGCGCCCTTCGGCTACGTCAATGTATTCACTTCGCACGTAAATGTGGGGTTCTTTCACGGCGCGGCGCTGCCGGATCCGGCGCGCTTGTTGCAAGGCAACGGCAAGTTCATGCGCCATGTGAAACTGAGACCGGAAACGGCCATAGACGCCGCATCTCTCAGCAGGCTCATCGAGATGGCGTACTCGGACATAAAGTCGCGCGTTGAAAACG
>Ga0209139_10000450_pt1 | contig 14124 bp, 8 predicted proteins | sample BogFormECP14_OM3_FD_188246 | JGI IMG/M metagenome (GOLD analysis project Ga0209139, IMG submission 188246) | Bog forest soil microbial communities from Calvert Island, British Columbia, Canada - ECP14_OM3 (SPAdes) (version 2) | ecosystem: Environmental > Aquatic > Freshwater > Wetlands > Bog ...
ACCCGCTGGGAAGATGGCCGCGACACACAAGATCCCGAGTTTCAGCAGGCACTGACAGACCAACTCGTCAGGAGCGTCGCACGTGCCTGAACAAGCTCGCCCCAGGGGCGAAAGCGCAGGACACGCGCCGGCGGTGTTTTCGGCGGCGGTAGGACAAAGTTAGGACATCTGGCGCGGGCCGTAGTTAACCGGCAAACCAACGAAATCCAATTCGCCACAAGTCAGAGGGGTCCATGCCTGGGTGGAGCTAAGGGTGTCTGAGTTCATGACATAGGTGACAGATGAGTCGCGACATGGCTGACACCTGCAATGACTCATGATGAGTCGCGTCATAGGTGACAGGCATGGCACATGGGTGGAGCTAAGGGGACTCGAACCCCTTGCTGAACAGGGAAAAAGGGCGCTTCACCTGCGGCGATGCTCCGATCCGTCACGATCCGTCACGATCCGTTACCAGCGGTTTCCGGCCGAAGTGTTGACGGCGTCAACGCGTCAGGCGTTGCGGTTACGTCCTGACAAAGTCGAGCCAGCGTCCACGTCACCACAAAGGTTCGGAGATAGCAGATTAGGCGCAAGCGTCCTCGCCGTTTGGCAAGCCGTGACTGATTCAATCCCAGTACCGCGCACCACGTTTGACCTGTGAAAACGTCGCTTCTGCGCAGTTCTCAAGACGTTTTCGAGACTTTAGGGGTATGACAGCGGGACCGTACCGTCAAAACCCTTCAACGAGATCGGCACCGGGGCATGATGATGTGGACCTCAACCATGTCGTCTGGGTCGAACAGGCGACCAGGTGTGCCGTCCAGAAATTCGATGAATATCTGCTGACGGTCACCCAAGGACGATCCGCCGTGGAGATGGGCAGTGGACACCAATCGCGAGCAGGTTGTGAGCCATCCGCCGTTTGGGTCTGTTTTCTCCTCACCGTCTGAGACGAACAACGGGGTAGGCAGATGACCGCGCATCTCAAACAGCCGCTCGCCCGTCATATCCAAGAGGGGCTTCGAAGTGAGGGGCTCATTTGACCGTCCTCACAGAAGTGAGAAGGCTTGATTACCAATTCGTTTGACAGACAACGCCTCCCATCGTCAGGGCCAGCCGCCGCTAGTGCGTTCAAAAGCCGGTCCCGCTACCTAGCCGACCTTCGTCAGAGTGAACGAATCGGCCGGGGCTTCGCAGTTGGCGCCCTTGCCATTCGGCACCCCGCTTACTTCGCCGTTAAGCGTTTCGGGATCCCACGACCAAGTTTGTATCGCACCGGACAGCTGGCTATCCAAACAGACTGTGCCGTCTGGCCTGTCAACGGTCATAGTCCAACGACCGCCCACGAGCTGTGCATCGCCGCTCCATCCTCTTGAACTGGCGATGTGCGCGATACAAGCCGTCGGACCACATGTGGAATTAGCGATCCACGTGGTTAAGGCTCCAGGCTCGCCACTATTGTCCAGCGAATACGTGCCATCGAACGGCTCGCACGCGCGTCCGCGGCCCGCTAGACCCACAGCAGCGACAGCGGCAATAGTAGTTGCGGTCAGACCCCAAGCGATAGGCACGATGTTCCTTTAGCCGGCAGCAAGTTTAGCCCGGAGGCGGAAGACTTCGTTCCAACCCAAACGGCTAACCACACTTAGTATTCCGCGTATTCCGCCAGAGTTGAAACAGGTAGCCACAGGTCTGCTGGTAAGGCATCGTGATCAATTCCTGTCTCGCGGCGACGATCCTTAGGTCGTTTCTCGCGGCTCGCGCAGTGGTGCGGCCAGCCTCTAGCCAGTGTCGGGATGCACTCGAGTAGTGCACCGAGGTCGACGGCAACGTCGGATCCGCTGGCGTCTCTACGCCGGGTGTGTTTACGCGGCGACCAGCGCATCCAGGATGTTGGCGAGGTATTGGTCGACGGTGATGCCGTCTAATAGGCCGGACGCCAGGCCGGAGACCGTGTCGTTGCCGATCCCGAGATCGGTTACCAGCCCACTCAGCGTCGTATCGTCGAGCCCCCCGAACGTGTTCAGCAGCTGGCTGATCGTCGAGTGGTCGCTGAGCCCGAAGGCGTCCAGCAATCCACCGATTGTCGTGTTGTCGAATCCGGGGATATTGGTATACACATCGCTGACCGTGCTGTCGGAGTTGATCCCGAAGCCGCTCAGGAGCCCAGAAAGTGACAGGTCGTCGAACGAGATGTTCTTCAGCGTGTCGTCCACCGTGCCGGCGCCGCCATTGAGCCCAATCGTGGTGGCCGCATCGCTCAGCGTCGCGTCGCCCGTGCCCGGGATGGACAGCAGCTGCGTCACCTTGTCGTCGCCGAGACCAGCGGTGTCGGCAAACTGTTCCACGGTCGTGCCAGCGGTAAAGGCATCCGTACTCGGGTCCCAAAGTGAGCCCAACGCGCTGGGCTGGATGCCAAGAATGCCGAGCAGTTGGCTCGGGGTCACGTCCAGGCCCTGGAGAAAATTGTTGATATTCATCGGCCCGACGCCCCAGTCACCGAGCAGCGTGTCTACCTCAGTGTTGTTGATCCCCAGGGTGTCCGCCGTTTGGCTCAGTGTGCTGTTGGCGTTGAGCCCGATCAGATCCCACAGGTTCGAAATTGGTTGGTTACCTACCCCCAGAATCTCCGCCGTCTGGCTCAGTGTGTCGTTCGCGCTAAGCCCGAACAGGTTCTCAATGTCCGACAGCGGTTGGTCATCAATCCCCAGGTCGTCTAAAGCCTGGGTCAATGTCGTGGCATCACTTAACCCCGTCACGGCCAAAAGCACCGACAGCGGATTTGCACCCAGGTAGAAGAAACCTGCCAGTTCGTTGAGTGTCACGCCGCCAAGTCCCGTGAAGGACAGCAACTCGTTCGTTGTGAGGCTGCCAAGCCCAAAGTCATTGAGCGCCTGCGGCACAGTCAGCTCGTTCAAACCGGTGAGACGCGCATTTTCGCGCAGGACGTCGACGAAGACTGTTTCTAAAGACGTGATGAACGCCGTGGGATCGAAGCTGCTGGCCAATGCAACGTCGTGCAGCTGCGCAATAGGAATGACATCAGGAAGCGATGGTGTGTGTACCGGAGCAGCGCCGATGAGGGCCGCGCTGGCGACGACGCTGCTGGTGGCGAACACGGTGGTCCTCATCGCGAGCACCCGCCGTCCGCGCGCCGACTTCGTCGAGCGACGACGTTGGCGAGAGCTGAGTGATTGGCGGTACAACCCGCAGGACCAACGAGACATTGGAAGCCCTCCTTCATCCTGAATGGAGGCTCAGATTTTCCTAAGGATTTCTAATCTAAAGTGATCTAAGTCACATGTCAAATAAGGCGGTTTTCGGAGTTGAGCCGGCTTGCGATGATTACGGACGCGGAGGTGCTGTCGCTCGCCATGGCGGCGGAAGCCGCACCAATTTTCGGCGCGAGTCTTGACGACGACGCGCGTCGGACCTGCGGTTTCCGGTGGAGCTAAGGAGACTCGAACCCCTGACCCCCACACTGCCAGGGTGAAAGCGACTGTTCTGGTCCGTTCCGCTGTGTCTACAGAGTGGCGATCTATACAGCTAGATGGACAATTCTCATGCTGATGCGTCCAGCGTGTGTCAGCGGGTCGTCGCGTGTCTTAGGACATCGCTAGGACACGACGAACAAGGGAAAGAAGCATGGCGGCGTGTCGTCACCGATGTTGGCCACACTTCTGACTCGCTTGCCGGCGTCAAGTGATCAGCAGACACAACTCGTTGACTTGTTGCTTGCTGGGGTCAACGGGCCGCAGGCTCTGCTGCGCCGCGATGGCTTACTGCGGGTGCTTCACCAGGTAGACCGCGACGGGGATCGGTGAGGTCGCGGAGTAACCGGTGGGCAGGCGCACGTCACCGGCAGTCGTGTTGAAATAGACCTCCCACCGGTAGTACCCGGCAAACGCAGCGGGATCGGCTGCGAGCACCGCTGCGTAGTCGTTGACCGCCTGCACGTATTGGTTCGAGTTGTTGTACCGGTACAGCGCGTATTCGCGGTCGTCGGCGAAGCCGTTAACGGCGAGGTAGCGGCCGGCCGCCATGATGCTGTCGTGGGGCGAGAGGATGTCGCCGCCCTCGCCGTAGGCGCCAAAGGTCGAGGGCAAGAACTGCATAGGGCCCAGCGCACCAGCGGTGCTCACGCCGGCGACGCGGCCGAAGCCAGTCTCGATCAGGTTGATCGCCGCCAGATAGGTCCATCCGACGCCGGACACCGATTCCGCCTCGCGGTAGTAACCCCGCAGCTCGTCGGCCGGCGTCGGCGGGTCGATGCGCCACGCAGGCAACGTATCTTGCGTTTGGCCCTCGCTCATCGCGGTGAGCTGCCGACGCGCGTCGACATTGCGGTCGTAGATTTCGAGGAGCGACGGCGGGATTCGCGAGCGCGCGGTCGGGTCCCACTCGGGGTGCCGTCCGAGGGCGTAGTAGGCCGCTTGCTGGCGGCGCGCCACCGCCCTTAACACAGCCTCCGACGACGACGGGTCGCGCAGCACGTGCTCGTCGGCAACAAGGTCGTCGGCCAGGCGCGCGGGGTCGGATGCCAGCAGCGGCTGCGCGGGCGGGAGCGTGGTCGCTGTGGCGGTCGCCATCGTTGTGGTTGACGGCCTGGTCGACTCTGAGCAGCCGACGAGTGCGAACATGATCGTGACGACGAGAAGCAGCGTGGCGCGGCGAATCGTACCGATGCTCGCGACAGCCGACCGCAGCACGGTGGCGTCGACACGGTTGTGGCTCAATGTGCTTACTTCCCGGCGATTGCGTGAAATTGTTTGCGGTCCAGGTCTAGCGGGCCTGCAGCGAGTGTATTGCTCCCACCCCTCGTTGAAAGTAGCGTTGACCGCGCGTCTTCAGGGGGACTGTTTATTACCAGCGCTGTCCTCGGTGGAGGTCCGCTCGGTGAGGCCGTTACAGCGGGCCCTTTAGGACTGCTTCGCGTGGCGTTACCGGGCGCAGTGTGGATGATCGGGCGGATGCTCGGCGGAATGGTAGGGCTGGTGAGCGCCCCCGGACAACGGAAAAGTTGCTGGGCCCGGCCGCCCCGACGAGACCTTTTCGGTCACCATCGTGCTGCGGCGCCGGCCTGACGCCGGGGCGGTACCGGACTTCAGGCATTTCGTGATCACGCCGCTCAGCCGGCGGCGCGGGCTGTCCCCGATGGACTTTGGGTAGGCACGGCACTGTGATTCCTCTACGGGAGTCTCCGGAGAGGAATCACAGTGTCGGCACCAGCCCGCCGTCGCAGCGCAGCGCTGCTCCGGTCATGTAGGACGCCGGCGCGCTGCACAAGAAGGCGGCCACGGCGCCGAACCCGTCGCGCTCTCCATACCGGCCTGCGGGAGTCTCACCGGTTGAGGATTGCTCGACGTCGGCGACCGGGATGCCGGACCGAGCCGCGGCCGCTTCATTGATCTGGCGCGCGCGGGGCGTTGCGATTCGGCCGGGCAGTAGAGAGACAGGATTTGAACCTGCGACCACTTGACCCCCAGTCATAACAAAGGCGTTCGCACGCTAGACGGCGCCGTGATGGGCCTTAAGCCCCCACCCGTGCCGGACACCGGGGTCATACCTGTGCCGGTGGCCGGAGTCCATGCCGCCCGCGTTGTATCGGAATGAGCGCCGCGAGCCGCCGAGTCGTGGACCGGCCGAGAAGTTGGCCCGGCCATCTGGCCGCCGCCGTATACGTTATATACCGCAACATCAAAGGCGATCCGTTGTGGGCATTCGCCGCAATCTCGGGGCCGGGCCGCGGATAATTCAGGTATGTCGGAGCGCGCGCCGACTTCGGCAACGGTTACCAGGCTCGCGGGGTGCTGCCTGTTGGCCGCGCTGCTGGCGGCGGCATTGATGTTCCCAGTCGCGGGCGGTGTTGGGCTGTTGTTCAACCGCGCCTTCGAAGTTGTCGCCGACGAGTCCGCACAAATCCTCGAAGGTGACGTCCCGCAGGTCTCGACGATGGTTGACGCCGCGGGAAACCCGATCGCCTGGCTGTATTCCCAGCGGCGGTTCGAGGTCCCCACCGAGCAGATCGCCAACACGATGAAGCTGGCAATCGTGTCGATCGAGGACAAGCGGTTCGCTGGGCACAACGGGGTGGACTGGCCGGGCACGCTGACCGGCCTGTCCGGCTACCTGTCAGGCAACCTCGACACCCGCGGCGGATCGACCATCGAACAGCAGTACGTCAAGAACTACCAGTTGCTGGTGACCGCGCAGACCGACGCCGAGAGGCGAGCCGCTGTGGAAATCACACCGGCGCGCAAACTGCGCGAGATCCGGATAGCGCTGACGCTCGACGAGAAGCTCTCCAAAGCAGAGATCCTCACCCGCTACCTCAACTTGGTGTCGTTCGGCAACGGCGCGTTCGGTGTGCAGGATGCCGCTCAGACTTACTTCGGCGTCAACGCCTCGCAGCTGAACTGGCAGCAGGCCGCGCTGCTGGCCGGCACGCTGAAGTCGACGAGTGCGCTCGACCCGTACACCAACCCCGAGGGGGCACTGCAGCGGCGAAACGTGGTGCTGGACACCATGGTCGACAATCTCCCCCAGTACTCCGACGAATTGCGTGCCGCCAAAGCGGAGCCACTGGGCGTGCTACCCCACCCGTATGAGCTGCCCGGTGGCTGCGTCGCCGCCGGCGATCGCGGCTTCTTTTGTGACTATGTACTGGACTACCTCGCGCGGGCCGGCATCAGCAAGGAGCAGGTTGCCCGCGGCGGTTATCTGATCCGCACGACGCTGGACCCCAAGGTGCAGATGTCGGTCAGGGAGGCCATCGACAAGTTCGCCAGGCCGACACTCGACGACATCGCCAGCGTGATGAGCGTGATCAAGCCCGGCAAGGACGGGCATCGGGTGATGGCGATGGCCAGCAACCGCACCTATGGCCTCAACAGCGACGCGCGCGAAACGGTGCAGCCGCAGCCCTTTTCGCTCGTCGGTGATGGGGCAGGCTCCATCTTCAAGATCTTCACCACGGCGGCCGCGTTAGACATCGGCATGGGTATTAACCAACAGCTGCAGGTGCCGGGCTTCTTTCAAGCCAAAGGCTTGGGCAGCAGCGATACGCCCGGCTGTCCGAAGGAAACCTGGTGCGTGGCAAATGCGGGCCGCTACCGCGGTTCGATGAACGTCACCGATGCGCTGGCCACCTCGCCGAATACCGCGTTCGCGCGGCTGATCCAGCTCGTCGGGGTGCCGCGGGCGGTCGACATGGCGGTCCGGCTGGGGCTGCGGTCCTACGCGATTCCGGGAACGGCACGCGCCTATGACCCGTCAGGCAGTGAAAGCTTGGCCGATTTGATCAAACAACAGAACATGGGCTCGTTCACTTTGGGCCCATTCCAACTCAACGACCTCGAGCTTGCCAATGTGGGGGCGACCCTCGCGTCGGGCGGCATGTGGTGCCCGCCGAGCCCGATCGACAAGATCCTCGACCGCAAGGGCAACCAGGTGTCCGTGAGCACCGAGGCCTGTGACCAGGTCGTGCCGGAAGGACTGGCGAACACGCTCGCGAACGCCTTGAGCAAGGACGACCAGGGTAGCGGCACCGCAGCGGGCTCCGCCGGCACGGTGGGTTGGACCCTGCCGCTGTCGAGCAAGACCGGCACCACTGAGTCGCATCGATCCTCGGGATTCGTCGGCTTCACCAACCAGTACGCGGCGGCGAACTACATCTTCGACGACAGCGGCGCACCCTCGGGCATCTGTTCATTCCCACTGCGCAGGTGCGGGAGCGGTGACCTGTATGGCGGGAGCGAGCCCGCTCGCACTTGGTTCGAGGCTATGAAGCCTCTCGCCACCGATTTCGGCGACGTGCGTCTGCCGCCAACCGATCCGCGCTACGTCGACGGCGCGTCGGGCGGCCAGGTACCCGATGTGTCCGGCCTGACTGTGGACACAGCGCGTCAGCGGCTCAAGAACGCCGGTTTCCAGGTCGCCGACCAGCCCACCTCGGTCAACAGCTACGCACCCTATGGTGCCGTGGCGGGGACCACCCCGAGCGGTCAAATCATCCCCGGGTCGATCATCACGATCACCATCAGCAACGGGATTGCGCCGGCACCGCCACCGGCTCCGGTGCAGCGCGGGCCGATTGTTGCGGCTGACGGTCCAAGCGAACCAGCCCCTCCCCCGCCGCTGGTAATCCAGATCCCTGGGCTGCCGCCGATCACCTTGGGAGCGCCACCGCCGCCTGGACCACCTGGCTAGAAAATGGCCCCCGGAGGGATCTCCGAGGGCCATTTCGGCTGGTAGCGGGGACAGGATTCGAACATGCGAGCTCTGGGTTATGAGCTATCCAGTCCCGATTTCCTGGGGTCTCCCGCGTCTCAAACGTGCAGGTCGCGCGCAATCACTCGTCCAATCTGTGCCGCTGCCTACCATGCGATCTCCTCAGTTGCGCCGCGTTTCGTTCACAAATCCGTTCACAACACGCTCCGCCGGCGTTTGTCAGCGATTCCTCAAGGTCGACAGTCCAGTTCCACCCTCTGGCACCCATCGACAACATCGAAACGATTGCCTCCCCGCGACCAGGTCGAAAAACGCCGGGGGCCGACGACCCTCGCACGGGCTCACCAGTAACGGCCAAGTTGTACTTGCGGGTCTTGGTGCGGTTGACCAACCGGAAGTCTTGCTTGCCGGGACGCTCGATGTCCCACGGAAACCGCTGTGCTTCGTCGGCATGATCCTGAGCCAACTGGGCTTGCGTCTCCTGCGCTGTCGCCGACCGTTCTTCAGCAGCCGCAGACCGTGCGGCTGCTGCCGCCGCATTCTCCGCGGCCGTCGTGGCGCGGTCGGCCTGCTGTGTCGCCTCACGCTCGGCGGCCTTGGACCGACGCGCGGAGCACCACGACTGGATGCCGAATACAGCGGCCACGACGACCGCCAGCCAAGCGGGCACCACGTCGCCCCAATGCACAGACAGCCAGTGAAACAGCGAATCAACCCAGTGCGACACGAACAGCAACGCTAGCGGGACAAGCCCGAATTTTGCCGTTACCCACGGCGATATGGGAGAGGACTCGCCTCAACGGCCTAGAAATCGATGCGCTGCGTCAACGGGTCGCCGGTGCAATCCTTCGTCGGATACCAGCTCACAAAAACCCTGCGGTCTGCAGCCCTGCTCTTCAGGTCGAGTGCGACGGTGCCGCGCCCGTGGACGACATCGAACTGGTTGCTAAGCGGTAGCTTTTTGAAAAATTCAAAGCGGCTCAACACCTCCAGAGTCGCATTGGAGATCGCACTGGCGAGGACGACCGCCGTGCCCGACAAACTGATCTTGTATTTCGGCGTGTTGGTCAGGTTCTGCAAGTAGTAGTTCTTGCCGTTTCGTGTGTAGATGTTCCAGGGTGCCGCTTCGGCGGCTTCGACCTCCTGCTCGGTGCGCGCGGCTTGCTTCTCGGCAAGCGCGGCTTGCGTCTCGGCAGCTGCAGCCGAGCGCTCGGCGGCATTGAGCGCCGCTTCAGCTTGAGTCTTGGCTTCGGACTCAGCGCGCTTCGATTTGCGCGACGACCTCCACGACAACCAAGCGCTCCAGCCAGCGATGATGGCGGAACCCCAGGCGGCACCAGTTCCCAACTGGAACTGGTCCAACATCGAGTGGAGCCAATGCGGCACGGGCAGGATGATAGCGCCGGAAGGCCCTCACCGTGGCCCAGATGCCCAGGACGTTGCTGAGCCGGTCGACAGCCGCGCGAGTGGTTGCGTCCGACGTGTGCCTGTAGATGTCCCCGGTGACGCTGATCGAGCTGTGGCCGAGCAGGTTCCGTTTGGGAGGACAGAAGCAGACTTCCTTCCCTCGACCGGCGGTCAGTGTCGGTGCGCGCTTGGGCGGCCGCTCCCGAGCCGTTATCACTTGCTGCAATTTCACGCGTTGCGTGAGCCGGGGCTGTCGCTGCTGGTCGTCGAATGGGGGTGGCGGCCACTACCGTACACACGCGACCACGACAGCAAGCTCATGAACTCTACGAGGCATCGTTGCCCGCCCTAGATTGCGCCCACGCTCAGCGCCTCGTCGTTAGCGAAGCAGGTCATCGGCACCCGGCGCCTGGACAGCAGTGACTCCATGGCGTCGCCTGCCACGGGGCGCGAGAACAGGAAACCCTGCGCCCGGTGACATCCATGCTCTATCAAAGTCTGTGCGGCAGCTGGCGTCTCAACGCCTTCAGCAACCAGTTGCAGGCCGAAGGCCTTAGCGAGCCCGATGATGGCGCGAACGATGGCCAGGTCGCTGGTGTTGGTGCCCAAGTTGCGCACGAACCCCATGTCGATCTTGAGCATGTCAACCGGGAGGGACTTCAGGTGCGACAGCACCGCATAGCCGGTGCCGAAGTCGTCGATGGCAATCTGGACCCCGACTTCCTTGAGCGCCGAGAGGGTTTTACGAGTGGTTTCGATGTCGTGCACCACGGACCGCTCGGTGATTTCGAGGCATACCGATCCGGCGTCGATGCCGAACTCATCGATGGTGTCGGCAACACTGCGGACGAAGCCTCGGGTGATCAATTGAACGGGCGACACATTGATGCGCATTATCGCGTCTTGTCCCACCCCGTTGGAGTGCCATCGGCTCAATTCGGCGCAGGCGCTTCGCATGACCCATAGGCCCAACTCTGCGGCGAGGTTGGTCGATTCGGCTACGCCTATGAACGAATCCGGTAGCAGCAGCCCTCGCGTCGGGTGCCGCCAACGGACCAGCGCCTCGGCTCCCAGGATCGTGCGGGTCAGCAAGTCGACTTCGGGCAGGTAATGCAGCAGCAGAGCGTCGCTGTCGATGCCCTCTTGCAGATGGAGTTCAATGTCTTTGCGGAAGACGACGTTGCGGGAGATGTCAGTGGTGCACATCGCGACCTGATTGCCGCCCCCACGCTTGGCCGTCAAGACGGCCTCGTCGGCACGACGCAGTAGATCCGCGGTGTCGTCGCGTCCCGGCCTGCCCACCGCCATCCCGATGCTGACGGAGGGCGTTATCACATCTTCGCCGATCTTCAGGGGACCCCGCAACGTTGTCTGAAGCCGGTGCGCGAGTGACTCCGCGGTCCCAGTTAGCATCGCCCGGTCCGCAAAGACCAGGAACTCGTCCCCACCGATCCGACCGATCGTGCCCAGCCCTTCCATGCTCGCCTGAAGGCGTTCGGCGAATACCCGGAGGTAAAAATCGCCGGCGGCGTGGCCGAAGTAATCGTTGATCGACTTCAGTCGGTCGAGGTCGAGATACAAGACCGCGACGGGTCCGGGGCGTCCCGCCGCGAGTCTTTCGGAAAGCTGCGCAACAACCGATCGACGATTGTGCAGACCGGTCAAATCGTCATGCTCAGCCTGGTAGCGAAGCCTTTCTTCGGCGGCGATGCGGGCCTGGAGCTGTGCAAACAAAGTGGCGACCGCCCCGAGCGTGTCAACCTCTTCCTGCTTCCACTTCCTGCCACGAAAGCTAACGAAGCCAAGCACACCGGTGGTCACCCCCTTTGAGACCAGCGGTGCAGCGGCCATCGAGGGCGTCGCGACGCGGCGCCTTCCCGTGGTCTGGCGTTGGAAAGCCTTGTAAGCGTAGTTTGTCGCGGCCGGCGGCCGAATCACAACCGGTTCCGTAGGCTGAATCACAAGCGGTTCCTTGCCATACGCGCAAGGGGCGAAGACGTCGTCGGCGCTAGTGAATTCGACAATCGCCAGGAGATCCGCGTGTGGACGGTTGGGTCGCGGTGGCCATTCCGCGATCAATTTCGAGGCCCCGATGGTTTGGTCGTTGTAGCGTAAGAAGCCGGTCTCCGCGTCGAACAGGTGGATGAGCCTCGCCAGTACCTGTTCGCTCACAGTGGTAGCGGTGGATGCATCAGCATCCATCAGTTGGGCGGCAACGGAGGTGACGAACCCTAGCCCGCGACATGGTGCCTCGATTGCCGCGCTGCGGACCGTCTCAACCGATTCAAGCACGTCATCAGAGAATTCGACCCATGCCGGCCCGGTCTTCTGCGGTGTCTCGGTCATCGTTGGGCTCCTCAAACATCCAGGTGGTTGCCGTTGTTCGCAGGATGCGGAGACCAACCTGTTTACGCGGGTGCCCGACGCGAGTGTCAACGCTGTGACCTTCACCACACCGGCACGAGTGACTATAGTCCCCTCTTCGCGCGATCGCTTGGCACCTTCGGCGAGCGCTTGTCGGAAACTCAAGTTTGGCAGCAACATTTGAGAAACCCACAACGTTAGTTTTAAGACGCCGCTACTTCGCGCGCTCCCACTCGACGGCTGCAGGGATCCTCCCGGCTGGTGTGTACATCGGCGAATTGAACCGCACAGGGGACAGACTGCATAACAGACTGCATATGCTCCGGCCATGGGTCTTTACGACCGCTTACTTGCAGGGCTCTTCCGCACCCGAGTCGGTGCCTGGATGGCACTGCATGTGGCCAATCGGATCGATAAACGATTGATGCGGTGGTCGAACGGCTCGCTGAATATAACCGTCGGCAGTGGCTATGCGGATAGCTCGATGCTGCTGCGTTGCACTGGGGCCCAGAGCGGGAAGGCCCGTGACGTTCCGGTGCTCGCGTTTGAACATGACGGCGGTTGGGTTTTGATCGCGTCGGCGGGCGGCCAGGAACGCAACCCGGCCTGGTACCACAATCTAAAAGCACACCCACGGTGCGCTCTGCTTGTTCCGCACCGTGGCAAGGTTTCGTGCATAGCTCACGAGGCCGAAGGTGAGGAGCGCGAACGGGCCTGGAAGGCAGCCAACGCGAGGTACTCCGGGTACGCGGTGTATCAGCAACGGACTCAGCGGCGCATCCCGGTGGTGGTCTTGCGCCCCGAGAACAATTCCTCCTAGTCGCGCGCATCACGATTCGCACTCATCGACTCGCCTCGCTGCGCTCGCGGTGAGCACGCAGCGCCTCTTCACTCGATGAGCCACAGCTAACCTTCCCCTCCCCGCCGTCCTTGGGCGGCGAAGTTTGCGCGCGGCCCGATGGCCGAGTCCAGCCGGTGGCGGTTACGACGAAAATGCCCATCGGAACAGCGCTCGTCCTCGACACCAAGATTGCGGTGTTGGCGTTTCCCCGCCCGTCTCATCCGTCACCTCAGCCGCCAATCGCGCTCATCGGCCGTGGCGGCTGGACGAAGTTTGGGTCGTTGATGCCATGGCCGGCGGGTTTGCCCCAGATCGCGGTCCGCCACGCCGCCTCGATCGCGTCGTCGTCGGCGCCGCTGCGCAGCAGCCCCCGCAGGTCGGTCTCCTCGATGGCGAACAGGCAGCTACGGAGCTGCCCGTCGGCGGTCAGCCGGGCGCGGTTGCACGTCGAGCAGAACGGGTGCGACACCGAGGCGATCACCCCGACCTTCCCGGTGCGTCCGGTCGCGGGATCGATGATCCGCCACAACTCGGATGTCGCCGAACCCCGCGGCGCCCGATCGGCTTCCAGGATGAAGTGACGTCTTAGCTGCGCCAGCACCTGGTTCGCGGTCACGGCAGCTTCTCGCCGCCACTGATGTCCGGCATCGAGCGGCATCTGTTCGATGATCCGCAGCTGGTAGTCGTGGCCAAGACAGAAGCGCACCAGCGACACCGCGTCGTCGAGGCCGGTCAGCGGATCCAGGACGGCATTCACCTTCACTGGCCGCAGACCCGCCGCGTGCGCGGCGGCCAGGCCGGCCAGCACGTCCGCCAACCGGTCTCGGCGGGTGATCGCCGCGAAGCGCAGGTGATCGACACTGTCCAGCGACACGTTCACCCGGTCCAGGCCGGCCCGGGCCAACGCCTCCGCGCGCTTGGCCAACATCACCCCGTTGGTGGTCAGCGCGAGCTCCGGTCGTGGCCGCAACGCGGCCGTTGCGGCCACGATTTCTTCAAGGTGCTTGGCCAGCAACGGTTCTCCGCCAGTGAACCGCACCTTGGTGATGCCCAGCCGGGTTACGCCGATGCGCACCAACCTGACGATTTCGTCGGGTTGCAGCAGCTGCTCAGCGGCCGACCACGGCAGACCCTCCGCGGGCATGCAGTAGGTGCATCGCAGATTGCAGCGGTCGGTCAAAGACACCCGCAAATCGGTTGCGGATCGTCCGTAGCTGTCGACCAGCGGACCGGTGGACGGGGCTTGCGTTGCCGGGCCAACGCGGGGTACCAACGGCACACCGAGCGTCGTGATCATGGCA
>Ga0209139_10000451_pt1 | contig 14122 bp, 9 predicted proteins | sample BogFormECP14_OM3_FD_188246 | JGI IMG/M metagenome (GOLD analysis project Ga0209139, IMG submission 188246) | Bog forest soil microbial communities from Calvert Island, British Columbia, Canada - ECP14_OM3 (SPAdes) (version 2) | ecosystem: Environmental > Aquatic > Freshwater > Wetlands > Bog ...
CACTAAGCAAATGCAGCCCGCAACCTGCCTGCTCCACAGCTCCTGCTGTGGAGCGTATCGCCTCAGAATCTTGATCTCCTATTCATGCCATCTCCTTTTTGCCTCGTATATGGCCGCCATCCAAATACGCGACCTGACAATTAGAGACCTATACTAACCATTGGTTGCAAAATAATCGACGGTTTTATACCAATGGTTATAAATCAACATTTGGTCGCAAAAAACGTCCAAAACGGGCTAAGCTATTGAAGTGACGTCCACATCACCAAGTCGACGGGTAGAGCGCAAGGAGAGGTTGCGGGGCGAAATCCTTGCGGCTGCCAGCAAAATGTTTGCCGATCGCGGCTACGAAGCCGTGACGCTTCGCGCGATCGCTGAAGAGATCGGCTATACGCACGCCGTGATCTATCAGCATTTCCCCGACAAATGGCACATTCTTGCCGAGCTGAGCCGCGAGACGATCGGGCTGATGGTTCAGAACTTCGACGTGATTGCCGCTAAACATCTTTCACCGAAAGAGCGTCTTTTCGCGACTTCACGCGGCTTGATTCAATTCTGCATTGCCCATCCACAGCAGTTCCGTAACGTCTTCTTCGGGCCTGAGAACCGCAACGGCGTCCGCGCTGGAGAATACATCAACGACCTTGGTGCGCCGTTGTTCGGACGTTTCGTGCAACTCTTTTTCGATGTTGCCAAGGATGAAGGATTGCCAAATAGGGATGACATAGTGGTAGCCCACACCTGGTGGTTTAACATTTTTGGCCTCGCCACACTCATGGTCATCCAAGGGGTTGTGCCTGACTTGCCTGACCAGGCCCTCGTGGTCGAGCAAACGATCGCAACGCTTTGGGCGGGCATTCAGGCTGTTCCACGATTGCCGAAGAGCGCAATCACTAAGCGATCCGGCCGATCCAGTGCTCCAAAGCACTGACAGCTTCTGTCTTCGCGAGAAATTTCCAAACTTGGCGTCCCATATCGGCAACATACATTTAGGGTTGTGCCTACGCGATGATGATGGCGGTATGCGCGGCGGTGCAGCCTCAGCCAACACTCTCTAAGAGTCACGGCTACCGAGGCTTCTCGATATCTGGTTTGCCGGGTCTAACCCAGCGCGGAACATGGCATCTCCCGCTAAATGCGCACGTCGCCGGGAGAGTTCTCGTTTCACGCCAAATCGCCAAAGCGCTCATCGAGGGTCCGACGTCCGCCGCCCAGAAAGCTGAAACCACTTCCGCAGGAAAGCGATGGAGTCACTTGAGCCGGCCAAGACACCTTGAGAAGGACACCTCCGACATAAGAGTGTCCCTGTTGGATACAGGGAGGTCGGCAGCACGGTATCCCCAATCGCACGGAAAGTTCCAAAAGCTCTAAATGCCGGCTGAAATCGCCAAACACATCTATTTCTGTCACGCCAGCCGCCCTGAATGCACAACTCTCCGCATGACACTTCTGGCTGGAACAATTGTCATAGACATATTCGGACCCATTCACAATCATCGAGACTGATGAGAACGCAGGTCTATCTGTAATCTCTTCAAGGTTTAGAAATCTGCATTATCATTGCCACCATGTCCCAGACCTTGCCGCAGCGAAATCTTTGACGACCCACAACAAAACGACTCTTTCGCGCGTGCGTTGCTTTGGTTTGGTGGAAGGATGCAGTAACCGAGCAGGCGAATTAAATGATAATCAGCACAGACAAAAGCCTGGAGGAAGTTTGAGGCGTTCGTTCATCGCACTTCGGATCTTCTGCCAATTCGTCACTCTTTTGGGGCTCACAATTCCGCCGGCCGCATGGGGTGGAGACACAATTCCCAAGGCAGCCTGGTCTCGCCTCCTGGGTTTGCCGCTGCAGAATGGCGGTGTCGCCCTGCAATCCAGCGGAATCGACGATGGCTATTGGCAGGGTGCGCCGGTCGGCGGTATAGGCGCTGGCACGTTCTCGCGCAGCTATCGCGGAGATTTTGCACGGTGGCATATCAAAGCTGCCGTTCACAAATACCAGCCCGTATACGCTAATCAGTTTGCTGTATTTGAAAAAGCAGAAGGAGATAATACGGGTTACGCTCAGGCACTCTTGAACGGCCATCCCGATCACGGAGAATTATCGAGCTGGCGTTGGGATTATCCCGTCGGCGCAGGAACCTATTACGCGCTCTTCCCAAAGTCGTGGTTCGTTTATCAGGCCTCGAATCTGCCAGCGCGCCTGACCCTTGAGCAATTTTCTCCGGTCCTGCCAAATAACTATCGCGAATCAAGCTATCCAGTGGCGGTCTATCGTTGGCATGCAGAGAATCCAACTAGCAAGACGGTCACGGTATCCGTTCTGCTCTCATGGACAAACATGACAGGGTGGTTCCGTACTTTCACGCGCGACTTCGATGGAACGCCAAACACGGGCAACCATAACGAGCACACGAGTGAAGATATCCCCGGTGTCGGGAAGATGCAGGGCATTGTCTTCAACCGCAATCGTGCCGCAGTTCACCCAAATGAATGGGACGGCCAAATGGCGATTGCCGTGATTGACTCGCCGGGCGTGGAAGTGAGCTACCAGACAAGCTATGATGCCAGCGGCGACGGGGAAGCGGTGTGGGAGCCGTTTTCGCAAAATGGAAAGCTGGCTAACAGTGACAAATCCTGGATCAGCGAAAAAGAGAAACTCGCCGGAGCGATCGCCGTCCGCTTTACCCTGCAACCCGGCGAGCAGAAGGTAATTCCCATGGTCATCGCCTGGGATTTCCCAGTGGTCCAGTTCGGTCAGGGTAGGGAATGGTACCGCAAATACACAGATTTCTACGGAACCTCAGGTCTGAACGCCTGGAGTATTGCGCGCGAGGGATTGCTGCATGCTTCGGAATGGAGCGATGCGATCGATCGCTGGCAGGCACCCTACGTAAACGATGAGAGCAAGCCGCTCTGGTTTCGTGGCATGTTGTTCAATGAGTTGTACGCCCTCTCAGATGGCGGAACGTTCTGGGGGCGTGAGGTCGGCAGCAGTACAGCAACTCCTGCTAAATTTGCCCTCCTCGAGTGCTTCGACTACGCATATTACGGCACGCTCGACGTCCGGTTCTATGGGTCGCTACCACTGCTGAAGTTCTGGCCCGACATCGACAAACAGGTGTTGCGGGAGTTTGCCGCCACAGTTCCCAGAGAATGGCCAGATGAGGGCCTGTGGGTATGGAAGACGCAACTCAGTGGACTGCCGATAACGCATAAGCGAAAAAAGCTCGGCGCGGTTCCCCACGACCTTGGCGTGCCTGAAGGCGATCCCTTTTACGCGATCAACGAACCCGGCTGGCAGGATACGAACGACTGGAAAGATCTCAACTCCAAGTTCGTGCTCATGGTCTACCGTGACTATGTGCTTACCGGGAGCACAGATAAAGAGTTTCTCCGCGAGACATGGCCTGCAGTGCAGGCAGCCATTGAGTATCTCCGCCAATTCGACCATGGTGGCGGCGTTCCTGAGAACACCGGCTACCCCGACCAGACTTACGACGACTGGGTTACTCGCGGGGTAAGCGCTTACTGCGGAGGTCTGTGGCTGGCTGCGCTGCGCGCCGGCGAGGAGACGGCGCGCATTCTGGGAGAGACGAAAGACGCTGAGCGATATCACGCGTTGTTTGTGAAAGGGCAAAAGACGTATATCTCTCAGCTCTGGAACGGGGAGTTCTTCCGCTATGACACAAGCGAAGAGTCGAGAAATGACATTCAGACCGATCAGCTTGCCGGGCAGTGGTACGCCAAACTCACTGGACTAGGCGAAATTGTTCCGCGACAAATGCAGATCGCGGCTGCGCAAAAAATTTTCGACTTCAACGTCCTGAAGTTTGGCGGCGGCCAGCTGGGTGCAGTCAATGGCATGCACGCTGACGGCACCGTCGTTTCGAACGTGGAAGCTCGTGAGGTATGGGTCGGCACTACCCTTGGATACGCCGGCCTGCTCATCAGCGAGGGCATGAAGGACGAGGCATGGAAGACTGTCTCGGGTCTCTATCACGTGATTTATGAAAGTAAAGGTTATTGGTTCCGAACGCCGGAAGCGTGGGACATCACGGGCAATTTTCGCGCGGGAATGTATATGCGGCCCATGGGTGTCTGGGCCCTCGAAATGACCCCCGAGCCAAAATGAGTCCGCCAGATGTTAGCCACCGCAAACAAATCTAGATGCGACGATGACAAACGATATTAAGGTCCTGAAATTATGCGCCGCAAGAGTACCCTTTCCTATCCCCTCAAGGTAGCCGCTAGATTTACCCTGCTCTGCGTCAGTGCTGGCGCAGGGGCAGAGGCTCCGCCAGATGCAGCTCCCAGATCTGGCCGCGAAAAACGAATTTGCCGTCGACCACATCGAGGGCGCCTTCGGAGATATCTATGAAAGCTTTCTGCTACGGCTTTTCACTGCTTTGCATTGCATTCTCGGTTGCCTGTCTAGCCCAATCGGGAAACAGTCAGAAGAAGCATCTTCTTGTCATTGGCGAAGAAAAGGGATACAGGCACGAGTCGGTTTCGCATACCATGGCCACGATTGAGCGGCTCGGCAAGCAGTCCGGATCGTGGGACACTACGATCCGCACAGATACTGAGGCTCTGACCAAGAAAAAGCTTGAATTCAACGCGAAGAATCTCTCGAACTTCGACGCCGTGCTTTTTTTCACAGGCGGCGATCTGGAGATGGATGACCAGCAGAAGGCAGATCTACTATCGTTCGTGCACGACGACGGCAAAGGACTGATCGGGGTGCATAGCGCGGCGATTACGCTGACCAAGTGGCCGGAGTTTGTAGATATGGTTGGAGGGACGTTCGATGAGCATCCATGGGGGACCTTCGACGCACCCATCATAGTAGAAGACCCGCAATTTCCGGGTATGCAACAGTGGCCGCATGCTTTCATCTTCCGCGATGAAATCTACCAGATGAAGTCCTTTTCGCGCGATAAAGTACATTTCTTGATGAGTTTTGACGCCAGCAAGCTCGATCTTGCCAATCCGAAAGTCCATCGCGCGGATCACGACTTTGCCGTGACATGGGCGAAGATGTATGGAAGGGGGCGCGTGTACTACTCGACCTTGGGGCATCCTGAAGAAAACTGGGATGATCCCAGGCTATCGAAGATGTATTTCGAAGCTATCCGCTGGGCCATGGGCCTAGGCGATGCCGGTGTGACGCCATCGCCTGCTCTCACTTCTCCGAAATAAACTCAGGACGCGGCTGGAGTACTACACCGAGTGACGACCCGACGCACTTTCATTAAGCTCGCTACCGGTTGCTGTCTGGCGAGTGCTGCAGTCCTGCTCCAGGCTTTCCGTTCCCTCAATATCGGAGTCGATCATCGCCGGGGCATTTTACTTATTAGCTTTTAGTAAGTCTGTGCGCAACACTTTTTTCTTTTCTGGTCTCGAACGCTGCGGGTTGGATATCAGGAACGGGGAGAGAACGCGGCCATGAATCCCTTTTATGTTGACGGTTTACATTCACGTCCGGAATTCGGGAAAACAAGATCAACCGCGCATCAATAAACGCAGTGGCCTGTCGGCATCACTCGTCGACGGCTGTAGATATCGCCGCACACCGCTCGCAATCGCCGCACGAACCCGCGGTTCCGTGACAATGCGCGGCACCCAAAGCAACGCAAAAATCAGATAGAAGGAGCCTAGTACGATAGCGCCCACTCGCGCGGTCCTAGCCCATTGAATCGCTATGCCCCCCAAAATCTGTACCGCAGCCGCAATATATACGAGAATCTCACGGTGATGAACGTCACCAAGCGCCTGGATCTGTTGCCAGTTGTTGACGTTACGCCAGACCAAAGTGATGATGCCAAAGGCGACCGCGGCCAATCCATACACGTGACGTCCGATATAGGTTCTCGCCTTCTTAGCCCTGAATACGCGACACTTTCGCTCAATTAGGGCTGAGCCCGATAAGGTAGCTCGTTTCATGCACGCCTCCCAACGCAAAAACCTACTATCGGGGTCACTGACAGGAACGATTGACAATGTTTATAGCCAGGGACTAGTTCGCAAGCGCGTCGCGGTTAGCCTTAGCCCAGGCGCTATTTTGCGGCACCGCCTTCATTGGCGGCCCGCCTTCGGTCCCGCAGGAGCATGGGCCCTCGGTCTTAGCCTCGGTCATGCAGGAGCAGGACTTATTTTTTAGGCATGCGCACACGTAGACGACCTTGCTCTTCACCTTTGCGTCATTGGCGGGCTGATCTTGGGCTGCGAAGCCCGTCTGCAGGACCGTCAGCAACGGCAGCAAGGTCAGCATAGCTATAATTCCTTTGATTGTGATCCTCATGGATTGTCCCTAGCGTGGCAAGATTGGGTTTGGCTGCGCGAGAATCGGACAGCCAGATTCCCACTCCCCGTTTCTATCGCCCACCCCAATACTGCGGCCGAAGGTGGTCATCCGCAATATCCACTTCACGACAATTTGACATAGCCACTAGTGCGGGTCTCGACCTCACGATTCGCCGAAATTCCCGCGACTCAAAGTGTCCACGGAAATGCGCCAAATGCCCGGTCAAGTGGATATGGCACTCTCGCAACTAGGCAGATAACATCGGACCAATTCCGTTTCGGCGAAAGTCGCGGTTGTGTGTTCCCGCGAGAAAGGGGCCGACTTTGTTCTCGCACTACGTCTTCTGGCCGTGGTTCACTGGACTCGTCTTTCTGCTCATGGGCCTTTACGCCGTGCGTGGCGAATTTATCTCCGCCTCCGGAATCGAAAAAGTCATCGTTCTCGGACGCGTCTTCGCGGCCTCGGGACTCGCCGCCTTCGGAGCCGAGCACATGGTGAACATCGGCCCCTTCTCGTCCATGGTTCCACGCTGGCTTCCCTTTCATCCCTTCTGGGTAGTCTTTTTCGGGCTGGCCCTGCTCGCGAGCGCATTGAGCCTTGTGCTTAACAAATACATCAGGCTTTCCGCCACGCTGACCGCCGTCATGTTCTTGATCTTTATCCTCACGCTCCACATCCCCGAAGCCATCGCGAACCCGCACGACCGCTTCCGCTGGACGGTGGTCCTCCGTGAAACGTCTTTCGCCTCCGGCTTTCTTGCCTTTGCCGGAGCTCACGCCGCGCGCTCGAAGCCGCTCATCGTCATCGGGCGCGTCGCTGCGGCCCTCCCATATCTGTTCTTCAGCATCATGCACGTGCTGCATCCGGAAAATGCGCCGGGCGTCCCACTCGCAAAGCTCTCACCGCCCTGGATCTTCTGGCCGCACGTGTGGGCCACCGTCACAGCGCTTATCCTGCTCACTGCAGGGGTGATGGTTCTCGTGGACAGGTATGCCCGCGTCGCCACTGCCTGGCTCGGCCTCTGGATGCTACTGCTCACCCTCGTCGTTTATGTGCCGTTGCTCATCCCCGCAAAGGACGGAATGCAGCTCATCGAAGCCGTCAACTATATCTTCGATACACTGCTCTTCTGTGGAACCATCCTGCTCCTCGCGTCAGCGTTGCCGAAGAAACACCCCGCGCCCGTAGCTGTCATGCAAACTGCGGTCTGAGCGTGCCTGCTTCAGACGCTAGCAATCGCAGTCCGCAGCTTCTCAACCGCGCCCGGAATCGCCTGCGCGCCCACGTTGCCGTACCCGAGCACCAGCCCTTTGCGGGCATTCTTTGTCATATAACTCCCCGATAACGGGAAGAGCCACAATCCCAGCTCGGCCGCCCGTCCGGCGATGGCTACATCATCGAGCTCCGCGGGAAAAGTGACCGCAAGATGCATCCCAGCTTCAGCGCCGTGTATCTCGAGCGTGTTGCCGAATGTGCTCCTCAACTGCTCCACCAGCACCATGCGTCGCTCACTGTAGAGCTGGCGCATACGCCGGATATGCCGCGCAAAGTGACCCTCCCGCATGAAGTCGGCAATCACCTCCTGGAACAGGTATGGTGGAAAGATATCCATCGCGTGCCGCACCGCGCTAAAGCGCTCAACCAGGTCCGGAGGAATCACAATGTAACCCAGTCGCAACGATGCGAACAGCACCTTGCTGAAGGTGCCGATATAAATAACGCGCCGGTTATTGTCCAGGCCCTGCAGCGACGATATCGGCGCGCTCTCGAACCGGTATTCGCTGTCGTAGTCGTCTTCGATAATCCACGCGCCGTTTCGCTGAGCCCAGTTCAGCAGTTGCAGCCGGCGACCCGCGCTCATCGCGCTTCCCAGTGGATACTGGTGCGAGGGGGTCACGTAGGCAGCTCTCGCCTGCGGGCACCTCGCCACCCCCACCTCCACATTTAGCCCCTGGTCATCGACTGGGACAGGAATTTGGCAGCATCCCGCAGCGGTAAACACATTCCGCGCCAGCAGGTAGCCCGGCTCTTCCATCCACACGGCGTCGCCAGGATCAAACAGCACATTCGCTGTGATCTGCAGGGCCTGTTGCGAACCGGAGACAATCATCACCTGCTCCGGCTCGCAGTGCACCGCGCGCGCCGTGCGCAAATACTCACAGATCGCCTCGCGAAAACGCCGGGAGCCCAGCGGATCGATGCAATGGATCGCGTGCGCATTCGGATCCTTCGAGTGGTGCGTCACCAACCGCGACCATATCGCATAAGGAAACTCCTCGAAGGCTGGTTGATGCACCGCGAACGCCCCCAGCCCGTAACGCCAGGGTGTCATAAGCAACGTAGGAAACTGTAGCGCGCGTCGCGCCACCGGGCGCGGTCCGGAAGTCCGAGGTGTCCGCCCGTTGACCGGCCGCCCGGCCTGCGTCAGATATTCGGGAAGCGAGCTGCTGACGAACGTCCCCGCGCCCCGGCTTGATTTGAAATACCCCTCCGCCAGCAGTTGCCCATAAGCCTCAAGAATAGTGATGCGGGACACATTCAGCTCAATGCCCATGGCCCGCGAAGATGGCACGCGCTGGCCTGGCCGAAGAACTCCGGTCGAGATGGCATTTCTGAGGGACCTGTAAATCTGCGAGTGGAGAGGCTGCGAACTGCCGCGATCCACTGTGACGACAGGAGTAAATACGCTGGAACCCTTGGCCATTTCTCTTATGATAGTGGTTCGGCATGAGACTGTGTTTTCGCAGGCTTTTCAGACCACATCCATGGCCCGAAGCTCCCCTCCGCACGCTCTATCTGCGTCATGATTCTCTGCTGCTTTTTTTGGCCAAGCGGCATTCCCTGGCTTCGTTCTAGGCTTTGGCAGTACCGCAGCGGTTGATATTCCTCGGTCTGCAAGCTCCGCAACCTGTTTACCAAAAGATAATTTCTGGTGCGGCATGATGAAGACACATGGACCGGGACTGTCTTGACAATTCCCGACACAAGCTCCTCAATTACCGATCCGTCTCCAAGACCCACCGGTTGGTCTAAATCATTGGAAAATTCCTGATGTCCGCTATCTCCTACGGCAAAAGTGGCTATGTTCAAAAGTCGCTAACTGGATATTGTCATTAGCCACTTATTCCTTCGATAGTGGTTTGCATCTCGATTACCGTTCAATGGTTCTTTAGTTCTTCGTATGCGATTGGGCGGCGCTCAGGATTTGTCCGAAATACAGAGTTGAAACAAAAAACTGTGGTTGCAGCAAATTTTTGGAGGCGAGACGTGAGAAATACCATCCATTGGGTTTTGTTGTGTGCGCTGGTCTGTGTATGTGGTTCTAGCTTTGCCCAAAGCACCAATTCAGGCGACATTCGAGGCATCGTGACGGACACGACGGGAGCATTGATTCCCGGCACGAAGGTTACCGTGCTGAACGTTGATACCGGCGTATCAAAGGATTACGTCACCAATAGCGAAGGCATCTACGACACATCTTCGATTGTGGCAGGAAACTACAAGATTACATTCATACGAGTTGGCTTTGATCAGCTAGTGCGCGGTCCAATCACGCTCCAGGTAGGCGTCACAAACGTGAATGCGCAGCTAACTGTAGGTTCAGTCGCGCAGAAGGTAGTTGTGACCGCCGATGTGCCGTTATTGAGAACAGAATCAGGAGAGCAATCGACCACCCTCGATGCCGTGACCCTGTCACAGCTTCCACAGGTTGGTCAGGATTGGTCGAGCTTCGACATCTTGCTGCCGGGAGCTGCGGGCGTGACTCCCGGCTCCATGGGAAATACAGCGCAAGGGACAGCAGGCACAGGTACATCGAATGGCACGATGCTTGCCGTGAATGGCAATTTGCCTTTTAGCACAGTACTTGCCGACGGTGCGGCAACGACGCTGCCGGCGAGCGCTAACTCCGACATAAATGTCCAGGAGACGATACAAGAGGTTCAGATCAGCACCTCTGCCTTCTCAGCGCAATATGGCATCGGCGGCATTCTCTACAACCAGATCAGCAAGGGAGGCACCGACAGATTCCATGGCTCGGCGTACGAGTATTTCCAAAATGATGCTCTGAATGCAAATAACTACACTTTCGGCGCGAACACTCCGAAACCGGTTCTTCGCTACAACAATTTTGGAGGTTCCGTCGGCGGTCCCATCCTTAAGCGGAAGATGTTCTTCTATTTTAATTACGACAGGACGATTCAGCACGGAGGTCAAGCCGCCTCATTCTTTACGATCCCGACTCCGACTGTGCAGGCCGGCAACTTTACAGGGGCTGGATTTCCCACCCTCTATGACCCCCAAACAACGACGCTTATTCAACAGACGGGTACGCACACCTATCCAGACGGCGCGACCGTGTCCTGCCCTTGCTATGACAGAACTTCTTTTGCCGCGGAATACGGCAATGGAAACGTAATTCCAACCAACCGGATCGATCCCGTTGCTAAAGCAATACAGGCCTACTTCCCTGGATCGAATACAGGGGGCACATTGGGATCGAACGGAATCCTCCAAAACAATTACACCTATACTTCGCCCTCTTCGAATCCCTTCATCAAATGGTTCGGACGGTTGGACTACGATGTTACCAGCAATAACAGGCTCACAATCTCCGACACTGAGGGAGACAATCCGGGTGAAAGTTTCGGCGCGGGTATCTGTCCAATTGGCTGCCAGAGCAACGATGTCAGCAGGAATAATGCCCAAGTAACGGATGTGTGGACACTGGGTCCAAACATAACCAATGAATTAAGAATGGGATATACCAACCAGCTTAATTTCTTTGTGCCCGCAACACTCAATCAAGGTTTCCCTGCCAAGTTAGGATGGCAATTCGCCAAGCTGGATAACTTCCCAAATATCAATTTCAACAACTATGCAAACATCCTTAATTCTTCCATCAATGCGGTCTATAAAGAGCACTCCTACGACCCCTCTGATGTGGTCGGGCTCATTCTTGGGAAGCATGTCTTGCACTTCGGCGGCGAATTCCTGATCTACCAGAACAACTCCACTGCCTGGGGCAATCTGAATGCGGGAACAATGGGCTACACCGGCGTGTACACCTCGGAATATCCCGGCAGCAGCTCAACCGGATTCGACTACGCGGACTTTCTGCTGGGGCAGACACAAAATTGGGGCGCAGGCGAAACGCCGGAGTACGGCGGCAGGATGAAGCTTCCGCAATTGTTTGTCCAGGATGATTACAAAGTGCGCTCAAATCTCACGCTGAATCTCGGCTTGCGCTATCAGATTCAGTCAGGCTGGAGGGAAATCCGCGGCAACGAGGCTTCCTTCGATCCGACGGTGCAGAATCCCGCTACAAATACTCTTGGAGCCATGTGGTACGGGTCTACCCACGCGAATGGTCGGGACACCATCCAGGCTCCTGTCTACAACACTTTCTTACCGCGGGTTGGGTTTTCCTATCAGTTGGACCCCAACACTACCCTGCGCGGTGGTTTTGGCCTTTATGCTTATAACTGGAGCAACGACACCTATAATGGCGGCGTCATGGGCGGTGCGTTTGGCTCAAAAGGCAACGTAAATGATCAGACCAATGGCGTTACCCCTGTCGTAATTCTCTCTGGCACGGGTGCAAACCTTCCTTACATAGGGGCTTCAACCGATCCCACCGCGTATAACGGCCAGAATCAAAACTATGTCGCGTACCACCAGCCTGTAGGAGGTTCTTATCAGTGGAACGTACAGGGGCAACGCCAAATTGGCTCAAACATGGTTGTCTCTTTGGCCTACGTGGCAAGCCACGGACACGATCTGCCGTTCCCGGTCGATATCAATGAGGTTCCAGAGAGCCAACTCTCGCCCAATGATCAGCAGTTCCGGCCCTACCCACAATTCGGAACCCTTGCAACAACGGGGACAGTGGCTCACGAAAATGTAGTCTCCAACTACAATTCGCTGCAGGCCAGCATCGAAAAACGTCTTACGCAGGGGCTTAGCTTCAGCTTTAACTATGTATGGTCCCACTTCCTATCTGATATGGACTCCGCTGGGTGGGGAAGCCATTCCGGAGCTCAGTATTGGCAGAATGCATACAAGCCGTCGGCCAACTACGGAAACTCAAACTTCGATGTCAGAAATGCATTCAAAGGCAATGTGCTTTATCAGCTTCCTTTCGGTCAAGGCAGGCAGTTCCTGAATAACAACAGATTGCTTGACGCTGCCATCGGCGGTTGGCAGGTTGCGAGCACCATCGTGGTTCAGAGCGGTCAACCCTTTACCGCAGTCATGGCCGACGGCACCAATTCCTATTCGCTGGCAGGCAGCAACTTTGCCTGGTACCCGAATGTAAGTGGCAACTCGCAACTGGCCAGCCACAACCCCGATCACTGGTTCAACGAGACGGCCTTCGCAGTCCCAACCCCCGGAACTTTCGGCAACGAAGGCCGTAATTCGCTGACGGGTCCCGCGTTCAGTCGGGTCAACCTGTCGCTTAGCAAGACATTTGCTATCTGGGAACAGGTCAGACTGCAGGTTCGAGCTGATGCGAACAATGCATTCAACCACCCAAGTTTCGGATTACCCAACAACAGTCTGACGCTATCTGATGGAGCAATTTCGAGTGGGACTTCAACGATTCGAACCTTAAGCGATCCGGGCCGTACCATGCAGCTCAGCGCTCGATTCAGCTTCTAGGTTTAGTTGGGGGAAGTCCCTTTGATCCCTTGTATCTAGCTCGCAAGTAGAAGGCGCAATTTCTTCAAGGGCTTAGTAAGGGTATCACTAGGCCGTCGAAGACAGTTATTTGGCTCTGTGGTGATTTTTTCTCGTTCAGCAGTTCCCCGCGATCAACTCGCTGACCAGCGCAGCGGCAGTGGTGAAGCGTACACGATGACCGCGCTGGCAGGCGGACAGGCCGAGAGCCAGGGCGATGTGAGTCTTGCCGGTGCCACTGTTCCCAAGAGTAAAAGATTTTCTTTGCGCGACAGGAACTCGCATCGGGTCAACTCCAGGACCAGCGCTTTGTTGAGCGAGGGAATAGCCAGAAACGATGCATGCTTTGGGTGCGGCTTCAATTCACAAACGGAAGATCGAGGGCGTTCGGACGCAACTGCACGCCTTGGCTCAGTACACCGGTTGGCCTGATGCATCAGATGACCTATCTTCTTCCCGGCTAAGGGAATTTGTGCAAGCTCCTTTCCACGACGCAGTAGACGCATATGCCTGTGCCTGGGTCGCTGCGCTAGCCCCGCAGGATAGGACACCACTTGGCCACCCTCCGCACGATGTGATTTGGGTGCCAAATGGCGTTCCCGCTAAATTCGCTTCCGGTTAGCCCGTCAACGGCCCGAAATGAGATCACGACCGCTTCGACTCCCAAACTCATCCGCACTGTCCGGATGAGGTCATACCGACGGAGTCATATGTTTTATCAGCGCACGACTGCACTAACGAAAAGAGAATCCACCTTGCGAATACTTCATGTGCTGCCGCCTCCATGTGCAGTCGGCGGGTCTAGCATATAAGTAGCTCCACCGTCACGAGCAACCGCTTGTGCCGCCGCAGTTGCCGCACTTGTAGCAGCTCCCATTGGGCACCATGAGCGAACCGCAGGTGGTACAAAGCGGTGCATCCCCTGCTTCGTAGCTGTCCTGGCGGAACTGGGAGACGCTGGTGGAGGCCTGGTTTGACTCGTCGCCAGCATTCTTATCAGCCGCTGCTTGCGCAGCGAACAACGCCAACTGCTTCCCCGACAGGAAGCGCAATTCCATCCAGCGGAACAGGTAGTCCATGATCGACTTCGCGTATCCGAGTTCCTCATTCCCGGTCCAGCCCGAGGGTTCAAAC
>Ga0209139_10000452_pt1 | contig 14119 bp, 13 predicted proteins | sample BogFormECP14_OM3_FD_188246 | JGI IMG/M metagenome (GOLD analysis project Ga0209139, IMG submission 188246) | Bog forest soil microbial communities from Calvert Island, British Columbia, Canada - ECP14_OM3 (SPAdes) (version 2) | ecosystem: Environmental > Aquatic > Freshwater > Wetlands > Bog ...
ATACCGCCGGATTTGGATGAAATGATGTTTGCAGGATTCTTGCGAAAAGAGCCGGTAGAGATGGTGATGAGCGAGACGAATGATATCGAGGTGCCGGCGAACGCGGAAATTGTCTTGGAAGGATATGTGAAGTTGAACGAGATGCGGACGGAAGGACCGTTTGGAGACCACACGGGATTTTATTCGCTAGAGGGCGAGTATCCGGTGTTTCACGTGGAGTGCGTCACGCATCGCAAGGAACCCATCTATTTGACTACCGTGGTGGGTCCCCCGCCGCAGGAAGATTATTTTATGGGCTATGCGGTGGAGCGCGTTTTCTTGCCGGTGATGAAGATGCAGTATCCGGAGATTGTGGACGTGGCGATGCCTGCGGAAGGAATTTTTCACAATTTGATGATTGTGGCGATTAAGAAATCGTATCCCGGGCATGCGCGGAAGATTATGAGCGCGATTTGGTCGCTGGGGCAGGCCATGTTCACCAAGGTGATCGTGGTGGTGGACCACGACGTGGATGTGCACAACTATAGCGAAGTGGTCTGGAAAGCCCTGTGCGCCATCGATCCGCAGCGCGACACGCAGTTTGTAATGGGCCCGGCGGATACGCTGGATCACGCTACGCCGATGCAGGATTTGGGATCGAAGATGGGGATTGACGCCACGCGAAAATGGAAGAGCGAAGGATTTTCTCGCCCATGGCCCGATGAGATTTTGATGGACGAAGCAACGAAGGCCCGCGTGGCAGCGATGTGGAAGTCGCTAGGGCTCTGAGGGGCGCGAAATCGAACGTGGTACACGCGGCATCATTTGTAGGGGCGCAGCATGCTGCGCCCCAGCTTGCTCTGGCGTCAGAGTGTGGCGATCCAGTCCAGGCCGTCGACACCTTTGGTTAACGTGAAGGGCGATTCGAGTTTTCCAGCGGATAGGTCGATGATTTGAATGCTCGCGGCGCCGGGGCAACTGGCGAAGGCACGTGTGCCGTCCGGAGACAAGATGATTTCGCCGCTGGCGGCGGGGACGAGGATCGTCGAGATAATCTTGGATTGCGCCAGGTCTACGACGAAGACACTGCCGCTCGGGGAAAGGGCCACGAGGCGTCCGCTGTCCGGGGTGACCGCGGACGAGTAGATGGTGGCGGGGACGTCGATCCACTTCGCAATTTTGTTGGTAGCGGTATCAATCATCGCGATGCGCGGATTGTCCTGATCGTGCGTGAATACGTAGCGGCCGTCCGGCGAAATGGAAATGCGCTGCACAGTTTTGGCGACGGGAATGATGGTGAGCACAGCACGCTTCTCAATATCCAGCACGCTCACGCTTCCACTGGAGACGTTCGCCGTATACGCGCGCTTGCCGTCCGGCGAAATCACGAACATGTGCGACTGCTCCGCACCCGTAGGAATTTCGCCCACCACTTTGCGCGCCGCCGTATCCACCACAAAAATTGCGTTGGATAATTCAGCGGAGACGTACAGCAAACCATCGGGACCGAATTTTGCGCAATGCGGACGCACCGGTTTGCCGAGATCGATGTGGCCGGCGATCGCGTGCGTGTGCAGATCGACGATGTCGATCACGCGGCCGTCCGTGCCGGGCTTGCCGACGCCGGAATTGCCGTAGATGGGCACATAAGCGAATTTGCCGTCGGGAGAGACGGCGACTTCGTGGCCGTTCACGCCAACTTCAACTTTTTCCACGGTGGTGTGCGCCGCAAGGTCAAGCAGAAGGAGTGTGTGGTCGCCCTGATTAGCCACCACCAGAAAACCCGGGGCCGCGACCTTCGGGTTCGCCGGAGCATTACCCACGAGCGGAAATGTCAACAAAGCGAACAGCGCGAAAAGCGATCGATGCAGATGCATGAGAGCGAGCCTCCGGAAGTGGCGCGAGAGTGAATCGCAGAGCGCCAAGTATAGGCCGGAGCTGCGCCGGCGGGAATAGCAGAACGGCAAGCTACAAAACGCGAAAGGAAGAGAGTACGCAGGCATCGAGGCGCGAAATGATGGCAAAAGATTACCGTCCGTCGGGACAGGTGACAAAATCAGGGAAAACCACAAGGAATTGCGGTACCAAGCCTTCCACTACCCAAGATGTGCTAGGACCATCCGACAAAACACCCCGAACTGCCTGCAATTGCCAATACGCTTAGGACAACTGCGGCACAGAATGCCTTGACGCTCGGAGTCGGCGGATGTCATAAACGCTGCAACGGAATGCGTCCCGTAGTTCGCGGATCAAATTCGCCGGGCAATGTTCGGGTGCAAGTTGCGAAAGAATGCAGTTCAGTACTGGGGTGAAGTTGGTCGTGATGGAATCTCGCGAAGTGATGAATGTGCGTCAGGCGTCGCAATATCTGGGGATCTCGCCGGACACCCTGTACCGTTACATCACGGAAGGCGAAATACCTGCGTTCAAACTGGGGAATCGTTGGAAACTGCGTAAAACAATCCTGGACAGATGGATGGAACGAAAGATGAGCCAGGCGCACGCGAGGCGCCGTTAGCAACTTGCGAGCGAGAGGGGACAGGGCCTGATTATGGGTTTATTCGGCGGCAAAAGTAAGCAACTGGTGGGATTGGACATCGGTTCCAGTTCGATCAAGACCGTGGAACTGAAGTTGACGAAGGCCGGCTACGAACTGGTGAGCTACGGCATGGAGCCACTGGCGCAGGACACCGTGGTGGATGGCGCGATCATGGACGCGCCGCAGGTGGCCAACGCCATCAGCAAGATTTTCGATGCCCAGCGCATCAAGACGAAAGACGTGGCCACCTCCGTCTCCGGACATTCGGTGATCGTAAAGCGCGTGCCCTTACCGCTGATGACCGAAGAAGAGTTGTACGACCGCATTCCTTCCGAAGCCAGCCAGCATATTCCGTTCGATATTGCAGACGTAAATTTAAGCTATCAGCTCCTCGAGTCCATGGACTCGCAGATGGATGTGCTGCTGGTGGCCGTGAAGAAGGACAAAATTCTGAATCACACGAACGTGCTGGCGCAAGCGGGGAAAACCCCGCGTGTGGTGGACATTGACGCGTTTGGCCTGCAGAACTGCTTTGAAGTGAACTACGAGCCGGACGCCGGGCAGACCGTGGCGCTGCTCAACGTTGGCGCCAGCGTCATGAACATCAACATTGTGCGCGGCGGCGTGCCACTGTTTACCCGCGACGTCAGCGTCGGCGGCAACCAGTACACGGACGCGCTGCAAAAAGAATTGGATCTGAGCTTCGAGGATGCCGAGCGCTTGAAAAAGGGCGAAGCGCTGCCCAGCGTCACCGACGACCAGAAGCAGCAAATCTTGCGCAGCGTATCGGACATTCTGACGCTGGAAATTCAAAAAACTTTTGACTTCTTCCGCGCTACGGCCAGCGGTGAAAACATTCAACGCATCGTGGTGGCGGGTGGCACGGCGCGCGTGCCCGGGCTGGTGGACTTGCTGCGGGAAGAGTTCGCCATGCCGGTGGAAGAACTAAATCCCTTCCGCAAAGTTTTGATCAATCCCAGCAAGCATAGTGACGACCAGATTCGGGAGATGGCGCCGCGATTGGCCATTGCCGTGGGGCTGGCGCTGAGGAGCTTCGACTAGCCATGATCCGCATAAACCTTCTCGGACAGATTCGACCGCGCGCGGCGCGGCGGCCGGTGGATACGGGTGCGGCACTGCCAGCGCTGTTTATGGGCGCCGGAATCGTGCTTGGCTGCGTCTTCCTTTTCTACATGTATTCGCAATGGTCCAGCCAATTGGCCGCGGAAAACCACCGCATCCAGGGTTTGCGGGCGCAGAAGACGCAACTGGAACAAACCAAGCAGCAGGTGGAGGCGTTTGAGAAGCAGCGCACCGTGCTGCAGCAGCGGGTTTCCACCATCGAGCAGTTGCAGCGGGACCGCACCGGCAGCCAGGAACTGCTGGACATGGTTGCGGACACCGTTTCGCGCACGGAAAACCTGTGGCTGACCACGCTGACTCGCAAAGGATCGAGTTTGTCGATGGAAGGTTCCTCGGCATCCATCAACGCGGTGGCCAATTTCATTACCGCGATGAAGCGCTCGGGATATTTTCAAAAGGTAGAGATCAAGGAATCCAAGCAGGACGATAAGAATCCCGCAGTGCAAACGTTCACTTTCCAAATTTCCGCCGAAATTGCTCCGCCAGCGACCGTCACACAGACCAAGCCGGCGAGTACGCCAGCCGCTGCGGCAACGGCGCCGGCGAAGAAAGGTTAAGGGCGCGCCATGGCCAATCCGTTTCGCGATATGTCGGTAGTCATGCAGGTGCTGGTGGCGGTGGCGATAGCCGTGGTTTTGGTGCTCGCGGGCGTGTACTTGCCGTTTTCCCCAGTGGCCAGAGAACGGGACGAAGTGGACAAAGCAGTGCTGGAGCGCACCCAGTTGACGCAGGAAGTCACGCAACTGCAGGTGTACCAGCAGCGCTACGGAGAATTAAAGCAGCAGATGGACGCGCTCTCCAAACAACTCGATACGCTCAAGACCATCGTGCCGGACGAGAAAGATACTGACGAATTTATCCGCTTGTTGCAGGGTGCGGCCAGCGCTTCGAACATCCAGTTGCGCCGGCTAACATCTCAGGCGGTGGTGGCGAAGGAATATCACTTCGAGTTGCCGTTCGAAGTGCAGGCGGACGGACCGTATTTCAACATGCTCGACTTCTTCGAGCGCTTGAGCCGGCTGTCCAGAATTATCAACGTCGGGGATCTGGCGTTTACCGACCCGGACGCGAGCAAGGGCGTAAAGTATCCGACGCGGCCGGGAACCACGGTCTCGGCGATTTTTACGGCAACAACATTTTTCACCAAGCCTGCTGACCAGGTCACGGCTCCCACAGGGGCCAAAGCCAAAGGCGCAGCGGCTGGAAAACCCTAAGCGGGAATGAGCGAACTATGCGTTTTGTGAACACTCTCATCCTAGGGATTTTACTCGCGGCGACCGCTCCCGGTTTGCTGGCGCAGACGACGCAGCCCGCTGCGCCGCCGGCGTCGAAATCGGCCGGAAAGTCCGCGAAAAAATCCACGACGAAAAAGACCGCCAAACCCATTGTCGCCAAGGCCACCGAGAAACCGGCCGATGGCGAAGCGGGACCGGAAGGCGAAAGCAAAGCCGGGCGCCGCGATCCCTTCGAGTCTCTAGTCGGACGGCAACAAGCGCTGGCTGCGGCCTCGAAGAATCTTCCGCCGGGCAAAGCCGGTCTGCAAGTAAGCACCCTGCGGCTGGATGGCATCGTGCGCTCCTCGAACGGGATGATCGCCATGGTGACCAATCCGCAATCGCGCACCTATTTCTTGCGCGAAGGCGATCAACTTTACGACGGCAAAGTGGAAAAGATTGCGATGGATGGCGTTTCGTTCAATGAACAGGGCAAGGATGCTTTTGGAAAACCCGTGGAACGCCAAGTGAACAAACGAATTTACTCGAGTGCAGGAGAACAGCAATGAAGACGACCCGGCCGGCCCTACGGTATGGCTGCTTGATCCTTGCGAATTTGGCGCTGGCGGCCAGCCCAGTCCTGGCGCAGACCGTCGAACCTGGCGGTGCGCCGAGCATCAGCGCGACCTCCGCCGTGATTTCCAGCGTGGCCATCACGCAAGCCCCGGAACGCGCCGCGGTGCGCGTGGAAGGCGAAGGCAAGCTTGAGGTGCACGCGGCGCGGTTGCAGAGCCCCGAGCGCCTGGTGCTGGATTTCGCCGGCGCGCGCTTGCACGTGGACAAAACGCTGATTCCCGGCGTGGCGGCTCCGGTGCGCGGCGTGCGGCTCGGACAGTATCGGCCGGACACGGCGCGCATTGTAGTGGACCTGACCAGCGCGGCGCCCTATCAGATCGCGCGCGACGGCGCGGCGGTGGTGATCTATTTTGAAGTACAACCCATGGCTCCGGAAATCTCGGCCAAGACGACCACGAGTTCCACGTCCAACGTAAGCGCCGTGGAGGAACCCGCTGCACGGCCGCAATTTCACTACGTAGCGGCTAGCCCTCGTGTGGCCGCGGCACGCTCGGCGCGCAGGTTGCAAATTTCGGCGCCCAAATTCGCGTTGCCCAATGAGTTGACGCAACCATCTTTCCTGCTCGCCTCGTTCGGCGGCAACAATCAGCCCACCCGGCCCGCGGATACCTCGGTACAACAGGCGGCGCAACAGGCCATCCAACAATCCAACACCGCGGCTTCGACCCTGGCGACACAGTCCGGCAGCACCACCGCGCCGACCGGCAAGTACAGCGGCGAACCAATTTCCGTGAACCTTAAGGACGTGGATCTTCGCGATTTCTTCCGCCTGATTCATGAGATCAGCGGCTTGAACGTGGTGCTCGATCCGGCTGTGAAGGGCACCTTGACCATCGTGCTGGATGAAGTGCCATGGGATCAGGCCCTGGACATCGTGCTGCAGAACAACAGCCTCGATAAGCAGCTCAACGGAAATGTTTTGCGCATCGCCACCCGCGACACCTTGAAGAAGGAAGCGGAGACGATTCGCGACCTTGAAAAGGCGCAAGCGGACGCGACCACGCCCGTAACCGTCACCCGCGTGCTCAGCTACGGCAAAGCCTCGGGCATGAAAGATACGCTGAAAAAGTTTCTCTCTTCACGTGGCGATATTCTGGCCGACGATCGCTCCAATCAGTTGATCATTCGCGACATTCCGCAGGTAATCCCGACGATAGACAACCTGATCCGCCAGCTGGACCGCAAGTCGCAGCAGGTAGAGATCGAAGCCCGCGTCGTAGCGGCATCGCGTTCTTTCGCTCAGGACATCGGCACGGAGTTGGGCTTTGCAGGCACCACCACTGGTGGCCGGTCACTCTTTAGCGGCGACCCGGCGGTCGGCGGCAGCGGTGTAACCACCGGCAGCGGCATTCCAGCTTCACCTGTAACCGTCGGCAGCGGCAGCGGTACCTCCGGCAACGGCATCACCACCGGCCTTCCGCTCAACACCAACTTGAGCGCCGGTTCGCCAACCAGCGGCTTTGGCTTCTCCCATCGCTCTCCAAACTTTGCCGTCGACTTTTTCATCACCGCCGCCGAAGCCAAGGGCGTCGGCAAATTGCTCTCGAAGCCGCGCGTCGTCACGCAGAACAACGAAAAAGCGACCGTTAAGCAAGGTACCAAGATTCCCATCCAGACCACCATCAACAACACCATTTCGATTCAATACATCGACGCGGTGCTGAAGCTCGAAGTGACCCCGCAGATCACCGCGGAGGGCACCATCTTCATGGACGTGTTGGTGGAAAACACTCAGATCGATACCGGTATCCCACGCGTTATGGGCATCCCCGCGCTGGATACGCAGTCGGCAGAGACCAAAGTACTCGTCGCGGACGGCGGGACGGTGGTCATTGGCGGCATCATCGTTTCGCAGCAGACCCTCAACATTCAGGAGGTGCCCTTCATCGGCAGCTTGCCGCTGATCGGCAACCTCTTCAAGCGCACCAGCGTCAGCGTAACCTCGCAGGAGTTGCTGTTCTTCCTGACGCCGCGCATCATTCCGGGGTAATTCGGTAGCACAGGCACTCTTGCCTGTGCACGCCGACCGCAGCAAGGCCGCATCTGCGTGGCAGCGGCTGGTACCCAGGCACAAGGTTTTGTATTGCCTTACGCAATCGGCACAGGCAAGAGTGCCTGTGCTACGCAAAAACGAGGAGACTCCGGTCTCCTCTTTTTTTTGCTTTTAGGTCGCTTGCTGCGGCGTCATCGCCGCTGCCGTTTTCGGCCAGAAGACCACCACCAGGCGCATGTTCCCCGTGATGTGCACGAGTACTGGCAGGAACAGGCTGCCGGTTAGCACGTACAGCCCGGCAAGAATCACGCCGGCCGCCCCCGTGGCCAGAATGCCCTTCCAGCCCTGATATAGATGCGCTAGGCCGAACAGCAGGGAAGTGAGCAGCACCAGTTCCCACTTGTTGATGCCCGGGATGTACAGGCTCAGGTAGTAGAACAGGAACCCGCGACAAAGCAATTCTTCGGCGATTCCCCCGCCCAAACTCATCATAGCGAACCAGCGGAGTTCCTCGGGCGAGCCAGGCAGTATCGCTCCGGCGCGATCCTTGATTTTCTCGCGGATCTTATCGGCCTTCAACCTCATGCGCAACGCCGACCAGACGAAGAAGCCCAGGAACGCCGCGCAGGCTCCCAACGTAATCGGCCAGGAATACGGCGGGCATATTCCGAGTCGTGCGCCCGAGATGCCGCCGAAGATCCACAAGCCGCCGATGATGGCGATCAGCACCCACTGCTTGCGCACCACTTTGCGAAACAGCTGCACTTTCGCCAAAGGATCAGCGGCCGTTTCCCGCTGTGCCTTGCGGTAGCTGCGGCGGGCCATCCACGGAGCGACGAGAAGAACCCAGGCTGCCAGTAGGTGGCTGATGAGGGTAGTAAGAGTTGGGGGATGCATGATAAACGTAAATGTAGATTTACATTTACGTTTTGTCAAGCCCTCTTATACAATATCCCTCCATGCCGGCAGCCACCGTCCTTCCCGCTCGCCAGGAACGCAGCCGCAGGTCTCTCGAACGCTTGCTGCGCGCCGCCGTGGAAGTGCTGGACGAGTTTGGACTTGATGGCGCCACCATCCCGCGCATTGCCCAGCGCGCTGGCCTGACGCCCGGCGCTGTGTATCGCCGCTTTCCCGATAAGGATGCCTTGCTGCGTGAGGTCTGCCTGCGCGCCCTCGAGGAAAACTACCGCCACAGCCAGGAGTTTCTCGTGCCTGAGCAATGGAAGAATAAGTCCTTGGCGGAAATGCTCGAGTTCCTGATCGGCAGGACCTTGCACGGCCACGCGCGCCATCGCGGTCTGCTACGCGCCATCACATTTTTCACGCTGGAGCACCCCGACCCGGCATTCGTGCGCAAAAGCGAAGAGTTGCAGGTCAAGGTCTTTCGCGCCGCTGCCGAGCTACTGCTTACGCGGCGCAGCGAGATCCGTCATCCCGATCCGGACCGCGCGGTACCGTTTGCCTTGATGATGGTCGGTGTCGCCGCGCGGGGTGTGTTGGTGTTGCCGCGCTTGTCTCGGCTGGTCGAGGACTCCGAGGCTAAATTGCTCGTTGAGCTACCAAGGATGGTCCTCAGCTACCTGGGAATCGAGACTTCGCGATAAAATCAGCCATGTACAAAAATTTCGCGAACCGCCGGCGTGCGCTGCAAAAGCGTCTGGCCGAAGAGAAGCTCGACCGCCTGCTGATCACGCATCCCGCGGATTGGTATTACCTGACCGGTTTTACCGGCGACTCCGGCGCGCTAGTAATTTCGCGAGAAGCCGGGAAGAGCGCCTCACTGGTGACCGACGGCCGTTTCATAGCGCAAGCGGGAGACGAGACCAGCGGCGTGAAGATCGTGCCGCAAGCCGGGGCTCTGTATCCCTCGGTCGCGAAGTTCCTGCGCGCTGGGCGCGGCCGCCGCGTAGGGTTTGACTCCGGCCAGCTCACCGTGGCGCAACACCAGGAACTGCTGCGCGCGACAGGGAAGCACGTGGCGTGGCGCGCGGCCAGCGGCCTGGTGGCCAGCCTGCGCATGCGCAAAGATCCCGCGGAACTGGCGGTGATGCGCCGTGCAGCCATGGTGGCCGATGAAGTGATGGCTGCTGCGGCTCGCTTACTGAAGCCCGGCGTGAGAGAATTTGAGGTAGCCGCCGAGATCGAATATCAGATGAAAAAGCGCGGCGCCTCAGGCACGGCCTTCGAAACCATCGTCGCCTTCGGTGGACGCTCCGCGCTGCCGCACGCGCGCGCCACCGGCAAACGCCTGAGGAAAAATGAGTTGGTGGTGCTGGACCTGGGTGCTATACTCGCGCACTATTGCAGCGACATTACCCGAACGTATTACGTGGGACGGGCTCCGTCGCGTGTGCGCGGCTGGTATCACGCGGTGCTGGAAGCGCAGCAGGCCGCCATCGCTGCGGTCAAGAACGGGGCCACCTGTGGAGAAGTGGACGCCGCGGCGCGCAGTGTTCTGGCCGGACACAAGCTTGACCGCTACTTCGTGCACAGCACCGGGCACGGCCTGGGGCTGGAAGTACACGAAGATCCCCGGGTGGCGCGCGGGCAGACCAGGGTCCTTGCACCGGGAAACGTGATTACCATCGAGCCGGGCGTTTATTTTCCAGGGGTTGGCGGGATTCGCATTGAAGACGATGTAGCGGTGCACGAGAAGCGCACGGAAGTTTTGACCCGCGTATCGCGGGATCTCACCGAGCTCTAACAAAGGCATGAAACGTAAAAAGCCCCCGAAAACTACCGGCAGTCCGTCGTTTGCCAGCCCGGAAATCGAACAGATCGAGCAACTTCTTCGGTTCATGACCGAGCACAATCTGGAGGAGTTTGAATACTCGCGCGGCGACCTGCGCATTCGTCTGCGCAAGCCTGCTCCCGCAGTGGTGCTTACTGCCCCGCGGGCGGCCATGTCGGAGATTATCGTTGCGGGCGAGTCCTCTGCGACTGCCGCGCACGCCGGCGGTCACGCTGCGCCGGCGCATCCCGGAGCTGGCGCGGCAGAAGCGCGCACCAGCGAGGATCTGCACCTAGTCAAATCTCCCATCGTCGGCACCTACTACGAATCGCCCAGCCCCGGCACCGAAGCTTTCGTGAAGGTTGGCAGCCAGGTGGCCATGGGGCAAACGCTTTGCATCGTCGAAGCCATGAAGTTGATGAACGAGATTGAGTCCGATGTCAGCGGAGAAGTGGTCAGAATCTTCGTCGAAAATGGCCAGCCCGTGGAGTACGGGCAGCCGCTGTTTGGAGTTCGTCCCGGCCGCAAGCGCTAGCCGGCGCCTCTCGTCTATGTCCTGGAAAATATGTTCCAAAAAATACTAGTAGCGAATCGCGGCGAAATTGCCCTCCGGGTTATCTGTGCTTGCAAGGAATTGGGCATTGCCACCGTGGCGGTGTATTCCGAAGCCGACCGCAATTCGCTCCACGTGCGTTTTGCGGATGAAGCGGTGTGCATTGGTCCGGCGCGCAGCAGCGAGAGCTATCTGAACATTCCGCAGGTGATCAGCGCAGCGGAAATCACCAATGTGGATGCCATCCATCCCGGCTACGGATTTTTGAGCGAGAACGCCAATTTCGCCAAAGTCTGCGAAGCTTCGGAGATTACCTTTATCGGGCCGACTCCCGAAGTCATCGAGATGATGGGAGAAAAAGACCGCGCGCGCCGGGAAATTACCGCCGCCGGTCTGGTGACCGTTCCGGGTAGCGCGGGCATCGTGGAGGGCGAAGAACAGCTTGCCAAGGCCGCTGCCGACATCGGATATCCGCTGATATTAAAAGCCGTGGCCGGGGGCGGCGGACGCGGCATGCGCGTGGTGCGCAAGCAGGAAGAGCTGCTGAATGCCTACGAAACGGCGCGCAGTGAAGCGCAGCAAGCCTTCGGCAATCCTGACGTGTACGCGGAAAAGTTTATCGAGCATCCCCGGCATATTGAGTTTCAGGTGCTCGGCGACCAGCATGGCAAGGTGATTCATCTCGGCGAGCGCGAGTGCACCATACAGCGCCGTCACCAAAAATTGCTCGAAGAATCGCCGTCGCTGGCCATGGACCCCAAGCGGCGCAAAGAGTTCGGCGCGAAGGTAACCAAGGCCCTGCAAAAGATTGGCTACACCAACGCCGGAACCGTGGAATTTTTGATGGATGAAGATGGCTCCCTGTATTTTATCGAAATGAATACGCGCATCCAGGTGGAGCATCCCGTCACCGAGTTGGTCACCGGCGTCGATTTGATCAAGGCGCAGATTCGTATCGCCGCCGGCGAAAAAATGGAAGATGCCGCCGGCGAGATTCATTTTTCCGGCCATGCCATCGAGTGCCGCATCAATGCCGAGGATCCTGTCACCTTTGTTCCTTCCGCGGGACGCATCACCACCTTTCAGGCGCCCGGGGGCACCGGAGTGCGCGTGGATTCCGCGGCCTATGCCGACGCGGTTATCCCGCCCTACTACGATTCCATGATTGCGAAACTGATCGTGAAAGGCCGCGACCGCGCCGAAGCCATTGGCCGCATGAAGCGCGCCCTGGAAATGTTCGTCATCGAAGGGATCAAAACCTCGATTCCGCTGCAGCGCCGCATCCTCGCGGATCCTGATTTCGCCTCGGGAACCTTCGACACGCACTTCATCGAAAAATTGCTGGGAACGAATGGAAAATAAGCGGTGAAGCGGCTTGTCCTGCCACGGCTGTATGTGATACTTGATGCTTCCTTGCTAAACCAATCTCAAACAAAACAATCTGCAAAAGAATGCGCGGAGAGTTTGCTGGCGGCCGGTGTGAAGCTGCTGCAGTATCGCGATAAGCAAGCCGGCGCCCGGGAACTGCTGGAAAAATCGCGAGCCATCGCCGAACTAGCGCGCCAGCGGAACGCGCTGTTTTTTGTGAACGACCGGCCCGACGTGGCGTACCTCGCCGGTGCCGGCGGGGTGCACGTCGGCCAGCACGATCTGCATTGCGAGCAGGTACGCGCGGTGATCGGTTCGGAAAAGTTTGTCGGGGTTTCCACGCACAACTTGGAGCAATTCGCCGCCGCCGCGGCCACCTCCGCGGACTATATCGCCGTCGGCCCCATTTTTGCGACACGCACCAAAGCCAATCCCGATCCGGTGGTGGGCGCCGAACTAGTACGCCGTGCGCGTGCTTTGACGGACAAACCCATCGTCGCCATCGGCGGCATCACGTTGGAACGCTCCGCCGAGATTATCGCCGCGGGCGCGGACTCCGTCGCGGTCATCAGCGACATTTTGCTCGCTCCGGATCCCGCGGAGCGCGCTGCGAAATTCATCGCGCATCTGGATGGTTTACCGCAACGCAACGCTCCAAACAAATCCCCAAGCTCCCGCGCGACAGACGCGGATGTTCGGCTAAGCTGATCCCGAACCCTATGCCTGAAACTACGCCGACCCCGCCGACCGCAGCACTCTCCAGTGAAAAAGGCTTTGTACGCGCCATCGGTTTGTTCGACGGCACCATGATTGTCGTCGGATCCATGATCGGCTCCGGAATTTTTATCGTTGCCGCCGACATCACGCGGCAAACCGGCTCAGCCGGGGGCTTGTTGCTCACCTGGATTGTGACGGGATTGCTGACGATTTCGGCGGCCCTTTCCTACGGGGAACTGGCGGCCATGTTCCCACACGCCGGCGGCCAATATATTTATTTGCGCGAGGCCTATTCGCCGCTGTGGGGATTTTTGTACGGCTGGACGCTGTTTCTGGTGATTCAGACCGGCACGATTGCGGCCGTAGCCATCGGCTTTGCCAGGTACCTGGGAGTCTTGCTGCCGTCGATCTCCCCGCAAACCTGGGTTGTCTCCCCGATAGCCCTCGGCTCGAAATATGCCATCAGCCTTTCCGTGCAGCAACTTGTCGGCATTGTGATGGTCTTGTTCCTCACCTTTCTCAATACGCTTGGCGTGCGCCTTGGCAAGTGGATCCAAAATATCTTTACCTCCGCAAAAGTGCTGGCGCTCGCGGGGTTGATTTTGCTCTGTGTTTTTGTCGCGCGAAATCACGCCGCCATCGCGGATAACTTCTCGCATCTTTGGGCCATTCGCAGCGCGGTGCCCATTGAACCGGGCGCGAATTTTCTACGCAGCTTCATTCCTACGATTACCGCGGCGAGCGGCGCCTTCGGACTGTTTGTGGCTTTCGGCGTCGCCCAAGTCGGATCGCTGTTTTCCGCCGACGCCTGGAACAACATCGGATTCACCGCCGCGGAGGTAAAAAATCCCAAGCGCGATGTAGCGTTGTCCATGGCGTTTGGCACGCTCATCGTCATCACCCTGTATGTATTGGCGAACCTGGCCTATCTCTGCGCCATGCCCCTCGCGCAAATTCAGAATGCCCCCGATGATCGCGTAGCCACCGCCGCGCTGCAGGCCATCTTTGGTCCGGCCGGCGCGGCCATTATGGCCGTCGCCATCATCGTTTCCACGTTTGGCTGCAACAACGGATTGATTCTTGCCGGGGCGCGCGTCTCGTACGCCATGGCGCACGACGGACTGTTTTTCAAATCCACCGGCAAATTAAACGCCAAGGGCGTTCCCGCAACGGCGCTCGGGTTTCAGGGCGTGTGGATCGTGGTGCTGATTCTGCTGCGCACGCGCCATGTCGACGCCGCGGGCGC